>Ga0193743_1002228_pt1 | contig 13858 bp, 13 predicted proteins | sample L2c2metaG_FD_143038 | JGI IMG/M metagenome (GOLD analysis project Ga0193743, IMG submission 143038) | Soil microbial communities from a riparian zone of the East river system, Colorado, United States - L2c2 | ecosystem: Environmental > Terrestrial > Soil > Riparian zone | place: USA: East River... | reverse complement strand
TTCACTCAGTTATATATCTCACCCGGGTACGAGGGCGGTTTCTCCACCTTCCGTCTCTCGTATTCTGGGTGAGTTGGTTTTCCTCTCATTCTGAGTGTTATCTTACTTTCGTCTCTCGTATTCTAGCGCAGAGTTTTTGTTCACCCTCCCACCGTCCCGTGGTAGCTTTCCTCGAGTTTACTGTCTTTTTCCCACAGGGTTTTGACAGTTTACAGAGGTTTTGATGCACCCACTCTGTAGCTTATTCTTTCTTTCCGGTTTTTTCCAATTTCTTCCCCTGTTTTATTGTCTTTTCTTATACTCTAAGCTACCCACCTGTACATCTGTATTCTGTATTACTAGGCCCCGTCGCGCGCAATTCCATTTCAGGAAGTGTCACTGGCATCAGGGCATTTCCGTTTTCGGCTACAAAGGCTCCCTCTTCGCTCCGAGCAGGTGGTTAGAGAGAATTAAATAACTCTTATTCTGGAAATAAATTAATACGGAGAAGGCCGACAAAGTCTATCCGGTATTCGGGAGACACGCTGTCGATTCTGATATCGAGCACCTGATAAAACGAACGTATTTGAACGATGAGACGCTGTCGTTGATGGTTGAAGAAATGGGGGCTGTGATGCGTAAGGCAGCCTTATAAGTATGGGTACATTAGTAATTTATTCAGCGTCGTGATCAACCTTTGATGGACGTACGGATGGAATGCAGAAGACAGCATTCGTGCTGATTTTTTAAGAAAGATTTTTCTCGAGATAAGGAAAAAAACGAAAATCATACTCTACGTTAAAATAATAATAATCAGAAACTGTGTTATTTTGCACGAAGTGACCTCACAAAATATCTCACCGTCAATGCGGAAAATATTGCTCGAAATACATTCCAACAAAAGGTGAACACAGATAAGAATAGCCGAAAGGACAATAATTGGTCCAGGTTGCCGAAGGAAGACGGTTCGACTAAAAAAGGTTTATGAGATGGCGGGCGCATGAAAGAGGAGACGCACCCCTATATATAAACGCGAAAATATTCATCAGCCAGCCATTCCATTGTAGGTTACCGTCCTCCTTCTGAAAACGGAGCTGCTCTTGAATCAAGGAGGCAGACCCATTGATCTTATCTAGCTCAATATGAGCCATATCAGTCATTTGGGTTAGAGCCTCGACAAGTCCAATAGCGGAATCTGACGCCTTAGATTGAATCTCCGAGAGAAAGTTGGCTTTCTGGCTTATAAGAACCTGAGTGCTTAAGATTTGACCGGTCATATCGGAGACGAGAGAGACGGCCTGAAAGTATCATCAAGGTACAGCACCTGCCAGCGGAAAATAAAACAAACTTGTTTCATCATACTGAACTCATGGTCAATTTCCTGTAAACGAGACTGGATCCCTATCTGGTAGAATAAGTCGATCATAAATGAAGGTAACAATGAATGACTTGCTGTTAGTCGATCGAGTCCTTGGTAGTTCACCTCGTGCCGATTAAACAAGGACTCAAGACGATGATTCAATGTTATATCGAGCGTGTCTGCAATACTGTACATTCTAGTAGCATGCTGGAAAAAAAGATGGTGAATGTTGTGGTTGGATATGAAAACAGCACAAATAGAAACCTCTCGCAGGATCACTTCGCAGTTTTCTTGAAGCTATTCATGGCGTTAGTATCAAATAAAAAATATTATCGATCGACATTCAAAGCTGACGTTTGCAACGGAATTCTCTTCAGCACGTTGTCGTTGAACGATATAATTGTCAATTTCGATTCTTAATGAAGATAGGGTCTGCGAAAACAATAAGATAACCCAAAGGGAGAAGGTTCAAGAACACGTACGCCGTTGACACTGCCATTCACTTCTGAAATCAACTGTTCTGAAGTTAAGCGGTACATATCCGTGGAAATTTTCATATCAAGGACCAATTGTTTTATCTCCTAGGCGAAGTGAGCCTCTTACGAAAATGCATTGTGCATGGAAACGAACCGGAATCCTTTGATTCAATTGCTCATCGTATCGGGCCTTTTTTTTTTCCCGCTCAAGGATGAAGCGTATGAGAGCAATTTTTTCGATGGTGGCGTTGTGATAGATGTCCCTGGCCAAATCTAAACGACATATTCATGTGACGACAAGAGGGACTCGAGAAAGGACTGCAGCACACCTATGTCGTTCCATCGACGAAAGGCGTGGCATAATTGAGCTGTAGTTGAATTCAAGGATATATGCGTAATAAAAAGGCAGAGCTGACGTACGGACTTCTCTCAAGTAACCTGAATAACTTGACCAAAATTGAGCACTTCGCGCTAGCGAGCTAAAATGAAGAAAGGAAGGGCGGAGGAATGAAAAGAGGCGTTAGGAGAAAGCGGTGACATATATGCTCATACTCACTCCACACATTCGCCTTGTGTTTGATGAGATGTAGGCCTTTTGTCTTGCATATCATCAAGTGAGAATGGACGGCATTCAAGTGGCAGGGAATGATGCTTGGCAGTCGCAATTTCGCAAAGAGTCATTGAGATAGCGGCTTCATGCATATGTTAGATTTCTGAAAGAATGGAATCGCTCTGCCGTTACCGTTTACTCTGGCATCCTCGTCCATATCTAAGCCTGCGCATTGCGTACTGATGGCGCTGGCTACTTTCCTAAAACAGTCGGGTTTACGAGAATATGTCTGCAACGCGTCTGATGATATGTATATTTTAAGACCAATACTGTTGGGATGGATCGAAGATCAAATGCCAACGTACCGAGATTGATACGCAGAGAACTGGATTCTTGGCCATTGAGCAGACCGTCTTGATGTCAATACAAAATTAGCGGTTACAAAGAAAGGAATGATCTAATTCACCAAGATTACTGAGGCCCTGAGGAATACTCGTACCGACTTCCTCTGCCACTATCGTTTCCTTTGTTTGTCGTGGCCAAGAGAACCCAAGGCAATCCACGGGAAGAAGCAACGCTAGCAAGACTACTAAGACCTGCATGCTCAATACATTTCAACTTATGGTTACAGTAAATGATGAAGGCTTCCGAATTTAGCTAAGTAAGGGCGCGGCAGCGGCATCTTGGTTTGCCTGTCGCATCAACATCAAACCCTGGTCATCGAGATTCGACGTCGACCACGTCGTATCCAGGCAACGTCAGGAAACAGCCGACACTTTCCTGCACTTTCTCGCCCTTCGGATTGTTATCAGTGCACTGACACTTGTCACTAAATTCTCCCCAGGGTTGAAATCGGATTTTACAGGAAACATTGGGTCATCAGACTTTCAAAAAGAAACGATGCTCACTGTACATCACCTGAATAATTCTCGCTCTCAACGGATTCTATGGTTACTGGTATGTTGCATGATACTTTTGCGCAGCTCATGTAATTGCTTAGCGATGAAACCCATTCAGGAAGAGTTACAGGTGTCCTATGAGCTCAAAAAATATGAGAGAGGGCAAGATCAGCGGGCTCCTCCAGAGCTGTTAGCAATAAGCCCACTTGGTAAATCGCCTATCATTATCGATGATAGTATTACCCTCGCCGAAAGCGGTGCTATTGTTGGTGAGCTACACCTCACCTGTTAGTTTCTATGATATTGAAGTTTAACAGAATATCTCATCACAAAGTATGGCAGTGGAAAGGCAGTTCCCCCCGAATCTGGTTTGATTGATAATCTCTATTGTGAGATGGAGCACTTTGTCAGCTCACTGCAATACTGATGTACCTAGTTGCCCACTATGCAGAAGGCTCTCTCATGCCGATTTTGATTCAGAGCATAATTTTCGACCATATACCCAAAAATGCACCTTTCTGGATCCGACCTATTCTTAACAGGGTGTTCGCCCAACTGAATAAGCTTCTGGTCGAGCCAGAAATCAAGAAACATGTAACAATGGTCTGCCTCACATTCTTTGATGGGCTGGGAAGATTTTTGATTTCTTTGATGCCGTTTCAATAATTTAGATCGAAGCGCATCTCGAAAAATCAAAATCTATTTTTTTTGCCGGCGGGCAAGAGCCAACTGTCAGTAACCAATTTAAATATGCAGCTATAGCGAACAACAATCATTGTTGCCGATTCTCTATGTAGTCTGCAGATTATCAGATGGCTTTTCCCTTGGAAGCAATCGTTACGGTGTCGCCCGATCGGGTAGGTCCAAAGATCAAAGAATACGTTCGGACCATCCATGAAAGGTACGTAGTGATCGTAAATGGAACCAGACCGCCAGAATTGATTTATTTGTTCAAAGGGAAGCATACAAAACGGTACAATTTCACGATTTCTAATAGCAATCCGCCGCTAAACAGTCTGTATTTTAGGCATTGAGTAAAGGTGGCGAATATGCATATGCACAATTTTAGATGCATTCCGATTCGTGGTTTTATATTACAAATGAATTATTGTAGGTAATATTATCTATCAATGTGGTGTATGAATACATCGAGGTTTTGAGGGACGGTCACTGCAAACGAATGGAAACTACCCCACAGTAGTGCTGTCAATGAAAGGGTTGTGCTACAAAATATAATAGACAATGGAAAGAAGGGTGGCGTGAATTAGTGGTTGGGAGAATAGGATGGGGTACCTTACCCCAGTTGCTATGATACAAATCTACAGTGAAATATCAAAGGAAGGACTATCTAAAGCGAAACAAATAGATAAAATAAAATGGAAATCAATGGCAATCAGTGCGTCGTCGACTGAATTGACCAGACTGGGCCTTGTGTTCCCAGTCGGAAGGTGACTCGCCTTGGGCCCAACAATCCATGTTTGGGTCGCGCTCGAAATCACCATCCTTGTAGCCATATCGTTTTTCCAATAATCTAAGGAGAGGGTTGCGCAAGGCCGGATCCATCCGTACTGCTTCTCCCGGGAGATAGCTTCCGACGTTGTTCCGACTAAGACTTTCCTCGAAGAGGGCTTCCTCAGCAGTGCAGCCACAGTTCAAGAAGCCGGGAGGTGCTTGACGAGGAGCGAAGGCACGTCGCTCACGTCGAGAGTCGTGCCACGCGCAGAGAGCGTTGCCAGCCCGGTTTGGGGAGCAGAAAATGAGCTTGCGGGCCGCAGTACGAGCTCTCCATGATTCTTGGAAGGAAGAAGAAGGAGAAGGCCGCAATGACTCTATAATACTGCGGTTGCGAGCACATTCAAGTTCCAGCTCACGAACTCTACGTCGTAAACGATTGACTTCGTCGTCAGCCTGGTCATCGGATGGAGTCGAAGGAGAGAGGTATGGGGAGACGCCCTGATATGCCATTCCGTTAATGCCTGGGGGTTGAGTGGAGGGATGACCTTGATAGTTTTGAGAATGAGGCGACAGAGAAAATGACGAGCTCATCTGGGGAAAAGATAGGCTCCCGTGTCCCGAAACGGCAGGATAGGTAGAAGGATTCATATCCGGGACGACCATGTTCGGCTGCGCGTTGTTCCACACGACGTTGTGAGTTGGAGCATTGACGTACAAACGCCTGCCGCCTGAAGGGTTGGGAGTAAAGGGGCGTCGAGAGGGGATGGTCGATTCGCCCATGGCACCTGTTAAGCTCGAGGAAGACGAGATTGATCCCAAGTCTGACCCAGCAGGCATGCCCGCCTGATAAGGAACCTAGAGAAAATGAGAACAGATCTACATATTTAATGATGTCACTAACATTCACGAACTGAGGAGGAGCTGCATAGCCAGCTAACTTGTCTCCGTCTAATGCCTTACGCTCAGCCGGATGCTGAGAGCGGCCAGTGGACCATGGCGGATACGCTGGGCTATTGGACATAGTGGAAAGGTCTTCTTGACGTAAAGAGGTTTACGATTAGAGCAGGATAGGGTGTCACTTGGCACCAGCCTGAGATGAACAGACCGCTGCGAGTAACGAGGCAGAGGGAGGAGAGGGAGTCGAGGAAATTAAAGGAGAATTTGGAGCCAAGGGACTCCATTTTAATATGCGTGGGCTTCTATGACAAAAATTGGATGAAGTTGAACGGGGGTTCATGATGATCTTTAGGCAGTGTAACAAGTGGTAACGACGAGATGCATCATGGTTTTTTTTGAGCATTAGCTACTCCGGCTGGACGCGGTTAACATTCGAAGAAGTGGTGTCGCGAGGGAGACAATTTGCAAAACATAACAACTCAACACAGAGGCTGTGAAAGGGGAGACAGTAAATCGGTCAGATCGCTTCAAGGGAAAGTTATTTAAGGTCGATTGATGAGAGATCTGTGTTTCAGGTTGGAAGTTAACTTTTCAAAACCTTTACACAGTTTCCAAATAAAAAGCAGTGCTTCTCTGACCGGATCATTCGTTATACATGAACAAATATACCTAAGGACCCACAGGTGGCTTCGATTCAAGCTAAAGAAGTTCTTATCTTGTTGTGTGTAAGCGACCTTTTGAGATGAAGCCTGAGGCCTGAGGATCCACAGTTGAGGCCATGTACAGTTATGAAAATTGTGATTTGTAACCGAGAACCCGGGTTGCCAACCGGTGAAGTCAGTACATAGCAACGGAAGGATTTGTAAATCGTCTATCAACTTTTAAAATTTCAGGAACTTGCAAAGCAGACTATCTCTTTCCATGGACGTCCTTGAACCGATTTTTGGCTTAAGCTGACCTGTCAGAAAAGTACTTTGACAACATTTCAGGCTCCTACCTGAGGTTTGCAGGTAAATTGACCTCTCCTGTAATCATATCGATGTCCACTAGTTTTGTGATTTCGGTAGCCGGTTGCTCGGGGCATCTGCGCGAGAATATCAAAGTCAGCTCAGGATGCTGATGTTTTGCTCACAGCATAAAAATGCGGGGTATTGGAAAACATTGGTAACTTCCACTACCATCTTTCTGTTCGCAGGTATATTGTAGAATCTCTGCAATGCGACATTTTGGTTTGTCGACTGGAGATGATGACATCGTCGACTTGAAAAAACCTACAAATCTTTAAATTACTGAGCAGAAACTTTTATATAAGCTTGATCGATATCAGATAGTGATGGTCACAACTGTGATGTGACCAATAAAACCAGAAAAAAAAAGTCGTGCGTCTTTGAAGATCAACATCTCTAGAACATCCACAATGGTTTTCAAAGTTGCTGGTAACATCACGATTCTTCCCAAAAACTTGCCATCACCTTACCAACGATGATATAGACGTCTCTCTTGCTGCATTCGGTCGCAAGGAAATCGAGATTGCAGAGGTGATCGTCCTCCATCCTAATTAAACTCAACAAGAGGCTGATAACCTCAACGGATGTAGAATGAAATGCCAGGCCTCATGTACTTCAGGCGGAAAGTGGGTATCAGCCATCGTCATGCCATTTATCGATATCCTGATCTATCTATCTAATATCAGTACGCACCTTCTCAGCCTTTGAAAGGCGCCCGTATCGCCGGCTGCCTGCATATGTAAAACCTCAATTTATTTAGATGTCTTCTCTCGTCTGAATAATTTTTAGGACGATCCAGACCGCAGTCCTGATTGAAACCCTTACCGCCCTTGGTGCTGAAGTGACCTGGTCGTCTTGCGTAATATTTAAAATACATCACTACCAGTTGATAGCTGATGCGATCTCTCCTAGAACATTTTCTCTACCCAAGATCATGCTGCAGCTGCGTAAGTCTTTGTTGTAATGCTTGATGAGCTTAAAACAAATATAACCGTTTTTGTAGTATTGCAGCGACCGGTGTTCCGGTCTTCGCCTGGAAAGGTGAAACTGAGGAAGAATATACTTGGTGCATTGAGCAAACTCTTGCCGGGTTTCAAGGTGGCAAAGCCTTGAACATGATCCTTGATGACGGAGGCGACTTGACCACCCTTGTTCATGAAAAATATCCTCAATATCTTTCGGGTGAGAATCTTGATTCTCTGATAGTAAATTGATCAGTTTGGAAACTTTATCTGCAGAGATCCGTGGTGTATCTGAGGAAACCACTACTGGGGTACATCACCTATACAAGGCGTTCCGGGATGGCAAGCTCAAAGTTCCTGCGATCAATGTCAATGACTCTGTCACCAAATCAAAGTTCGACAACTACTATGGATGCCGAGAATCTCTTGTTGATGGTATCAAGCGTGCTACTGATGTCATGCTTGCTGGTAAGGTTGCCGTTGTAGCAGGTTATGGAGATGTCGGCAAAGGAGTATGTTTCTATTTCGAATGTCACATCCATAACCTAATGTTGCATCAGTGTGCTGAATCTCTCAGAGCCTACGGCGCTCGTGTCTTAATTACGGAAATCGATCCCATCAATGCGCTCCAGGCTGCCATGGCTGGATATGAAGTTACTACTCTGGAAGATGCAGCTCCTCGATCCAACATCTTTGTTACCACGACTGGTAACAGGGATATAGTCACCGGAGCCCATTTCTCCCTCATGCCCGAGGATGCCATTGTCTGCAAGTGAGTGATAATCAAAGTACCACCTTGGCAGTTGCTCATGAAGGCAATTTATAGCATTGGCCACTTCGACATTGAAATTGATGTTGCCTGGTTGAAGGCCAATGCAAGCTCCGTTTCCAACGTCAAACCCCAGGTCGACCGCTTCACAATGCCCTCCGGTCGCCACATTATCCTCCTTGCTGAGGGTCGTCTCGTCAACTTAGGGTATGTCTTTGAATAAATTCGTCTGATCAATTTTATTGATCAAGCACATGGTTCTCAGCTGTGCTACTGGACACCCCTCCTTTGTAATGTCTTGCTCTTTCGCTAACCAGGTTCTTGCTCAAATCGCCCTCTGGACTACCCCTGAGAAATTCCCTCTTGGCGTTCACATATTGCCCAAGGAGCTCGATGAAGAGGTTGCTCGCGCCCATCTTGCCCAACTGAACGTCAAATTGACAACCCTCACTCCCGTTCAATCCAAATATTTGGATATCGCCGTCGAAGGCCCTTACAAACCTGTATGCTTAGTATTTGCTCTCATTAGAATGACATTGCTGACCGCGTCTATTGCCAGTCTCACTACCGTTACTAGATATGTTACGAATACCCGTAGTCACCGACGGCCTCAACGAGCCCTCGCCAATTAGACGGGAGAACGGGATCTTCAACGTCCTGATGAGTGGATGTTTTGGTGATTCGTTCAGAAGAGTTATTTAATGCTCTGGGTCAGGCAGGCAGGCAGGCGCGTATCGGCTTACAAGCCGGGAGGATTGGGTGGCAGATGTGAATGGTTTCCGTAGTGCGAAGGAGTAGAAAGGCCTCAACGCCTTGGTATGGATCTTCAAATATCAATATAAATCACGTATAGATTGAGAGAGTCAAACGATCGATTGCAAAAGCATATCAGGATACTCCTTCTATTTTGAAGGATCCCTTGTTTCCTGGTCAGCAGTCGAGCAAAATATCATAGCCCTTTGATGAACCCTGTTGGTTTGATCACGATCGGTTGGTCGCACGCCCACGGCTATGCGGCTTCTCAAATCAAATGCTGCGAGTATTTAAGTTTGCAGACTATTATTATGCCTGAAACTTCAGCGCTTCAGCGCTGGGGTCAATAAACCCCGCTTCTATATCAGATTTAAACGAAGTGGAGAAATCGGCGCCATTGGGAGTAAGCGTATAACTTCTTTGTACTTACCACAGACGGCGTAGCGCCAATGGCTTCGCTTCTTCCTTGGCATCACCTCCAAATTTCGAACCTTCTCGCTGTTTCAAATTCAAAACAATTAAGGTAACCTCCATTTTTTCAGTCAGTACCAAGAAGGGTTGTAATCTTGCGCGCTGCATGGACCAATGTCATCTGTCTTTCACCAGTGTGGTAATTCAATTGTGTCACGACTCACGAAATGACCTTTTACATGACCATTGCTATCTCTTCTCCTGATTTCCATAGTGGGACGACTCCTCTCCGTTGTTCTTACCATGCATTAGATCTCGAGGCGTATGCTATAATACACCCGGGTGATAGTAGCCATAGTAAGCCCTATTCCTTAGTCAATACCAGTCAAAGTTACTCAGCCGATAAGTAGTATTAATGATAGGGAGGCATTCTGTGGCTTCCACGGTGTATGTCGTTATTGACTAACGTGTTTAAGGTTACTGAAACGGACTGCATCCAATGCAGTCGTGACTGGTCTTGGGGACACGATTCTGGTGGAGCTCAGAGTCCATGTCGGATTTGATCTCACCCCAAAACTTGCCAACGACTTAGTCTTGGATAAGGCTTTCAGCACGGTGATTCCAATAGGTTAGAGACCACTGCGGGTTCTCCTTATCACACTCAAGTACGGGCACCATGGGCTAGGATTTTACCGCAGTTCTTTGAACTCGTAAGTATCTCAATGGGTACTAGACTCCGAAATGACGGTATCTTTTTTGTATTCAAGGGATGTTTCACTCTTTACTACTGTAAGGGGCTATTATGTGTGGCTGATTTTCACCTCACCTTTTTGCCAGCGCTCAGAAATTCATCATTCCAAGAAAAGTGAAACCAGATACATCTCGTCTTCTGCCACGGTCCATTTTATCAGGTGAGGAACATCCCTACAATGGATTCTATTGGATTCTCGAGGATACGAGCACTTACTTTTTTTTTAATTTCCATGCAAAAAAGGCGATTACAGAGTGTGTGAAACTCTATTAGACGAATCGGCATCCGTCATCATGATGAGCTCCCGAAACGCAAATTTCTCCGAAGGAAAATGACCACAAAGTCCTCTCAGTCTTTATAATTATCAAACTTTTCTCCCGCTCTCGAACGCCTTTACCAGAATGATTTTAACCGCCCTACTCCTTACCCGCGCCACGCAGAATGGTCATCCTTTTTGTTGGCCTGAAACCACACTGAAAATTGTGAGCCTTTAGCGCTCGTCCCGCATAAAGCGTCATGAACTGTATCCTACCTAACGGATGTCCTGCCATTGTTGTACCTGTCAAGTTAGTCTGGTCCCCATTCGGCTCTACTCTTCAAGTCTTCTGGTCTCAACTTATTCTCGTCTCATCCTAGCGAGTCTGACCGTCGCCAACCTCGTATCTTCTTATTGCGGTTTGACCAAAGGAGCACCTTGATCGATGATTGAAGGTGCATCAAGAGCAAGCTGGATCTGGGCAACGGTGTGATTGCTCAGCGCCTACAGCTGTTCTAGAGTGCGCAGGCTACGGGTGGTCAGCCACTTTCAGCTTCAGGATGTCCACCCAATTGCCCACTATGCCAGCTCTGTTGTTCCTCCTTCTGGACTTGGCACGGAACTCAGGCCCCTGATGTTGCAGTCAAGCAGCCACCTTCCTTTATTCCGCTCAGAGTCTCGTGGACCATTTTATTCGGCCCTGGACCTGCAAACAGCACAGTTCCCCTAGGAGGTCTGCCACCGTTCGTCATTCTCGATGAAAGTAGACACATGCCTCTCGCTCCCAAACCTTTTTTTTTTTTGTGTATGTGCTGACTACTGTTGTCGTACATAAACTTTGACGAAATGTATGCCGGATTCTCTAGTACCCAGATCGGGAAACTACATAGTAGAAGGATTTTGTAAACCTAACTTCTACCGTACCATAGCGTACACACGACCATAATCATTTCCAGCATTGCTGATTACGCCGTCCCCACTTTCATTTCAGGAAGGAGTAATAGGTGACTGCGTCAGGAACTGCAGAAATCACTGGGTCCAAGTCAATGGTGCCTTCGAAGAGTGAAGTAGTTGCCGAGAGAGCAAGTCCAGCCTTGCCCTCTATACATGTCATTCGTAATCGTATATCGTCAAATGTTAAATGAAACCTTGGACCACAATCTCAATGACACGATTTCTCGATACCGGCACTATTAAGCGCGAAGCTGAAGGCTTGGATCCAGTGGCACTGGACAGAGGGTAAATCCATGGGATTATGATCATACTTCAGAAGCAGACCAATTTCTTACGTGAATTGGAACCTCACTAGACCACTAGCAACACGTACATATCCTGACATCAATCCAGGCTCCGTTGATAATCCATATCCTTTCCGCCCATCAGGTGTCGAAGGCCATCATAACTCTTGAGTATCAGGCATATTTATGGGTTCATTTGTCGGCATGCCACCATCACCAGAAGTCGGAGAGTCCATATAAGGAGGATGGATGGAATGGAAGAACGAGAGGCTCCGGTATTCACTGCTGGCACTGTGTGGTGTTTGTTACGATTTTTATTCCTTCACACACTCTTTTTCTTTGAACTATACTTTGAACCTTATCTTATAGGAACAACGATCTCTTGATCTTTTGATCTTATCTCTTGATCTTATCTCTTGATCATATCTTATCTGACAGATGATCTTATCTAACAGATGATCTTATGTTTCCTTACATTTCTTCGACATGTGCTAGACGCATACTTTGGATATTACTTACATGCTTTAGACATGTGTTACACACGGCTTACGCATGCCATTCATTTCCGATGCTGCGCATCTCATGCTTGCAGCATGCTTACTTATGACTTATGCATGTTCACCTTACTGCTTACATGCTTACTTTACTATATAAACCTAGCATAGATGATTGTACTCTTTAGACAATCTTTATTAGCAATAATATCGAAGTTAGCCATCTGCTTATCCTCTCCGCTCTCAAACCTTTAGACAATACTTGACCTTTACCGGTTAAGCACTCTTTAGGCTCAGCCTTTAAGGACCCAGATGCAGAACCGACTGTTACAATCATGACTGTAAAGTCTGAATTATTTGAAGTTGTAACAGTGTTTCCCCCAGAAAACCCCATTTCTAGACATGTTTTGTGATTTCTAAAGGGTTTTTCCCATGGAAACACAAAGGGTGTTTCTAAAAGGAAAATTTGAGAAACTCATTATGTGTTTCTTTCATGTTTCCCATAGATAGATTTTTTGTTTTTCTTAAGATTTATCTATGGGAAACATGCTTTCTTTGTTTCAAACAAAGAAAGAAACACTTATCATGTTTCAAAAAGATAAATTTTGAGAAAAACATATCTACGGGAAACCTGAAAGAAACACATAATGTGTTTCTCGGATTTTTCTTTCTGTGGGAAAAACCCTTTGGAAATCACAAAACATGTCTCTTAATGGGTTTTTCTGGGGGAAACACCACCCGGCGCCAGCAGTGATTGGTTGGTGGGTGTCATGATCTCATATTTATTTTTACTTTTACCTATTTTTTCGCCTCTATCTATTTCTTACTCGTCACAACACCGGACGGTCATGCAAGCGAATGAACACCAAAGTCGATCCAACAGTAATCCAATTAGGTCAGACGCCCAGTTTGGGATACACGTCACGAATGGTTGCATGGGTTCTCATGCATCATCAATGCATCAAAACACGACCACTCGTTGAGACAAACACCAAAGCCTTGTCAAAGGGCCTCTATAAAATATAATAAAACATTGTTATGCATTGTAGATACCTTGTAGCACTCAAAGAACAAAACCAACCATAGCTACCTTGTTTATTTAGTAGTATATAAGTAGCTTTACAATATCTGTACACTCCAGTCTTTAGCTGGTTTATCCCTGCTTCAATAAAGATCCATCCTTATCTCTTATCAGTCTCTTTGTTAAAGTGTGCAACCTAGGCTAGACACAGATTATTATATTTGTTGTTGTAGCAGTTGCTAACAGTGGGATCGTTATCCGACAGTGCAATGTTGACTCTTGGATACGCCTCCCACAATTGATTCGCTGGGTTGGGAAGGGAGCAAATTTTGTGTGCAATAATAGCCTTCACTGACCTAAGAGACACAGATAACAGTAACTATGATCAAGGGGCTGTACAATCTGTATAAGGAGTTTGCAAGCACTGCTGGTGCCAGGTACTGTTTCCCCTGGAAAAACCCATTTCTAGACATGTGTTGTGATTTCCAAAGGGTTTTTCCCACAGAAACACAAAGGGTGTTTCTGAAAGGAAAATCTGAGAAACACATTATGTGTTTCTTTCAGGTTTCCCATAGATAAT
>Ga0193743_1002227_pt1 | contig 13859 bp, 16 predicted proteins | sample L2c2metaG_FD_143038 | JGI IMG/M metagenome (GOLD analysis project Ga0193743, IMG submission 143038) | Soil microbial communities from a riparian zone of the East river system, Colorado, United States - L2c2 | ecosystem: Environmental > Terrestrial > Soil > Riparian zone | place: USA: East River... | reverse complement strand
TTATTAGCAATAATATCGAAGTTAGCCATCTGCTTATCCTCTCCGCTCTCAAACCTTTAGACAATACTTGACCTTTACCGGTTAAGCACTCTTTAGGCTCAGCCTTTAAGGACCCAGATGCAGAACCGACTGTTACAATCACGACTGTAAAGTCTGAATTGTTCGAAGTCGTAACACTTATCAGAAACATCAACTATTTGAGCACAAGCTTGATTAATATGGAATTTGGGAAGGAGAGGAAGAACTTGCAGGAGATGACATCCTCGGTACGCTTGAACAAGCATGGGATGAGTCTGAGAAAAACGAGTTGCTTTCGGAGGTACTGCAAGGACTTGGTGCGTGATAACATTGTTGATTCTAGTCTTCCCTAAACTAAGAGTTTATCAGCCCTCAAACATGATGAAAACGAAATTGATTCTGAACCAACTCACGTGGACCATGGCGCATGGAATCCATACCCATCCAAGCTAATTTTCCTCTTTGATGCAATTGACAACCTTCCACGACTTCGGATTTCAAGCACGCTTATGAAAGCACTCCTTTGGCTCCTTGAAGAATTCAGCATCAGACATGTTCCATCATTCACAGCCCTAAAAAAGATACAAACGAATATTCGCGAGAGTGTTGGAATTCCAACCATACATTGTAAATTGTCGAAGGGCAATGCATTCTCATTCAATGACCCATGAACTCTGATTGCAAATGTGAGTGGAATTTTATCACCGAAACACATAAGATGTCCAAACTTACAGCAATTTGAATGCTAAGGATTGGTCAAACCCCTTGGTTTGCACCGAAATTTGGCGGTACCCTGTAATTCCAACCAACAGTATCATTTCTGAGGTTTGGCATGCCAACAAGTGGAGGCATGATCTAGAGCGGCATATTTGAGTCCAATGTATGATGACAAGAAGGGACAACATTACTTTATTGATGAGCCCACTGCCCTCAGCAATGGGCAGCTGGTGGTTCCAGTGCGGTGGCTAGAGGATGAAGGCGGGGCTGTGTGGGCTGATGTGTGGGAGATAAGGAGGGACAAAGTCTCAGTGAAAGTACTCCTCTTATATCCTGCTTCTCGGGACTCATGAGAAATTCTTTGATTAGAACACATCAACTGTCAATGATGGTAATGTTACCTTGATTGAAGCAAGAAGCCTCCGTAAAAATATGCGCAGCCTTGAGGATGAAGGTTTGATGCCTCAGTGGTCCTTGGAGACCATACGCAAAGGCCATCCAACTCAGATGCCAAACCCTGATCATGCACTTGCAGATGGATATCCCATTTACATGAGCTTCATGGACATCTTTGGAGATGATGTTTCTGGAAATAAATCAAAAAGCTGGACCAAGCATTGGAACGTGTATATGACTCACCGAAATCTCCCTCGAAAATTCCTCAACCAACAGTTTCACACTCACTTCGTGTCAACCTCAACAACAGCTAGTGTTCCAGAGCAGTTCCAGGCTATAAAAAAAGTCATCGAGTGAGTGAAAGAAGTGCAATTTGAAACTGTTTGACGGTGTATCCACTAACTTGCTATCTTATCTCTCTTTCATAGATCAACACATTGGGAACCTGTTGTTGTTCACCATGCAAGTTGTGGAGGTCTGGTCAAGTTCAAAATCTACTGCAACTGTGGGCCAGGTGACGATCCCTTGCAGAGTGAGACATCAGGCCACATTGGTGGAAATGGAAATTATCCATGCCGGAAATGTTATGTCGGTGGAACACAGAAGGAGAAGGAATCCAATGAGGGATTTCATCAGATGTTTTATGTACGCTGAAAATCTGAGCAAGTTTCTTATGTGACAATCTAACTTACAAGTTTAAACTTAGCCTGGGGAAGCACGTACATCTGAAAAGACACTGCAACATGTTGAAGCCCAAGTTCGAACCGCATGTTTGGGAGTTGCAGAACACATCAAGGAAATGCAAACATCAACTGGAATTAAGGATGCATTTACCCAACATTGGATTGAAGAATTGCTTGATCGTGCACGAGACCTGAAGAAGCGATACCCTCAACGAACAGCAGCCAACATTCAAGTGGAACTTATGAATTGGGTTGATGAAAATAAAGATAATGTCTATAATTCATTTCTGACCCTCGAAGGTATTCGAGGTTACCTTCTGAGTCCACATATTAAGTTTTACTCACCCCATCACAGGCTTCAATGCTGCTCGAGATACTCCCATGGAAATTCTTCACACAATCCTCCTCAGAGTGGTTTAGTATCTCTGGCATGGAACTCACACATCCTGGTCCCCAGCAGTAAAAGAGGTATACTCGAAACGATTACAGGCAACAAACACAATGGGCCTTTCTATCCACGCCATCCATTCCAGTTATATCATCCAATATGCAAATTCCTTAATTGGTCGCCAACTGAAGACCCTGGTTCAGGTGAACATTTTCCACATTTATGATCTCGTGGACAGTCTCCGATTTCTGTTGGCCAAAGCTCTGGGTGAATTCTCTGCCTTGCTCTGGTTTACAGAAATTCGGGATCGCAACCAATACCTTGTAAGCATTTTATGACCAATTTCATGCTTATGTTGTCCTGATTAAATTCTAGAATGACGTAACAACTGCGGCAGAGAATGTTTTGGATGTTGCAGCTCTCATCGACCCATCAAAAATTGTCTTGAAGATTAAATACCACCTCTTGCCGCATATTAAAGAATACATTATCAGATTCGGGCCTATCGTGGGCGTTGCATCAGAGGTCTTCGAAGGCTTCAATGCTATTTTTTGGTATTGTTCCATTCTGTTGAACCACCTTGCTCCCAGCCGCAATATCGCCCATCAGCTCTCGGAACAGGAGACTGTAAAGCACATCCTTTCAGGTGGGTGGTGGTTAGATGAGATGAGGGAATGGACAAGCCCAGGTCCTTCAGTCCAAGGGTTCATCAAGAAAAATCTTGTATTGCAAACTCTAATTGGCTGGCCTCGCAATGAGAAGCTAGTTTCCGGTAAGCATTTTAAGTTGAAAATATTCACCTCCATCGCTGACGTGGATGAATGACACTGTATGACAGGCACGGTCAGGCTTGAACCAGTTCCAAGGAACGAGAAGCGGTCAAAACAGCCACACATGTGCTTTTCGTGGACGCAAACAGCTGCTATTACAGCAGTCAATGGCCTCGAGAACTCACATCATGAAGACTCAAAACTCTCATGGCACCGAGGAAAGTATGTCGTTTCCAGGTCAGAAGATCAATGTAGAATTGGTGCTTGGGTTTATCCTAAGACACCTTTCGTGGTATGGGCCATATGGCTTCATTTTTTCATTCGCAATGATGCACTCATCTTGCTTTCAAAAGCCAGACAGCCTCCAATTGCTGGCCGAATTCTCAAAATTCTCCAGGATACAACTGCCAAGCGCTTGCTTGTCGTCCTTGACACCTTTCAGGTAGCTGCTACACGTCATGAAACCTTTGGAATGCCTGTATTGTTGCGCCGATTAAATGAGAAGTCCCTTGTAATTGTCCCAGCAATGGTAAGTCGCACAAATCTTCTTTGTCCTCAAGCCTGCTGCCTTACCATTACCTGGTTATCAGAGCATTTTGTTTGAATTTAACACCCAACATGACTGCCATAAAGCAGGATGTGGCTCAACAGGAAGGAGGGTCATCATCCAGGAGTGAGTCAAGTCTGACATCACTGAGCAATTTATTGAACATAAACCACTCGAAGAATATCTTATCAACACTCATGCATTTCACAATGCACACTTAATCCGAGACGTCCTTCCCCGCAACTTGACAGCCCCCATTCCTTTCTGTGCTGACCGACATGCTCATCACACTGAGATTGCAGCCAACCTTCGCAACACCCAAGATGGAAAGCGAGCCGCAACTGCCTTGAAAGCTGCAGAATGAAGGCAGAAAGCTGCGACTGCTGGTGGCAAGAAACGGAAAAGAGCACAAGGCGAGGAAGGGCTTGCTGAGCCAGTGGATTATGTTGGAGAAACAGAGGACATGTCATAATTAGCTCCCAAAAAAAATGATCTCCTACCATGCAATATGGGACGAATATGTGTACAAACCCGGATGTGATGTGCTGACAAGCTGCAATGGAGCTGTTCGAAATAGCTGGAGACAGCGTAGCCTGACAGCAGCTGTCAGACACGAGCTGCCACAGAGACAATCACAAAGGAATAAGCGAGCCGGAGTGGGACAGCCGTCCCTTGGGATATCGTCAAGGCGATCAAGATATCTACCGAAACGTCACTCGCAGGATTTTTTGTGACCTCACCATCCACCTGAGACCCAAATGGCGGTGTAACCGGGTACCAGTACGGGATTCCCGGGCCGGAGCACCCTTGCGTGGAGAAGCCATAAACTTGAGGGGTGACTAATAAATATTATTTCATCAGATTAGTTATATCTGAGACAAGGGCTTGATATAATTTATTTATAACATGAGACAATCGAGTCAGATATTTCCGGTATAAAATGAATGTCGGACACTGCGATGCAAATGTCTTAAGTTCATTTGTGGCGTTTTCCGAAAGTCACATGATCCGACAAACTTGCTGGGTCAATAGCATTCACTCCCTTGCCCACCATTGGCTGAAAAGCCACTGATGAAAGCAGCCAAGGGCTGTGCAAAACCCAAGCAAAATGTTATATAGATGACTGCTGTAAGACAGGAGCCTACATATTAGTATATGTAGCACCAGCTTTTAGGAACAATGGATCATTCCTGAAGACACCTTTTGGCTGAATGGTTGAGTGCTGGCACTTTCGACTGCCTTCAGTTGAAGTCACCACATCTCCAACTTCCGCAATATTCCAAAAGCTAAGTAGATATCCAAGTGCTATGGAATATATAGTGCTGAATAAATTAGGTCGGTTCTGAATGTTATTTCATTCCATGCTGCAGATAATTGACATAATCAACCAGAAATTTGACTTGTTCATAGGTTTCAATTGCTTTCATGCTCCGCCGTCTCCGCACAAAACCGATCACCCTCTCCACATACATTAGGATTTCATCATGTGGTAAGGCATCCTCTGCCATTGTGAGAGTTGGGGCACGAGGATCATCTACCCATCCACAGAGTCCAAGTCGTATGGCCCAGCAGCAAGCAATTACGCCTGCACGTCCGACGCCTCCACGACAGTGTACAAGGATTGGTACACCACTGAGGGTATATCGGTTTATCAGGCTAATCAAATGTACATCAAGGTGTGCTGGCGCGAGTGGTGCTAAACCTTCGGGTATTGGGAGGCTATGGGGAATAAATAGATAATCGAAGCCGTAGGGTAGGATGAGACGTACCGAAGAACATCAAGGCCTGTGCGAGAAGCACAATGCTCATACTCGGACCATGGAGCACCGAGAAATTCAAGTTCGTTGTCGTCTAAGCAGCTGCGGTATAATGAGAAAGGCTTGAACCAGGCAAATGGATGAATTAGATGGCACCAAATTATGCAACCTGTGCCCATGTCTTTTATCCTTCTCATATCTGTCTCAAGGTCTCGCCGAACTCCAAGTCGGCCCTTAATTGGCCCGTCAAGCCTAACTAGGGTACAAAAGGTGAATGGCGCTGAAAAATGAGGAAATGTAGGTGCAATATACCCTTTTTTCCAGGACAGGACGAAAGAAAGAGATTCCCGATAACAAATTGTGAAGGGGAGGTCGCCGGATAAGGCGAGGAACCACAGTGGCCGGATTCTGAGACCCACGTTGAAAAAGACAGTGGGTTGTGTCCTGGATCCCATGAATCCCTGGCGGGTGGAGATGGGATATGCCTGAGAGTACCGTTAAGAGGCGACAGCAAGTTGTGGAATTTAGCACTTCGTGTTGATATATCGGAGAATGGAGTTATAGAGGGGGTATTCAATGTGGCAGATGCAGGTATATTCATGGAGACTGACAACGAAAGCCTTGTTTCGGGGATGAAAGATGCCAGGACGCGATCTCCCAGCGAAACCCCGTACTCAGAGTTATGTCGTAGTTTCCGGTCGCTGGAAGGCTCGATGCCGCTTGATATGGCAGCTTGCAATGCGTCGGCGATGTTCGATCGAGCACAGAAGTGGCTGTCTATAGCTTGCCTTGGCAACAACAGTGGTTTTGCAGCGGGCAAAGAGTTATGTTTGTTTTGCAGCCGGGTATCACATATATCTGGGTAACGATTTATGGTAAAAGGAGAGGGTATTTCCAACAACGTAGGGGAGTTGCCGGGGTAGGAGGAGGAGGAGGAGGAGAGAAGAGCATGAGATGAAATGAGGGCGATAATTTCTGGTGGAATCATGAGTGATATACTGAGAGAAGAGGAAATAAATGTTTCGTGTGTTAACCAATAAAGCTAAGACTGACTTGATTGGATGGGTCATTGAGGTCTTGAAGAAAGGCGGTGGGAGGGGATTGAGGGGTTCTGACATTGCATCCATGATTTGGTCCTGGAGGCTTAATAAAGATGGTTGGCAGTGAGATGGCCACCAAGCCTGATTATGGGACGTAAAGAGCTGTTGCAAGCGCAGCTGTTGGAAGTGTTCCGGCAGGCGTATTGAGATGGGAAGATAGGGAATTGGATTTCCTGTGTTAGTAGTAGATAGATTAGATTACTTGCAAACAAGTTGATCCGAAAGCCAAGGTACCCAGACGACCGAATTTTGAACGGTTGTACTCGCTAGCATGATGCTGAGAGGCGAGCTAAATGATGATCTTTATGAGTGATAATGTGTGCACTGTGTGTGTGTGTACTACAGAGTCATAAAAGCTGACCTTTGCTAAGGACTCTTCCATGGTCGACTTGAATGAAGCCCCACGTGTTACCGAAAAAGGTAAGTAGTATCTTCTTCCCACCCCCTTCTTTCATTCTTATCCTCATCATACACAGCAAGCTGGCTCTCGCTTTGCGGCTCACAGTCATTTATTCATAATGGCCCTTCGTTTTCAAACCAACTACGATTTCACTGACGTCCCCATTCCTACTACCCGACAACCCCCTCCCTCAGGCGCAACCATCCGTCGAGCAAAGACCCTCACAAAACCAGAACGCGGTGTAGCTACAGTACCCCTCATTAATCCACCAACACTCCTTACTTCAGCCTCCGTGAATAGCCAGCCAATTAACGCTTACAATGGGTCTACATCATGGCGCATATTTTCTCTCATTGTCTCTTTTTGGGCACCCGATTTTCTCCTCAGCTCAATCGGTGGTCTCAAGGATAAAGCCGTTAGACAGGCTTGGAGAGAGAAAATTGCCCTGTGCTTCATAATTACCGTCCTATGCTGTGCTGTTGGTTTCGTCACAGTCGGCTTTCAAAAGGTCCTCTGTCCACAAATCAATACCGCCTCCAACTCTTTTATTCACGTGGGTACTGTCCCTGGTACCTTGGGCATTCAAGGCGACATTTTCAATGTCACACATTCCAAGTCACCTTCAGACGTTGATTTTAACGCATTAGCCAAGTCTCCTGGTCAAGACATCACCGCCCTTTTTCAGCGAGATGCAACACGCTTCAAAGCCTGCAATGGTCTCAAATTCCGCGTTGCTCTTGATGCTCCTTGTTCTTCAGTGACGCCCTGTCCTCTACCGCCTCTCAACCAATCAAGCACTTTTCAGACTCTCTCAATAACTAAATCTGGCTTTCTTGCTGGTTACTCATGGGAGCAAGTCACTTCTCTTCAGGACTACTTTGTTCTGGATGGCGCTGTCATCAATATGTCCCCTTACATGAAACTCCATCCCAACCCTATCCCCGCGGATAATGTCGACACCGCCATTCGTAGGATCATGCAAGCTCAAACTAGTGGAAAAGATGCCACACGCCTTTTTTTCAGTCGTTCAGATCTCCAATCCGCTGTTCCATGTATCAGGCAACGTTATTACGCTGGTAACATTGACAAGGTCACCCCAGGTTGCTTTGTCACTAGTCTTTTTCTTTACGCCGGGTTGATCATCATTCTTGGCTTGGTTTTCGTCCGTTTTGTTATGGCCTGCGTTTTCAATTGGTTCCTATCCACGCACCTCGCTGGACCGCCTAACAGCCAAGAATTCAATCGTTCTGCTATTAGTCCAGCAGTCATGCCGGAGGGTGCCAATATGTCCATCGACAATAAAAATGGAACGGCACCTTGGGCTGCCGGCCAAAAGAAGCTCAGCAAACCAACCAAGATCGGTAGTTCTATGGCCGCCTCGTCCAGCGCAACTTTGATTAACAACGATGGTTCTTCCGGCCCCACTCCAATCATGAGTCTGACACAGATTGGTACCGAATTATTTGCAGTTTGTTTGGTGACCTGCTACTCGGAAGGTGAAGAGTCCTTGAGGACAACTTTGGACTCTATATCCACAACGACTTATTCGGACGCCAGAAAGCTGCTGTTCGTGGTAGCAGATGGTATGATCACAGGTGCTGGCGAGAAGAAGAGTACCCCCGATATTTGTGTTGGCTTGTTGGAAGCCGATCCTCGTTTCGGAAACCCCATACCGATGACTTATGGTGCCGTTGGTTCTGGTGCCAAGGCTCAAAACAGAGCGATGGTATACGCTGGTCATTACAGTAAGCATAGTTGTTTTTGCTATTTCGTTAACAATCTAACTCTTTCTAGCTGTCGCAGGACGCCGTACGCCGACTGTAATAATAGTCAAATGTGGCACAGAAGCTGAATCGGTCTCTGACAAGAAACCCGGTAACCGAGGAAAACGAGACAGCCAACTTATCCTGATGAACTTCTTTTCTCGCGTGACTTATAACGATCGCATGTCGCCTCTTGATTTTGACCTCTTTCGAAAGATACATATTCTGATGGGAGTTACACCAGACTTTTTTGAAGTTTGCCTCATGGTGCGTCGATTTACATCCAGGGCTTGTTTGAGCTAAATCCTCACACTTTTGTCAGGTCGATGCTGATACGAAAGTGTTCCCTTCTTCCTTGAAGCACCTGGTAAATTGTATGCACCATGATCAAATGATCATGGGTGTTTGCGGTGAAACACGGATAGCCAACAAGCGCCAGTCATGGGTCACAGCAATTCAAGTCTTCGAATACTTCATTTCGCATCACCTGGCCAAAGCCTTCGAATCCGTCTTCGGTGGTGTATCCTGTCTTCCAGGTTGTTTTTCTATGTTCCGTCTCAAGGCAAGGAAAACAACAGGAGATGACTGGGTGCCATTGATTGTCAAGCCAGAGATAGTCAAAGAATACAGCCAGAATGAGGTCACAACACTTCATCAGAAAAACCTTCTCCTTCTTGGCGAAGATCGCTTCCTCACTACGATTCTTCTCCGAACGTTTCCCAATCGGAAAATGATGTTTCTTCCTCAAGCCAGATGTCGAACAATAGTCCCGGATACATTCAAAATCCTTCTCTCACAGCGTCGACGATGGATTAACTCAACTATCCATAACCTCATGGAACTTGTTCTCGTTCGTAACCTGTGTGGAACATTCTGCTTCAGCATGCAATTTATTGTTTTTATGGATCTTGTTGGCACTGTCGTGCTGCCGGTCGCAATTGCTCTGACCTACGCTTTGATCGTTGGCATGGCCTTATCACCGCCCAAGTCGTTCGAAGAAGCCATCCCCCTTATGTTGCTTATCGCAGTTTTAGGCCTTCCCGCCGTTTTAATTCTTATAACAACAAGAAAAATCGTTTACGTGTTCTGGATGTTGATCTATCTTCTTGCTCTGCCGATATGGAATTTCGTGCTGCCGGTGTACGCTTTCTGGCATTTCGATGATTTTTCTTGGGGAGAGACAAGGTAAGAGTGTTTTGAATCTGTCACATCCCAGTTCTGACAGACTTAAAATGTCTATAGAAAAGTTGAAGGTGAAGGCAAAGATCAGGGACATGGATCTGATGGCAGCAGAGATACCGCACCTGCAGTTCCTCTGCGACGTTGGGAAGATTGGGAACGTTCAAGATTGCGGAAACTTAAGCGTGAAGAACGACGTCGAAGAGATTTTGAGAGGACACATCCCTCTGGTTACATTACTGGGGAACGCGATTTCCTGGTTGCTCCAGATACACGAAGCCAGTATACACGAAGCCAGTACGATGGCTCTGATACGTTGTCACTCAATTCCTCAGATGACGACCATTGGGGAACACAGATCGGTGGCTACAATGAACACAATTCCCAGTTTCCTCCTCCTCCTACAGCATTCATACACCAAGGTGATACCCTGCAATCAGCGAAGACCGTTGACGGTGCTGAGCTGGAAGCTATGTTGGAAATGGGATTCGATGACCCACCGCCACCACCAAGTCCATCATATGCCCCGCGATACCAACTAAGCGATAGTTCGACGAGGCAGCTTACGAATGGGAGTGGCTATGCACCACTGACCCAATCCGCCTCGCCAGGTGTCAGCCAAGCATCACTCCATAATCCCACTTCTCCAACATACATGACTCGAGAGCTTCCAGGCAACTCTCAACGATTGATGCCACATCCTGGAAACGAAGGTGGTGGGCATGGTGAACGTTGTTATGGTCCACTGGGGCCTCTGGATCCTTCTGCAAAGTTTTGAAAAAGAGACTTGGCTCATTCTTTCGTTTTATTTTTCACAGGGGTATGACGCAGCACTCGATATACCCATCCTACACATGACATTCATGCCTCTTGCATTATTGCATCAGTTTACGATGGACTATGGAATTTTTTTTATTCAATATCTTTCTCAGCACCCATCCGAACCTAAATTTTCTTGTGGTGAGGTGGGGTCACTGAGTTGTCGATCTGATTTTCCCCTTCTTTTTTTAACATCTATTTTTTACGTTCATTGTCGTTTACATTATATTAGTTTGTTTCGAGTTAGGGAAAATACAGCGGTACTTAGAACTTGAAATTGGAGCTAACAACTTGAGGCATTCTGATGGCAGTGTTCTGAATGTCCAATGGTTTTTGTACCCAGCCTTATGTCTTGCCTTTGCACAACTACTGTGTGTGGTTGGGACATGCAAAACTTTGATGGATCATTTATCCTGAGCCACAAACATAATATTTTCTTCTGAAAATTTACACGACCATTCTTAAACGCAGTTCTCGCCTTCTCTGAAAATCTCAAATTTTTAAAATAAGAAATGGTGAAGTCAGGCGATGACCGAGTTTTTAGGCAAAAAAACGGCTGATGCAAAATGCCCGTCACGGACAGGTCACGATGGGATTCAGGCTCGAAAGGTCGGGCCGAGCGTTTCGCGCAGCCAGCGCAGCATCAAGGCAGTACTCTCTTCGAGTTTCCCTTCGTAAATTGCAATGGTAAGGATTACAGATGATCAAGGTTACAAAGGACTCTAAGTAAGAAGATACTGAATAGCAAGTAGAACAGTCTAGTCAAGGAAATGGGGTTGGAATGAAGAGTACTGTGAGTCTATTCAATTTGGAGCAAGGTCCTCCAGTCTAACCTGACTCGACGAAGGAGTTGAAATAGATGGTGTGGAAACAGGGTGAATGGAGGGGTAGGCAATGTGAGGAGTGCAGGGAAGGGGTGCAGAGTATGTGTTGGTGACTGTCACCAAGTTGGTATCCACAGAAGATGAGAGGTGGCCGCGTTGTGCTGGAGGAGGTGCAGCTGCTGCTGGATTAGCAATTTCCTTGTCGTGATCAGGTGCTGCTCGTTTGCGACCACGATCAAGAGGGTGGCAGGACGGGAATCCCGAACCAGACGTAGGGGGGGTGGGGTCTCGCAGGAGGCCGAGATTTTTTTTGGACTTATTTATTACCCAACGCCGCGAAGCCACAATAGGCAAAGTATCTACTTGAATAACTCTCAGAAGCTATCCTACGAAGTCTCCAGTAGATACCATAGTTACCTGACAGCTGAGGATGAAACTTTTGGTTTGGTTAAGTTCCTGTGTTTGCGTCGGTTGTGCAAGATGATGAAAAAAGTGAGGTAAAGTTTGAATAAGTGTTTAAAACTTTGAGCCTAAGATCAATGAAAATGCAGGAGCACTGACTTGGGTGTCAAATATACTGATACCAGTACACTAAAATGTCCAGACTGCAAGCAAGATATTCAGGTCGGTACAGCTGGTTCTAAAAATCTTGACATCCACCGTGGTTCAAAGGCTTGTTGAGCGGAATGCGAAAGGAAGGCTCAGGCCTGGCTGAAACCCAAGGAAAAAGACATGCCTGAGTTGTAAGGCAAGCACCACAACTAAGTGCCGCTGCATGTGATCTACCTTAATCATACTAGCACTATATGTTGTTTTGCGTACCTATAAACTTCTAGAGAGTACCTACAGCCCGATTTTCCTCAACGCAGTCTCAAATAGAACATAACACGTGACTAAAACATACTGCATTAGGAAGGAGGAGGTGGGGTGTTTGACCAGTTGCTGAAAAAAAAATTCCAAGGGCATATGAAAAATTCCCATCCTGCCACCCCCTTGACCACAATTGCACTCAAACATGCCACAGAAGTGTTCATCTTCCTTGAAGCGAGGGTGTTTGTCAAAGTAGCTTAAACCTAGAATCCAGCACCATAATGTGATGTATTGCACTTCATTTGCAATTGCAGCCTGCCTAATGCTTGGGTATCTTCTTGCTTTGTAGTCTAGCTTTGCCTGCTGAATATGCACTTCATCCTCTTCAGTAATGATTTGCTTTTTGGGCACTGTATTGTGACATTGGGCAGCTGGCTGTCTGTTAGGGCAACTGCGGCTGCAACTTAGTTGAGATCTAGCAGGGGATCTTAAACATATATAAACATAAAATACGACAGGAAAGTGCATCTAGCAGGGGATCCTAAAAGAAAAGTATGGAGTCCTGCTAAGGTGGGGTGCATGTCTATATACAAAAATTGGAGTTGAAATAATAGAATGATGGAAAAAATGAGGAATGATAAAAAGAATGATAAGAATGCATAATTATCTATGTCATGTGTCTGTCAGACTCTGCTATCGGAGCCATGAGTGTACTCTGTCTTGAGTTAGCAACAATGAGGAGGAATGTACAGAGGCGACAGAGCGTTGTTGGATGGGACGGAGCGACTATCGGAAGAAACATCAGACAAAGTGGAATGTCCCCTAACATCCACCCCCCCTTCAAGGCAGTGATGCCCCAGCACTGAATGCAAAGGAATGGAGTGGAAGTTGACTGCACAGATGTGACAGGCAGCACCAGGGTGCCTCCGGTAAAAATCTGCCACTAGCTCCGGCACATGAACATTATCCCAAGGTTCCCAGGAGTTGTGTCCAACACCAAAATCCTCCCACTTGACCAAGTAACAAAGTTTCTGGTTGACCACTCTACTATCCAAGATTTCCTCCACTACCCACTCTTCTTTGCTGTCCACAATTTCCGGAAACAGAGGTGAAGTCGTCCTTCAGCCAGGGATGGGGTCCAGAGGAGCCAAAGACAATTTGACCGCATTGAAGACGGGATGAAGTCGACCCATTGACAGAGGCAGGCAGTACACACCGTTACCAACCTGACTGTCAATCGGGAATGGTCCCAATCTCCAGTGAGAAAGCTTCCATGAAGGTCGAGTGGTCTGAATGTCACTAGCATCAAGGAAGACCATATCACCTGCTTTAAAATCCAGAGCCGGGGTCTGTTTCTGATTGTAATAGAGTGTCATGTCATCCTTTGACTTGGCCAGAGCTGCCTTCGCTTCCTCCAAGGTGTCCTGCATCTGGTCCTTGAACTTGTTAACAGATTCCACATGGGACCAAGGTTGGTCCAGTTTGAAGCCCATCCGGGGAACACATCCAGTGTCAAGGAGGAAATGTTAGGGCAACTGCGGACGACTTAGTCAAGATCTAGCAGGGGATCCTAAACATATATATAAACATAAAATACGACAGGAAAGCGCACCTAGCAGGGGATCCTAAAAGAAAAGGATAAAGCCCTGCTAAAGTGGGATGCATGTCTATATACCAAAAATCGGAGT
>Ga0193743_1002225_pt1 | contig 13877 bp, 17 predicted proteins | sample L2c2metaG_FD_143038 | JGI IMG/M metagenome (GOLD analysis project Ga0193743, IMG submission 143038) | Soil microbial communities from a riparian zone of the East river system, Colorado, United States - L2c2 | ecosystem: Environmental > Terrestrial > Soil > Riparian zone | place: USA: East River... | reverse complement strand
GGCGTTTTCAATCCGAACGGACAGACGCCGCCGACCTCGTGGCCGGTGATCGCGGCGACCTCGTCCAGCCCAAGCATTTTCGGCTTGCCGCCGAAGTGCGCCTTGACCTTCTTGTTGTCCATCCGCGATGTGCCGGCAGCCACGATCAGCACCACGCGCTCGCCGATACGCAAGCTCAGCGTCTTGGCGATCCGCGCCGGCTCGACACCATAGGCCTCGGCGGCCAGCAGCACGGTCGCCGAACTCATCGGCGATTCGATCACGGCGATATCAGGGGCCTTCTCGGCGAAAAACGCGCGTACGGATTCAACGCTCATGCGCGGCGACCACATCAGGCAATTCCGACAGCGCGTGGATGCGATAGTCAGGCTCGATGCCGAGTTCGTCCATCTGCATCCGGATCGCCTTGAACATTGTGAGCGGGGCGACGAGGTCGCTTTTGACGCATGCCAGCGCCATGGCTTCTGGCGTCACCCGCTCGATCCAGGCGACGTTGAGGCCGAAGGCTTTGGCGCCGCAGGCGTCCCAAGGGTTCGACGACACGAACAGCACCTCGGCGGGCGGCACGCCGAGCGTCGATTCGATCAGGCTGTAGGCATCCGGGCTAGGCTTGAAGATTTTCTGGGAGTCGATGCTGATGGTGGCATCGAGCACGCGGTCGAGCCCACTGTTGCGGACCAGTGTGTTGAGCATGGCGGTGCTGCCGTTGGAGAGGATCGCCAGCTTGCGGTCGCGCATCGCTGCAAGCGCGGCTGTCGCATCCGGATAAAGATCGAGATGCAGATATTTGTCCATGATGCGCTCGAACACGCTGGCGTCGTATTTCAGTCCGAGGCATCGCAGCGTGTAGGTCAGCGAGTCCCGCGTAATGACCGAGAAATCCTCGTAGCGACGCATCAGCGAACGCAACCAGGTGTATTCGAGCTGCTTGATGCGCCAAACTTGCGTGACGATCTCGCCGTAACCGGGAAACGCCTCCTCGGTAACGGCAGCCACCGACTGAATGTCGTACAGCGTGCCATAGGCATCGAACACAACGGCTTTGATGGTCATTTGAGTACCGTCCGATGGTCGGCGCGCTAGATGTTCAGCAGCTTACGCGCATTGGCCTTCAATACTTTCGGCCTGATCTCATCGCGTATTTCGAGCTTGGCAAAATCCGCCATCCAGCGATCCGGTGTGATCACCGGCCAGTCCGAGCCGAACAGCATCTTGTCCTGCAGGATCGAGTTGATGTAGCGCACCAGGATCGGCGGAAAATACTTCGGCGACCAGCCGGAGAGGTCGATATAGACGTTCGGTTTGTGGGTCGCGACCGACAGCGCTTCTTCCTGCCAGGGGAAGGAGGGATGCGCGAGGATGATCTTCAGGTCCGGAAAATCCGCCGCCACATCGTCCATGTACATCGGGTTGGAGTATTTCAGCCGCATTCCCATGCCGCCAGGCATGCCGGAGCCGACGCCGGTTTGGCCGGTGTGAAACAGCGCGATCGCGCCGCCGTCGTTGATGGCCTCGTAAAGCGGATAGGCCATGCGATCGTTGGGATAAAAGCCCTGCATGGTCGGGTGAAATTTAAAGCCTTTGACACCGAATTCCTCGATCAGCTTGCGCGCCTCGCGAACGCCAAGCTTGCCCTTGTGCGGGTCGATGCTGACGAAGGGTATTAGTACGTCGGAATTTTCCGCGGCGACTTCCAGCATTTCGTAATTGTTGTAGCGGCGGAATCCGGTCTCGCGTTCGGCATCGACCGGGAAGATCACCGCCGCGATTTTCTTGGCGCGATAATAGGCCGCGGTTTCCGGAACCGTCGGCGGATGCTTGTTCGGCGACTTGAAGTAGTCAGCCATCTTCGCCTGGAAGTCGTCGTAGCCGTCGTCGCCATGCATGCCGCAGGGTTCTTCCGCATGGGTGTGGATGTCGATCGCCACAACGTCGTCGATATTGGGCAGCTTCAATTTGGACATTTCAGTTTCCCGGCAGCCGCTCTTCATTGTACAGAATGGGGATTTGATTATACCATAACAAAATTGGCAAGACGGCGGACAGGGAGAACACCATGGCGCAGGCGGACGCCTTCGAGACCGACTTCTGGAAAGACGCCAATTTGCGAAAAGTCTGGGACGACATCGTCCCCGGCGAGCCGCGCCTGACCATTCCCTACACGCTGACAAGGGAAGCGATCGCGCTGTACTGCAAGGCGGTCGGCGAAGATCATCCAATTTATTTCGATGAAGCCTACGCGAAAACCACGCGTTATGGCGGGCTGATCGCGCCGCCGTCGATCCATATCCTCTTGATGTTTTCCTGTACGCCGGCCGACGACTGGATGCGCAGCCCGGGCACCGTCAATGCTGGGCAGTCCTGGAGCTACCATATTCCGGCGCGTCCCGGCGACGTCATCACGCTTCAAGCCCGTGCGCTCGACAAGTTCATCAAGCGCGAGCGGCTGTTCGTGGTGCACGACAATGTTTTCTGCAACCAGCATGGCAAGGTGATCTGTTCCGGCCGCGGCTGGACCATCCGGCCGATGTAATAAGTGTATTGAGAAATGTGAGCGCAGCTGATGGCAACGACATTCGAAGATCTAAAAACCGGTGATGCAATCGACGGTCCGAAATTCGCGGTCTCACGCGAATCCATCCGGCTGTTCTGCGACGCCTCGCTCGACTACAACCCGCTGCATCTCGACGACGATTATATGAAGGAAAATTTCGGCAAGACCAATTTCGGCGGTATCATCATGCACGGCATGAACAATTTCGGGCTGATCTCGCGGATGATTACCGACTGGGCCTATCCTGCCGGCGCCATTCATCGCCGCCTCGAAACGAGGTGGATCAAGCCGGTCAGGCCCGGCGACACCATCCAGCCGATCGGCATCGTGAAATCGAAACAAATCACCGCGAACTCGCGCTGGGTTTTGATCGACGTCATGGTGTGCAACCAGAACGATGAGAAGGTCGCCACTGGAGAGGCCATGGTCGAGTTCCCGCCCGAAGGGGCGGCGTAACCCTTCACTCGGTCGGGACGCCGGTCGTTCCGCGTGTCGTCAGCCTGCTGCCCGTGGGCCGTTTTGCGAGATGAGCATTTGGCGCGACTACGTCGCTGGCGAGGCCAAGCCAGGCCAAGAAGCGAATCGTGAGATAGGTGTTGTCAATTTCCCACCAGCGATGGCCATGGCGCGCCGAGCGCGGATCGGCATGATGGTTATTGTGCCAGCCTTCGCCGTTGGAGATGAGGCCGACAATGATGTTGTTGCGGCTGTCCTCGTCGGTCTCGTAATTCCGGTAACCCCACAGATGCGTCACCGAATTAATAGCCCATGTAATATGCCAAACCAGGACAGTACGAACGAAGACACCGAACATCAGGATGCCAAGTCCGGTCTGCGCCGCATCTGCGGGCGTTTCGCCGAACAACCATGCCACGGCGAATCCGGCGCCGAAGAATAGCGGCATCTGGCCGAGATTGATCCAGGCCAGACAATTATTGCGCTCAAGCGCAACGTAAAAGCGATCGCGCAGGATGTCCTTGGCGTAGCGTTGGTAAATTCCGAGGCGCGAGAGTTCCGGCTGATTGACCAGAATCCATCCCATATGGCTCCAGAAGAAGCTTGCAAGCGGGCTATGCGGGTCCGGCTGCTCGTCGGCGAATTGATGATGCCGGCGGTGGATCGCGACCCAGCGCGCGGGCGTTTCCTGAAGGCACGACATCGCGATGATCACCATGGCGTGCTCGAGCCATTTCGGACATTTCAGGCCGCGATGGGTTAGCAGCCGATGGTAGCAAAGGTTGATGCCAAACAGCCCGCACAGATGCGTGCCGAGCACAGCTATGATGAGGCCGCTCCAGCTGAAATAGGCCGGCATGAAGGCCAGCAGCGCTGCGACATGGTAGGCGCCGATCACGAATATGTAGGGCCAGTTGAGCTGAAACGGCCGCACGCCTGCGGGCAGCATCAACCGCGCGTTTGCTGCGACAGGAGCGGAATAATCCGCAGCGGTCAGTACCGCGGCTTTTGCGGTTGGCTTGTGGACTGTCGTCATACGAGCATCATACGAGGCGGAATCCCAATCTCTGCGCAAGACGCAGTCGCCAGTTCAAACGGTGTGGTTCTTAATATACGAATCTGCGTGTAATGGGTGTAAACCTTTGACCGAATTTGTTTATTTCCCAAGGTATCGGCGCTGGATCGGTTCCATCGGGACTGAGGCAGCTGGCAATCCGTCATATCCTTGTTTGGATTGACATTCGACCGCGCCATGGCTTAGAAACCGCGGGTCTCGGGCGGCATGGCCGCCGGCGGGATCAAGCCCGTTTTGCCACTTTCGGGCTCCTAAAGGATAGTGCCGAACACGGCCTTTCAAAGCATCAGGATTGTCCCATGAAGGTCCGTAACTCGCTGAAATCGTTGCGTGGTCGCCACCGCAACAACCGTCTGGTCCGCCGCAAGGGCCGGGTTTACGTGATCAACAAGGTGCAGCGCCGTTTCAAGGCGCGCCAAGGCTGACTCGCGCCAAGGCTAAATCAAGGCTGATCCAGCCTTCGATCCCTTCGCGAAAATTCTCACCTTCACGGGTCTTTGACATTTTGCTGCTTTGCAGTGCGTTTTACTGCGTCTAGACTTTGGCGATGGCATTGAGATTCCCTGCTGCGCGCAACTGCCTACCCGCAATTCTCGTCACCGCGATGATGGCCGCGGTGTCGATTCCGGCGTTTGCGCAGGATCCAAGAGCCACGCCTCCGAAGCAGCAGAAAAAATTACCGGAAGCGCCGAGCAAGCTGCCGAAGGTGGGCGCCGATCGCACGCGCGGGCTCGACTTTCTGTTCGGTGCGCTAAAGGCGGCGCCGGATGAGGCCAGTGCCAAGCATGTCGAGGCCCGGATCTGGGCGCAGTGGATGCAGACCCCAAGCGATACCGCTGCGCTCTTGATGATGCGCGCCAAGATCGCGATGGACGCTCAGCAGATCGACGTCGCGCTGAAGCTGCTCGACTCCGTGGTCAAGCTGCGTCCCGATTATGTCGAGGGATGGAACAGGCGCGCGACGCTGTATTATCTAAAGAACGATTACGTCCATTCGCTTGAGGACATAGAACAGGTGCTGGTCCGCGAACCGCGTCATTTCGGTGCGCTGGCGGGGCTCGGCATGATCATGCAGGATATAGGCGACGAAAAGCGCGCGCTCGATGCATTCCGTAAGGCGCTCGCCGTCAACCCGCACCTCGAGAAGGTGCCGGAGCTGGTCAAGACCCTGAGCGAGAAGGTCGAGGGCCGCGACATCTGATTTCCGCCCGCCAACCGATTGGCGGTTAGTGCAGAACGTTGCTGCCGCGCCCGAAGGATCCGCCATGGATCACGGCCGCATAGAGCTGCTGAAGTTCGACCTCCAGATGCTCGTTGACCAGCAGCAGGGCTTTGAGCGCTCCCCGGATATCGCCGTTGCAGCTCGCCACGATCTGGTCGATGACGGCTTCGTTTGGCTCGGAAATCATTGAAAAATCCTCCAATTGCGCCGTGGGATCAATTGCACCGCGGGATAAAGCTTTGGCAGCCGACCCGAGTTCCTGTGGATTGTGTGGATATGTCGGACGACGACAGTCTCAATGGTGCGCGCTCGCCACATGGCAAAAGCGCTGCTGACAGTTATATAAAGTTGCCGATGACCGTTATATGAAGGCGTGGCTCTCCAGAGTTTCGCTCGTTGAGAAAATTTGTGATTCTTTTGCTGTTTCTGCTGGTCGCCCCGATTGCTGCATCGGCGGTGAAGTACTTGCTGGGGGACCATTCCGTCGATTGGCAGCTGGCGGACCGCTCCAGCGCCGGTCTTTTGCCGTCACCCGCAGAACATCCGGACGCATTGGTGCGGATCTATGCGGCGCGGACGGTTCGTTGGCGCGGAATCTTTGCGGTCCACGCCTGGATTGTCGTCAAGGAGCGGAACGCGCCGCGCTATACCCGCTATGATTATACCGCCTGGGGCGAGCCGATCCGCATCAACGGATTTGCCGCCGACGGGCGGTGGTTCGGCGGTACGCCGGAAACCATTGCGGCAGCGGACGGCGAAGCTGCCGATCGTATGATCCCCAAAATACGTGGCGCGGTCGAAGGCTACGAACTGCGATCTTACGGCGACTATCGCGCCTGGCCGGGACCGAATTCCAACACCTTTGTCACAGCGGTGTTGGCGGCAATTCCGGAATTGCGAGCGTCGCTGCCGCCGACCGCCATCGGCAAGGACTTTCCTTACAATGGTGATGTGTTTGGACTGACCCCTTCGGCTACGGGCGTTCGCATCTCGCTCGGCGGTTACCTGGGTCTGACGATCGGCTGGGTCGAAGGCATCGAGATCAATTTTCTCGGCGCTGTGTTCGGCCTCGATCTGCGGCGGCCGGCCGTCAAATTACCGGGACTCGGTCGGGTCGGTTTCGGTTAGTATCGACGGACTCCAGCTGGATTTGTCGTCCCCGAAGTCATTGGCCGCGAAACCCTTACGCCGTAGAACCGTAGCTCGTTCGTGCACAGGATCATCCGGACATTCTCGATGGTATCAGTAGTTGTTGTGGCGGCGCTGGTTGCCCTGGCGCTGATCACGCAGACAGGTGTCCTTGCCCTGCAGCGCGCCTATCCCGCGCAGGGCAAGATGATCGAGGTCACCGGCGCAAAACTCAACGTTGTCGATATCGGGCCGCGCGATGCCGCCGGTCCGCCTGTTGTGATGATCCATGGCGCCAGTTCAAACCTGGAGACCATGCGGCAGCCACTTGGCGATTTGCTTGCCAAAAATCATCGGGTAATCCTGATCGATCGTCCCGGACATGGCTGGAGCACGCGCGCGCGTCCGCAGGATTCGACGCCGGCAATTCAAGGCAGAATGATCGACGAGGCGCTCGAGAAACTGGGCGTTGGTCGGGCCATCTTCGTGGTTCATTCCTGGAGCGGCGCGCTGGGCGCGTTGATGGCGCTCGATTATCCGCGGCGCGTCGCGGGTCTGGTGATGCTGGCGCCGGTGGCCTATCCGTGGCCCGGCGGCGTCGGATGGTACAACAAGGTCGTCACCACCCCCGTGGTCGGCCCGCTGCTGGCCTATACCATCACGCTGCCGCTCGGCTTCTTTCTGACCGAGTCCGGCGCCCGCGGCGCATTCTTGCCGCAGATCATGCCGGACGATTTCGTGGGGAATACCGCTACGTCATTGCTGCTGCGTCCGCGCGAGTTCCTCGCCAATGCCACCGATTTGATGACGCTAAAGGCGGCGGTTAAGGAGCAGGCGCCGCGCTATGCCAATATCAGAGTGCCGACCGTGATCATCACGGGCGACATCGACAAGACCGTATCGACGAATATCCATTCCCGACCACTCGCGGCGGTGGTGCCGAACGCGAAACTGATCGTGCTGCCGGATGTCGGTCACATGGTGCAGTACGCCGCGCCCGAACTCGTGACCCGAGAGATCGAGGCGATGATCGGCGAGATCCCGCTTGGAGCGGCTGCCGCGGCAAACTAAGCCGAGCACTCGTAACCGCGGCTATACGCATTGCGTCAGCAGCGAAATTTTCCGTCGTGATAAATCAGCGGCAAGCTATCGCTCTGACCCGATGCAACAACCCTCCCAATAAAAACCGAGTGGGTGCCGGATCGTATCCGTGACTCGACCACGCACTCCAAAAATGATGTGCAGTTATCGATAATTGGGCATTTGTTCAGTCCCAGCGAATACGGAACGTTGGCAAATGGCGCGATCGAGCTCGATGCGAAATGGGCCGCAAGAGGTGCTTGCGAAGCAGACAAGACGTTGACGGTGTAGGCGCCGGATTGCTGGATCAGCGCATGCGACCGGGCCTCTTGATTCACTACGATCAGGATAGACGGCGGCTCCGCCGACACGCTGCATACAGCCGTTGCGGTCATGCCGTTGAGGACGGTGCCGCAGCCGCTCGTAACGACGTTGACGGTTGATGCAAAGCGCCGCATTGCGGTTTTGAAATTTGCCGGACTTACGCTGGCAAGCGAGTCGACCTCATTCATGGACTGGGACATCAATCCCCTCATGCCGGTATGTCGGCGATGCCGAGATGATTGCGCAAGGTGACCCCTTCGTAGTCGCGGCGAAAAAGGCCCTTGTCTTGCAGGACCGGGACCACGCCATCGACGAAGTCTTCGAACGTGTCGGGCAGGAACGCCGGCGAAACCACGAAGCCATCGGTTGCACCTGAAACGACGATCTCGGCCATTTCATCCGCGATGTCCTTTGCTGTCCCCACCAGCCGCGGGCACATCACGCCACGGCCATAAATACGGCCGGCATCGGCGATACTGATCGATTTGCCCGCCGCGATGCTTTTAAGGGCGGAAATATTGCCCTGACTGCCCGACGACGTGACCGCCTCGACGTTTTCATCCAGCGCCAGATTCGAAAAGTCCGCGTTGGCATGGGCTCCGAGCGTGGAGAGCCCAACCAGCGGATTGACCAGGGAATCGTGCAGATCACGCTTGTCCTCGGCCTCGGCGCGACTCTCACCGATGAACGGCATGATCGACATCAGAATCCGGCTTGCATTCTCGGCGCGGCCCTGTTGAGCGAGGGCGGCGTGGACTTCTGCCGTAAAGATCCGCATGCGCTCCATATTCGGCTGCAAGGCGAAAATCACTTCGGACCAGCGCGCGGCAAAGGCTTTGCCTCGCCCCGACGAGCCCGCCTGGATCACAACCGGACGGCCTTGCGGACCGCGCGGGATATTCAGCGGGCCGCGCGACTGAAACCACTTTCCGACATGGTTGAGGTAGTGCACCTTTTCGGGATCAGCATAAATACCGCGCTCGCGATCGAGGACGAGGGCGTCGGGCTCCCAGCTGTTCCAGAGCCCGAAGGCGACTTCCATGAACTCGTCGGCGCGGTCGTAGCGCTCGTCGTGACCCAAATGCGGCACACTGCCGAAATTCAGCGCCTCGCCGTCGTTCATCGACGTCACCACGTTCCACGCCGATCGCCCGGCGGAGATGTGATCGAGCGTGGCGAACTCGCGCGCGATATTGTAGGGCGCATCGTAGGTGGTGGACCGCGTTGCCCCAAGGCCGATGCGGCTGGTCGCCGCGGCGAGTGCGCCCAGGATCGGCAAGGGATCCATGCGGGTGGCGTCCTGGTCGCCATGGCGGATGCCGGTCACGTGGCTGGCGCCATAGCGATCGGCAATGGCGAGCCTGTCGGCGAAGAACAGGAAATCGAACCGGCCGCGCTCGAGCACCTTGGCGATGTGCGTATAATGCTCGAGGCTGAGAAAATCCGTCCTGTGCTTCGGATTGCGCCAGATCGCATGGCTGTGAACTACCGGCCCCGCAATCAGGAAGCCGCAAAGATGCATCATTCTAGATTTGGCCACGTCGTCCTCCTGTAATGATTTTTGTGGGTGACGTCGGCACCGCCGACGCGCCTTTGCGTTGTCGTCAATTCCTGACGCGTCAGGTCACCACCTCGACGATCCGGTTCTTGCCGTTCTCGATCACTTGATGCAGGAACGAGCGATTGATCTGATCGCCGCGCTCGTCGAAATCGACCGTGGCCCCGGCGCCAACGAAGTTGATCTTTTTGCCGGCCCGAACCATCTCAAGCGCGCGCAGAATGTCGTCGACCTCTTCGCCCGGAGGATTGCAGACCTCGCGGATCGACTTCGCCCAGACCGCGCCTTCCGAACTCTTGGCGTGCTCCATGGCAAGCGCCGTCACGCAGACCTGATCGTGGGTGTTGCCTGCAAAAAGGAAGGCGGTGCCTTCCGGTGCGCCCATCAATTTGACGAATTTCTTGTAGGCCGCCGAATCCATCGGCGGCGCCGGCTGCAGGTGATGGATGCCTTCGGCCACTTCGGGCGTAACGCTTTTCAGATAAGCGCCATCCGCATCGGCACCGGTTCCCAGTCCAAGGATTTTCGATTTGAAGCCTCCGCGATAGATCTCCTTGGTGATAGCCACGAAGTCGGTCAGCAGCGCGAGGCAGAACACGCCGTCGGGCTCCGGACCAAACGCCTTCTCGACTTCGGCGCGATACGACGCCTGATCCGGATTGTACTGGATCACATCCATAACCTGGCCGCCCTGCTTTGCCATCTCGGCCTTGAACGGCTCGATCATCGAAATCACGAACGGGTTCTGCTGCGCCAGGATCGTCACCTTCTTCAGTTTCAGGCTCGCCATCACCTTGGCGCCGGCAGGTCCCCACTGGCTGCTTTTGGCCTGGAATCGGTAGACCAGCCCCTTGGCTTCGCCGTCAGTGATGCCGTTCGCCGCAGCGGACACCATCTGCACTTTGTTAGCGGCAAGGATCAGCGGCTTGGCCGCCAGCGCGATCGGGCTGCCCCAGAATCCACCGACCAGTTCGACCTTGTTGACCTCAAGTAACTTTCGGGTCGCGGTGACGCCGATGGTCGGATTGGTCTCGGAATCCTCGATGTACAAATGCAGCTTGCGGCCGCCGAGAATGCCGCCGCCGTCGTTGATGATCTTGACGACGATGTCGGCTGCCTTCTTCATGTCGGCACCGTAGGGGCCGGTGGCGCCGGAGAACGGCAGCACCATGCCGATCGGCACCTCGGCTGTGCCCTGCGCGAAAGCCGGCACGCCCGCGAGGCTCACCAGCGACGACGCGCCGAGCCCGGCGATCAAATGTCGCCGATTGAGTAGACCGTTTGAATTCGAATCAGTCATTGCTGGTCTCCGTTGTCGCGGGATGAGAGGTGAGATCGTCAGGTCGAGCGGCCGCGATGCCGTCGTCGATCTGCAGCGCGTCGTTGAAACGATTGAAAAAGCCGGCCAGTGCAATGCGCAATGTCAGTTCGACGATCTGGGCTTCGCCAAAATGAAGCCGCAGCCGTTCGAACACGCCGTCGCGGATACGCCCGGCATTTTGCGTCACCAGCGTCGCATATTCGATCACCAGCCGGTCGACGTCGTCGAGATCGGGATGATCGGCATTCGGAAGCTGCGCGATCGCCGCCGCCGACAGCCCTTGGATTTGCAGAACCGGCGAATGGCTTGCCACGCAATAGGAGCAAGCATTGAGCTTGGACGCGACGACGATGCCGAGCTCGATGTAGCGCCATGGCACCGCCTGGCGGATCTTCAATTCCATCAGCATTCGATAAAGATGGTCGAGCGCCGGCGGCACATGCGCCATGACAGCGGCCTGGTCCGCGAACGGGCCATATGCTGCGAAACGGTCGTAGACTTCGGCAAGCGCAGGCGGCAGCACCTTCGATGGCAGAGCGGTTACGCGCGGCATCAGGCAGACCCTCCGTCGTCGGGGAAGAAATCGCGGACCCGCCGCTGTGGCTCCGGCAGCAGCCCTTGCGGCCGCAGGATCAGCAGCAGGACAATTCCGACGCCGATCAACCCGAGGCGCAGTGCAGCCAGCTGCGTGCCGTCGGTCATTTCCACCGCGTCCTTGAGAAAGCGGGTGGCTTCCAGCAACGCCATGATGCTGCCGGCGCCGAACAGCAGACCGATATTGGAGCCCCGGCCTCCAGCGATCACGGCCATGAAGGCGTAGGCGGTAATGATCGAGGTAAACTGACTGGGATCGATGTAAGTCAGGTAGAACGCGTGCAATGCACCGGCCACGCCCATCACCGCGCCGCCGATCGCGAAGGCCTTGATGCGCAGCAGCAGCACCGGCTTGCCGAGCGCGGCCGCTACGGTCGCATCATCCCTGACTGCGCGGAGCGCGCGGCCGAACGGCGAGCGCACCAGAATTTCCAGCAGCGCGAACACGATCGCTACCAGCGCCAGCGAAAAACACAGCAGGACGACATCGTATCGGGCCGGCGATACCAGGCTGACGAACGGCCGCGGAATGTCGGCGATACCCACCGCGCCTCCGGTCAGCCAGGTTTCGTTGAGAAGAAGAATGCGGACGACCTCGCCGAATCCGATCGTCACGATCGCCAGATAGTTTTCCTCGAGACGGATCGACAGGAAGGCGAGCACGGTGCTGACGATCGCGCACAGCACCGCGGCAACGATCATCGCGCCGCACCAGCCAAGAGCCGGAGCCAGCAGCGCGGTGGCATAGGCACCAAGCGCGACGAAGCCGACAACGCCGAAATTTACAAGCCCGGCCACGCCCCATTGCAGGTTGAGCGCAAGGCCGACGAGGGCAGAGACTGCGACAAGCACGACAAGCGTGGTGAGATAGGCGGTCATTTGCGAACCGCCTTGCCGCCGAACAGGCCCTGGGTGCGCACCAGCAGCAGCCCCAGGATCACAGCGAAGCTGACGACCTGCCGGTAATTGGTGGGAAGAATGAGGGAGGATAGCTCTTCCGCCAGCCCGATCACGATGGCGCCGACAATGGCGCCGGTCGGACTTCCAAGTCCGCCGAGGATTGCGGCTGCGAAGATCGGAATCTGATAATTCCAGCCGAGCAACGGATCGACGGCACGATCAAGCCCGGCCAGAACTCCCGACAGCGCGGTGAGACATCCGGCAAGGCACCAGGTGATGCGCGCGATGGTCTGGCGCTCCACGCCGCGCACCGCGGCCAGCGACGGATTGTCGGCGACGGCGCGCATGGCGCGGCCCAGCGGCGAGGCATACAGCAGCAGCTGAATCAGGATCACGCAGACGATGACCACGACCGCTGTGATCAGTTGCTCCTGGTTGATGCGCAGGCCATGCCAGCGGGTCGGACGGGCAACGTCGAATACGAAATTGCGCGTCGAATTGCCGAACCCGAAGCGGCAGATATTTTCGAGGATCAGGGAGATTCCCATCGAGGCCACGAGCAGCGTAATCGAGCCGCGGTCGCGCAGCCGCGAGAACACCAGAACGTCGGAGAGCATCGCCACCGCCGCCATTGCCAGCGCCGCGAAAATGGCGGCGACGGCGAGCGGCATTCCGAGCAGGCTGTTGCCGATCCAGGCTGCATAAGAGCCGAGCGTCAACATCGAGCCGATAGCGAAATTCGGAAACTTGAGAATGCCGAAAGTCAGCGTCAGCGCCAGCGCAGGCAGCGCCAGCAACAAGCCGGTGACAAATCCGTTGAGGATGAGCTGTGCGAGCATCTCAGCCCGCCTTGGCAAAAAACAGATCGGCGAGATCCGCGTTCGAAATATCCTTGGCGGGTACGCGCAGGCTTTTGCGCCCGGCCACGAGAACCATCACCTCGTCAGCGACACGCAATGCCGCCGACACATTCTGTTCGACAAGCAATACCGTGACGCCGGATTCACGCACCCTCGCCACCGCTTCCATGGTCTCGCCGACGAATTTCGGCGACAGGCCGGCCGATGGCTCATCCAGCAAAAGCACTTCCGGATTGGCGAGCAGCGCGCAGGCAAAGGCCAGCATTTGCCGCTGGCCGCCGGACAGATTGCCGGCGAGCAATTTCGGGCGCTGCGCGATTTCCGGAAACAGCTCCATGACCTGGGCTTGCTGCGCAGGGCCAACGCCGGTCCGGCCGCGCAGAAATTCGGTGGCGAGCTTGAGGTTTTCGCGGATCGTCAGATTGCGGAAGATATTCGCTTCCTGCGGGACGTAAGCCAGCCCGGCCATCACCCGCTTGGCCGGCGACAGATGGGTGACATCGTTGCCGGTCACCGCCATCGTGCCCGCGCGTGGCCGCAGCAGTCCCGCCAGCGCTTTGACAAAGGTCGACTTGCCCGAGCCATTGGGGCCGATCACTGCGAGAATAGTTTCCGGCGACTGATCGAGGTCGATGCCGCAGACGATGTCGCCACCGTTGCCGTAGCCGGCGCGCAGACCATGCACGGAGAGCGCGGGGGTGACCCTGGCCGCGATCATATCGCGAATCCAAGATAGGCATCGATGACGCGGGCATCGGCGGTGACCTCGGCGAAGCTGCCGGACACCAGCGTCTTGCCCTCCGCC
>Ga0193743_1002224_pt1 | contig 13879 bp, 10 predicted proteins | sample L2c2metaG_FD_143038 | JGI IMG/M metagenome (GOLD analysis project Ga0193743, IMG submission 143038) | Soil microbial communities from a riparian zone of the East river system, Colorado, United States - L2c2 | ecosystem: Environmental > Terrestrial > Soil > Riparian zone | place: USA: East River... | reverse complement strand
CCCGACTGCTGCTCGCTCTGTCCTCGAGAAAAAGGCAAAGGCAACTACAAAAACATTCTCACAGACTTCGCAGAGTTGCCACGGTCACTCCATATCAGCGCTTAGCTTATTGACCTCTATTCAGATTGATGTATATCTTCGGCAAGTTGCTGTATAACCAGCTTTCCGGACAGGTGACCGCCGCCAGAAGTATCTGCGGCCACTCTTCAAATGACGAGAACCTTCGTCACGCTTCTTAAGACCACTCCCTTCTCACAGACTCACACGCTCCAACTCATCCTCGATGAGACGCAGGCACCACGATGTCTGCGCGAATCCTGCCGTTCGCCATACGCGGAAATCAGCAACGTGACCGCCCTTGACCTGTCACAACGAAGGGATATCGGCGGCATGACAAACTGCACGACAAGATGACTCACTCAAGAGAGATTTCTGTATCAGCGGGGCTCATTGCAGCCGGGAACAATACGGGAACATCATTGATTCGGTATTTTCAGCCATTTACAAGAAAGGAGTAAAAATGGCCTCGGAGAATTACTGCGCCACTCACCGATAAGTTGTTGATTCTAAGTGGTGGCCAGAGACGGGATTGAACCGCCGACGCCGGCCTTTTCAGGGCCGCCTAGCAAGCGAACTAAGTGGCCTGGAATCAGCGGATGTGGTTGAAGCAATTAGCGTTATGGCCTCCTCCATTTAGATGGTTTAGGACCACTTGGGCTGGTTTCGACTGTACGATGGTCGTGTATTGGTCGTGTGACCCTAAAAGCTTAACCGCTCCGTAAATTTTGGATTGGCCATTGAATGGGCCGACACAGTCAGCACCGATTGATGCCAACTTTGAAGGCAAAGGCCAGCGAGCTTCGGGCTTTCCGCGAGCTGGAGCTAGCCCGAACCGCGAGCCGTAGTCATTCTGTCCGTGTAGGTCTCAAGGGGTAGCCGGAGTATCAGTGTTCAGGTTTACTTTTGCTTACTTCGCGTGCCGGCTCTTCGCCGACGAATTGTCCTGCGGCGCCTTCTGCGGAGGCGCCACCGAATCCCTCAGGTGCAACAATGTCTCCAGGACGATGTGTTTTGCGGGACTCGTATCGCCTTCCCTGCGGTCGAACAATAAGCGGGCAGCCGTCGTACCAAGTTGGTAGCCTGATTGAGAAACAGACGAAAGGGAAGGATTCGTGGTTTCGGCCAGGTCTAGATCATCGAAGCCCATGATGGAGATCTCCTCGGGACAACGAAGGCCTGCCTCGCGGACGGCCAGCAAGGCTCCCAACGCAATCATGTCGTTGCCCGCGAAGATCACAGTCGGGCGTGGAATGAGACGCAGCAAAATAAGAGTCTTGGCGTGTCCGCCTTGCTTGTCGAAACTGGCCTCCTGGGCGTACTCCGGAGACAGGTGAAGCTTCGCCTCCTTCATTGCGCGCTTGAAGCCTCCAAGACGCTCCTTCGCATTGGTGAAGTGCAGAGGCCCTGTGATAGTTGCCAGCCTGGTGTGTCCCAATTGAAGCAGATGCCGAGTTGCGTTGTAAGCTCCTGCCTCGTTATTCGCGGTCACACTGTCACCACTCCAGTTTTTGGGGAGCCGGTCGACGCACACGACGCCGGTGCCCGCACGCCGGTAAGACTCCGCCTGCGACGTAAGGTCGCTGAAATTCGACGGGATAACAATGAGGCCGGCAGGTAGATAGGTTCGCAACTCATTTAGATGGATTAATTCTTTGGAGTGATCGTTGTCTGTGTTGCAGAGGATCAGACGGTATCCGTTTGAGAATGCCACATCTTCCGCGCCGCGAACGACCGCGGGAAAGAAAGGATTCGTAATATCGGGAATAATCATCCCGATCATGTTGGTCGTGTCGCGTCGCAGGCCGCGTGCCAGTTGGCTAGGCTGATATCCAGCCGCCTGCACGGCCTCAAGCACGCGCGTGCGCTTCGGCTCTCGAACTTTGGCGGTATTGTTGAGCACATGCGAAACCGTGCCCAGGGAGACGCCTGCCATTTTGGCGATGTCCTGCATGTTGGCCATTGTCTCGCCGTCTCCCGTGATCTTAGGTCGCAAGAGACTTAGATCCCGAGACCGTAAGGTACTTATACACTATTTTGAAATATTTCAAACTTTCTTCAAAGCATTTCTTCAAGAACCCTTCCGGACAAGCGAACCTGCATCGTTGCGGCAGGAGCGCGCGCGCGACCGGATCCGAATAAAAAAACTTGACAGCGATAGCAAAGAGCGGGTACTTTCATGCATACTACTTTGAAAGCTTTCAAAATAGTTCCGAAAATGAGAATTCAAGAGGGGAAGGTTCCCGCTCAACATTTGCTGCCGCTGCCTTCTAGTCTGCTGTCTCCTAGAGCTATTGAAAGTTTTCAATTACGTAAACATTCGGCGGGGCCGAAGATGTCTTCACATTTGGAGGATTGCCCGTGTCTATTGCTCGCAACAGAAAGTTGCTCTCTCTCTTGGTCGCCGCACGTTGCTTGTTTGTCTATTCTCTCTTGGTCGGCCTGCTTTGCAGCCTTCCGCGAGTAGCTATGGCGCAGGGTACAACCGCGTCTCTCACGGGTGCGATCGTGGATCCTACAGGTGCGCTGGTCCCTGATGCGCAGGTTACCATTCGAAACGTCGACACCAATGCAGTTCGCGTAGTCCAGTCTGCAGCGAATGGCAACTACATTGCGCCTCAACTTCCTCCCGGCCACTACATCCTGGATGTCGAGAAGGCAGGTTTCCAGAGTTATGAACAAAGAGCCATTACGCTCACCATCGGTCAGACAGCCGAAATCGATGTGACCCTTCAAGTGGGTTCAGAGAGTCAGAAGGTGACTGTAACGGCAGGCGCTCCGATCATTCAGACCCAGGATTCCTCTGTGGGCTCTCTGGTGGATGCCGCAACCATCGTGAACACACCACTCAATGGCCGGTTGAGCATCATCGGTCTCATTGCTCTTGCTCCGGGTGTGCAGGGTGCTGGCTCGCAGGACCAGATACCCGTATTTGGTGTGACGCCCTCAGTCGGAACTGGTTCGCGAAATTCGTATGGCGGGGTCGGTTTCACGCTGGATGGGGCAGTCAACACCAACGGGGGAATTCAGCGGGGCGAAGGAGAGGTTCCGCCATTGGATGGCCTGGCAGAGTTTCGCGTTATCAGTTCGGGCGTGCCCGCCGAATTTGCACAGCCTACGCAGATCACGGTTGTTACCAAGGGCGGAGCGAACGCGCTGCATGGAATGCTGCTTGAGTTCAATCGTGTGGCAGCGACCTCCGCGAAGAACTATTTCGCCGGCGCGCTTCCTAAGCCGAAGTACATTCGTAACGAGTTCGGTGGCAATTTCTCCGGGCCGATTTATATTCCAAAGCTGTACGACGGTCGCAATCGGTCGTTCTTCTTCTTCAACTACGAAGCGTATCGTCTGCGGCAGGCAGCAAGCGTCAATAGCCAACAGCCTACTCCCCTGGAGAGATCTGGCAACTTCAGCGAGGCCGGCACCATTGTGGATCCGCTGACAGGCCTGCCGTTTGCGAACAACACGATTCCCAATTCGCGGCTCAGTACTGTCGATCTGAAGCTGCAGCAAGTTCTGTTTCCATTGCCCACCACCAGTGGCATTGGTACGAACACGTATGAGTTGGTTCCCTATGAGAGCAATGCGACCCGCTATGCAGTCCGCATGGATCACCAAGTCAGCGAAAAGGATCAACTGCGTGGAACGATGATGACGGCCTTCTACGGTCCGAACCCTTCACCCGGCACAAGCAGCAAGGCCGGCGGCATGGCAGGCATCGGGGAGCACAATGTGAACAGCATCATTGGCTGGACGCACATCTTCTCTCCCAGCCTTTTGTTGGATACGACGGCCTCTTATCTTCACCTCACTATCTTCCGTACGCCGCAGAACTACAACGTGTCATTCGAGTCAATCATTCCTGGGCTTGCACCGCAGTTGATTGAAGGCGCTCCTAATATCTCGATCAAGAACATTACAGGCGTCGGGGAGGCAGGCTCGAAAAATCTAGACCAGACCTATCAACTACAGTCAACGATTACCAAGTCGACTGCTCGCCACCTCATCAAGGCTGGTGTGTCATTTCTCTACGACAATTTCTGGCAGGTCAATGCACAGTCGCCGCAACGCGGGTCGTATTCATTTACCGGACAGTACTCCGGTGTGGGGTATGCGGACTTTCTGCTCGGCTATCCAGCCGGCGTGCAGAATCCTGTCCCTGCCGCATTTGTGCAGCGGAATATCTCCTATCAATCCGCTGCGTTTATTCAGGACGATTGGAAGGCGACTCAGCGGCTGACCATCAATGCGGGTCTGCGGTATGACCTGCAGTGGTTTGCATCCAGCCCATATGGGAACGCTTCGCTGTATATCCCGTCGCTCCAGAGAGTCGTTGTCTTTGGAACGAGATATCCATCCGCGACCGACAAGATCCCCGCGATTCCGCAGTACCTCAGCTTGCCGATCAGTCTTTCATCTCAGGTGGGTTTACCGAACGATGTATTCCAGTATCTCGGCCAAGACAAGAACAACGTCTCGCCGCGACTTGGCTTTGCTTACCAGGCCACACCTCGCACGGTGCTGCGTGCGGCATTCGGTATTTTTTATAACTTCATCCCAAGTGCATATATCGGGAACGCTTTCGCCAATGTACCTTTCGCCGCCGTCCAGACGTTCTCGCAGCCAGCGGGCCCTCCAAGCATTACGATGGATGCGCCGTTTGCATCGACGGGAACTGTCAATTCAAATCCATCTGTCTATGCTCAGCATAAAACTGTGAATCCCTATACCGAGGCCTATAATCTAACCGCGGAGCAAGACCTTGGTGGCGGCTTTGCGCTCCGTATGAGCTATGTGGGGCAGCACACGCTGAAGCAGAACAACTATGGCGCGAGCAATGTCCTGCCGGATATCAATCTGCCCTCGCTGGCAGCCGGGCCTGTGCAACCTCGTCGCCCTGTTCAGCCATTTTCGACGATCAACCTAGCTATGGCGCCCATCTTCTCGACCAACTTGAACTCACTTCAGGTAGGGCTTCACAAGCAGTACACTTCGGGTGTGACATTGAATGCGGAGTATCAATTTACCCATGTACTCGGGACGGAGACCTTTCAGAATCCTGCAACATTAAATGACAGTTACGGCAACGTTGGCGGCATTACACCGCAGGTACTTCAAGTAAGTTATTCGTTGCCACTGCCTGTGGGCAAGGGGCGCCGCTTCCTTGGGACTGTAAGCGCAGCTGTGGATGCAATCGTTGGCGGTTGGCAGCTCTCCGGGATCTCGGCTTTCCAAACCGGTCAGCCGTTCTCGGTCAACTCCGTTACCAGTGTGCAAGGATCAGCGAATAGCCGTGCGGATCGCGTGCCTGGGGTGCCCCTCTATCCATCGAATAAAACCAAGACTCAGTGGTTCAATGCAGCAGCATTCCGCGTTCCGGCAAATTTTACCTACGGCAACTCGGCATATAACCTACTGCGCGGACCCGGCTATCAGAACTGGGATATGAGCCTTTCCAAGACTACTAAGTTCGAAAGAGTAAATCTTCAACTGCGTGTCGATGCTTTCAATGTCTTTAACCACCCCAACTTCGGTACTCCAAACGCGACCATCACGAATGCTAACGTTGGAACAGTGACTTCGCAGTCTGGTGCGAGCAGGACCATGGAGCTCGGAGCGAAGTTGTTCTTCTAAGCTCCCAGATAATGATTGAACATCCGTCTCCTCTAAGGAGACGGATGTCTGTCCCTTTATGAGATGAGGTGTGGCATGAATATATTCCGTTTTAATCTGGTTTTGCTGGTGGCTGTAGGAGTGTGGGCTTTGACATGCAGGCTGGAAGCGCAGGCAGTAGGAAAGGCAGCTACGGCGCGTCAAGGAGTAGAGGACGTTATTATCGACACCGATGTGGGAGACGATATCGACGACGGATTTGCCCTCGCACTCGCGCTGAAGAGTCCGGAGCTCAACATTCTTCAGATCAATAGCGACTTTGGCATCGTTTCGATCCGCACCGCCATGCTGCAACGCTTTCTCGATGAAATTGGCCGCTCCGATATTCCAGTGGCTACGGGTGTAGTGAGCCAGATGCCGGAGAGCCACTTCACGCAGAGGCGCTATGGTGAAAGAGATGGAATTCGGCGGCCTTCGCCGGACGCAATCGCGAGCACCCTGGATCTGATTCGAAAGCATCCGCACGAGGTAACCTTAATTGCAATCGGGCCTATGTATAACGTGGCGGCAATGATCGATCGAGATCCCGAGACTTTCCGACTGGTGAAGCGGGTCGTCGTCATGGGAGGCTCTATCTATAAAGGGCAGGGCGATCTTGGATATGAGAAGCCGAAGGGCCCTAACGCTGAGTGGAACATCGTGCAGGCAATACCTGAGGCGCAGAAACTCTTCAATGTCGGTGTACCGCTCTATATGATGCCTACTGATGCCACGCAGATGAAGTTCGATGAGGTGAAGCGAGAGCTCTTATTCCGGCAGGATACGAAGCTCACGGATCAACTTCTAATTTTGTATCAACTGTGGGGCCGCCTGACGCCAACTCTTTATGATCCGATGGCTGTCGCTTACACTATTGATTCCAAGCTCTGTCCGACGACCCCGATGCACATCACCGTGGACAACGAAGGATTCACGCGGCCGACAGAAGGCGAGCCAAATGTGCAGGTTTGTCTGGAATCAAACCCGGACCGTTTTTTTCATTTCTATATGAAGAGGATGCTCGCGAAGTGATCGGAGCTGCGCAGGATGGAAGGTCACTTACCGCTTTTGGAATTAGCCGAAGACGACGAGGCGCTATTTCCCGCTTCGGCCTTCCCAGCGCCCCCCAAAGGGCAGGAAGGAAATCTCGGACGCAACACGTATAGCGCCCCGGGCTACGCAAACGTAAACCTGGGCGTACAGCGCTCGTTCCCGCTGCACTTCCTGGGCGAGGCCGGCAAGTTTGAGCTACGTGGGGAATTCCTAAATGCCTTCAGCTGGGTCAATCTTACCGGGCCGGGCGGCGATCTGAGCAACGTCAACATCGGTAAGTCTACAGGCAATTCTCGGCACGACAGATCCAGTTTGTCGGCCACATACGGTTCTAAGCCGGAACGGATGTCGGAAGGATCGCAGTGGCTCTTCCGACACCTTTCGAGCGCACTCTTCGGAATAAGCGGGAAGTGTCTACCTAAACTAAATGCCGGGCTGGCCTTCAGGAGAATGACTCTGTGTATCAACCGCAAGCGTACTGCATAGTTCTGTTGTTCATGTTGGCCAGCATGCTGTGCTGGGGATCATGGGCCAATTCGATGAAACTTTGTCCCGAGTACAGGTTTCAACTGTTTTACTGGGACTACGTTATAGGACTGGTTGCTGGAGCGACTTTCTGGGGCTTAACACTCGGAAGTCTGGGAACTGTTGGCCTCTCCTTCTATGCAGACATCGCTCACTCAGGCGCGCATCTAATTCTCCTTGCCATGATCGGCGGCGCCATCTTCAACATCGCCAATCTGCTACTGGTCGCGGCGATTGATATCGCCGGACTGGCAGTCGCATTTCCTATCGGCATCGGCCTGGCGCTTGTAGTCGGCGCCATCAGCAGCTACATCATCTCACCCAAAGGAAATCCCCTTCTCCTCTTCGGAGGCATCGCGCTCGTGGTGGCGGCCATCGTGATGGATGCCATAGCCTACAGGCAGCGCGAAACAGAACATGCGGCCACGAGTCGTCGCGGCATCGTTATTAGTCTGATCGCGGGACTCCTGATGGGTACGTTCTATCCGTTTGTTTCGAAAGCCATGACCGGAGAAGGTGCGGCCGGACCCTATACTGCCCTGCTTTTCTTCACCCTCGGTGTGGCGGTTTGTGCCGTCCCCGTGAACTACTTCTTCATGCGCTTCCCACTCGATGGCCGTGAAGCCGCCTCGATGCAGGGGTATTGGCAGGCGCCCGGCGCCTGGCACTTCTGGGGAGTCCTGGGCGGAGCCATCTGGTGTACAGGGGCGATGGCTAATTTCGTGGCTTCGCAGGCCCACATCGTTGGACCCGCGGTCTCTTATTCCATCGGCCAAGGTGCCACCATGATTTCCGCTGGCTGGGGCGTATTCGTCTGGCATGAATTCAGTGCAGCTCCAGCAGCCTCGAAAAAAAGTCTGGTTTGGATGTTTATCTTCTTTCTATCTGGGTTGACGGCGGTCGCTTGTGCTCCGTTATTTTCATAGCAACCCTTTATTGCTTTTGAGGAGAAATGCCTTGTCTGCGCAAAAACCAATCATCATCGTCGGCAGCATCAATACAGACTTGGTGGCGATCACTAAAAGAATGCCGGCGGTAGGCGAAACCGTCATCGGATCCGACTTTCAAATTCATCCCGGCGGAAAAGGTGCGAATCAGGCCGTCGCCGTGGCTCGGCTCGGCTATCCTGTGCGACTCATCGGGCGGTTAGGGAACGATACGTTCGGCACTGAGCTCCGAATCCACCTTGAGAACGCCGGAGTTGAGATAAGCGGAGTTTCCACAAGCGACGGCGCTTCCGGCGTGGCCGTGATCGTAGTCTCAAGGAACGGAGACAATAGCATCGTTTTAGCTCCGGGTGCCAATTCGAAAGTCACTCCTGAGGATATTGATGCAAACCTCTCGATCCTGAGAAGCGCAGGCATGGTTCTGGCTCAGCTTGAGATTCCACTGGAAACCGTCGAGTACCTGGCCCGTGTCTGCGCACGGGAAAATTTGCCTCTGATTCTCGACCCCGCGCCTGCAATGGATTTACCGTCGGGAATATTCAAAGACATCGCATGGTTCACTCCGAACCAGACTGAAGCGGCTTTCTATCTCGGGAGCAAACAGCCTGAATCAAATCCGCAGGCGCCTGCCGAAATGGCCGAAATCTTCCTATCCAATGGCTGCCGAGGCGTTGTCCTGAAGATGGGTGCCCAGGGAACCTATCTGGCATCGCAGGCGGGCATTGGCAGTTTAGTTCCGGCGTTCTCTGTTGATGCGATCGATACAACGGCTGCGGGCGATGCGTTCAATGCAGGCTTCGCGACCGCGCTCATGCTGGGAAAGTCCCCTCTCGACAGTGCGGTGTTTGCCGCCGCGGTCGGCGCTATTTCGGTGACACGCAAGGGCGCGCAGCCTTCCATGCCCACCATGGTTGAGGTACAGGACTTCCTGAAGAAGCAGCCGCGTCGCGGAATCCCGGGATAGTTTGAAAATGCAAACCGGCAGTTTGCTTATTGACTTACCCGGATAGCCCTCCCTTCTTTCGCGTTGCTCCGCACACAACTCATCTGCCGAAAGGAACTGCTAAATGAAAGCTGAACTGAGAGCCATGCGGTGCATTGCGGGCCTCTTTCTTCTCATGGCGATCTTTACCGCGCACGCCTTCGCACAACTGGACGCGCAGCCTGCGCGTATCGGAGGACCGGGCAACTAATCCCTTCGCCGCCATGCTTAACGTTGCGCGCGTATGGCAGGGCGGATCGGCCTCCTGCACACCGTCCACTCATCGCGACTGGCTCGCCGAAATTACGCACTGGCGTACGGAACGCCGCATCTATATCGGGTACGATCCGACCCGCTACACTCTGCCTCAGCTGCAATGGGTCAGCACAGCTTTATGCAGCCTCAGATGATGGTGCACGGCCGCTATTTCTACGACGCTGTGGCGGGCAAATACACAGTCGCCCGCTATCTCGATGACTTTGAGAAGCGTTACGGTGGCATCGATGCCGCACTCGTTTGGAAGGTTAACGTTGACGGAAATCAGATGACAGCGCCGTACAAGCAGGGCATGCGTTACTTCGATCTCTATCACGGCGTGGAACTCAAACCAGAAATAAAGGGCGATCAAGCCGTGCTTTCGTTTCCCACAGAAAATCAGGGCTACGCGGCGATCTTAGCTACTTCCGGCGAATCGGATCCAAAGCTAACGGATCTTATGGAGAAGATGAAGGCGATAACGGCTAAGCCTTTGTCCTCTTACTCTCATGAGTGGCACGCCCTCCCGCAGGAGCTGGTCGAGATCCCAACCTCGCCACGCGCCGCGTCGGCGCCTGAAGGAATGATTCGTATCGTAGGCGGCGATTACCTGTTTCGCGTGCAAGGAATGGAAATCGAGGGGTCAAACGATGTCGGCGTCGACGTTCAGTATCCATGGGAAGACAGTACCCGCCGGTTTCATGAACACCCCATGTAGATCCAGCCCTTTTACATCGATAGGTACCCCGTGACCAGTGCTGAGTTCAAGAAGGTTCTCGACACCACGCACTATCAACCCAAAGATAGTCTCAACTTCCTCAAGGACTGGAAAGAAAGTTCCTATCCAGATGGATGGGTTACAAGCCGGTACCTGGGTATCGATCGAGGATGCCCGTGAGTACGCGAAATGGGCCGGCAAACGAGCTTCCCCACGAGTGGGAGGGGCAGGTACGCCGCGCAGGGCAACGATGGGCGCAGCTTTCCCTGGGGAAACTGCGATTGGCTGGCCCCCTCACGGGGCGGCGGTCCAGCTGCCTGCGCTTCGAATAACAATGCTCCAGCGCCGATTCCGGATAAGGGCCGCACGATGCTTCCTCCGAGCGATGTGGATGGGCATCCCCAGGGGCCAGTCCGTTTGGCGTACTGGACATAGTCGGAAATGTATGGCAGTGGACCGACGAGTACGTCGACGAGCACACTCGCGCCGCCATTATTCGCGGAGGCAATCACTATCAGCCGCAAGGCTCAATCTGGTACTTCCCTGAAGCCTACAAGAACCATGGCGAACTGCTCCTCATGGCTCCGAGTTATGACCGTCAGGAACCCTCGGATTCCGCTGTGTCAAGGACGCGCGATAGTCTAGCTGAATGAAGCGAAGACAGGGCGCTGAAGTTGGCAAACCTACTCCAGCGCTTCCACTTGCCAGATGTCGAAATCAGGGTCTCCAAGGATCCTTGCGGCGATTGGATTTTCATTCGCCTCGCGCCTTGATCGTGCGCGGCAACTCGTTCGCCGCGTCTAGTCACTGTATCCAGTATCTCTCAAGAGGGTGGGATACCAGGAATGCGCCTCTGCTATGTTCATCTCATATAGGTAAAGGAGCTGGTATGTTGAAAACCTTGGGCGTGTTGCACACCCCGGAACTACTACACGTTTTGGCATCGATGGGCCACGGGGATGAAGTTGCTCTTGTGGATTGCAATTTTCCGGCGGCTTCAACGGCGCAACGGTTGGTGCGTCTCGACGGAGCCCACCTGTTGGCGGCATTGGAGGCCTGTATGCAACTTCTCCCGCTCGATACCTTCGTCGACAGACCCGCCCTTCGAATGATGCAGGTCCACGCTCCCGAACAGATTCCTGAAGTTCAGCTAGAATGTCAAAGAATTATCGACAGGTTCGAGGGAAGGCATGTAGCGCTGGAGGGTTATAACACGCGAAGAGTTCTATGAACGTGCGCGCAAAGCTTATGCCATTGTCTATACTAGCGAGCCGCGTGGGTATGGATGCCTCCTCCTGAAGAAAGGTGTGATTTTCCCTTGAAGCGGAGAGGAAAATCCGACCAGACGTGCATCCAGAACGTCTGATCCACACATACTTGAGAGATGGGAGATCACCTCGCAAAGCTGCCATCCAGGCATTCTTTTTGAATGTCATTTGGATGGCATAGCCTGTGCTGACTCTGCTACGCAATGACGCCGGTTGGCGATATCAGCAATGCGCTCATCGAGGTCGGCGACGATCGGGGCGACCGACCTCCAAAAAGAAGCCCGTCACAGCATGCACAAGAAGTGCTTATTTCTTTGCCCGGTTCAAATTCGTCTTTAGACGTTATTCCCCTGGAAAACTTCTCCGGAGATCCGGATCTCGCAAGGAAAATGCCTACGTCCTGAGATCTTCTTGAGCGGAGTTTCGTCTCAGACCGCCACCGATCAACAAGAAGGAGAGTATTTTGAAAATGGGCTGGCGGCGCGCGTTCTGAGGCATCTGCATTTTGCACATTCCAAGAGAGTTGGAAGGTAGCCTCCGATCAGCGAGGCAGCGCGCACGACCAATACGCGACCATTCCCGAAAAGTGTCATGTTATTCAGAACATAGTATTTAGCCAAAACGCGCGAAAGACTCCCGGCGGGGAGGCTCATCTTTGTACTTCGTAAATCATTGATTCTAAATGGTGGCCAGAGACGGGATCGGTCTCCCGCGCCGCTAATGGAATCTGTAACTTACAGATTCCAAAAGGCGCACAAAGCGCTAAAAGTGCCAGAATGCCCAAACGCTCTTGCAAATCTCTTGCAAATTATCTTCTGTTCCGCGAATGTGGCGATAGGAACGGCGGGGTTACCGCGGCGTGTTCGCACGGGTAGAGAGGCCCCTCCATACCCCGACGCGATTGCGCCCATCGGATTTGGCAGAATAGAGGGCCTGATCTGCCTGCTCCAGCAATTCTCGGGGATCAGCAGGATCGTCGGGCATATATACCGTAAGACCTACGCTGAGAGTGACCCGTATCCCTTGTTCTCCAATCTCAGCCGCTGCGATGCCCACTTCGTCTCGAATACGATCAGCCAGTTTCGAGGCTTCATGCAGCGCTGTTTCGGGCAGCAGAATTGCGAATTCATCTCCACCGTAGCGGCCAGGCAGGTCAGTGGAGCGCAGGCAATGGGCGATGCGGCGGGCTACTAAGTGCAATACGTGATCTCCCATGGCGTGACCTGAACCGTCATTGATCGTCTTGAAATGATCCACATCAATGAGCATGAGGGCAAAGTGGGAGTGGTAGCGTGACGCACGCACACACTCACGCTCCAGAGCGGCATCGAAGGCGCGGCGGTTTGCGATCTCAGTCAGGGAGTCGGTTACGGCATGATGCTGCAACCGCTGCACAAGCTCAATCTGGGCCGTGATATTCGACACGATCACAGCCCAGCCTAATTGTTGCGGCCCCCAGTTCAGTGGGAAGACTCGCATCTCGAAATGCTGTTCTTCGCCATTCACCGGCAGAGTCAGCTCTCGCACACTGTCGGAAGTGCTGAACGCCTCCAGGAGGCCCGAGCGTTCGGGAAATACGCTGGCGAGTTCCTGCCCAAGGCAGGATTCGGACAGCCACGGAAAAAGGGCGCATGCCGCCGGGTTGAAGTCCACCAGACGATGCCGCAGATCAATCGCAAGCACTGAATCGCGGATGCTCCTGAACACGAGCGAGCGCACCGTCGGGACAAGATGGAACCACTCCAGCCGGAATACCGCAACGTACACGAGCGCGACCGTAAGGCACAGGGTCAGCGGCGCCAGGTCGAGTCCCCAGGGACTCCAGCCCAGAAAATAAATCAGGTAGCCGATGAGCGGCGGCACGCAGGAAGAGGCAAAAAAAATCGATTGCAACCGGACGAGGCCCGAAGAAGCGCGAATGCGCGAGAGGCAAAGCACCATTCCGTAAAAAAGGGAGCCATAAAGAAATGCCAGATTCAGCCACGCAATGGGGCCTCTGTGAACCTCGACCACCCAGAAAGGACCGCGCGGCACAAGCATCATCGAGCGGTCATACAGACCGTGCATGCCGTTGGTCCATTCGGCAATGGCCACGATCGCGGGAATGATCGACAAAAGAACTGCGCGGCCTCGCAGGCCGAAGTGCCGGCGTCCAATCAGAACCCATAGCGCCGGGATCCACGGAATGCCGATGTATTCCACACGGAGCCAGAAGATGGCTCCGGCCAGCGTGGTCTGCGCCATCTCCTGGGCGTATCCGAAGCAGTAAAAAGCCTCGGCGCACATGACAAGAACCAACAAGCCTGATTGCGGCGCCTGGCGCCGACGCTTGAAGGTCAGGGCGGCCATCACGAACAGGCCAAGAGACACCGCAAAGAGAAAGAACTGTACCAAAGTAACGACCTTCACCGACATGAAAAGA
>Ga0193743_1002223_pt1 | contig 13881 bp, 10 predicted proteins | sample L2c2metaG_FD_143038 | JGI IMG/M metagenome (GOLD analysis project Ga0193743, IMG submission 143038) | Soil microbial communities from a riparian zone of the East river system, Colorado, United States - L2c2 | ecosystem: Environmental > Terrestrial > Soil > Riparian zone | place: USA: East River... | reverse complement strand
ATGGCCTTTCTCGCGGTCGGCAGGGAGGGGCTGGAGACCGCGGTGTTCTTCTGGGCCGCCGCCCAGGCCACCGGCGAGACCACCCAGCCGCTGGTCGGGTTCCTGATCGGCATCGCGGTCGCGGTCGCGCTGGCCTACCTGATCTACCGGGGCGCGGTGCGCCTCAACATGGCCAAGTTCTTCAAGGTCACCGGCATTCTGTTGATCTTCGTCGCGGCCGGCATCCTGGCCTACGGCATGCATGACCTGCAGGAGGCGAACATCCTCCCCGGTCTGAACACGCTGGCGTTCGACATCAGCGCCGCGGTCCCCGCCGACTCCTGGTACGGGACGCTGCTCAAGGGCATCTTCAACCTCTCCCCCCAGACCACGGTGGTCGAAGCGACCGTCTGGGTGTTGTACGTGGGCATCGTGCTCACGCTGTTCCTGCTCCCGGGTCGGGCGCGCAGCGCGTCCACCGCCTCGGCGACCGCCTGACCCTCGCACTGCCCCGATCGTCAAGGAGAACCACTGTGCCCCGCGCAATCGAACGCTCGCTGACCCTCTCGGCCGCCACCCTCGGCGCCACAGCCCTGCTCGCCGGCTGTGCCGGCGGCGGTGGGGGCGCCGCCGCTCCCGCCCAGTCAGACGGCTCCATCGCGGTCAACGCCTCGGATACCGCCTGCGAGGTGGCCAAGGCTGAGGCGCCGGCCGGCAAGATCACCTTCCAGATCGCCAACCGAGGCACCAAAGTCACCGAGTTCTACCTCTACGGCACCGGTGACCGGATCATGGGCGAGGTGGAGAACATCGGCCCCGGGCTGACCCGGCGGCTGATCGTGGAGGCGCCCGACGGCGGCACCTACACCACCGCCTGCAAACCCGGCATGGTCGGCGACGGCATCCGCGCCCCATTTACGGTGACCGGGCAGGCCAGCCGCTCGGTGGACAGCAATGCCCGGCTGGCCGAGGCCACCGCCAGCTACAAGCGCTACGTGAACTCGCAGATCGAGGCCCTGGTGCCGAAGACGCAGGAGTTCGTGGACACGGTCAAGGCCGGCAAGGTCGAGGAGGCCAAGGCCCAGTTCCCGGTCGCCCGGGTCTACTGGGAGCGGATCGAGCCGGTGGCCGAGTCGTTCGGCGACCTCGACCCCAAGGTGGACGGCCGGGAGGACGACGAGCGCGGCCCCGGGGAGAGCTTCACCGGCTACCACCGCCTGGAGGCGGACCTGTGGCGGGACGGTCTCAAGCCGGACTCGGGTGCGATCGCCGACCAGCTGCTGGTCGACATCAAGGATCTGCAGGCCCGGGCGGCCACCGTGGAGCTGACCCCGGTGCAGCTGGCCAACGGGGCCAAGGAGCTGCTGGACGAGGTGGCCACCGGCAAGATCACCGGCGAGGAGGACCGCTACTCGCACACCGACCTGTGGGACTTCAAGGCAAACGTGGAGGGCTCCCAGGCGGCGGTCGCGGCGCTTCGCCCGGTGATCGACGAGAAGGACAAGGCCCTCGGTCCGACCCTGGACCAGCGCTTCGCCGACGTGGAGAAGCTGCTGGAGGGCTACCGCTCGGGTGACGGGTTCAAGCTCTACACCGAGCTGACGGATGCGGACAAGAAGAAGATGGCCGACTCGGTGGACGCGCTCGGCGAGCCGGTCAGCCAGGTCGCGGGGGTGGTGACGAGCACGTGACCCAATCAGCTGGGCAACCCGACAAACCCGCCACGCCGGGAATGTCCCGGCGCCGCTTGTTCGGGCTGGCCGGTGCCGGGGCGGCGCTGGCCGGCGCCGGCGCCACGATCGGCTCGGCAATCAGCTCCCAGCAGGCCGAACCCGCCCGGGAAGCGGCCGCCCGCGAGCAGGCCGCCCAGGAAGCTGTGCCGTTCCGGGGCCCGCACCAGGCCGGCATCATCACCCCGGCGCAGGACCGCATGCACTTCGTCGCGCTCGACGTCATCACCACCGATCGCGCCGCCCTGGTCGACCTGCTGCGCCGGTGGACCAGGGCCGCGGAGCGGATGACCGCCGGCGCCGAGGTGAGTCCGCTCGGCGCGCTGGGCGGGAACCCGGAAGCGCCGCCGGCGGACAACGGCGAGGCGCTCGGGCTGCCGCCGTCCCAGCTCACCCTCACCCTCGGGCTGGGCGGCTCGCTGTTCGACGGGCGGTTCGGGCTGGCCAGCGCCAAGCCGCCCGCGCTGGCCGACCTGCCGCATTTCCAGCTCGACCAGCTGGATCCCCAGCGCAGCGGCGGCGACCTGTGCATCCAGGCCTGCGCGAACGACCCGCAGGTGGCCGTGCACGCGATCCGGCACCTGGTGCGGATGGGGTTCGGCACCACCTCGGTGCGGTGGTCCCAGCTCGGCTTCGGCCGCACCTCGTCCACCTCGACCGCCCAGGTCACCCCGCGCAACCTGTTCGGCTTCAAGGACGGCACGAACAACATCAAGGCCGAAGAGCCGGACAGGCTGCGCGACCACGTCTGGGTGGCGTCAGAGGACGGACCGGCCTGGATGACCGGCGGCAGCTACCTGGTGGCCCGCCGGATCCGGATGCACATCGAGATCTGGGACCGCACCTCGCTGGCCGAGCAGGAGTTGATCATCGGTCGGCAGAAGGGCAGCGGCGCACCGCCCGGGAAGGCCAACGAGTTCGATCCGACCGACTTCGACCTGACCGCCAACGACGGCCGCCCGCTGGTCGGGGAGATCGCGCACATCAGGCTGGCCTCGCACGAAGCGAACGGCGGCGTGCGGATCCTGCGCCGCGGCTACAACTTTGTGGACGGGGCGGACGGCACCGGGCACCTGGACGCCGGGCTGTTCTTCATCGCGTTCATGAAGGACCCGCACCGGCAGTTCGTGCCCCTGCAGCGGGCGCTGGCCAGCCAGGACACCCTGATGGAGTACATCGAGCACACCGGATCCGGGCTGTACGCCGTCCCGCCCGGAGTCGGCCCGGACGGCTTCTGGGCGGACACCCTGTTCGGCTGAGCGCTCAGCGCAACCGGACCAGGGCTCGGGTGATTTCGTCGGCGTCGAATCGCGCCGGGTCGAGATCGCCCGGATCCTCCAGCCCGAGCCACTCCAGCTGGTCGTCGTGGTCCGGGTGGGACGGATCGGCCAGGACCCCCAGCAGCTGCTCGTACCCCCAGATCCCACCGCAGTCCTCCGGCGGGCCGGCGCGCCTACCTCCGGTGCACCGGGGGTAGGCCACCGTGTCATCCCGGTCCACGATGCACTCGACCAGGACGTCGTGTTCCCAGTTGTCGCCGAGGTCGTAGGTGTACAGGACGGTGTCTCCCTCCTCGGGAGCGACCTGCTCCAGGGTGGCCGACCTCTCCGGCCGCACCCCTTGGTCCGCGTCGATAGCGCCGAACTCCCCGTAGGGCGTCTCGAAGATGTGCAGGTGGTCGTTTCCCCAGCCGAATGCAACCTGGATGACCCGGTGCAGCGTGGCCAAGCTGGCGTCGGCGGGCACCTCCAGCCGCCGCCAGATCGGCGGCTTCGAGTCGCGCAGGCTCACCTTGACCTGGTAGATCGGCGCCGGTGGCGCCGACCTGGGTCGCTTCGCCGGCAGCTTGGCGGCCGGAGGCCGCTGCCCCCAGCTCTGCCCCCGGGACTCGGGCGGGGCGAAGAGGTCGAGTTGGTTGACCTCGGTCGGGCCGAGCCCGGCGAGCGCGGCCACGTCGTCGTCGCACGCGTTGCCGTGCGGCGACTTCGGCTTGCTCGGGGCGGGCAGGGCGCGCATCCGGGCCGCCAAGAGCTCAGCCAGCAGCGGGTACTCGTCCACGTCGTCGAGGTCTTCCCACTCGGCGGGCCCACCGTCGTCGAGCCGGTCGTCGTCGAGGTCGTGGTGGGCGCGCGCGTCGAGGGCGTTCTCGACCTGCCAGCGCAGCTCGGCGGGCTCCAGCGCCTGCTCGACAAGCTGGATGCCGCCGCCGGACCGCAGAGCCGCCAGCTCGTCGGGCTCCGTGAGCATGATGCTGGCCGCCGCGCCGCAGTCCTCGTGGTCGACCGCCACCACGAACGCATGCTCGTGCCCGGCCCTGTGGAACGAGCAGACCAGAATCGACGCCGACCCGGCCGGGTCGGCCAGCCGGCGGCAGTCGGTTAGCTCGACCGGCTGGGCCAGCTCGTCCGCCCAGCCCGGCCGGGCAACGCCGGCCCCGATCAGCCGGTCGGCGGCCGCCGAAGCGGCCTCACCCGCCGGTGGACGCGCGATCGACCCGATTGCCAACAGCACCGCCAGTGCCTCGGTACTCGCCCGCTGGGCGACCGCCGGCACCACCCCATCGGCCCACAACTCCTGAAATCCCTCTTCAGCGACCCCGCCGAATCGCACCATCGACGCGCCGGCGATCTCGGCCTCCAGCGAATCAGCGATTTCCAGCAGGGACGCGCCTTCCTCGACCAACGCGTCGATCAACACGTTCATGTCGAAGCCCTCACCAGAACAGGCTGGGCAATCACAGCGCTCAGGGCCGGTGAACAGCTCGGGCGAGGTGGACCGGGATCTCCCCCGACTGGCTTTCCCGCTGTTCCGCTTACGCTTGCGGCCGCGACTTACCGGGCTCATCCGCCCAGTGTGCCCGGTCACCCTTCGCGCTCGAGTGTGCCCCGATCGCGTCAAGGACTCCCTGTGACATGGCACCCTGTTCGACTCAGGACCCTGTGAGTGGTATTGGTCGCTATAGCGACCAATACCACTCACGGGCCATTCGCCAGGCCCTAGCGTCTCCAGCGTGTTGAACACCCTGGCGGTGGCGAACTACCGCTCGCTGCGCGATCTGGTCCTGCCGCTGTCCCGGTTGACCCTGGTCACCGGCGCGAACGGGAGCGGCAAGTCCAGCCTGTACCGCGCGTTGCGGCTGCTCGCCGAGGCCTCCCGCAACGGCGCGGTGGCCGCGCTGGCCCGGGAAGGCGGCCTGCCCTCGACGCTGTGGGCGGGCCCGGAGACCATCGGGCGCGCGGTCCGCGAGGGCCGGGAGCCGGTTCGGGGCACCGTGCGGACGAAACCGGTCGGGTTGCGGCTCGGGTTCGCCGGGGACGAGTTCGGCTACGCGCTCGACCTCGGGTTTCCGGTGCCCGGCGAGACGCTGTTCAATCTGGACCCGGAGTTCAAACGCGAATGTGTCTGGGCCGGCCCGGGGCCGCGCCCGTCGACCCTGCTGGCCGACCGCGCCGGCCCGGTGGTGCGCACCCGGGACCAGACCGGCGGGTGGGCGGAGGACACCGACAGCATCCGGCTCACCGACAGCATGATCAGCGAGTTCGCCGACCCGCGACGGTGTCCTGAGCTGTTGATGGTGCGCGAGCGGGTCCGGTCGTGGCGGTTCTACGACCACTTCCGCACCGACGTCGAGGCTCCGGCTCGGCAGGCCCGGATCGGCACCCGCACCCTGGTGCTCGGCCACGACGGCGCCGACCTCGCCGCGGCGTTGGCCACCATCCGGGAGATCGGCGACTCCGACGCGCTACACAACGCCGTGGACAACGCGTTTCCCCAGTCACGGCTGGAGATCGCCAACGTGGAGGGCCGCTTCGAGTTGCGGTTCCACCAGCACGGCCTGCTGCGTCCGCTGGGTGCGGCGGAGCTGTCCGACGGCACGCTGCGCTACCTGCTGTGGGTCGCCGCGCTGCTCACTCCCCGGCCGCCCGAGTTGCTGGTGCTCAACGAGCCGGAGACCAGCCTGCATCCGGACCTGCTGCCCGCGCTGGCCGGTCTGATCGCCACCGCGGCGATGCGCACCCAGCTCATCGTGGTCTCCCACGCGCAATCGCTGATGCGCGCCATCGAGGCCGTCGCGGGTGAACTCGACACCAAGGTCGCCACGCTCGCGCTGCGCAAGGAGTTCGGCGAAACCACCCTGGACGGGCAAGGCCAGCTGGACCGTCCGTCCTGGCACTGGCCCAAACGCTAGGCGAACTTGGCCAATGCGGTCAGGGTGCGCTCGCCGCCGGGGTCGCCGTCGGTGGCCGGGACCAGCACCACCTCGTCCAGCCCGGCGTCGGCGTAGGCGCCCAGCCGCTTGTTGACCGTGTCCGGGTCGCCGACCAGTCCGATCCGGCCGGCGGCCTCCTCCGGGAGCGCGGCGAGCAGCTGGTCGCGGTCCGCCCCCGCCTGGGCCAGCCGCACCGCGTCGCCGAGCCCGGCGGCGGTGAACATCTCGCCGTACCCGGCCACCTCCAGGTAGCCGGCCAGGCTCTGCATGATCTGCGCGGTGGACGCCGGATCGGGGTCGACCGCGGCGGGGATCCAGGCGGCCAGCTTGGGCGCGGGACGGCCCGCCGCGCGCGCGGCCGCGTCCAGCTTGTCCCGATACCCGCGGGCCAGCTCAGGGGAGACAAGGTCGAGCACCATCCGGTCGGCGTACTCGGCGGCCACCGCGATGGCGCGGTCGCCGAAGGCCGCCACGGTGATCGTTCCGCCGGGTGGATCCAGCCGTAGCCGGTATCCGTGGGTGGACACCGTCTCCCCGTCGAAGTCGGCCTGCCCGCCGCCGAACAGCGCACGGACCGCCTGCGCACTCTCCGCCAGCGTGGTCACCGCGCGACGGCGTGAGCGGCCGTGCATCCGTTCCACCACCCGGATGCTCGACGTGCCGAGCGCCACGCCGACCGGCCGGTGGACGAGGGCGGCGGTGGACGCGGCTCCGCGCGCGATGCTCGCCGGGTCGCGGACCGACACCGGGATCGGCCCCACCGTGATCGGAATCCGCTCAGTGGCCAGGCCGGCCGCCGTGGCCAGCGCAAACGCATCCCAGACGAACCCTTCGCCGACCCACAGGTCCGCGTATCCCAACCGGTCGGCGAGCGCCGCGGTGCGCAGTTCCTCCTCCGGGGCCACGTTCGGTCGGGACGCGACAACAACGCTGATGTCCATAGCCGGCACCAACAACACCCGGCCGACCGGATGTTCCCAGGGGTCGTGAGTGGCGATGGTCGCTATAGCGACCATCGCCACTCACGACTCGAACAGTTGCTTGCCCCAGTAGCTGTTGGCGTCCGGGACTCCGGCCGGGCAGGCGAACAGCGCCGAGCCGACGTGCCGGATGTACTCGTTCAGCGCGTCCTGGCTGCCCAGCTTGCGCTGCAGCGTGACGAACTGCGCGGGGTCGCGCTGGTAGCTGATGAAGAACAGCCCGGCGTCCAGGTCGCCGGTGCGCTCGTCGATGCCGTCGGTGAAGGAGTACCCCCGGCGCAGCAGGCGCAGCCCGTTGTTGTTCTCGAACGCGGCCAACCGGACGTGCGCGTCGTCGGCGATCACCGTGTTGCCGTCCGGACCGGCGGCGGCGAAGTCCGGGAGGTCGAACTCGGCCTTGCCGGTCAGCGGGGCGCCGGTGTACTTCGCCCGGCCGAACACCGCCTCCTGGTCAGACAGCCGGTCCCGGTCCCAGGCCTCGATGAACATCCGGATCCGCCTCGCCACCAGGTAACTGCCGCCCTGGATCCACGGCTGCCCGGCCTCGTTGCCCACCCAGACGTGCTGGTTGAGCGCGTCGGCGTCGTTGCTCTTGATGTTGCGGGTGCCGTCCTTGAAGCCCATCAGGTTGCGCTCGGTCTGCTGGTCGGCGCCGGTGGACGCGGTACGCCCGAAGCCCAGCTGGGTCCACCGGGTGACCGCGGTGCCCTTGCCGAGGCGGGCCAGGTTGCGCACCGCGTGGAAGGCCACCGCCGGGTCGTCCGCGCAGGCCTGGATGCCGATGTCGCCGCCGGTGCGGCCCGGGTCGAGGATCTCGCCGGGCAGCGCGGGCAGCGGGTTGAACGCCGCCGGCCGGTGCGCGGCCAGCCCGAACCGCCCGTCGAACAGGGTGGGGCCGAAGCCGACGGTCACGGTCAGCCGGGACGGCGGCAGCCCGATCGTCTCTCCGGTGTCCGCCGGCGGGACCTCGGCGTCGTTGGACTCGCCGGGCACCATCACCCCCCTGGTCATCGCCTCCGCGGCGGCGGTCCAGGTGCGCAGCATGTCGATCAGGTCGGCCCGGCTGGTGCTGGTCACGTCGAATGCGGCGAACGCCAGCCGGTCCTGCACATCGGTGTCGATGCCGGCCTGGCGCGCGCCGTAGAACGGCACGATCTGGCTCGCTGGGCCGGGCGGGCCGGCGGCGCACCCGGCCAACCCCGCGCCGGCGACGCCGGCCAGCCCGAGGCCCGCGGCGCCGCCCAGCAGACCTCGGCGGGACAGCCTGGGGCCGCGCGACATGACCAACTCAGACCACCTGGCCCGCGACCTTCGACAGCGGCTCGGCCAGCGCGTTCACCGCGTCCGCGAGCTTGCGCCGCTGGTCCTGCGGCACGGTGCTGTAGTCGACGTAGCCAGCGTTGTTGCCCGAGCCCTTCTTGTACTGGGCCAGGCCGCTCGCCACGTCGGTGAACCGCGCCTCCAGCTGCTGGGCCAGGTCCGGGTTCTTCGCCGCCAGCGCCGGGCGGAGCAGCTCGAAGCACTTGCGGGCACCGTCGATGTTGGCCTGGAAGTCCCACAGGTCGGTGTGCGAGTAGCGGTCCTCCTCGCCGGTGACCTTGGAGGTGGACACCTCGGTGAGCAGGTCGCCGGCGCCGTTGGCCAGCTGCGCCGGCTGGTAGGTCTCCGTCGCCACCTTGGTCTTCAGGGTGTTCACGTCGGCGTCCAGCTTGTCCGCCAGCGGCGCCATGCCGGCCAGCGAGTTGTCCACCCAGAGCGCCTTCTCGATGCGGTGGAAACCGGTCCACCTGGTCGGGTCGGTGACGTCGTCGATGCGGGCGTCGATGTCCGGGTCCAGGTCGCCGAAGCTCTCCGCGACCGGCTCCACGGCCTCGTAGTGCATCCGCGCCGGGGCGAACGCCGCCTTTGCCTTTGCCGCGTCACCGGCCCGCACCGCGTCGGTGAACGTCTTGGTGGTGGGCACCAGCTGGTCCACCTCGGACACGATGTAGTCGTGGTAGCCCTGGGTGGCCACCGCCAGCGAGGTGTCCGCCGGGGCGCTCGGGGCACCGCCGCCGCCGGTCACGGTGAACGTCCAGGTGTCCTTGGCGCCGCCGGGGCAGTAGATGCTGTACGCGCCGCCGTCCAGGCGCAGCGAGAAGTTCCCGGACAGGCCCGGCGTCAGGCTCTCCTTCTCGCCCAGGATCTTGCCGTCGCGCTGCAGCTCCGCCTCGGTGACCTTGGCCGAGCCGGAGTTGGTGATGGCGAACTTCACCGGGCCGGCCGGCACGCTGGCCGGCGTCGGCTCACACCCCGCGTCAGAGAGGGCGATCTTCACGTCGGTGGTCGGCTCGCTGGGCGCCGCCGCGCCGGAGCCGCCCGATCCCCCGCAGCCGGCCAGCAGGGACGCCGCGCACAACAGCGCCGCCGCGGCGACCAGGCGATCCGCTCGAATCGAAGCCATGACGTGGTGCCCTTCTTGCTGGATGGGACATCGGGGTAGCCGCGCCGAGAGCGGAGTCGGTCCGGGGCGCGGCCGCTGAGGGTCTTGGGGAGCTCAGGACACCGGGCTCGGCTCGCCCGCGCGGGCGACCCGCCGGGACGCTCGGCGCCGCGGCCAGAGCAGGTACACCAGCAGCGGCACCAGGTAGCAGCCCCAGGCCACCACCTCCACCAGCACCGGGTACGGCTGGATCCCGAGCACGCCGGTGACCAGCGAGGAGACCGGGGTGCCGGGCAGTACGAACCAGGAGAGGTCGGCGACCCGGCGCTGCCCGAAGTTGACCCAGCCGGCCTCGTGGGCGGTGTGGAAGGCGGTCATCACCAGGCCAGCGGCGACCAGCACCAGGACCACGCCGGTGGCCAGGAAGAACCGGCTGAGGTTGAGCCGGACGCCGCCTCGGTAGATGCCGTAGCCGAGCACCACCGCGAGCAGGATGCCGATCACCGCGCCGGTGCCGGCCAGCACCGGGCTGGTGCTGGCCTGGAACGCGGCGAGCAGGAAGACGGCGGTCTCGAACCCCTCCCGGAGCACCGCCAGGAAGGCCATGGCCACCAGCGCGCCGGCCGAGCCCCTGGCCAGCGCCTGGCCGGCCGCGCCCTCCAGCTCGCCCTTGAGGTCGCGGGAGTGGCGGCGCATCCAGATCACCATGTAGGTGACCATGGCCACCGCGAACAGGCCGATCACCGTCTCCAGGCCCTCTTGCTGCGCCTGCGGCAGGTCGGTGGAGATGATCTCCAGCACGACGCCGACCACGATGCAGATCAACACCGCGGCGATGACGCCCAGCCATACCTGGCGCAGCGCGTCGCGCCGCCCCTGCCGACCGAGGAATCCGGCCACAATGCCCACGATCAGCGACGCTTCGAGACCTTCGCGGAGCCCGATCACAAACGTGGGCAACATATTGAAGCTTCAACCTCCCTGATCAGCACGATCAGGCTAGGCTTGGCTTAGAACGGCCGTCAAACAGTTGCTGAGTACGACCTCAGGACACCCACTTGGGCCAGGCGGCTACCCGTTAGAGTGATCGGTCCGGCCAGAAGCGGTGCCAGTCGGCCTCGGTCAGCGCGTGCGGATCCAGCCCCTCGGCCTTGGCCGCGCTCTCCGCGGCGCGAACCGCCCTGTCGAACCACCGGGCGGAGCTGCGTAGCTCCTGCTCCGGGTCGGCCCCACCCCAGCCGGCCTCGGCGACCCGCTCGAACAGGTCATAGAGCGACCCGTTGACGGAGTAGACGAGCTCCTCCGGCAGGCCGGCCTTACGCGCCCTGGACACCAGCTTGGCGATCAGCGCGGCGGCTGGCTGGCTCATCGCCACGCCGTCCATGCTGGACTCGCGGCGCTTCTCCGCCCGCTTCAGCTGATCCCAGCGCACCTCCTGATCGGACGCGGTACGCACCCGGTCGGCCGGCGCCACCTCGGCTTGACCGTCCGGGGGAAACACGTGCGGGTGCCGGTCCACCAGCTTGCGCACCAGGTCGGCGGCCACCTCGTCGATGCCGAACCGGGCTGAGTCGGCACCAGCGTCGGGCGGGTACGGCTTCACCCCGCCCTCGGCGGCCACCCTGGCGTGGAACAGCACCTGCAGCAGCACGTCGCCGAGCTCCTCGCGCAGCGCGGCCCGGTCGGCGTCCTCCACCGCCTGGTACAGCTCGTAGCACTCCTCGACCAGGTACTTCAGCAGCGACAGGTGCGTCTGCTCGGCGTCCCACGGGCAGCCGCCGGGCGAACGCAGCCGGTCCATCACCGCGACGGCGTCCAGCAGCGCCGCGCCGGCCGGTTCCGGGGTCTCGACCACCGAGGTGGCCCGCCCACGCAGTGGATGTGCCCGGTTGGTGGTGAGCAACACCTCAGACCCGGTCGGCTCGCCGTCCGTCCAACCCTCGGAGCGCCGTGCGCCGACCTCGGCGACCAGCGAGTCCGGCACGGTGGCGTCCGCCAACACCCGCTCGGCCGCGCGCAACGCGGGTATCGAGGCGGCCGGCAGCACCGCGCCGAGCCGGCTGGACAGCACCACGAGCGTCCGGGACATGCTCTAGCTCAGCTCAACGTGGCGGGCAGCACCACGCTGGGCTGCTGTCCCGGCGGCAGCACGGACAGGAACAACGGATCCCAGGTGCCGTAGCGCGGGCTCACCCGCACCCCCAGCTGCTCGGCCAGCGGCTGGGTGAGCCGGCGGCCGATGTCGTCCATGGTCTGCACGCCGAGCTGGGCCACCGAGGTTGCGTTCGGGTCACCCACCGGGGGCCCGTCGGTGCTGCGCCTGGTCACCCGGACCAGCGTCCACACGTCCGGGGACGCCGAGGTCTGGGTCGCCACCACCTGGCCGGCCGGGGTGCCGAACAGGAACAGCGCGGCCGACTGGGGCACCAGCGCCGCGCGCAGCTGCAGGTTGCGCTGCGCATTGGGACCGTCGGCGGCCAGCACGGCGGCGGCCTGGGCCGGGCCGGCCGCCAGCAGCCGCGCCTTGCTCAGCGCCTCCTCCCGGGAGCTCGCGGTGGTGACGTCCACGGTGATGGCCAGCCGGTCCAGGTATTTGGCGGTGAGCCCTTCGGCGATCAGTTGATCGCGTATCGCCTCGCGCGCCGCGACCGGGTCGAACACCAGGTCGCTGTCCAGCATCTGGGCGGTGTCCGGCTTGGCCAGCTCCGCGTCCACCCGCTGGTCGTCGACCACGATGCCGTCCCGCTGCGCGGCCTGGGTGAGCAGCAGGTGCTGCACCTGCCTGGTGGCCACAAAACGGGCGATGTCGGCGGCGGTGTTACCCCTGGCGGTGAGGTCGGTCATCACGTCGGACCGGTTGAGCACCTGGTCAACCCGGGCCTGCAACTCGGTCAGGGACACCGAGCTGTCGCCGACGATCACCGCCGCGCCGGCCTGGTTCGGGCCGGTCCCGCATCCGGCGAGCAGCGCGCAGGCGGCACCCAGTGCAACGACAAGGACCGGGGCTCGGCGGCGAGCGGCTCGGGCACGCGTGCGCGGGGCACTACCCCAGCGTTGAGCAGGTAACTGGTCGATCAGCACGGCGGTACTGTCTCACGCCCGGTCATCCGCCGGACTCGGCGACCCCGGACCCGGCCGGTACCGAGGGACGGGTCACCAGGTCGGAGAGCAGCCTGGCGCACCAGTCCAGCAGCTCGGTATCGCGCATCGGGGTCGTGCCCATTCGCTGCCCACCGCCGCCGCCCCCGCCGGCCCCGCTGGCCGGGCGGGGCACCACGACCGTCTTGGCCGTCGCCTTGTAGTTCGACCGGGGGTGCAACCGGCGTAGCCGCAGCTGGGCGGAATCCGGCAGGTCCAGCGGGGTCAGCCGGACGGTGCTGCCGGCCACCGCGACCTCGCTGACCCCGAACCCCCGGCAGGTCTGCCGGAACATGGCCACCGCGATCAGGTTGCGCACCGGCTCCGGCGGCGTGCCGTAGCGGTCGGTGAGCTCCTCGGAGATGGCGGTGAGGGTGTCCTGGTCGCCCGCCTCAGCGATCTTCCGGTACACCTCCAGGCGCAGCCGCTCACCGGTCACGTACTCGTGCGGCACGTGGGCATCCACCGGGAGCTCCACCCGGACCTCGGCCAGCTGCCGCTCCTCCTCGCCGGCCCCGGCACCGCCCTGCTGGCGGAACGCGGCCACCGCCTCGCCGACCAGCCGGACGTACAGGTCGAACCCCACGCCGGCGATGTGCCCGGACTGCTCGGCGCCCAGGATGTTGCCCGCGCCCCGGATCTCCAGGTCCTTCATCGCCACCGCGGTGCCCGAGCCCAGCTCGGAGTGCTGCGCGATGGTGGCCAGCCGGTCGTGCGCGGTCTCGGTGAGCGGCGACTCGCCCGGGTAGAGGAAGTAGGCGTAACCCCGCTCCCGGCCCCGGCCGACCCGGCCGCGCAACTGGTGCAGCTGGGACAACCCGAGGTTCTCCGAGCGCTCCACGATCAGCGTGTTGGCGTTGGAGATGTCCAGCCCGTTCTCCACGATGGTGGTGCAGACCAGCACGTCGAACTCGTTCTGCCAGAACCCGGCCACGGTGCGCTCCAGCAGGTCCTCGTTCATCTGCCCGTGCGCCACCGCGACCCGCGCCTCAGGCACCAGCTCACGGACCGTCTGGGCGGCCCGGTCGATGGACGACACCCGGTTGTGGACGTAGAACACCTGGCCGTCGCGGAGCAGCTCGCGGCGGATCGCGGCGCCCACCTGCTTGCTGTCGTAGGCGCCCACGTAGGTCAGCACGGGGTGCCGCTCCTCGGGCGGGGTGGCGATGGTGGACAGCTCGCGGATGCCGGCCAGGCTCATCTCCAGGGTGCGCGGGATCGGCGTGGCGGACATGGCCAGCACGTCGACGTGCGCGCGCAGCGCGGTGATGTGTTCCTTGTGCTCCACCCCGAAGCGCTGCTCCTCGTCCACGATGACCAGACCGAGGTCCTTCCACCGCACGCCGCTCTGCAGCAGCCGGTGGGTGCCGATCACCACGTCCACGGTGCCCTCGGCCAGCCCCTTGAGCGTCTCGGTGGACG
>Ga0193743_1002221_pt1 | contig 13886 bp, 19 predicted proteins | sample L2c2metaG_FD_143038 | JGI IMG/M metagenome (GOLD analysis project Ga0193743, IMG submission 143038) | Soil microbial communities from a riparian zone of the East river system, Colorado, United States - L2c2 | ecosystem: Environmental > Terrestrial > Soil > Riparian zone | place: USA: East River... | reverse complement strand
CATCGGACTCCGGTATCGGAGCCGCGAGTGCACTCCGTCTTGGGCTGGCGACGATGAGGAGGAATATACAGAGGTGACGGAGAAATATCGGAGGAAACATCGGAGGACGTGGAGCGTCCCCTAACATTAACCTTCTGAAACCCTTTAATGGAAAATACAAGAATCTAAAGACATTCTTACAAGATTCTCAGATGTACATTCTGATTGACGCAGAAACATATGACGCAAACCTTAAGAAGATAGCCTTCATGCTATCTTTGATGGAAGAAGGAGATGCTGCCTCCTGGAAACAACAGCTTATCGAAGAAATGTTTGACTGAGAAATCCTTGCAGGAACTGATCCTGACTTTGGAACCCTTGGAAACTTCATCAGCAGTTTGAAAGATGCTTTTGAACCGTACAATTCTGAAGGCGACATGCTGGAAGAAATGAACGCGTTGAGAATTAGAGATGCACTGATTGACGAGCATATTGCCAAATATAAAATGCTTGTTACAAAGGCGAAACTCAAAGATGACAACCCAATAGTCATCAACCTATTCCGAGAGACTTTATCAACGTCTCTGCAACGACGACTCTTGACTCTGGAAAAACCACCAAAGTCATTAAAAGAATGGTACGAATGGGCCTCTAGGCTTGACAACAATTACAAAAGGATGCAATGCATCCTTTGATGAATGAACACTGGGAAATCTGGAAAGAAAGATGAAAAGAAGACAGAAGGGGGAAAATGGAATTTCTCCAAGAAAGACCCAAAAGCCATGGATGTGGACGTTATGATGATTGAAAAACGAGAACGATACATGAAAAATGGACTATGTTTTAAATGCGAGAAGAAAGGACATCTCAGAAGAGATTGTCCGCCCGACGAAGAAAAGAAGAAAGCTCCAACTACTTCCTTTTCACCGAAAAAGATGAAGGGCAAGGATGCCCATACCCACATCAAAGCCCTGGTGGCTTTAATGGACAAAGATGAGAAAGAGGCCTTGTTCAAGGCAGCAGAAGAAGAGGGTTTTTAATGCAGAGAGCTGCCTCGATGTCAGTTTCTCCAAGTCTCAATATTTTCTCTGTATATACTGCTAGAATAGTCTCCAATTCAATGACTATTCTGATCAAAATTAGTGGGAAAACTGAGAAAGAAAATGTCGACACACCTGGACTTCTGGACAGTGGAGCTGGAGGAAAATTCATTGACCAGAATTATGCAAGAAAATCTGGTTTTAAAATCCAACAGCTAGAACAACTGCTAAAAGCCTTTAATGGAACAGAAAATAAACATGGAACTATCAAAAGTTTTGTGGATCTTGACCTTACCATCTTTGGAAAAAGAAGAAACACCTGATTATTTGTTACCAGACTCAGAAAACAAAAGATCATCCTTGGATTCCCATGGCTAAATGAACACAATCCTGAAATAAACTGGAAAACTGGAGAATTCTCTTGGAGAAACTCCGAAAATGGAAAACCTCAATTGACGAAAATCAATAGAAAACCAATGGACAACTCGAGTCGACTTTCTTTACAAAAGAAAGAAGAAACTACGGACAACTTGACTTCAATGTCTAAAAACATTGATGGGAACTTTAAGGTTTCTCCCATGCACACCAACCATGAGAAACCTGACCTACAGGCCTTCATCAACAACAAAAATGATGAAGAAGAACTCTTAAATGGACCAATAAATCCTTTATCAGACAAAGAAAACCTTGTCATCCAAATGATAGGAAACACAGAACAAGATGAACCAAACATCTGGATAAATGTGAAAATGACAACTTCTCAACTTCTCCATCAGACACACAATGAGAAGAAGAAAGTTGTTCCTCTGAAAGAACAAATACCAGAAGAATACCACGAATTCCTGGATGTTTTTGACAAAAAGAAAGCAGACTATTTCCCTGAAGAACAAGTTTGGGACCACAAAATTGAGTTAAAAGATGGATTTGTTCCTAAATCCTTGAAAAACTACAATCTTACACCGATAGAACAAATTGAACTGGACAAATTCCTTAAAGAAAACTTGGAAAAGGGCTATATCAAACCATCACAATCTCCTATGGCATCACCTTTCTTCTTTGTCAACAAAAAATATGCAGGAAAATTACGACCATGCCAAGATTACCATTATCTGAACGATTAAACGATCAAGAACGCCTATCCATTGCCACTCATCTCCGAGATTATTGATAAACTTAAAGGAGCCAAGTACTTCACTAAACTTGACATCTGATGGGGTTACAACAATATCCAAATCAAATAAGGTGATGAATGAAAAGCTGCTTGACTATTTGAACCAACAGTTATGTTCTTTGGAATGTGTAATTCCTCTGCAACCTTCCAAGGAATGATGGATTCTATCTTTGATGACATGATCACTGGCACTTTGATTATTGTCTATATGGACAACATGTTCATCTTCCACAAAGACCTGAAGATTCTCAAAGAAAACACAAAGATTGCTCTAAAACAACTAAGAGACAATGACCTTTACCTGAAACCCTCAAAATGTGAATTTCACAAGACAAAGATTGAATATCTGGGAATGGTTATTGAAGAAGGATAATTATCCATGGACACCTCGAAATTAAAAGGAATTCAAGATTGGCCGGTCCCCTCTACTGTTAAAAAAGTTAGAGGATTCCTTGGTTTTGGAAATTTCTACTGCTGATTTATTAGAAATTTCTCCAACATTGCGCACCTGCTGAATGACCTTTTGAGAAAGGACAAATTGATTGGACCCAAGAATGCCAGGATGCATTCAAAAGTATGAAGAAACAATTCACTGAAGAACCGGTCTTGACCATGCCAGATCACTCGAAACCCTTTCAAATAGAAAGCGATGCATCAAAATATGCTACAGGAGCGGTCCTCTCACAATTGGACTCAAACGGCGACAGACACCCAGTGGCATTTTATTCTAAAACATTCTCATCTGCAGAACAGAATTATGATATTCATGACAGAGAACTACTGGCAATTATATGAGCTTTAGAAGCCTGGAGACATTATATTCAAGGATCTGGGCATACGACAATCATTCTTTCTGATCATCAGAATTTGACCTCTCACAAAGAAGCCAAAAAGTTGAACAATAACAAAGATATGATTCTTTTACCTGAAAATCTCTTCATCAATCTCATTGACATCAATCTTCAACCCCAGTGAGAAACCCAGCTCACTGTGTAAAACCGGATGCAACCATATTCCACATGTTCTAGTTTGTTATACATTCCGTTTGTGGAGGCCAATCATTATATTTGAAATCTAATCATATCGAACAACCTCAAACAATATCTCAGGAGAGCAATATTATCATATTGATATACATATAACTACAACAAATGAATCTATCTAGCAATCTACAACACCATCTAATGCAGCCGGAATCTCATGTAACGAGATCTAACTAGATGGATCTAGCCATATCAAATCAGATGTAATTGATGGAATGCTACAAGTCTACCAAAAAAAATCATTAAGTCAAAACCCGGGCACATATTGACCAAAAACTTACCAGAGATCAAATTTTCAAGCAAGGTCGACTCGAGGAGCTGAGGCAAAGCACAATGATAGCAAAGAGAAGCAAGTTCAAGCGAGTCTAAAGTCTAGATGAAGGTGTTGAGGCATTTGGCAGACAGCACTTGAGGCAAGTGAAACAAGCAAGAGACAGCAGGCAAGAGCAAGATTATGACAGCAAGGTCAAGCAAAAGCCACCAGGAAGAGGACAAGCAAGAGTTATTGAGAGCAAGTTCCTATTAGCTAAGTGTGGTTGTGAACTGAATGTACTTGATGAGAGCAAGGCCACTCAATGTCCTGGAAGTATTGAGCAGTTTGGCGGTGTACAAACATGAGAAAACTCACAAAACAGAGGTTCTACTTCTGACTTTTACTTAGTAGCGTGTATTTCTGTGAAGTAAGGTAAGCATGTGAGGAAACTGACAGAAAACCTAGCCAAATTCTACCTTTTACCATATCCATGGTCAATCCATTCCAGTGCACTTTGAATGCAGCAGGTGTTATGGGCTTGTTTTGTTGCAGGAATTCAATGTAGTAAAGGTTCTATACTTAAAATACAGCCCAAAAATGAGACGATCAACAATTTTGATGACAAAACGAGGACTTAATTTGCTGATGAGCTGGTTGTCACCCTCTTTGTGCCGGGACCAAACATTTTTGCATGAGCAATGGACTCAGATTTGGTGTATGCTACATTGAAAATAGGATTAGAAAGTGCTATATGCAGAAGAATAGAACAAAACCTTTTTTTGGTGGTGTTGCTGATCTCCTTAGCTGTAGAAACCCTCACTTCTTTTGCACCTTTTGATGTCTCTCCCAATGTTTCAAGTCATCTGGAAGGACCTGTCGCAGGACCAAATAGAGACACACTATGAAATTCATTAGCAGAAAATAAATCGTTAATGAGGAACTTACAAAGGATTTTTGTTCCGCAGGCGACAAGCCAAGAAGACCTCCATTGTCAAATCTGAGGTCAAAACTGAAAAAGCCATGTCAAGATCAAAGTTGAACAAAAGCTGATCATGGAGCTGGACCAGGACCCACCACTAACTACAACGGCAATGATGATGATATCTACATGCCCTATTCCACCCCTCCAAGCCCCAACCCCAAGAGAAAGGCACCCTCATTGACTACAACCACTCAGGGACCAAGCAAGCGATCTCGGAACTCGATACAGGTTTACGACCTTATGGGTGACTCAGATGAAGACGTAGCTAAGGTAAGTTTAATTTTGGGCAACGGTTATTATGTGGAATGTGAATCATGACCACAGTCACCAAATACTACCACCATCCCTCCAATATCTGCATCATCTGAACTCCCCTTTTCATCTGCACCAACAACTCCCATGACTTAACCATCACCTAAAGCGTCTGGACCATCTGTTGCACCAAGGCCAAAGCCACGAGCCAAACCATCATGTCAACAAGTGACTACAACTGCCAAAATGCATTCCCAGGACCGTTTACACACTGGCTCAGTGGAAACAGCAGTAACTATGGCCCCAAAGGCTCCACAAAAGGTGAACCCAGTTCCCACGAGCACAGAGATGCTGCCGCATGCCAAGGATCCCTTGCGGTGCAGCAGTACAGCAGGTTTGGCAATAACCTCTGATTCAGAGGCTCTTCCCAACATGAATTCAGCCCCTGCAAGTACAGAAATACCTGCTGAGGATCCGTCATGCACCAGTATCGCAGGAATGGCAGGAGCAGTGGAAGAAGCCTTGACCACAGTTCCTGCAATTTCTAAAGCACGTGAGGCCAGATAGAGAACATTCCAATCATTGTTGCAGAGGCAGAGATAGGGAAACCCATGGTACATCTCTTGAATAAAATACTTGTGCTCAGTGACTCCAGCTAGCGACCAGCTTGAGGGAAGTTGCATGATGCTGTTGATATGACCTAGATCTGCATAAGCACAGTTTCTGCAATTTTTGTCTATTATTTCAGCATAAAATAATAAATATTGCACCCAATCTGTCTAATACAGCTGATAAAATAAATAAAAGAATTAGAGTTGTATGTCCTACAACTGATAATTAAACCTATTTCTGTGTGACTTGTATGTGGACATAGTTTTTGAATTTAATCAGAGGATTATTATTCATTGCTATAAAATACATGTCTGGGTTAAAACCATGAATTCCGTGAAAACCCTAATAGACTAGACACATGAAAAGTAAAACAAACAAAAGGACAAATATGCGAAGTCATGTGGTGCTAGGGGACTGGGCATAATTAATTATTGTTACGACTTCAAAAGATTCAGGCTATTTTCAGCCGTGATCTTAGCCAGTCGTTTGAGATAGAGTTCATTCGAGACAAAAGAGTGCCTTTGTTGCCAAAGGTATTGTCTTAAGTTCATTGAGTTGGTACAAGTCTTTATTAAAGACTAACTGAAGAACAAGTTGTAAACTACTGGAGTTTATATACTTGTAAAGACAATGAAAGTTCAAGGTGAGAGAACAATGGTAAACCATTGTTCAATCAAGTCATTGGACAATAAGCAAAAGAGAACAATGCAAGTGCATTGTTCTATTGTTCAATCAAAAGAGGGAACAATGTAAAAGCATTGTTCATTCGAAAGAAGTAAGCAAAAGTAAATGTTCGTTGTCTGAATAGGTAAGAAAGTAAAAGGAAAAATGGAGTCATAGAAGTCATAACAAAAGACTAACTGTCTACAAACTCGCTTTGTTTCTGTACAAGCGAAATCAACCGAACGAACAAAACCCGAACCCAAACTAGGCTGTAGAGGTGAAAGACCCCATCAGCACTGCAAAGATTAAGCAAGGACATTTCTCTTTAGCAGACCCCGAACACCCAAATCCTCCATGGAAGGACGAAGATCGCCGACCACGGAATCCACTGATATAGCAGTTGAAGAGCTCTCTAGAAGTGCTCAATTAATCAAACAAAGACCAAGCCCCATACACACTCTCTCAGAAGCAATTGAAAGCTTTTTGCAGAAGAAAAGAAACCAAATCCCACACTGGCTTCACACAAATCATTCTTCAGTGCATACGAAGGAACAGGTTTCATTACAAACCCTGAAGGAACAGGTTATACCACAAACCCTTTTACTTCCAGCAATCCCCTTGGCGAAGGAACGAGCTCCATTCCAGGACCGAATCCTCAATTGATCAATACTCTTCCAGTAACCGAACCCGCTAACACCATGTCAGCACCCAAAGAACTAGGCCTCTGTAAGCTGACTCTGTTCCACGGAGACACGAAACAAATAAGCAACTTCATCCAAGAGTGTAAAGTCTACCTCTCGGTCAACAGGGCCGTATACACGACTGATGAGGTGAAGATCACCTTCATCTTATCCTACATGAATGACAAAGAAGCAATGAAGTGGAAGGACACTTACTTGTGCTCTATCACAGAAAAAACCATGGAAGATATCAACTTTCTGATATACGTGCTCTTCATCGCTTTATTGAAGAAACATTTCAAAGCTTGCGATCGCAAAAGACAAGGGGTCTATAAACTCAATACGATCAAACAGGGAAATCGACTGGTTGAAGAACTAGTCACCGAATTCTCCCTTTACGTCGCAGAAGCCGGATTAACTTCTGACACCAACGCAGAGCAGGTCATGCTCATTGAAAAGTTCAGATTGGCTCTCAATCCAAGTCTGGTGAAATGAATAATCTTTGGAGAGAAGATTCCAAAAACTCTGGAAGGATGGTATGAAAAAGCCATGCCCTAATCGGAAAACCACTGAAAGGAGGATACACCTCTGAGAAGAAGGGAAAGAAGTCCGCCGAAAAGGACCCGAACGCCATGGACATTGATTCAATGACCCAAGGCAAATGAACATACCTGATGAAGAACGGGTTATGTTTCAAATGTGAAAAGAAGGGACACATGGCACCTGACTGCCCAGATCCCGATGATAAAGAGGACAAGAAGAAGAAGAAGAAGAAAGATGACAAGAAGAAGGAGAAGGCCAAGAAGGAGGAGAAGACTTGGGACGCAAAGGCTGTACATGCCTTAATCCAAGGACTCACCGCCATACAGAAGAAGGACCTGATGACCCTTCAAGTTACTCAAGCGGCCTCCTCCTCACATTGCCATGAAGAATGCGATAGTGATAATGAGAGTGAGAAGAGTGAAGAGGATTCTTAAAAGGGAGAGTCGCCTCGACGTCGATCTCTCCTTGTACAATCTTGCATATCTCAAATTGTCTAGTAGCTCAAGGCTTTGAACTCACACCACTAACCGAACCAATTTGAGTCTTCAGTGTAGATGGAACCCTTAACAAGAAAGGAACTATTAAACACTATGTCGACCTGAAACTCACTATTCACAGACAAAAGAAGACGACCCAACTTCTAGTAACTGGATTAGGAAAACATAAGATCATTTTGGGTTTCCCATGGCTCCAGAAACATAATCCAGATATTGACTGGAAGAAAGGAACTCTCAAGTGGCGGAAAACCAAGAAAACCCTGAAACCTTCTATGGAAGGAATCAAAGACCAAGACGCGCACCTGAACAGCATGCAACACCCGTTATCTGATGAAGAAAAAGAACTCCTCATTAGATTCACCGAACAAATGGAAGAAGAAGACGGCAATATCGAAATCAATGCCAAAGTCACCACTTCCCAACAACTACATTTCACATATGATGAAAGGAAGAAAGAGATATCTCGGGAAGAACAAATTCCTAAAGAGTATCACCAATTCTTGGACGTATTTGACAAAAAGAAGGCCCATTGATTCCCAGAAGAACGAGTATGGGATCACAAAATGGAAATGAAAGACGGCTTCATTCCAAAATTGTTCAAAAACTACAATCTCACACCGGCAGAACAAATCGAACTGGACAAATTCTTAAAGGAAAACCTTGAAAAAGGCTACATCTGACCATCACAATCACCTATGGCATCTCCTTTCTTCTTTGTGTCAAAAAAGGAAGAAGGAAAACTCAGACCATGTCAAGACTACAGGTACCTAAATGACTGGATGATCAAAAATGCTTATCCACTCCCTCTCATATTGGAAATCATCAACAAACTCAAAGGAGCCAGATACTTCACTAAACTGGACATCCGATGGGGATATAACAACATCCGAATCAAGAAAGGAGATGAATGGAAAGCAGTGTTCAAAACCAATCAAGGACTGTTTGAACCAACTGTGATGTTCTTTGGGATGTATAACTCACCAGCAACTTTCCAAGCAATGATGGACTCAATATTCAATGACCTAATTGGAGGATCGATCATTATTGTCTACATGGACAACATGTTCATCTTTGAAAGCGAATTACCACCACTGATCGAAAACACCAAGACTGTTCTACAACGCTGTAAGTAGAACCTTGTATGTAGTTACGAAATTCAAATATATATATTTGTGTGAGAGTCCAGGAATATGTGTTCACCGGGTGTTTAAGCCGAAATACCGATTTGGGATTTGTTTGTCTCTGTTTGTTTTAGCGATCGAAAACGAACGCTTTGTGATTTATGAGTTTTAGGTATGAATTTTATGAAGTAAAAACTCTTAAGGAGTTTTTGTGAGAGAGAAACTAAGAGAAAATCTTCTGAGCTTTGCTGAGTGAGTTGGGGTCTGAATCAACTGAATTCCCTACAGTACAAGAATTGCAGTATTTTATATACATAGAGACAAAGGAACATAATTTGAGATATATGAAACTGAGTGGCTCGGAAATCTCCTAAAATATATATATATATGTTTTGATATTTCTTATTTTGGTACGTGATCCGTGTGAAGAGTAAAAGAAACAAAGAAATCTGTGATTTTCGGTATTGAGCCACTCCTGGGAAGGCGTGCGATGCCATGTGATGCCGTGTGACCATAGATTATTTTAATCATTTTAATTGTTCTTTTTAGATCCGAGCGGCGAGTGGCTCAGGTTAGCGCTTTTGGAATATTGATGCGCATATGTGATATTGTGAAATTGTGAAAGGGGGTCCATTTCGGGATAGTCCCTGTGCTTTTTATCGGATTTCCTTAATCACATCGCTCTTGTTCCTCACAACGCTTATGAGACAATGATCTTTACCTGAAACCATCAAAATGCAAATTCCACAAGACTAAGATTGAATATCTAGGTCTGGTGATCGAAGAAGGAAAGATTTCTATGGACACTACAAAACTGAAAGGAATCCAAGACTGGCCGATACCCACGACTGTCAAACAAGTCAGAGGCTTCTTAGGATTTGGAAACTTTTACCGCCGCTTTATCAGAGGCTTCTCCGATTTAGCACAACCCATGAATGGACTACTGAAAAAGGATGGGAAATTCAAATGGACTGATGAATGTCAGAAGTCCTTCAAAACATTGAAACAATGATTTACAGAAGAACCGGTCTTGGCAATGCCAGACCATACACGACCATTTCAGATTAAATCGGACGCCTCCAAATATGCGACAGAAGCGGTCCTCTCACAACTTGACTTGAACGGAGATAGGCATCCGGTGGCCTTTCTTTCAAAAACCTTTTCACCGGCTGAACGAAACTACAAAATTTATGACAGAGAACTACTTGCGATGATTTGCGCACTTGAAGAGTGGCAACACTATATCCAAGGATCAGGACACACTACAAATGTTCTCTCTGATCATCAAAATTTGACGATATACAAAGAAGCACGGAAATTGAACAGACGACAAGCACGATGGTTCCTTTTCCTATCAGAATACAACATCAAACTAATCCATACACCAGGAAAAAAGATGATAGAATCAGATGCTCTTTCACAAAGACCTGATCATTGTGCCGGAGATGACACTGATAACACAGACGTGGTCATGCTGCCAGCTGATCTATTTATCAAATTGATTGATCTTGATCTACAAGAAAGGATAGCAGACTCAGAGATCCTTGACAAGGACGCAAAGGGAGCGTTAACCCTCTTAACGGAACAAGGCCCAGACACCTTGCGAGATGGAACTGAAGACTGGACTGTGGAACTATTCAATGGGAAGAACATCCTGTTCTACAAAGGAAAAAACTATATTCCTTTGAACCCCAAATTACGACATGACATTGTTGAAAGCTTCCATGACCACAAGACAGCTGGACACCTGGGAGAACTTGAAACATATAACACTGTATGGCAACATTACTGGTGGCCTGGCCTTCAAACTTTCACAAAGAATTATGTTCAAGGTTGTGGTGTTTGCCAACAATTCAAAATCAATTGAAGCCCATCCAAACCTGCATTTATGCCTACTGAAGGGTCGAAATCAACTAGACCTTTCTCAAACTGTTCTACGGACTTGATTACCGACCTGCCATTGGCAGAGGGATTTGACTCTATCCTGGTTGTGGTAGACCAAGGACTTACGAAGGGGGTAATTCTCATTGCCTGCAACAAAGCCATCACCGCCAAAGGAACCACCAGACTCCTTTTAGAAAATCTTTACAAACGATTCGGACTACCAGACAAGATCATATCGGACAGAGGACCACAATTTGCATCAAGAGCGTTTAAGGAACTTCTGAAACTATTAGGGATCAAATCTGCACTGTCAACCGCCTATCATCCTCAAACGGATGGAACCACTGAAAGAACAAACCAGGAAATTGAAGCTTATCTTTTGATATACTGCGCATCACATCCTGAAGAATGGCCAATTGCATTACACACCTTAGAATTCACTCACAACAATTGAAGACATGCAGATTGACAGAAGACTCCATTTGAATTAATGTTTGGAGAAATTCCGATCGCTATACCGTTATCCTTCAAAAACACAAAGTTTCCTGCCGTCGAAGACAGAATGATTACTCTGATCAAAAACAGAGAAGAAGCCCTTGCCGCACATGAACTAGCACACTCATGCATGGCAGAAAGAAGGAAGTCAACCTTTACTCCATTCAAGAAAGGAGAGAAGGTATGGCTCGATTCTAGAAATCTAAAGACCATTTATCACAAGAAGATGGCACCGAAACGTGAAGGACCATTCATTATTGCTGAAGTGCTCAGTCCAATCACATATTGATTACAATTACCAGGATTGTGGAAGATTAACAATGTCTTTCATGCCACATTACTCCAACCATATCGGGAAAATGAAATATATGGAAAAAAAATAAATTTACCCTGAACCACTGGCAGAACTAGAAGATGGAGAAGAAGTGTATGAAGTCGAGACCATCCTTAATCACAGAAAAAGAGGAAGGGGCTACCAATACTATGTCAAATGGAAAGGATATCCTGTTTCTGATGCATCGTGGGAATCGGAACAAGCATTCTCCAATGACGGTGACATGCTGTCTCTTTACAAACGACGACATAAACTTTGAAATCCAAAACGACATGCCTTCCCTCAAAGAACAACAATGTGAAATGAACTGGATGTTCACCTTGTTGCTCGATGAATTGTATGACATCATGGACGAATTGTCCTACATAAAGTGGGAACTTGCGAACGGACGAAACCCAACTGTCAACGATGACCTAATCTTTGACCCATTCCGAACAATAGGACAATTCTGAAAACTTTACTGTCAACTATACTGCTTTTCCTTTTATTTCATCCTCATGTCTTTACAACTGTCTCCCCATGAACTGGCCTGACTCGTTGTCATGCCCGGTGTCACCGACGAAATGGCACAAATCTTCCAGAACCAACCTCTTTTTATCTTTGGACTTCGATATTTTACTTATACCAGTCAGCTAGTGCTTGAAAGTCCAGTCCGGTCCGGTTATTTGGTGCCTCAAGGCTCTAACCGAGACCGAGACCGGTTAGGCTTTGTTCCCAGACCAAAAATAACCGGACCGGACCACAAATAACCACCAAAAACCGGTTAGTTGCAGTTACTCCCCGGTTATGACCGAAAAAATGAAAAACCGGTTATAACCGGCCAAGACTGCACATATATGTCTCAGTAAATATTACTGCTGCTTATCTTACCTTTAAAACGAGTCCAAGAACATTTAATTTGGTAAAGAATTGACATATATATGAAAATATTCTTGAAAGTCTAGTGTTTTGACTAATATTTTAGAGATTTGACCATAACTCAGTCAAATTTTGAGCGTTTTTTACGTTCGTAGGTGAGTTTTGAAGGGGTATAATAGGGCCAGTCATAACCGGTTATAACCGGTTTTTTAACGGTTAGCTAACCGACAAATAACCGGTTATTTTATTCTCAAAATGGACTAACCGCTAACCGTGGTCTGGTTAATTTCCGGTTAGGGTCCGGTTAGGTCTTGGTTAATTTCCGGTTAAATAACCGGACTTTCAAGCACTACAGTCAGCACATCGACAGACTAGAAAGAGAAGTCGAACAAGCAAGACTCGAACAGGCATTGCTATTCAATAGAATCGTTGAAGACGGATTTGAACAGAAGATCTGACCCCTCGTCATCAGAAATCACCGACGACTCATTCGTTGCCGAAATTGACCGTATGCTACTGCTCTTTCCTCTCATTCCGATGAATCTGAAGAACCGCCTTCCACTCTGTCGTCGCAAGTGATTGACGAGATTGTGCACCAAACCATTCCCCTGCGACGTCAACAACCGACTCGTATCCCTATTCTATCCATTCCCTCTTCTTATCATACAACAGTCGAACCACCTGTAGGTTCAAAAGAAAATCTGATTATCATTGAAGATGATGATGACTTTCTGAATGAAGGACAAACCAAAAACTATCGTGTTGTAAATGGCGAACACATTCTTATTCCCTTTCAAGAAGGACCGAAGGATGAGCTCAACTTTTGATCGAACAATAGAACAATGCACTTGCATTGTTCTCTTTTGCTTATTGTCCAATGACTTGATTGAACAATGGTTTACCATTGTTCTCTCGTCTTGAACTTTCATTGTCTTTACAAGTATATAAACTCCAGTAGTTTACAACTTGTTCTTCAGTTAGTCTTTAATAAAGACTTGTACCAACTCAATGAACTTAAGACAATACCTTTGGCAACAAAGGCACTCTTTTGTCTCAAACAAACTCGATCTCAAACGACTGGCTAAGATCACGGCTGCAAATAGCCTGAATCTTTCAAAGTTGTAACATAATGAGAGGCGTGAAGAACTGCCAGCGAGGCAGCATGAGCATTTGTTGTTTGGCTGGATGCTGTTACGATTTCATCTACACACGTATGATTTACTTCTTCTTTTTCTTTACATTTACTTTTAGAACAACATGCTATGAAGGCATGTTCTTCTATTTTTATTATTCCTCATGCATAACGCGCATCCTACATGCTAGCGATGCATGGTCTTCATACACACCTTTTTCTCCTTGCTGAACACATGTAGAACATGTTTCGACCATACGCTAGGCGCATGTTTCACTTATATAAAATGTAGCTAGATACTTTGTAAAACTCTAGCTAGTCTTTATTAGACAATCTTCCTACTTGAA
>Ga0193743_1002220_pt1 | contig 13888 bp, 7 predicted proteins | sample L2c2metaG_FD_143038 | JGI IMG/M metagenome (GOLD analysis project Ga0193743, IMG submission 143038) | Soil microbial communities from a riparian zone of the East river system, Colorado, United States - L2c2 | ecosystem: Environmental > Terrestrial > Soil > Riparian zone | place: USA: East River... | reverse complement strand
ACGGCGACCTGCGGCTGGCCGGTGCGCTGGCCAACTACTGCCGGCTGGAGGGCTACTACCGCGACGGCCGGGGCTGGCTGGTCGACGCGCTGTCGCGGCACCCCGACGCGCCGGCCGCGCTGCGCGCCCAGGCACTTGCCGGCGCCGCGATGCTGTCGATGCTGCTCTGCGACTACCCGGGGGCAGCCGGACACGCTGCGGCGGCCCGCACCGCCTGCCGCGCCGCCGGCGACCCGCTCGGCGAGGCCCGGGTCGAGCTCACCCTCGGTTCGGTGGCCCGGGAGCGCGCCGAATACAAGGTCTCGGCCGCCCACCTCGACGCGGCCGCCCGGCTGTTCGCCGTGCATGGCGATGCGTGGGGGATCGCGCAGTCGGCGCTGCTCCGCGGTTTCACCGCCTGGCTGGGCACCGACCTGGACCGCGCCGAGGTGAAGCTGCGCGCCAGCCTCGACGGCTTCGAGCGGCTCGGCGACCCGGAGGCGGCGGCGACCGCGCTGATGAACCTCGGCGCGGTCGCGCTCTACCAGGGCGACGCCGACCGGGCCGCGTCGTTGCTCGACAGCGCGCTCGACCGGTTCGCCGCGCTGGCGTTCCCGGAGGGCCTGGGCTGGGCGCACAACCTGCGCGGCCTGGTCGAGCTGCGGGCCGGCCGCACCGGCCGGGCGGTCTCCCACCTGACCCGGAGCCTGGCGACGCACCGCCAGGTCGGCGACCGGTGGCGCACGGCGAGCGTGCTGGAGGCGCTGGCGGAGGCGGCCCGGGTGGTCGGCGTCGCCGAGCGCGGCGCCGCCCTGCTCGGCGCGGCGGCAACGATCCGCACCGAGCTGGGCAGCCCGGTGCCGGCCTGCGAGCTGCACGAGCTGGCCGCCACCGCCGCCGGGCTGCGGGCGCTGCTCGGCGAGGAAGCCTACGCGGCGGCGCACCAGGCCGGCCGGGTCGCCAACATTGACACGCTGGTGACCACGCCGGTCGAGCCGTCGGTGCCGGCGCTGCCGCGCGCCGCTACGGCCGATCCCAGCTGACGGTCGGCCCGTCGGCCGACACCAGCCGGGCCGCCCGTTCGTTGCGGATGCCGCACGCTGGGCAAGTGCCGGATAGCGTCGCGGCGAACCAGCGGTCGACGTGTCCGTAGGCGTCGTCGTCGACGTATCGCCGCCAGCCGGACGGCGTCGTCCAGGTGCGCGTGCAGCGAAATGCCGCCACGATAAGCAGCGGCGTCGATACCGCGCGGTTAAGGCGCCGCCACCGGGGCGGGCTCGGCGATGCAGGCGGTGCCGATCCGCCGGAAGCCGACGCTCAGATAGACCCGGGCCACCTCGAGGCTGCTGGCCGAGAGGAACACCACCCCGGCGCCGGAGTCGATGGCGCGCCGGGCCAACGCCAGGGTCAGCGCCGCTCCGAGCCCCCGGCGGCGGAACGCGGGCAGCGTAGCCACGCCGGCGATCTCCACCACGTCGCCGGCCCGCATGCCGATGCCACTGGCCACCGGGCCGGCGTCGGGCAGCTCCGCCACGGCGGTGAACCGGCGGCCGGCCACGATCGCCCGGCGCTCCTCCTCGACCGCGCCGGCGTCGAGCTCCACCCGGGTCGCGTCGCGCTCCGCGGCGCCGCCGGCGCCGGTTCCGGTGCCCGGTGTGCCGAATCCCACTGCCGCCACCGCCCGGGACAGTTCGGTGTCCGCGCCGAAGGTGGCCGACGCCGGATCGAGCAACCGAACGCCCGGCGCCGCCACGTCCGGCAGCGCCGCGGGGTCGAGCACCATCAGCGGCGCCTCGAGCACGGCCAGCCCGGCCGAGCGGGCGACCGCGAGCAGCTCAGGGGTGGTTTCGTGGACCCACTCGAACGCCTCGGGCAGGCCCAAATCGCGCTGCCGGGCCCGGGCCTCCAGCACGTCGGCGGCCGACGGAGGCTCGTCGCCGTCGAGGCGCGGACGGGCATAGAACGGCCAGCCCGCACCGTCCCGGACGAACAGGACGAGGCCGCCGAACTCCTCCGCATGCGCGGTGAACCGGGGCAGGCCGTCGTAGAAGGCCTCTAGCCGGTGCAGGAGGGCAGGATCAGGGGTGGTCACCGCGCGAGAGTACACATCTCAGATCCTGGGCGTGTGATCAATACGTCCTGGCGGATGAGGGCCGCTATTCACGTAAACTCAGAAGACCCAGCAGGGCCGACGTCGTCCCGAACCTGAAATCTGTGTGACCAGACGACCGTGGAGGCCCGGTGGCATTTGTTGGGACGGCTCAGCCGCATCCCCAGGGTTTATACGACCCGGAGAACGAGCGCGACTCCTGTGGCGTCGCGTTCGTCGCCGACCTCGCCGGCCGTCGTTCCCACGATGTCGTGGCGAAGGGGCTCTCGGCGCTGTGCCGGCTCGACCACCGGGGCGCCCGAGGCGCGGAGCCCAACACCGGCGACGGCGCCGGCATCATGATCCAGGTGCCCGACGAGTTCCTCCGGGCCACCGTCGACTTCACCCTCCCGCCGGCGGGCTTCTACGCCACCGGTCTGGTGTTCCTGCCCACCGAAGACGTCGAAGCCGCCCAGGCGGTCACCGTCGTGGAGAAATACGCGATCGTCGAGGGCGCCGAGGTGCTCGGCTGGCGCGACGTGCCGGTCGACCCCGAGGGTCTCGGCACCACCGCGGAGCTGGTCCGGCCGCGCATCCGGCAGGTCTTCCTCGCCGCGCACCGGCTGCACGACGGCCCCGAGGGCCCGGCCGGCACCCCGATCAGCGGCCTCGACCTCGACCGGGTCGCCTTCTGCGTGCGCAAGCAGGCCGAGCGCGAGACGGCCGAGCGCGGCATACCGGCCTACTTCCCGAGCCTGTCCGCCCGCACCATGGTCTACAAGGGCATGCTCACCCCCGACCAGCTGCCCGCGTTCTTCCCGGACCTGACCAACCGCCGGGTACGCAGCGCGATCGCCCTGGTCCACTCCCGGTTCTCGACGAACACGTTCCCGTCGTGGCCGCTGGCCCACCCCTACCGCTTCGTCGCGCACAACGGCGAGATCAACACCATCCGGGGCAACAAGAACTGGATGAACGCCCGCGAGGCGCTGCTCGCCTCGGCGAAGCTGCCGGGCAACATCCGCCGGCTGTTCCCGGTCTGCACGCCGGCCGCCTCCGACTCGGCCAACTTCGACGAGGTGCTGGAACTGCTCCACCTCGCCGGCCGCGACCTGCCGCACGCCGTGCTGATGATGATCCCGGAGGCGTGGGAGAACGACACCGCGATGGACCCGGCCCGCCGGGCCTTCTACCGCTTCCACGCCAGCCTGATGGAGCCCTGGGACGGCCCGGCCGCCGTGGCCTTCACCGACGGCACCCTGGTCGGCGCGGTGCTCGACCGCAACGGGCTGCGCCCCGGCCGCTGGTGGCGCACCGAAGACGGCCTGGTCGTGCTCGGCAGCGAGGCCGGCGTCATCGACCTCGACCCGGCCACGGTGGTCGCCAAGGGCCGGCTCCAGCCGGGCCGGATGTTCCTGGTCGACACCGCCGAGGGGCGGATCGTCGAAGACGACGAGATCAAGGCCGAGTTGGCCGCCACCAACCCCTACGACGACTGGCTGCACGCCGGGCTGATCGACCTCGAAGACCTGCCGGTCCGCGAGCACATCGTCTATACGCACGACTCGGTGCGGCGCCGGCAGCAGACCTTCGGCTACACCGAAGAGGAGCTCAAGATCCTGGTCGGGCCGATGGCGCGGTCCGGGGCCGAGCCGCTCGGCTCGATGGGCACCGACACCCCGATCTCGCCGCTGTCCACCCGGCCGCGGCTGCTCTACGACTACTTCCACCAGCTCTTCGCCCAGGTGACCAACCCGCCGCTGGACGCGATCCGCGAGGAGCTGGTGACCAGCCTGTCGTCGACCATCGGCCCGGAGGGCAACCTGCTCGACCCGGGCCCGGCGAGCTGCCGGCAGATCGTGCTGCCCCGGCCGGTGCTCGACAACGACGAGCTGGCCAAGCTGCTGTCCGTCGACGACGACGGCGACCTGCCCGGCTTCAAGGCGGTCCGGGTCTCCGGGCTCTACCCGCTGCGCAACGGCGCCGCCGGCATCAAGGCCCGGCTCACCGAGATCTGCCGGCACGTCTCCGAGGCGATCGAAGACGGCGTACGCGTCCTGGTCCTCTCCGACCGCGACTCCACGGCCGGCCTCGCGCCGATCCCGTCACTGCTGCTCACCGCGGCCGTCCACCAACACCTGGTGCGCGAGCAGACCCGCACCCAGGTCGCGCTGGTGGTCGAGTCCGGTGACTGCCGCGAGGTGCATCACGCGGCACTGCTGATCGGGTACGGCGCGGCGGCGGTCAACCCCTACCTCGCCTTCGAGTCCGCCGAGGACCTGATCGCGACCGGCGCGCTGGTGGGGGTGGCGCCGGCCGAGGCGATCCGCAACTACGTCAAGGCGCTCAGCAAGGGCGTACTCAAGATCATGTCCAAGATGGGTATCTCCACCGTCTCCTCGTACTGCGGTGCCCAGGTCTTCGAAGGCGTTGGCCTGGACGCCCGGCTGGTGCAGCGCTACTTCGCCGGCACGCCCGCGAAGATCGGCGGAGCCCGGCTGGCCGACATCCACGCCGAGGTCGCCGCCCGGCACGCCCGCGCCTACCCGGCCAACGAGGCCGAGCGCAGTCACCGCCGGCTCGACGTCGGCGGCGAATACCAGTGGCGCCGCGAGGGCGAGCTGCACCTGTTCAACCCGGAGACGGTGTTCCTGCTCCAGCACGCCACCCGCAGCCGGCGCGACGACATCTTCGCCCGCTACACCGCCACCGTCGACGGGCTGGCCGAGAAGGCCGGCTCGCTGCGCGGGCTGTTCCGGCTGCGCACCGGCGACCGCCCGCCGGTGCCGATCGACGAGGTCGAGCCGGTCAGCGCGATCATCAAGCGGTTCGCCACCGGCGCGATGTCCTACGGCTCGATCTCGGCGGAGGCGCACGAGACGCTGGCCGTCGCGATGAACCGGATCGGCGGCAAGTCCAACACCGGCGAGGGTGGCGAAGACGTCGAGCGCCTCTACGACCCGGAGCGCCGCTCCGCGGTCAAGCAGGTCGCCAGCGGCCGCTTCGGGGTCACCACCGAATACCTCGTCAACGCCGACGACCTGCAGATCAAGATGGCGCAGGGCGCGAAGCCGGGCGAGGGTGGGCAGCTGCCCGGCAACAAGGTGTGGCCGTGGATCGCGAAGACCCGGCACGCCACCCCGGGCGTCGGGCTGATCTCGCCGCCGCCGCACCACGACATCTACTCGATCGAAGACCTGGCGCAGCTCGTGCACGACCTCAAGATGGTCAACCCGGCCGCCCGGGTGCACGTCAAGCTGGTCTCCGAGGTCGGGGTCGGCACGGTCGCGGCCGGCGTCGCCAAGCTCAAGGCCGACGTCATCCTGATCTCCGGCCACGACGGGGGTACGGGCGCCAGCCCGCTCAACTCGCTCAAGCACGCCGGCACCCCGTGGGAGCTCGGCCTCGCCGAGACGCAGCAGACGCTGCTGCTCAACGGCCTGCGGGACCGGGTCACCGTGCAGGTCGACGGCCAGCTCAAGACCGGGCGCGACGTGATCGTCGCGGCGCTGCTCGGCGCCGAGGAGTTCGGCTTCGCCACCGCGCCGCTGATCGTCTCCGGCTGCGTGATGATGCGGGTCTGCCACCTCGACACCTGCCCGGTCGGCATCGCCACGCAGAACCCGAAGCTGCGGGAGAAGTTCACCGGCAAGCCGGAGTTCGTCGAGACCTTCTTCGAGTTCCTGGCCGAGGAAGTGCGCGGCTACCTGGCGGAGCTCGGCTTCCGCACCATCGACGAGGCGGTCGGCCGCGCCGAGCTGCTCGACCTGGTGCCGGCGATCGACCACTGGAAGGCCAACGGGCTCGACCTGTCGCCCGTCCTGCACGTGCCGGACCTGCCCGCGGGCGCGGCCCGGCGGCGGATCCAGGCGCAGGACCACGGCCTGGCCAAGGCGCTCGACAACGAGCTGCTCACGCTGGCCGCTCCGGCGCTGGCCGACGGCACGCCGGTGCGGGCCACCGTCGCGGTGCGTAACGACCAGCGCAGCGTGGGCGCGATGCTGGGCGGCGCGGTCGCCCGGCGCTACGGCGGCGACGGGCTGCCCGACGACACCATCGAGCTCGACCTGGTCGGCACCGGCGGCCAGTCGTTCGGCGCGTTCCTGCCGCGCGGCGTGACCATCCGGCTGCACGGCGACGCCAACGACTACGTCGGCAAGGGACTCTCCGGCGGCCGGGTCGTGGTGCGCCCGCACGTCGACGCGCCGTTCGTCGCGGAGACCCAGATCATCGCGGGCAACACCATCCTCTACGGCGCGACCGGCGGCGAGCTGTTCCTGCGCGGCCGGGTCGGCGAGCGGTTCGCGGTGCGCAACTCCGGCGCCACCACGGTGGTCGAGGGGGTCGGCGACCACGGCTGCGAATACATGACCGGTGGCACCGTCGTGGTGCTCGGTCCGACCGGGCGCAACTTCGCCGCCGGCATGTCCGGTGGCACCGCCTACCTGTGGCGGGCCGACGTCGCGCGGGTCAACCCCGAGCTGGTCGAGCTGACCCCGCTCACCGACGACGAGCAGGTCACCGTGCAGGCGCTGGTGCAGCGGCACTTCGAGGAGACCGACTCGGCCGTCGCCGAAGACCTGCTCAAGCGCTGGCCGGAAGCGGCCCGCGAGTTCACCGCCGTCGTGCCGCGCGACTACAAGCGCGTCATGTCGGTCATCCGGGCCGCCGAGGCTGCCGGCCATGACGTCGACGCGGCTGTCATGGAGGTAGCACGTGCCTGATCCGCAAGGTTTCCTGCGCCACGACCGCCAGCTCCCGGGCCGGCGGCCGGTGCCGGTCCGCATCCAGGACTGGCGTGAGGTCTACGGGTCGGCCGACGACGGGCTGATCCGCGAGCAGGCCACCCGCTGCATGGACTGCGGCATCCCGTTCTGCCACCACGGCTGCCCGCTGGGCAACCGCATCCCGGACTGGAACGACCTGGTCCGCACCGGGCAGTGGGCGGGTGCGGCGGAGTCGCTGCACGCGACCAACAACTTCCCGGAGTTCACCGGGCGGCTCTGCCCGGCGCCCTGCGAGGCGTCCTGCGTGCTGAGCATCGCCGGCGGCGCCCCGGTGACGATCAAGCAGGTCGAGGTGGAGATCGCCAACCGGGCGTTCGAGCTCGGCCTGGTCACGCCGCAGCCGGCCGGGCACGCGTCCGGCAAGCGGGTCGCGGTGGTCGGCTCGGGCCCGGCGGGTCTGGCCGCGGCGCAGCAGCTCGCCCGTGCCGGGCACGCCGTGACGGTCTTCGAGCGCGACGACCGGGTCGGCGGCCTGATGCGCTTCGGCATCCCCGACTTCAAGCTGGAGAAGGAGCACATCGACCGCCGGCTGGAGCAGCTCGTCGCCGAGGGCGTGGTGTTCGAGACCGGTGTCAACGTCGGTGTCGACGTGACGGCCGACCAGCTCCGCGCCGAATCCGACGCGGTGCTGCTGGCCTGCGGCGCGCTGCTGAGCCGGGACACGCCGGCGACGCCGGGGCGCGGCCTGCGCGGCGTACACCTGGCCATGGATCATCTCGTGCCGGCCAACCGGGTGGCCGCCGGGCTCCAGCCGAGCACCCCGATCGACGCCGCGGGAAAGCACGTCGTGATCATCGGCGGCGGCGACACCGCGGCGGACTGCCTCGGCGTCGCACACCGGCAGGGCGCCGCGGCGGTCTACCAGCTCGACCTCTACCCGGAGCCACCCGCGGTCCGCGACGAGGCCCGCGACCCGTGGCCGACCTGGCCGTGGATCCTGCGCAACTACCCGGCACACGAAGAGGGCGGCGAGCGCGACTTCGCGGTCGGCGTGCAGGAGTTCGTGCACGACGGCACCGGCGCGGTGCGGGCGGTGCGGATCGCCGAGGTGTCGGTGACCAAGGTCGACGGTCACCGCCGCATCCACATCGTTCCGGGCTCCGAGCGCGAGCTGCCGGCCGACCTGGTGCTGCTGGCCATCGGCTTCGACGGCACGGAGCCGCAGCCGCTGCTCGACCAGTTCGCGCTCGACCGCAACCCGCGCGGCGCGATCGACGCCCGCCCCGACTGGCAGACCGGCACCGACGGCGTGTTCGTCGCGGGCGACATGCACCGGGGCGCGTCACTGATCGTGTGGGCGATCGCGGAGGGCCGGGCGGCCGCGTCGGCGATCCACTCCTACCTGGGCGGCGAGGGCGAGCTGCCGACGCCGGTCGATCCGGCCGCGGAGCCACTCGCGGCCTGATCCACTGTCATGACATGAATACGCTACGTGATCGGATTTGGACCTTCGGCGCGGATCACCCGAGGTGCCGCGGGCGGGGCCGCGCGAGTAGGCTCGCCAACGGTCACCGACGGTAGATGGCGGCGGTGACGGCAACTGTTCGGATTCCCGACAGAAGCCGGTTACGAGGACGATCCGGGAAAGAGAATAGCCTCATGGGCGTGACACGCCGCGCGAAAATTGTCTGCACGCTTGGGCCCGCAACCGCCTCACCGGAGCGGATCCGCGGTCTCGTAGACGCCGGGATGGACGTGGCGCGGCTCAACTTCAGCCACGGCGACCACGCCGACCACGAAGCGGTCTACAAGCTGGTGCGCGAGGCCGCCGACGCGGCCGGCCGCGCGGTCGCGATCCTCGCCGACCTGCAGGGCCCCAAGATCCGCCTCGGCCGGTTCGTCGACGGCCCGCACGAGTGGCGCACCGGCGACTCCGTGGTGATCACCAGCGACGATGTCCCCGGCACCGCCGACCGGGTCTCCTGCACCTACAAGAAGCTGCCGCAGGAGGTCAAGCCCGGCGACCGGCTGCTGATCGACGACGGCAAGGTCGCGGTCGAGGTCACCGAGGTCACCGGCAACGACATCCGGGTGCTCGTGATCGAGGGCGGCACGGTCTCCAACAACAAGGGCGTCTCGCTGCCCAACGTCGCCGTGAGCGTGCCGGCGATGTCCGAAAAGGACACCGAAGACCTGCGCTTCGCGCTGCGCCTCGGCTGCGACCTGGTGGCGCTGTCCTTCGTCCGCTCGCCCGACGACGCCAAGCTGGTCCACCAGATCATGGACGAGGTCGGCGTGCGCCGCCCGGTGCTGGCCAAGGTGGAGAAGCCCGAGGCCGTCGAGCGGCTCGAAGAGATCGTCGACGCGTTCGACGGCATCATGGTCGCCCGCGGCGACCTCGGCGTCGAGCTGCCCCTCGACCAGGTGCCGCTGGTGCAGAAGCGCGCCGTGCAGATGTGCCGCGAAGACGCCAAGCCGGTCATCGTGGCCACCCAGATGCTCGACTCGATGATCGAAAACGCCCGCCCGACCCGCGCGGAAGCCTCCGACGTCGCCAACGCGGTGCTCGACGGCGCCGACGCGCTGATGCTCTCCGGCGAGACCAGCGTGGGTAAATACCCGGTGCTCGCGGTCAGCACGATGGCGAAGATCATCTCGACCACCGAGGGCGGCGGCATGCCGGTGCCCCGGCTCCAGCACGACCCGCGCACCCACGGCGGCGCGCTCACCATCGCCGCCTCCAACGTCGCCCGCGCCGTCGGCGCCAAGGCGATGGTCGCGTTCTCGCAGACCGGCGACACGGTCCGTCGCCTCGCCCGGCTGCACTGTGAGCTGCCGCTGCTGGCCTTCACCCCGGTCTCCGAGGTGCGTGCCCAGCTCGCGCTGAGCTGGGGTGTGGAGACCTTCCACATGCCGTTCGTGCAGCACACCGACGACATGTTCCGCCAGGTCGACCAGGCGCTGCTGGGCCTCGGCCGGGCCGAGCCGGGCGACTACGTGGTGGTCGTCGCCGGCAGCCCGCCCGGCACTCCGGGCTCGACCAACACGCTGCGCGTCCACCTGATCGGTTCGCTCGTCGACCCCGCGACCGTGGCCCGCCGCACCCCGTGACCGGCAGCGTCCCGATGCCCGAGGGCGTGGCCTCGGGGCAGGCGGCCGTCGACTACCTGATCAGCCTGCTCGACCTGGAGCGGCGCGACGACCACACGTTCGTCGGCATCACCCCGGTCGTCGGGCTGCAACGGGTCTACGGCGGCCACGTGGCCGCACAGGCCCTGGTGGCGGCCGGCCGCACGGTCGACCCGAGCCGCACGGTGCACTCGCTGCACGGCTACTTCGTGCGGCCGGGCGAGTCGGGTCAGCCGATCGAGTATCAGGTCGAGAACATCCGCGACGGCCGCTCGTTCTCGGTGCGCCGCTCGGTGGCGGTCCAGAACGGCAAGACCATCTTCTTCATGTCGGCGTCCTTCCACCGGCATGAGGAAGGACTCGACCACCAGGCCCCGGCGCCGCTCGCGGTGCCCGGCCCCGACGAGTTGCAGACGATGCGGGAGAAGCTGGCCCGCTACCCGGAGCGACTCGGGATCTGGACCGCCGCGCCCTGGCCGCTCGACGTCCGCTACGTCGGCGAGCCCGGCTGGGTGCCACCCGGCGACCGCCGGGCCGACCCGCACCAGCGGGTCTGGATGCGGATCGACGGCAAGCTCCCGGACGACCCGCTGCTGCACGCCTGCGCGCTGGCCTACGCGTCCGACATGACGCTGCTCGACTCGGTGCTCTCGGTGCACGGCGAGGTCTGGGGCCCGGGCGGGGTGATCGGGGCCAGCCTCGACCACGCGCTCTGGTTCCACCGCCCGTTCCGGGCCGACGAGTGGTTCCTCTACGACTGCTGGAGCCCGTCCGCGTCCGGCGGCCGAGGCCTGGCCACCGGCCGGATGTTCACGGTCGACGGCGCCAACATCGCGACGGCGGTCCAGGAGGGCCTGCTCCGCCGCGTGGGTGCATGATCTTTTCGCTTCTACACACCCGATAGGCTTAGTGCCATGCGATTGTCCGCACGGGTCGACTACGCGCTCCGCGCGATGGTGGAACTGGCCGCGACCGCGGACCGGCACAGCGACGGCCCGTCGCCGATGACGGCCGAGCAGGTGGCCAGGGCGCAGGACATCCCGCCCAAGTTCCTGGAGAGCATCCTGTTGCAGACCCGCCGGGCGGGCCTGGTGCACGCCCAGCGCGGCCCCGAGGGTGGTTACTGGCTGGCCCGTCCGGCCCGCGAGATCACGCTGGGGCAGGTGATAAGGGCGATCGACGGTCCGCTGGCCAACGTCCGCGGGCAGCGTCCGGAGGACCTGGGCTACCACGGCGCCGCGGCGGCGTTGCAGGAGGTCTGGATCGCCCTGCGGGCCAGCGAGCGCGAGATCCTCGACCTGGTCTCGATCCACGACGTCGCGACAGGCAAACTGCCCGACCGGGTACGCGACCTGACCGCCGACCCCGCCGCCTGGGCCTGATCCGTCTGGTCTGGCTAAGGCCCACGACGGTCCGGAGGTCGCATCTCGGACCGCCGCGGGTACGGACATCGAACCATCTCTGGCCCGGCTCCGATCCAGATTGACCGGTTGCGTCTGATCGACGGCGCCGCGCCCAACGTCCTCGCCGTCCTTTTCGGCCCTGCTAGCGGCCCGCTGCCAGGGCCTCTTCGTGAGCATTTGCTCCGCAGCCAAATACGCGACACCTCCTCCGCCGGGTGATGCGGATCTGGCTGCAGAGCAAGGCGGGGGCCGTGGCCCGGATGAGGCTGTAGAGCAAGAGAGGCGGACCTAGCGGCCCGGGGCTGCCTCCGCCAGCACTTCGGTCGCCGTGGCGGCGAGCAAATCCCACACGGCGTCCACATGCGACTCGCTGGTTTGTGGCGCCCCGACGGCGAGCCGCAGCACGTAGGCGCCGTTGACCTTGGTGTGGGTCAGGTAGAAGCGGCCGGTCGCGTTGACCCGTTCCAGCAGGGCCTGCGACGGCTCGTCGCCGGCCCGTAGCCGGAAGCAGACCAGCGAGAACGGGTGCGGCGCGACGATCTCGAAGCGGTCGTCGGCGGCGACCGACGCGGCGAACCGCTGCGCCAGCGAAACCCCGGACCGGATGTGGTCGCGCAGCCCGGCCGCGCCATACCAGCGCAGCACGAACCAGAGCTTGAGCGACCGGAACCGGCGCCCGAGCGGCACGCTCCAGTCCCGGTAGTCGATCACCGCGCCCGACTCCGTCGCCACGTTGCGCAGGTATTCCGGCATCACCGTCAGCGCGGACACCAGGGCCTCGCGGTCGGCGACCCAGAAGGCGTCGCAGTCGAAGCCGGTCAGCAGCCACTTGTGCGGGTCGAAGCAGTAGGAGTCGGCGTATTCCAGGCCCGCGTGGCTCCAGCGCAACTCCGGGCAGACCGCCGCCGCGCCGGCGTAGGCGGCGTCGACGTGCAGCCAGACACCGAACTCCTGGCAGATCCGGCCGATCTCCGGCAGTGGGTCGACCGCGGTGGTCGACGTGGTGCCGATCGTCGCCACCACGACCGCCGGCCGGGCGCCGGCCGCCACGTCGGCGGCCAGTGCGGCCCGCAGCGCGGCCGGGTCCATCGCCAGGGTGGCCGGGTCGGCGGCGACCTGCCGGACCCCGGCGTCGCCGATGCCGGCGATCCGGGCGGCCTTCTCGATCGACGAGTGCCCCTGGGTCGAGGTGTAGACGGTGTAGCGCGCGGAGCCGATCCCGTCGGTGCGCCACCCACCATCGCCGGCCCGGTGCAGCCCGGCCAGGGTCGCCACCAGCGCCGCCGAGGACGCCGAGTCCTGGATCACCCCGCCGCCGGTCGACGTCGACCGGAACCGCGAGGGCAGGTCGAGCAGCTCCGCCAGCCAGTCGAGCATCACCGTCTCGACCTCGGTCGCGGCCGGCCCGGTGGCCCAGAGCATGCCCTGCACGCCGAGCCCGGCGCCGACCAGGTCGCCGAGCACGCTCGGCCCCGAGGTGTTGGCCGGGAAGTAGGCGAAGAAGCCCGGGTGCTGCCAGTGCGTCATCCCGGGCAGCACCACCCGGTCGAGGTCGGCGCGCAGCCCGGCGAAACCGTCACCCTCTACGGGCGGCCCGTCCGGCAGCCGCGCGGCCACCGCCCCCGGCGGGTCGGTCGGCCGCACCGGGAGCGAACCCACCGACTCCCAGTAGTCGGCCACCCAGTCGACCAGGTCGTGCCCGTGCCGGCGGAACTCGTCGGCGGTCATGTGCCCTGCCATGTCACGAGTCGATCAAGCATCACCCCCCGAGCGCAACACGGTCCCGAAGAACGCCGCCATGTCGCCGGCCACCAGGTCGGGCTCCTCGACCGCGGCGAAGTGCCCACCGCGCGGGAACACCGTGCGGCGCCGGACGTCGTAGAGCCGGGATGCCCACGACGGCGGTGGCACCCCCTCGGGCACGAACTCGTTGGCGAACACCGCGATCGCGGTCGGCACGGTCACCCGGTCGGCCGGGCCGGGCTCGGAGCCGTGCCAGCGGTTGTCGTAGTAGTCGCGGATCGACGTCGTGATCGACCCGGTCGCCCAGTAGACGGTGAGCAGGGTGAGCAGGAAATCCCGCCCGAACCGGGCGGAGACGTCGCCGCCGGTGTCGCCCCAGGCCCGCCACTTCTCCACGATCCAGGCGGCCAGCCCGGCGGGGGAGTCGGTCAGCCCGTAGCCCAGCGTCTGCGGCCGGGTGCTCTGGATCGCCGAATAGCCCCGCTCGGTGCGGTCCCACGCTGCCACCTGGTCGGCGTAGGCCCGCTCAGCGGTGCTCAGCGGCGCCGAACCAGGCCCGAGGTAGGGCGAGACCTCCGGCGTGGTCAGGTGGATGCCGGTGAGCCGCTCAGGGTCGGTGAGCGCCATCCAGGTCGCCACCGCGGCGCCGAAGTCGCCGCCGTGCGCGCCGTAGCGGGGATAGCCCAGCGCGTCCATCAGCCCATGCCAGAGCCCGGCGACGTAACGCGTGGTGACGGCGCGGCCAGCGGGACGCGGGGTGAATCCGTAGCCGGGCAGCGAGGGCACCACCACGTCGAACGCCGGCCCGTCGATGCCGT
>Ga0193743_1002219_pt1 | contig 13892 bp, 9 predicted proteins | sample L2c2metaG_FD_143038 | JGI IMG/M metagenome (GOLD analysis project Ga0193743, IMG submission 143038) | Soil microbial communities from a riparian zone of the East river system, Colorado, United States - L2c2 | ecosystem: Environmental > Terrestrial > Soil > Riparian zone | place: USA: East River... | reverse complement strand
TGAGAGGCCTGACTGTTGACTCCTCCCCCCGAGACATACCCCGTCACGAACGGATCACGGCCGTCAATGGAGCCAGCAACTCCCACAAGCAGGCGATCCTTGACGAGCGGCCCTGATGCTGAGACCGCAGCCTGATAGCCATTAAAGCTTCCGTAACTTCCAGTAAGAGTTCCGTGATAGTCCGTTCCTGGGGTGCGGGTAATCACGTTGATGACGCCCGCTTCGCTCGTCGCTCCGTATAACGCTCCTTGCGGTCCCTTGAGGACTTCAATGTGATCGATATCCAGCAACTGTTGATCGAGAGAGAAAAAGTCGTTAACCGGGATGCCATCGACATAGATTGCAGTCGAGGGATCGATTGAGTTTGAGTTGTTCGCAAAACCACGTAGCACCAGCTCGCTGAAAACACCGCGAGAGCCCGTATCCGAAAACAGGAAGTTCGAGATCTCATTGTTGAGATCACCGATCTGGTGAATTCCTTCCTGTTCGACCTTCTTGCTGTCGATAATGTTGATCGTGACAGGGGTCTCGTCCAGTTCTTCATCTCGCTTCTCAGCCTGCACGACGATCGTGCTATGAAGCTGGGCGAGCGCTAGCTTCTCGTCAAGAAGATTCGATCCGGCGTGCATCGACAACGAGGTTGTCAACCGCTCCATACCCGGAGCTTCGACGACGAGGTCTACATTGCCAGCTTCGAGACCAGATACGGCATACGCGCCGTGATCATCTGTCCTCACGTGCCGCGCCCGGCCGCTCGATGTAGTGATAGCAATGGCCACACCAGGCAGGGCCTGACCGTCCGGGTCGACGATCTTGCCCGTCAGTGTGGCCCGGTCGCTGTCAGCTTGGGCATATTGGCTCGCACCAAGACTGGAGGACGTCTCCTGGGCAGGTGAGAATGAGCACGAGAGCACGTACAGTGCGGCAGCTGCGAATCTAACAATCTGCAATTCAGACCTCAAACGGTCGAGATGACCGGGAACGTTAGCACAAATGCCAAATCATTATCAGTAATACAGTCTGCCAAACACTTTGTAAATTGCGGCGCCCAACGTGCGCTATGACCGTTGGCCCGTTCCGTGTAGACGAAGGCACATTCTCACGATCAGCGAATGAAAATTGGCAAGGATTTTAGCGCCCGCACAAAATACACTGGCGCATATTCGAACTCTCGCGTCTTTAATTGGACATTCGGCATTCGCTTTAATAGCTCGGCCAATACCATTTGTGTCTCCATTCTTGTGACCGTGGCCCCTACACAGCTATGAACCCCGTGACCGAACGCAAGAGAACGAACGTTCTTACGCGTCAGGTCAAGAACCTCCGGATTCTCGAATGAATCAGGATCGTGATTGGCAGAACCGAGCCCCAACATAACGCCGTGACCTTTCGGTATCGTCTGTCCGCCCACCTCGACATCCTCGGTCGTAAAGCGACCGACCCACAGGACAGGGCTGACAAAACGCAACAGTTCCTCTATGGCTCCTGGCAATATTGTTGGGTCTATAAGCAGCTGTTCCCAATGTTTCCGATCTTCTAAGAGATATCTGACAGACCCGCTCATAAGATTCGCAGTGGTCTCGTGTCCCGCAACGAGCAAGAACGTACAGAGTTGTACGATCTCATCATCGCTCATAACCTGACTTGATCCGGCGGGGTGAACGAGTGCCGAGATGAGATCGTTGCCAGGCTCCGTGTGCCGTGATTTCACCAGCGCGCCCAGGACTTCCCTGGCACGCATGGCTGTATCCGCAATGCCCTCCAAAGCCTCACAGTCCTGGGTGTAAGCGGCATGCGGAAAAACCATGAACAACTTCGCCACTTCAAAGATGATCTGATGATGCTCTGCAGGAACTCCCAACAGATCGAAGATGACTCCGGACGATAGGGGATACGCCACATCTTTTACAAAGTCACAGGAGCCTGCTCTCTCAAAGCTGTCTAGCAGACGATGTACCCGCCGCTCCAGAGATGTCTTCACTATACCCGGCACAATCGGCGCGAACGCCTTCATCAACTGCTGTCGTTGGTCCGTATGAATGGGAGGATCGGAGGCCTGAAGGTGGCCGTATAAGAAATCGATTCCAATATCGAAGTTCTTCTGTGCGCTCAACGGAAGTCTGTCCCTTCGCCGCTCCAAGGGAGCACGATGCCTCGACGAGAGCTGCGTCGGCATCCGCAATGCCTCCTTGACATCGTCATGCCGAGAGATCATCCAGAAGGAATATCGCTCATTCCAATAGACCGGTGCCTTCTTCCGCAATCTCGCTGCGAACTCGAAGGGGTTCTGGATAGCCTCGTTTGCAAGCACGTCAAACTCGTTCACCGGATCAACCTGTGCGTCCACGATCATTTGTTCGTCTCATCTCCCTAATTGAAGTTCAGTACGCTCGGCACGAGATGTCCGAGCTCACTCTCATAAATGGCACCCGTTTTATCCCGCCTATCCGATTCCCTCGAGCTGGCTCCGAAAAGCGTCGAACAGATTCGCCATAAGACTGGAGGAAAAGCGTTTAGCGTCGAAAAGAACGGAAAATCGAAAGTTAAGGTCTTGATCGTGAATGAAAACGATCAGGTCCGTTTCGAATGGATTCTGTGCCTTCACCGAAAAAGGCTTTGCATGGACACCCGCTAGAGGAATGTTGTACTCCGGACCGTCAAGATAGTCGAAGATCACTCGGCTGCAGTCCGCTGCATTCTTGAGGCTCGGGCGAACCATAAAGAATGGAACTTCCTGATGCGTGTACGCCTGTTGGCAGGTCTCATCGACCTGCTTCAGGAAGTCGCCATACGAAGAGTTTCCCTGCGTGGACGCGTGTATCACGATACTGTTGGAGAACAGACCGACTACCTGCTCCAGCTCGGGATGAGTGCGAGCAGCAACTGGGACGACAAGAGCCACCTCCTCAGAATTGGTAGTGCGGGCCAAGGTCAGCATAAACGCCGACAAGAGGATGGTGAACATGGTCGATGTGCTGGCCAGCCCGAACTCCCTGAGAGCAGCCGTCAATGACGGGTCTAAAGAGAACGATATCGTCTCTTGTCTTATCTCTCCCGGCACATTTTCTTGGAGATCGGGAGCGAGGCGCGCAACGCTCTCGACAGGACCAAGGCGCTCACGCCAATAGCCAAGTGATTCCTGGAACTCTTCACTTTGGAGGTGTGCCCTCTGCCATCGGGCAAACTCTGAGTATTGGACTGGGACTTCGGGAAGAGCAGACAACTCACCGTCACAGTTCGACTTATAGAGGGCGGCAAGGTCGCGCCCGAGCACCGCGAATGACCATGCATCAGCAATGATGTGGTGGACCGCCACGTTCAGCACAAATCTTTGCTCCGCCAGATGGTAGAGGTGAACGCGCAGAAGCGGCCCATCACCAAGATCGAATGGTGAATTGACGACCTGCCCTGCATGGTCTCGAACTCTTTTTTCACGATCAGCTTCATCGACCGTGGTGAAGTCTACAACACTAATCGGTATACGCAGCGAGCGTGCCACAAGACGAACGGGACGGCCATCTTCCTTTGGAAAAGAAGTTCTCAAGACCTCATGACGCTGTACGAGCTCATCGAAGCTCTGCTGCAGGGCCTCGATATCAATCTCACCATCGAGGTAGCTACCCATCTGCATATTGAAGACGCGATATCGAGAGTTCGAGTCGGCGAGTGCCCAGACAAGCCCCTCGCTGAGGGACAACGGGGCATCGTCCATGGAGCTTGAAACGACCCGTGACCGTTCGAGTTGAGTTCCTGACTGTCCGCGGCTCTCGTCGATCAATAGGGCCAGAGACGTGACAGTTGGATTCCGAAAGACCTCCCCTACAGTCATCTCGACACCGAAGGCATGCCGGACACGAGATTTGAGTTGCATCACGTTGACCGAGCGGCCACCCAATTTGAAAAAATTGCTCGACGATTCGACGGACTCTACCTTAAGAATCTCCCGCCACATGGACGTTAACTGCACTTCGATTGCCCCTAGGGAAGGAAAGGGCGGCTCTCCTAGCACGGTCTGAGCTCCAAGCTGAGTTCTCTTAATCTGGTCCTCATTTGCATTGGAGTCAGCCGGCGCAACATGTGTCGTTATCTGGGTCCGATCTGTCATATGTTCTCCTCTGGATACTTGAGCACTGCTGGCACTGTAATGCTGCTGCGTTCGCCCATCTGGGATCTGCGAACAAAGGGACTGGAAGATACGGTCAATCGACCCGAGTGGCCTCAGATTCCTCAGATCGCGTTTTTTGGGAAGCCATCACCACGGTGCGGAACTCGCTGGAATAGTGCCCGCCGGGGCCTTCGAGCCAACAATCTCCGATGGTTGGCAACATTTCTGTAATGAGCAGCCCGTCAAAGCGCCCGACCATCTTGCTCGCAACTTCAGCTAGAAGGGGGTTCCGAAAGTCCATATAAACCGGTTTCACGTCCTTCTCCAAGCTCATCCTTTGCGGAAGTATTCCTCGCAGGTAGACTCGCTCGGGCAGATTGTGTTCTTCACGGAGCGCGCGTATAGCCGCATAGGACCCCTCTCCTCCTGCCTTGGCAGCTTCGATCTGGTCCGTATCAGGTTTGACCTTCCAGGCTTCCCGTTGAACGATCACTCTGCCAACCTGAAGCCTCGGACTATGGCTCGCTTCGCCCTGCAGGTCCAGTCGATGCGTGTTCACGGCCGTCTGCCATGTGTGCAAAAAAGAACCGAGAAACCGACCGGTGGAGTCCTGCAATTTGACATCATCGTCGGTAACAACGACAAAGGCCTCAGCCCCTCGAACGCTCTCCATCCCATCAGGCGGCGCTCCCCCGATGAACGTCCACCGGTGCGCATTTGGATAAACGCACAATGAGGTATGGGCACTTCCAAAGTACGGAAGGCTGTTCCCGATCACGACTGCATGGCCCTGCCCTCCCTCACACGCATAGTCAGAGGCAAAGGTGTCGGGGTCTGGACACCACAAGAAGAAGCAGTTCTCCCAGGGAGTAAAGTCGGGATGAATCTCTGCGATGAGAAGAGACCATCGACCATCGTCCATTGCGTCTGCATTCTCAGCGACAATCTGCAGATCTGGCGACATGTTGTCGAACGCCTTCATACGCCGGAACTTGAATCGTTTCCGCAAGAACTGCGTATCATCCTCGATAAGTGTGACAACTGACTGATGACAACGGTCCCCCAGTTGCTCAGCCCATGCCTGCTGTATCTCTTGATCGAGCTTTGACATCTCGCCCCACGCCTTCAGGATCGATGGAAGAAATAGCGGGAGTGGAACAGGCTTCTGTCCCATGTCATCCCAGTGTTTGCGCATCCCCTCATGTAATCGCGTGGCATATAAGCCAGCCAGGTCACGCCAGAAGTCGAACCAGGGGGCCGCGTCTTCCAACAATTGCTCGACAAAGGGTCTACCCAAAACGAGCTTTTTGCAGTCGAGCCGGCAATCTTCATTGACGGGTAACCGAGATGAATAGAGCCTTTGGGAGTCGTTTCGATCACCGATCTCAAGACCAATCAGAAACTCCTGTAGCCTTGTCAGCGCTTCCCTGCGGGCATCAAAGCCTTCAGCAAGCTCAATCGCGTTACTGTGGCTCTCCAAGGCAGTCAAATTTCTTTGCCAGACGGATCGCTGTGGGCCATCCGGCCAGCTATCGACTATTTTCCTGAGGCACGCTAAGGGCAATGTATCGGGAGGGATCTGTATTTTTAGCGTCAGCAGCCCTTTCTCCAATAAGGCTGCTGCATGAGGTGAGTCAATCATGCACTTGGGAGTGGAGCTGCAGACTTTCAGAAACTCGAGCTCGACGCGAGACAACGGATGAGCCTGGCCTGTCTTCAACAGCGTTGCCTGATCGCCATCGACCATCAAATCGTCCACGAGTCGCAAGGGGAGGAATTGGGCGATCTCGGACAGCTGCGAGAGACGTTCAGCCAAAGCCTCACATACCCAACGCTCCACATACACCGAACGCCTGTCGATGAAACGGTCGGAGAGTTCGATCGCTGCCACCTTCGGCTCGAGAAGGTCGAACTCTCCCCACGCAGTCGGCCCAAAGAAGCTGATTGTTTCATTCTTGGTTGCCAAGCGCTGCAGGTAAGAGATCCACGTGAACTCACGTTGACGCACATGACTGTTCCGCACCGTCGGCGGCTCCAAGCTCTTCGGGGTGAACCTGCTCAGCCCAGGTGAAGAAAAGAGGAGAACCTCCCGAAATCTCTCACTCACTACGAATTCATAGAGCAGGCGTCGAGTTCTATCCAGTTCCCTGTTGTAAAGCTCGACTGCGTGGTCGCGCGCTGTGCTCCTTCTTACAAGAAGCGCATTGAATTCCTCAAGTGCCCCTTCGCTGAAGCCAGGACTGCTTGCCGGATCAAGAACTTGTTGGCGCTTTAACGCTCGGTGCGTCTTTTTATCGAGCTTCTTAGAAGAAGATAGTAGGGATCGAACCGCGTTATCCACCAGTCTGTCCAATGCATATGCCTGATCCGCCGCTGAGGCGAGATCCTGGGAGGCCATGGATTCGATGAGTTCAACGGGAAACCCGGGCATTCGAAGGATAAAGGAACGCGTCAGTCCGTCCATATCTCGCCCCAGGCAAAGTCAGCGGTAGATTCTTTGCAACAGAATCCGCATCAGAAATGTCGAGTCTACTGCTCTTCATACGTTTGCTCTCATTCACGTCACTCTGATTTCGAAACTTCGTTCCGATCGAATTGCACTTGGATATAACGCGATGTTGGGATACACACCGCAGTACAGACATAAGTTTCGAACGAGGCATAGCTGACCTTGACGATCTTGCCCTTTGGCCAGTCGCGACTCCAACTCTGTGCAAGTACAAAATGCATCGAGTTCGCAGTTAGTTTCACTAACCGCGCAGCGCTGAAATCGAAGAACCGTCTGACGTGTGGGTAGAGTGCCTTGAAGAGACTCTCTTTGGCGGAGAAGATCAACGTGGTCTTAGTGCACTCATCCATCGAACCGAACAAGGCATGCTCGTCGGAAGATGAAATCTCTGAACGAATATCCTCTGCAACCACTTCGTCGACTGTCTTCTCGATATCGACACCCAAAGCTAAACAATCCATTGAGCTAGCGACGGCTGCGAGTGCGCAATCAGTCGAATGGCTAATACTGCCGCGCCATCCTAGTGGCCAGACCGGTAGGCGGTCTGGACCTGGATCGAGAAGGCCTGGCCGAGCACAGCCCGCAACGTCGAGCGCCCGAACGGCGCACAGCCGGCCTGCACGATACTCTCGCTTCCGCTTCTCGGACGCATTGTCGAAAGAGCGTGGCAACGATCCCTCGTCGATATGGTCTCCCGGATAGAATCGGCAGAACGAAGCCTCGACAAACTCTGGCAGACTTAGGTCACACGGGATTCCCGATTGAGGTGAACCCATCGGCAGTTCAACATGTGAGGTCATGCCAGGGTTCGGCAGACTCGAAATGAGGAGATCAGTCGCGGCAGGAAGATCTCTAGGACTTTCCAACAACCAACACCTCCGATGCGCTTACGACAACAGATTCCACTCCTAACGATTCGAACTGCTCCCGGAAATCGGCGAAGGAACAGACCACATCCTGATGCCCCTCCAGGCGGTTCGTTTGACGACATCGCAGTGATGCGACAAAGAGAGACATAAAAATCCGATGGTCTCCCCAGCTTTCCAATGTTTGTCCGCCGGCATACTGTCCACCTTGCCCAAGAATCTCAAAACCGTCGAGAACTTCCCCTATATAGAGAGGACTTATCGGCACACCAAGTTTGGACAACTCTGTGACCATTGCTTTAATCCGGGGTGACTTGTGGAGCCGAGTGATCGAACCGCCTGTCACACGAAACGTGCCGGCGACATGGGCTCCGATCGCTGCGAGTGTAGGCACAATGTTCGGGCAATCGCTGGCGTCAAAGGTGAAGTTTCCGGAGATCTGAGGGTGTGGATTGGTCAGAATGGTCCTGTTATTGGCATCGTCAAATTCGGCCGTTACGCCGAGCGCTTCGACGACATCGACGATGGCACGTTCGCCTTGCAGACTGTGACTGGTGAGGTTCTCCAGCACGACCGTTCCCTTGAATAAGGCAGAGGCACCGATCAAATACGATGCAGACGTGAAATCCCCTGAGATGCGGTACTCTGCCGCCTTGTATGTGCCTGGATGCACAAGGATCTCTGAGAGGTCAACGCTTGCATCCACCTTGATACCAGCATGCCGCAAGGTTTGGATCGTCTGCTGAATATAGGATCGAGACAGGACCTCTCCTTCGATACGCATCTTTGTTGGTTCTGCTGCCAACGGCGCAGCGAACATGATGGCCGTGATGAATTGGGAACTGACATTGCCTGGTAAAACGCAGTCTCCTCCCTTCAGTCCGCCACCCAGGTTAGCGACTGGTGCCCGCCCCTTGTCTCCAATACATTCCAGCTTGGCACCAAGTTGACGAAGGCCATCAAAAAGCGGTGACATGACCCTCGTTCGAAGCGTCGCGTCTCCGGTGATCACCGTTAGGCCGGAGGTGAAGCAGGTGAGCGCCGTGAGTACTCGAAAGACGAGTCCAGACCCTTCTGCATTGATGATTGGGTTATGGGGCTGCAATACGCCCCCGACACCCTGGATCTCGAGAAAGCCCTCCCTTTCAAGGATCTTTGCTCCAAGCGCCTCACACGCCTGCTTCATCAGTGTGGTTTCAAAACACCTCAAATCGTTGTGGATGACAGAGAGTCCTGTCGCCAATGTTGCTGCCAGGATTGCCCGTTGCGTTTCGGGCTTCGATGATGGGACCACTGCATAACCGGATAGAGCGGATACAGGTGTCACCTCCAAATAGGAGGAAGGTGTTGCGATCACAGGGGCCTCTCAACGTTGACTAATGCGGGAGGTTTGAGTCACACCTTAACAATCAAAACTTAGATGTGCTTAGTTTTTGATGGGCCATCTATTAATGCAAATGATATTGCAGTATTAACAATGTTTCCTATTGTGCCCTTTATCCGAATTCCGATCAAGTCTTCTGCGACCACGAAAGAAAATGAAGCGAAAGAAAGCATGCCTTGCGCCTCAAGGCTTAAGCAGCAACTTGCCTGCTGTCTTCCGGGACTCAAGCATTGTGTGGGCCTGTGAAGCCTCGGCTAGCGGGAAGATCTTCTCAATTCGAAGCTTGAGTCGTTTTTGAAGAATCGCTCGGAATAGATCAGTCGCGCGACGTTCCAGGTCTACCCTCGTGGCAACGTAGTCACTGAGTATGGGGCGGGTGACATACAGGGAACCCATGGTGGAAAGGCGGATCAGGTCGAAAGGAGGCACCGGACCGCTCGCAGCACCAAAGAGCACCAGGAGACCTCTACGTGACAAGCATGCCAAGGACTGTTCGAAGGTTGATTTACCTACAGAGTCGTAGATGACAGGTAGTCCCGCACCTGCGGTCAACTCCCTCACCCTATCGGGGAAATTCTCTTTCGTATACAGGATGACCTCGTCGGCGCCTGCATCCAGGGCAAGCATCGCCTTCGCCTCAGTGGACACCGTGGTCAATACCCTTGCCCCAAGAGCCTTCGCCATCTGGATCGTAAGAAGACCAGTCCCTCCGGCTCCAGCATGAATGAGGACTGTATCATCCGGTTGGATTGGATAGGCGGAGTGGGTGAGATAGTGGGCGGTCAGTCCTTGGGTGATTGATGCGGCGGCTTCTTCCAGTGTGATGCCTTTCGGGACCGCAAGAAGCCGTTCCATCGGCACAACAGCAAACTCTGCGTAACTCCCGAAACCACCCCGCCAGACAACACGGTCCCCTCTCTTGAAGCCCGGCTTACCAGGACCTATTTGGACAATCGCACCGGCCTCCTCTTGTCCGAGTACAAGCGGTAACGGAGCCGGGTATCGTCCCTCGCGGTAGTAGATATCAATGAAATTGACACCTGATGAGTCGATTTGGACCAATGCCTCTCCCGACCTTGGGACCGGTATCGGAACATCGACTACAGCAAGCACCTCTGTAGATCCCGTAGCCACGATTTGAATGGCCTTCATGACTTCGCTTCTTCCACATGTAAGCTCATCTCCGGTCCACCAGAGCGAACTTGGTCGAGACTCCGTTGGATTGGTTTGCGCACTGCTGTCGCAAGAATCACCCGAGCTTCCTCCAGCAGATTGGGGATCGGGATACGACTCACCAGAGTCATTCCCAGCCTTCCGTGTAGAGTGAGCACGGACACCTTCTGAGCCCTTGGATTAGCCGATGCACTACCAGTAAAGAGCGAAGTGATCCGTAGCTCGCCGTAGTCTGTTCGCATATCGAGACCAGCGTAGTTGGTTACCATGAAGTCGTGTGTAAGGAAGCCGGTGGCTATCTCGAATGCATCGCCGGGGCTCTGCTCGTCCAAAACAAGCTCATCATGAAAGCTAAGCCCCCTCAGAAATGCTTCTTCAGTGCCGATGGCTTCGAATGTGCCGCGGACATAGCGAGCCTTTTCCCAAAACGGCAGGTCCGCCGTAGCTTCCAGCGCAACGTGGTGTAAGCCTATCAGTAGGCCACAGGCATCTTCCACACCGTACTTTCGCCGAATGTCGATCGGTGAAATGCATTGAACAGGTTCGTTTCGCCACGCTACCCGGTACTTCGTCCCAGCTAACGCGAGCGCAACCATGATCGCACTCGTGACGGAGGTCCTCTCATCTTTTACCCGATTGAGTAGGGCTCTGGTCTCCTCGGCGTTCATCACGAGACGATTCACCAGAACCTTCGGCAAGCCATGAATTTGCCAGTCAGTCGACCGTGGCGACACGCCATCCTTCAACTTTCTATAAGAAGGAAGAGATCGTTGTCCTAAGACCTCCCGCATCGAAATGGCACGAGTCGAACATGGCCTCGGGTTCTCACCGGCAATTGCTCTCAAGATATCTTGCAGAATAAGCAGCCCGGACTTCCCATCAAAAGCCGCGTGATGCATGGCGAGAAGCAACGCTGAAGATTTCTCATGGTGAAAAAGATATATCCGTAATAGCGAACCGCTTCCATCGCCAAATGAGTTCTGAAGGGCCTCTTCCATCTCCTTCGACAGCAAAGTGTTTTTTGACAAAACAGATACCTGAAGGGGCACACGTACTTCACTCATGCGAGCGAAGTATGGTCTCTGGTGAGCCTCTTTATGAATCCTCGCCGAAAGCAGAGGATGGCAGCGCTGAACCTCTGTGAGCGCCTGCTCCCATTGAGCCACAGTCGTTTCGCCTTCGACCTCGGCCACAATGATTCCTAGCATTGGAACGCTTTGTTCGAGAAGCCAGAAGAACTCTTCATAGCTATCCAGATCGCGGATCTTATTCGGTTCAGGGGCGAAGGGAGAGACAAGACGTGAAGACGACAAAGGCATTCCTCTCAAAGCAGGTGGACAAAGACATCGCGAGACTCCGCCACTTTCGACTAGATCGGGTTTAGCAGCCGAAGTTTCGGCACGATGACAGTGACACGGGCCACTGTTTAATGCTAATACATTACTATTACCATAGGTGCTCGCGGCTCTTCACGAGATGCGAAATAAGTGGCAGCTGAGAGCGATACACTCCCCGAAAGCAGAATAGGTATCGACATGGAAACAGATCACTACGTACAGTCGGCAGAGGTATACGACATTCTTAGCTCTCCACATTGGCAGGCGCGGCGTGAGTCCGTGCTTTCAGCACTGCAGGCGGTTCAGGATCTCTCCGGAACCATCCTCGATGTCGGAGCTGGCACCGGAACTGGCCTGCGTATCATCGCAGACGCAGTTCCCAATGCCATGATCCTCGCTCTGGAACCTTCCGCGTCGATGAGAGTCGGTCTGATGACGAAGGTTCTGCTCGATGAAGAGTTGAGAAGGCGGGTCACCGTTGAAGCGCGCCCTATTCAGGGAGCCATGCTTCCCGACAAACTGTCGGCAGCTCTTGTCTGCGGATGTATTGGCTATCTCGACCGAGGTGAGCGCCTCGAGATGTGGCAGACCCTCGCCAACCGAATCGTACCGGAGGGCCTGGTCCTAGCCGATGTCATGATGTGGGATCGACCACAAGCTGTTCCTTCGACCAGAATAGCTGCCGTCGACGTTGGCGAACTGCAATATGAGATGTGGGTTTCAGGAACTCCTGGCGATGACGACATCATGCTGTGGGATATGGGGTGTCGCATCCTCCGCCGTGAACAAATCCTTCGCTCGTTCCATGTCGTTCGGGAATGGCACACCTTCGGCATTAGTCAACTCATGGAAGAGGCCGCGATTGCCGGTTTCCGAGGAGAGGTGATCAAGGATAGTCCCGTGCCTGCGGTCACCCTTAAACTCTCTTGATCCCCTGCGGCTTGCTCTCCCTCTGAGCGCACCCCCACCATCTTGGCCTGTCGGTGCGTTCGAAACACAGGCGAATGTTAAGATATCGAGAGAACTTTGATCCGCAACTACAGCTCCGACGACCTCCGGGAAGACATCATCACACGCCTCGACCTGGAAACGCAGGACTTCGATCCCACCATGAATCTCCTGCAGCTGGGCCTCGATTCGATCGACATGATGGAGTGGGTTGAGAAATTCAAGAGCGTCGGAGTGGCTCTGACGATGCTTGATCTCTACAAGCAGCCTACTCTTGAGGGCTGGAGTTCCCTTCTCCAGCGATCCCCTCACATGGCGCCGAGACCAGTAGAGGCGATAAACCTGCCAGTCATGCTTGACGGTCAACCCTTCCCTCTAACCCCGGTTCAACACGCATATCTCGTGGGCCGCTGCCCGGGTCAGGTGCTTGGAGGAGTCGGCTGTCACATCTATCAAGAGTTCGACGGACGAGGTATAGAACCACAATCCCTTGAGCAGGCAGTCCATCACCTCCGACAACGCCACCGCATGCTCAACGTCTCGTTCCAGCAGAACGGCACTCAAAGGTACAGTGCAGGTCGGGCCAAAGTTCCACTCCCAGTTCACGATCTTCGCAGTCTTAGAGAATCGGATCGTGAGAATTACCTCCTGGCACTTCGTGACAAGCTGAGTCACCGACTTATGCATGCAGAAACGGGGGAGACCTTTGATGTTCAACTCTCGTTGTTGCCAGGCGATGCGCATCGTCTCCATACCAACGTCGATCTGTTAATCGCCGATGCAGCTAGCTATTCCCTTCTTCTTGAAGACCTCAGCGACCTGATTATGGGCCGCACTCCAACAGGCACCAATCAAACTTACGATTTCCGAAGTTATCTGGCATATCGTGCGGTGTCAGAAAAAGAGCCCCGCGAGCGGGCTCGGATCTACTGGCAGGAAAAGCTAGACACTCTCCCGCCTGCGCCCGCTCTCCCACTCGCTACAGCTCCCGAAACAATTGGCTCTCCCAGGATCACTCGACGTTGCATCAGGCTTGCCCCGTCAGAGTGGAAGTGTTTTCGAAGTCTTGCCGGATCGTGCGGGCTGACCGCCCCTATGGCCCTGGCTACGTCTTATAGCGCCGTCCTAGGAAGGTGGTCTGGACAGCAGCAGCTCCTATTGAATCTGACCCTGTTTGATCGCCAGTCCTCCCACCCAGCAGTGGATCGGATGATTGCGGATTTCACCAATATCCTCTTGCTCGAAATGGCCTGCCCCAACAGTTCCTTCCGGGATGCTGCTTTGAGAAATCAGGATGCCTTCGCCACCTCCTACGAACATGCTTCATATTCAGGGGTAGAGGTGATGCGCGATCTGAAAAAACATGGGAGGCATCCTCACGGAGCTCCGATCGTATTTACCAGCAATATTGGCCGACCAATGCTCGCCGACAACATCCGGCCAACCCTTGGTGACCTGGGATGGGGTATCTCCCAAACGCCTCAGGTCTGGATCGATCATCAAGCCTTAGAAGATCAAGACTCTCTACTTCTGCAATGGGACAGTAATGACGAGTTGTTTGCACCAGGGC
>Ga0193743_1002217_pt1 | contig 13902 bp, 12 predicted proteins | sample L2c2metaG_FD_143038 | JGI IMG/M metagenome (GOLD analysis project Ga0193743, IMG submission 143038) | Soil microbial communities from a riparian zone of the East river system, Colorado, United States - L2c2 | ecosystem: Environmental > Terrestrial > Soil > Riparian zone | place: USA: East River... | reverse complement strand
TGTGGCCGATCGCGATGCCGAGCAGCACGCCGCCCGCGACCAACGGACCGACGGTGCCCGCGAAACCCAGCGTCAGGTTGGCCAGCGCCTCGACCACGAAGACGCCACCGACCACCGTCCAAAGGGAAAGTCTCGGCAGCACGATGCTCGCGATCAGCCGGCCGCCGAGCGCGGCGAGCGTGACGACCGGCAGCAGCCAGGTGCCGGCTTCCATGCCCCGGTCGGTGGCCATCCGCACGATGTGCGTGGTGGCCCCGATCTGCGCGGCGGAGAAGAGCACGAACGCGCCGACCAACAACCACAGCACAGGGGAGCGGACCGCGTCGGCGAACGCCACCTCGCGCGGCGGGACGGCGTCGGCTTCCAGCGGTACGTCCAGCGGCGGCGGCACCGCGCCGGCGGTGCGCGGCATCAGCACGGCCACGACCACGACCGTCGCCACCCCGTAGAAGGCGCCCAGCAGCGCCATCGCCGGCCCGAGCGCGACGCGGTCGAGCAGCACGCTGGAGAACGGCGTGACGACGAAACCGCCCGCCGACAGCCCGATCGACGAGATGGCGAGCACGTGGGCGCGTCGGTCGGCGGCGGTGACCCGGAGCACGGCGGTCGAACCTGGGAGATACCCGCCCGCCGTGAACGCCGCGCCCATGCCGGCGTAGCAGACATACGCGGCGCCGAGCGTGTGCGCCTGCCCGAGGAACGCCAGCGAGATCCCGCCCAGCGCGCCGCCGGCCAGCATCACCGTGCGCGGCTCGACGCGGACGAGAACCCGGCCCATCGGGGCGGCGGCGACCGCGCCGGCGACGAAGAACACCGACGTCCCGGCGGACACCCCCGCCAGCGGGAGGCCCCGGTCGCCGGTGAGGTGTTCGAGGTAGAGCGGGAGCCCGTAGTTCGTGCACCCGGCATGGACCGTCAGCGTGACGAGCAGGGCGACCACGATCCGGTTCATGGTCAGGCGTTGACCGACAGGCCAACCAGCTTGGTGTCGAGGTATTCGGCTATCCCGTCCGGACCACCCTCGCGCCCGAGGCCGCTGTCTCCCACGCCACCGAACGGCGCGGCCGCGGCGGTCGGGTTGATGTCGTTGATTCCGACGATCCCGAAGCGCAGCGCCTCGGCCATCCGCACGGCCCGAGCCAGGTCGCGGGTGTATACATAGGACGCGAGGCCGTAACGGGTGTCGTTCGCCCGCGCGACGACCTCCTCCTCGCTGTCGAACGGGATGACCGGCGCGATCGGCCCGAAGGTTTCCTCGCGATAGATGTCCATCGCGTCGGTGACGCCGGTGAGCACGGTCGGCGCGAAGAAGTGTCCAGGCCCGGCGAGCCGGCCGCCGCCGGTCGCCACCGACGCGCCCTTGGCCACGGCGTCGGCAATCTGCCGCTCCATCTTGGCCACGGCGTCCTCCTCGATCAGGGGACCGACCGCCACCCCATCGTCCAGCCCATTGCCGACCCGCATCGCGATGACCCGGGCGATGAGGGCGTCCAGGAAGGCCGGCAGGATCGACCGTTGCACGTAGATCCGGTTCGGGCAGATGCACGCCTGTCCGGCGTTGAGCAGCTTGACCAGCGCCGCGCCCTTCGCGGCGTGCACCGGGTCGGCGTCGTCGAACACGACGAACGGCGCGTGCCCACCCAGCTCCAACGAGACCCGCTTCATCGTTGCCGCTGCCCGGGTGGCCAGCATCCGCCCGACCGAGGTGGACCCGGTGAAGGTGAGCTTGCGGACGCGGTGGTCGTCGAGCCAGACGTCGGCGACGGGCCCGGGGTCGGACGTGGTGACGACGGTGGCGACTCCCTCGGGCAGCCCGGCGTCGCGCAGCACCTCGAAGGTGGCAAGGGCACACAGCGGGGTCTGCTCGGCCGGCTTGAGCACGATCGTGCAGCCCGCGGCGACAGCCGGGGCCACCTTCCTCGTGATCATCGAGATCGGGTAGTTCCACGGGGTGATCGCCGCGACCACACCAACCGGCTGCTTCAACACGAGCAGCCGCTGGTCCGCGCGCGGTGCCGGGATCACCGAGCCGTACACCCGCTTGGCCTCCTCGGCATACCAGATGAGGAAGTCGGCGGCGTAACCCACCTCGTTGCGCGCCGCGCGCAGCGGCTTGCCCTGCTCGGTCGTCATCAGCCGGGCGAGGTCGTCGGCACGCTCGAGCATGAGCCGGTGCGCCCGGTGCAGGATTTCGGAGCGTGCGTAGGCGGTCCGCCGGGACCACGCCGGCAGCGCCGCCGCGGCCGCGTCAACCGCCGCGCCGGCCTCGGCCGGACCCGCGTCGGGCGCCGTGCCGACCAGCGATCCGTCGGCCGGGTTTCGCACCTCGTACACCCGCATGGTGCCTCCATCACTCGGTCTTGACCGACGCTAGCATTACGTTGATAGTTTTAGAACAAACCAAGTGTCATGGAGCCGCTCACATGCCCACCGCAGCCGTCGAGATCGATGACGGGGTCGCCACGCTGCGCCTCGACCGCCCTCCGATGAACGCCCTCGACATCGCCATGCAGGACGCGATCCGGGATGCCGCGCGCGAAGTGGCGCTCGACCCCACCGTGGCCGCCGTCGTTGTCTACGGCGGCCCGAAGGTCTTCGCCGCCGGCGCCGACGTCAAGCAGATGACGGCGATGGGCTACGCCGACATGGTCGTGCGCGCTCGCGAGCTGCAAAACACGATGACCGCCGTCGCCGCGATCCCCAAGCCGGTGGTGCCCTGGGCGGTGGACTGGAGCTCGCGCTCGCCGCCGACGTGCGCTTCGCCGCGCTGGACGCGAAGCTCGGCCAGCCCGAGATCAAGCTCGGCATCATCCCGGGCGCCGGCGGCACGCAACGTCTGGCCCGGCTCGTCGGAGTCTCGCGGGCCAAGGACCTCATCTACACCGGGCGCATGGTCGACGCGGCCGAAGCGGCGACGATCGGGTTGGTCGACCGCGTCGAACCGGCCGACGACGTCTACGCCGCGGCGGTGCGGTGGGCACGCGGTTTCGTGGGTGGGCCCGCGCTCGCGCTGCGCGCCGCGAAGGCCGCGATCGACGACGGTCTCGGTGTCGACCTGGAGACCGGGCTGCGGATCGCCCACGCAGCGTTCGCGGCACTGTTCGCGACCGAGGACCGGATGCGCGGGATGCGGTCGTTCGTCGAGGACGGGCCCGGCCGGGCCACGTTCGTCGGCCGATAGAGGGGAGCGACATGAAGATCGTGGTATTGGCGAAACACGTGCCGGACGCGACCGCCGACCGCCGTTACCAGGACGACCTGACAACGGTGCGCAGCGGCATCGAGGGCCGGTTGAGCGAGCTCGACGAGTACGCCATCGAGCAGGCGGTCCGGATCACCGAGGCGGACGCGGGCGAGGTGATCGCCGTGCTGATGGGACCCGACCAGGCGTCCGAAGCGGTGCTGCGCGCCCTGCAGCTGGGTGCCACCGCGGCCGTCCACGTCCGCGACGACGCCCTGCACGGTACCGACGCCGCGGGCACCGCCCGGGTGCTGGCCGCCGCGATCGCGCAGCAGGGCGCTGTCGACCTGGTCCTGACCGGGATGGCGTCGACCGACGCCGGCACCGGACTGGTGCCCGCGATGGTCGCGGCGCACCTCGGGCTCCCGCACGTGGGGTTTGTCGACGAGCTCGAGCTGCGCGGCGGGGAGGCGACCGGAGCGCGGGAGACCGAGAACACCCGCGAGCGGTTCGCGGTCGCCCTGCCGGCCGTGCTCACCGTCACCGACCACATCAACGAACCGCGTTACCCGTCGTTCAAGGCGATCATGGCGGCGAAGAAGAAGCCGGTGACCACCGTCGGGCTCGCCGACCTGGGTATCGACGCCGGCAGCGTCGGCCTCGGCGGCGCCTGGAGCGATGTCGAGGCCGCGGTCCGCAGACCGAAGCGCGAAGCCGGTGAGGTCGTGAAGGACGACGGCGACGGCGGCCGCAAGCTGGTCGAGTACCTGGTCCGCAACCGGCTCATCTGAAGGGTAGGAAATGGCAGACATCCTGGTTCTCGCCGAGCGCGACGGCGACGACATCCGCCGGTCGACCGCCGAGACCGTGGCACTCGCGCGTCGGTTCGGCACGCCGGCGCTGGTCGTCGTCGGGCCGTGGACCGACGCTGTGCGCGCCGCCGGTGCCGACACGGTGCACGTGGTCGAAGGCATTCCCGACGACGTCCTGCGGCCGCCCGCCGTTGCCGAAGCCATCGAGGCGATCGCGGAGACCGCCGCACCGGCGGCGATCCTGCTGCCTTCCGGGCGGGAGGGCAAGGAGATCGCGGCGATCCTGTCCGTGCGGTTCGGCGCGGGCGTGGTGACCGACGTGACCGCCCTGGCCGCCGATGCCGACGGGCGCCTGGTCGCCACCCAGTCCGTGTTCGCGGGCACGTTCACCGTGCGGTCCCGGGTGACCCACGGCGTCCCGATCTTCACGGTCAAGCCCGGCGCCGCCGAGCCCGGGCCCACGACGGACCCGGCCGTCCAGAACCACACCATCACCCCCACGGAGGCGGGCGCACGGGTGCGGGTGACCGAGCGAACCGTCCGCCCGAAGGGTGACCGCCCGGCGCTCACCGAAGCCGAGATCGTCGTCTCCGGCGGCCGGGGCACGGCCGGCGACTTCTCGGCGGTCGAGGCGTTCGCCGACTCTCTGGGCGCGGCGGTGGGCGCGTCGCGGGCGGCCGTCGACGCCGGCTGGTACCCGCACGCCTACCAGGTGGGCCAGACCGGCGCCACCGTCTCGCCCCAGGTGTATGTGGCATGTGGAATATCCGGCGCCATCCAGCACCTGGCCGGCATGCAGACGTCGAAGACCGTCGTGGCGGTCAACAAGGACCCGGAGGCACCCATCATGGCGATCGCCGACCTGGGGGTGGTCGGTGACCTGCACGGCGTGCTACCGCAGGCGACGACCGAAGCGCTCGCCCGGCGGGCCTGAGTAGCCGGGATACATCGAACATGTTAGCGTTTCAATAGCGTCTAACGATCGGAGCAGCATGAAACCGCTACCGCCACTGGCGCCACTGCCTGACGTGTTCAAGGCGCTCTCCGACCCGATGCGGTGGACCATCATCCAGGCGATGGGTGACGTCGACGAGCTGGCGTGCACGACGATCGAGCAACTGTTGCCGGTGTCGAAGCCGACCATCTCCTACCACATCAAAGTGCTCTACCACGCCGGTCTCATCGAGATCCGCAAGCAGGGGCGCAACTATTTCTACCGCCTGCGCCGCGCGGCGCTCGACGAGGTCATGGACGAGCTGGGCACCTATTTCCTCAACGTTCCCCAGGTCGCCTGACCCGCCGATGTCGGTCACCGACGTCATGAAGGCGCTGGGCGACCCGGTCCGCTGGGACCTGTTCATCCGCATCGCCGCGCGCCCGGAGGTGGGTGGCACGGAGCTCGGCGAGGCGGCGGCAGTGTCGAAGCCCACGATGTCCTACCACCTGGGCGTGCTGCGGGACGCCGGCCTGATCCAGATTCGCAAACAGGGCCGGCACCACTTCTACCGCGTGCACCGCGAATATGGTGCCCGCGTGCTCGCCGACGCCCGGCGCCGCCTCAAGTCCCAATCCAGTTGATCATCGACGAGTCCCCGCCCGGAGCGCTTCCGGGCGGGGACTCGTCCGTGTCAACGCTCTTCCGGCGGTGATTTTCCTCGCCGTTGACGGGTTCTTCGACGTCACGTTATGGTTTGAGAATTCTCGAAGCATCAACGGAGGATGGCAGATGGTCGCGATCGGTGAGCTACCCCCGGTTGGCGAGGTCCCGGACCGCATGCTCGCCCAGACCGTACGGCAGGACCGCTTCGGCGACCCCCGCACGGCCTTCCAGGTGGAACAGGTGCCCGTCCCGCCGCTCGCCCCGGACCAGGTGCTGATCGCCGTGATGGCCGCCGGCATCAACTACAACAACGTCTGGGCCGCGCGCGGCATCCCGATCGACGTGATCGGCGAACGTCAGCGCAAGGGCGAGCCGTGGGACTTCCACGTCGGCGGCAGCGACGCCGCCGGCATCGTCTACGCGATCGGCGCCGACGTGACCCGGGTGGCGGTCGGCGACCACGTCGTGGTCCACCCCGGCTGGTGGGATCCGCAGGACCGGTGGGTGACCGCCGGCCACGACCCGATGCTGGCGCCGTCCGCGAAGATCTGGGGCTACAACACCAACTTCGGCTCGTTCGGCCAGTTCGCGGTCGTGCAGGCACACCAGTGCATGCCAAAAGCGGGTCAGCTGACGTGGGAACAGGCCGCCGCGCCGACGCTGGTCGGCACCACCGCCTACCGGATGCTGCACGGCTGGGCCGGACACACCGTCGCGCGCGACGACGTCGTGCTGGTCTGGGGCGGCTCGGGCGGTCTCGGGGTGCAGGCGATCCAGCTCGCGCGGGCCGCGGGCGCCGTGCCCGTCGCGGTCGTCTCCGACCCGAACCGCGGCGACTACTGCCTCAAGTACGGCGCACAGGGCTACGTCAACCGCAAGGACTTCGGCCACTGGGGCATCCCGGCGCACTGGACCGACGCCGACGGCCAGCGCGCCTGGTCGAAGGAGGCCCGCCGGTTCCGTGACGCGGTCAACGAGGTGGTCGGCGACCGGCGCAGCCCGCGGATCGTGTTCGAGCACCCCGGTGAGGCGACGATCCCGACGAGCGTGTTCGTGTGCGCGCCGGGCGGCATGGTGGTCATCTGCGCCGGCACCAGCGGCTACTCCGCCACCGTCGACCTCCGCTACCAGTGGGTGTTGCAGAAGCGCCTGCAGGGCTCCCACGGCACCAACGACGAGCAGGCCTACGCCTACAACGAACTCGTCCGCCTCGGCACCATCGATCCGGCCCTCGGCGAAGTCCTGCCGTTCGACGAGATCGGCCGGGCGCACTACGAGATGGGCGAGGGCATCGAGGTCTTCGGCAACCGGGTGGCGCTCGTCGGCGCACCGACCACCGGCCTCGGCCGGACAGACGTAACCGAAGGGGTTAGGGAATGAGCACGAAGAAGGTAGCGGTCGTCGGGCTCGGCACGATGGGCGCCGGCATCGCCCAGGTGGCCGCGCAGAGTGGACTGCAGGTCCTCGGCGTCGAGCGTGACGCCGCCGCGGTCGCGGCCGCACACGGTCGCGTGTCGGCGGGACTCGACCGGCTTGTCAAGCGCGACAAGCTCAGCGCCGCGGACCGAGACTCCGCGCTCGACCGCCTGCGGATCGGGACCGACATGGACGCGGTCGGCGACGCCGACGTGGTCATCGAAGCGGTCTTCGAGGACGTCGAGGGCAAGAAGGCACTGTTCGCGAACCTCGACAGGCTCGCGTCACCGGATGCCGTGCTCGCCTCCAACACCTCCACGATCCCGCTGGTCATCCTGGCCGCGGCCACCGTCCGGCCGGAACGCGTGATCGGGCTGCACTTCTTCAACCCCGTGCCGATGATGAAGCTCGTCGAGGTGATCCGGACGCCCGCCGCGGACCCGGCGGCCGTCGAAGCGGGCCGGCAGCTGGCGGTGGATCTCGGGAAGAGCCCGGTGCTGATCAACGACGTGCCGGGCTTCGTGGGCAACCTGCTCGTCGTGCCCTACCTGCTCGACGCGATCCGCGCCTACGAGCGCAACGTCGCCGAGATGGCCGCCATCGACGACGTCATCAAGCTCGGCTTCAACCACCCGATGGGTCCGTTCGCGCTCGCCGACCTGATCGGCCTCGACATCGTCCACGACATGGCGGCATCGATGTACGAGGAGTACAAGGACCCGAAGTTCTTCCCGCCGCCGCTGCTCAAGCAGTACGTGCGGATGGGCTGGCTGGGACGGAAGACCGGGCGTGGCTTCTACACGTATGACCGCTGAGACGGCGTTGGGTCCGCGGCTGGTCCGGGAGTGGGACGGCGAGCTGCGCTCAGCCGACCCGCTGGGCTTTCCCGGGTACGTGCCGCCACCGGCATCCGAGGAGGCGGTCACCACCGGCCTCGCCACCGTCGACGGTCGGGAGGTCGCGCTGATCCGCAGCCGGTTCGACCGGCACGGCGGCACGATGAGCGCCGCCGTCGGCGAGCGGGTGGTGCGCGCCTTCCGTCGGGCCACCGAGCAACGCCTGCCGGTGGTCGAGGTGGTCGCCAGTGGCGGCGCGCGACTCCAGGAGGGCATGTTCGCGCTCATCCAGATGGCGCGTACGGCCTCCGCGGCCCACGCGCACGCGACGGCCGGCCTGATGTCGCTGGCGCTCTACCACTCACCGACGACCGGCGGTGTCTACGCGTCCTGGGGCTCGTTCCCCGACCTGCGGGCCGCCGCGCCCGGCGCGACGATCGGCTTCGGCGGTCCGCGGGTCGTCAAGCAGGTCACCGGCCACTGGCCGCCGGCCGACTCGCACACCGCCGAGTCGGCTTACCGGCACGGGCTGATCGACGCGATCACGCCGCCGGCGGACCAGACCGCGTGGCTCGCCGCCGCGCTGGGTCACCGCCCTCGGCCGCTGCCGGTGCCGGCGGGGCGGCCCGCGCGGCCGGACCCGACCACCCGGCCCGCGGACCCGTGGTCGGTGGTGCGCCGAGCGCGCGGCCTGTGGCGGCCCTCCGGGGTCGAGTGGGCGGGCTGGCTGACCACCTCATGGGTCGACCTGCACGGCCGGGATCCGGCGATCCGTGCCGGGCTGGCCCGCATCGGCGGCCAGCGGGTGGTCGTGGTGGCGATGGACCGGCACGCGCGCGGCGACGGTGGCGCGCGCCCGGACGCGGCGGGCTTCCGGCTGGCGCAGCGGGCGATCCGCCTCGCCGACCGGCTCGGGTTGCCGGTGGTGACGATCATCGACACGCCGGGCGCCGAGCCGGGTCCGGCGGCCGAGTCCGACGGAGTGGCCGGCGAGATCGCCGCGACGCTCGTGGCGATGGCGGGGTGCCGCGCACCCACCGTCGCGCTCTGCGTGGGCGAGGGCGGCAGCGGCGGGGCGATGGCGCTGGCGCATGCCGACCGACTGATGATCCTCGACGGCGCGGTCTTCACCGTCATCGGGCCGGAGGCGGGCTCGATGATCCTCTACCGCGACCCCGGCCGTGCCCCCGAACTTGCCGCGGCGCTGCGGATCACCGCCGGCGACCTGCACGGGTTCGGGATCGTCGACGCCGTCCTGCCGGAGGACGTGCGAACCGTGCGCACGGCGGTCTGTGACGCCCTCGCGGGCGCCGAGGCGGGTGACCGCGACCGGCGTACGGCCGTGGCGACCAGCCGGATGCTGGCACGTTCCTGATGACCCTGACGAAGGAGTGCAGATGGCCAAACTGGTGATGGTCGCGTTGACCAACGCGGCGCCGGGCCGGGAGGACGACTTCCATGCCTGGTACGACAAGACCCACATCCCGCAGATCCGCGCGGCCGTGCCCGGCGTGGGTCAGGTGACCCGCTACCGGGTCGGTGCCGGGCAGCAGTCCGTGCACGAGTTTCTCTGCGTCTACGAGGTCGACGCCGGCTCGCCGGCCGAGGTGCTGGGCGCGGTCGGCGCCGGGGTGCAGAGCGGCGCGGTGGAGATGACCGACGCGATGTCGACCGACCCGGCCCCGATCACCGTCGTCTACGAGGCGCTCTAACACTGCCCAGCCCGTTGACGGCAGGCAGCGCTCTGATTAACGTGTTGATAGTTTTGAAACAATCACAGGAGGTCGTCGTGGAGAAGGTAGTCAAGAAGACCGGCGATTTCGGCATCGGCCTGATGATCCACTCGGTGCACATGACCGACGACGTGACGCAGCTCAACAAGTTCTACGAAGAGGTCTTCGGCGGGCTGCTCTTCATGGGTGTGGACACCCCCAACTTCCTCCCGGTGGAGGACCGCTGGGCCGGCCTCATCCAGATCGCCGACCTCTGCATCGAGACAATGGCACCGAACCTACCCGCCGACCCCACCAAACCGGTCGGCCGGTTCTACACCAAGTTCGGGCGGCACCTGCACTCGGTCGGCTACAAGGTCGATGACCTGGTCGGCCTGGGCAACTTCCTCATCAAGAAGGGTGTCTACATCGGAAAGCCGGGCGGCGGACGGCTCGAGGAGATGGAGCCCGAGACGGTCTACTTCTACCCGAGCCCGCGTGACACCGCCGGGCTGATGGTGGAGCTGTGTGCCGTCGACATGCCTGACGACCCTCGCCAGCTGGGCACCTGGTCGTCGCAGGTGAAGATGTGGGACCAGGTCCACCCGTTGGGCATCAAGCGGCTGGCCTACATCACCCTGGGCGTCAAGGACCTCGACGAGGCGGTCCGGGTCTACGTCGACACGATGCAGGCGGTGCCGGTGCACGAGGGCGTCGACGACGGCGCCCGGGCCCGCTACCAAACGGTCCACATCGGAGACTGCCTGCTCCAGCTGGCCCAGCCACTCGACGACGACTCGGCCCTGGGTCGGCACGTCGCCCAGTGGGGAAACATGATCTACGGGATCACCTTCAAGGTGCACGATCTCGATTCGGTCGAGGCCTGGCTCGACAAGAAGGGCGTGCGCACCACCCGGTTGAGCCCGACGACCGTCGCGGCCGACCCGGCGGACACGTTCAACGCACCCTACTTCTTCACCACCGAAGACATTCCCAACGACCCCTTCGACGCGGCATGAACTCCGCGCTGTCACGGACGCTGAAGCCGGCGTCGGTCGCCGTCGTCGGCCTCAGCGACACCAACCGGTTCGCCGACTACGTCGCGCCGACGCTCGACAGCGACGCCGAGGTGTTCATCGTCCACCACAAGAACCCGACGGTCTTCGGTCGCCCCACGGTCCCCTCGCTGTCCGCGCTCGGCCGGCCGGTCGACGTGGTGCTGAGTGCGCTCAACGCCACCCGCACCACCGAGCTGGCGGAGGAGGCGGCGGCGCTGGGCGTTGGCGGTCTTGTTCTGATCGCCGGCGGGTTCGCCGAGACCGGACCAGCCGGGCGGGCGTTGCAGGACCGCCTCGCGGCGACCGCCCGCGGGGCGGGCATGGCCGTGGTCGGACCCAACGGCCTCGGCTACGTCAACGTCCGGCACGGCATCAGCCTGACCATCGCCTCGCGGCACAAGCGTCGGCCGGGCGGGATCTCTCTCGTCTCGCACAGCGGTGCCATGCTCAGCGGCGTCGCGATGGCGGCGTGGGAGAACCGCGGCGTCGGACTCAACGTCATCGTCTCAGCCGGCAACGAGGCGGTCACCGACCTCGCCGACTACGTCGACTATTTCACCGACGACCCGGAGACGACCGCGATCGGGCTGGTCATCGAGACGATCCGACGCCCCGAGGCGTTCTTCGCGGCGGTCGCCCGGGCACACGCCGCCGGCAAGCCGGTCGCGGTGCTCAAGCTGGCCCGCAGCGCCCGCTCCCAGGAGATGGCGGCGTCGCACACCGCGGCGCTGACCGGCGACGCCTGGGTCTACGACGTGGCACTGCGGCAGGCGGGCGTCATCCTCGCGTACGACCCGGAGGAGCTCGTCGACCGGCTCCAGTTCTTCGACCAGTTGCCCCGTTCGCACTGGTCGGCGATGGACGGGCTGGGCGTCATCACGATGACCGGCGGGTTCGCCTCGCTTTCCTACGACATCGCGACGCAGGAGAACCTCACAGTTCCCCCGATGGAAGGGCTGGGGGAGTGGGTGCGTGCCACGATCCCCGGCGTGACCGTGGCCAACCCGCTCGACACGACCGGGTTCGGCGGAACGATCTGGAACCAGGTCGTCGCCCGCTACGCCGGCTCGGCGGAGTCGGACGCGATCCTCTACGTGCATCCGCTCGCCGAGGAGGACGACGGCGGCGCGCGCCAGCTGGTGACCGAGCTGGCCGACGCCGCCGCGCGTACGGACAAGCCGTTCATCATGTCCAACTGCTCCGGGACGCCGGCCGAGTGGACCGACGAGGTGCGCGGCCCGGTTGCCCTCGGGCGTGGGCTGCGACCCACGCTGCGGGGGATCCAGGCGATGGGTGCGTTCGTGCGCCACCACGCGCGCACCCGCGAAGCGGTCCCGTCGCCGGCGGTGCTGCCGCGCCCCGACGTTGATCTCGTCGCGGTGCCCGAGGGCCGGATGCTGCCGTTCAAGGAGTCGATGGAGCTGCTCACCGCCGCGGGCATTCCCGTGGCGCCCTACTACTTCGTGCCGGAGGACCCGACGGCCGCCGCGCCACCCTTCCCCGGCCCCTACGTCGTCAAGCTCGCCGATGTCGGGCACCGCACCGAGCACGGCGCGGTCAAGCTCCACGTGGCGGGCCCGGACATCCCGGCCGCGACCAAGGAGCTGCGGGACATCGCCGACGACCACGGTCTGTCCCCGCTGACCGTGGTGCAGCGGATGGTCCCCGCGGTGGGCGAGGCGTTCGTCGGGATCCAGGGGGCCAGCGAGCTCGGCCCGCTGGTCGTCTTCGGCCTCGGCGGTGTGCTGGTCGAGGCGCTCGGCCGGGTCGGGGGCCGGATGGCGCCCTTGAGCGACACCGAGGCGCGCGCGCTCATCGACGAGTTCGCCGACCTCAAGGTGATGCACGGGTTCCGCGGGCAGCCGGCCTGGGACCACGCGGCGCTGGCGGAGATCCTGGTGGCGGCCGGCCGCCTCGCCGCCGGTGGCGCCGAGTGGATCGCCTCGTTGGACATCAACCCGATCATCTACGGCGCCGACGGCTTCGCCGCGGTCGACGCCCTGTGCCTGGTGCGCTGAACCGCGAAGTAGATAAGCCCCTTGTCGACCCACGTGTCGACAAGGGGCTTTCTTCGGATCCTTAGTCGAGCTCCTCGACGAACCGCTTGAGCTGGCGGAGATTGCGGCACTCGAACACGCCGTCGCAGTGCGGCGCGTACTCGCCGATGATCGAGTCGCCGTCATCCCACGAGCTCGCCGGTTCCGGGTTGAGCCAGTAGACGTGCCGGGCCCGTTCGGCGACCCGCCCGAGGCTCTTCGCCCGTGCGGCGTGGTAGTTGTTGCGGGCGTCACCGAGCACGATCACCGAGGTGCGGGAGCGGACCTGCGCGCCCCAGCGTTCGGCGAACGTCTCCAGTGCGTGGCCATAGTCGGACCGGCCGTCGAGCCACACCGCCGTCGAGCCCTGGTTGATCTGGTGTGCGACCTCGCTGATGCTCTCGGCGCGGTCGAGCAGGTCGGTGACCTCTTCGACGCCGTCGACGAAGACGAAGCTGCGCACCTTGCTGAACTCGGTGCGCAGGGCGTACATGAGCTGGAGGGTGAACGTCGCGAACGCCGCGACCGAACCCGAGATGTCCGCGATGACCATGAGCTCCGGGCGCGCCGGGTGCGGACGCCGATACACGGGTACGACCGGCGTGCCGCCCGTGGACAGCGAGTTGCGTACGGTTCTGCGGATGTCGAGCGGGGCGCTGCGGTTGCTGCGGCGGCGCCGGGCCAGCCGCGCGGCGAGCTTGCGGGATAGCGGACGTAGGGCATCGCGGAGGACGCCGACCTCGTCGCGCGAGGCGTTGAGGAAGTCGATGTCCTCGGGCAGCGGGCGGCGCAGCGTTTTGGCGACCGCTTCGGCGCCGCGGTCGGCGACGAGCCGGCGGCGGATCTCGGATTCGACCTCGGCGCGGAAGGAGTCGACCCGTTCGGCGTACTCCTCGTCACGCAGCCGCTGTTCGAGCGGGGTCAGCGTGGACGCCTCGGCGCGGAGCCGGTCGAGCATCGCTTCCAGGTTGGCCGGGCGCAGTGCCTTGAAGAGGTAGAACGTGCCGGCGACGGGCCGGCCGGGCACCATCCCGGCGTAGCGGGTGACGAGCTGGGCGGCGATCGCCTTGAGCATCACCGTGTCGCCGTCGCGGATCCCGGCATGCAGCAGCGCGAGCAGCGCGTCCTCCTCCAGCCCGTTGACAACCGAGTGTCCCGCGTGGCCGTTGGCCCCGCTACGGGGCGACGTGGTCGCCGGGGCGGTGGTGTCGCCGGTGGCCTGGCCGGCGGCGGTGGCCTGGCCGGCGGCGG
>Ga0193743_1002215_pt1 | contig 13906 bp, 17 predicted proteins | sample L2c2metaG_FD_143038 | JGI IMG/M metagenome (GOLD analysis project Ga0193743, IMG submission 143038) | Soil microbial communities from a riparian zone of the East river system, Colorado, United States - L2c2 | ecosystem: Environmental > Terrestrial > Soil > Riparian zone | place: USA: East River... | reverse complement strand
TTTTTACCTTCAATAATAAGTATTCTAATTTCGATTTGTACCTGCGGGAATACCGGAGCTTTTAATTTTCTATTTAACAAGCTAAGCTAGTAATAGAAAAGCCAAGGGCGAAATCGTCTACACTCAACTCCGATTTTTGGTATATAGACATGCATCCCACCTTAGCAGGGCTTTATCCTTTTCTTTTAGGATCCCCTGCTAGGTGCGCCTTCCTGTCGTAGTTATGTTTATATATATATTTAGGATCCCCTGCTAGATCTCGACTAAGTCGTTCCGCAGTTGCCCTGACAGGATGCATGTCTATATACCAAAAATCGGAGTTGAAATAATAAAATGATGAAAAAGATAGAGAATGGTGAAAAGGTGATAAGAATGCTATGTCACGTGACCATCAGACTCCGCTATTGGAGCCGCAAGTGCACTCTGTCTTGGGCTAGCAATGATGAGGAGGGATGTACAGACACTGCTGGCACCAGGTGGTGTTTCCCTTGGGAAAACCTATTTATAGACAGGTTTTGTGATTTCCAAACAGTTTTTCTCATAGAAACATAAAAAGATTATCCAGCACTTTAAGTGATTCCTTGATAAAAACTTAAAGTGCTAGATAAATTTTTCATGTTTCCATGAGAAAAACTGTTTGGTGATTACAAAACATGTCTAAAAATAGGTTTCTCCCAGGGAAACACCACCTAGTGCCAGCAGTGAGAGGTGATGGAGAAGTATCGGAGGAAACGTCGGATGAAGCAGAGCGTCCCCTAACAAACCCTAGCTCGAAAGTGGTCTCGAGCTGATCAAAGCCAGCTATGTTAGGCTTGACAGTACCGATGCAGACCTCTTTGATGACAACACTACTACCAGAAAGAAGTGCAAAACAAATTGCTACATAGGGTTTATGGATGCTGTGTGAGGTGGGAAAACCCATAGGTGGGCCGCATCTGCTCACCGCCTCAACAGTGGCAAGTGGACAGTTATTCTTCAGGCTGCCATTGATAAGATGGATTGGTCTGGTGATGATGGTGATGTGGACTGTGAAGAAGAGAACAATGCTGGTGTGTTTGACCCTTGTTCTTTGATTGAAATTTGGTGAGTCTGTTACTACTACCATGGTCATAGGGCGGATTTTTGGCTGATAAGAAGACAATTAGATGTTGTTGGTGTTAGGGCAACTGCAGCTGTGACTTAGTCGAGATCTAGCAGGGGATCCTAAATATATATAAACATATAAAATACAACAGGAAAGCGCACCTAGCAGGGGAAACTAAAAGAAAAGGATAAAGCCTTGCTAAGGTGGGATGCGTGTCTATATACCAAAAATTGAAGTCAAAATAATAAAATGATGAAAAAGATGAAGAATGGTGAAAAGGTGATAGGAATGCAAAGGTAGCTACATCACGTGACCATCGGACTTGGATATCAGAGCCGTGAGTGTGCTCCATCTTGAGCTAGCGATGGTGAGGAGGGATGTACAGAGTTGACTAAGTGTTATTGGAGGAAACATCAGACGAAGCGGAGCGTCCCCTAACAGTTAGGTTCAGATATATTGAATATTATGGTGTTGTACACTTGAATACCCAAGAATAGTAGTGTACAGCTGAAAAAATATGGCTATTTGCATGTAATATGGGTGAAAATGAGCAAAAGGAAAGGGGCCACAACAATTCAGAGTTGGAGTTGTACCAGGGCTCTGTGTTAGGGGACACTCCACTTTGTCCAATGTTTCCTCCAATATTTCTCCATCACCTCTGTATATTCCTCCTCATCGTCGCTAGCCCAAGATGGAGTGCACTTGCATCTCCAATACCGGAGTCTGATGATCACGTGACGTAGCATTCTTATCACCTTTTCACCATTCTCCATCATTTTCATCATTTTATTATTTTGACTCTGATTTTCGGTATATAGACATGCATCCCACCTTAGCAGGGCTTTTCTTTTAGGATCCCCTGCTAGGTGCACCTTCTTGTCGTATTTTATATTTATATATATGTTTAAGATCCCCTGCTAGATCTCGACTAAGTCGCAGCCGCAGTTGCCCTAACATTCTGTACTAGGTCTAGTGTGAGAAACTGGTAGTGAATGGCAGGGGTATGCAGGGGTAGGGGTAGGGGTATGACATTTGAGACCCCTTGAAGACCCTTACCCCTGTGGGGGGTATAAATACCTAATATTTTTATTGATATATTTCTTAAGTTTAAACAAAGTTCTTATAAAATAAAAAGTGTAAACCAAGAATTCTACTCAAAATTTTGATTTTTAGCCAATAGCTCAACTTTCTAAATTTATACACCAAAGATAGTCTAGAGAGAGGATAGTTGGCTGGCCAGTACTGCTATGTGTGTTGGCAAAATACTCAAAGTCTATTTTAATGGTGTTGAGTAGAGAGAGTACTGATATATTGATATATATATGTGTAGATAAATGCTCAATATCATTAATAATTACATACCCTTCACAAAAACCCCCAGGGATTTCTGTACCCCTCCCTCATACCCCTCATACCCCTTACCTTTACCCCCCAAAACCCCTACCCCTTGCTCAGGGGTAGGGGTTTTGGGGGGTAAGGATAAGGGTACAGTAAATATACCCCAGGGTTACCCCTGCCATTCACTAGCAACTGGTACCAGTGATTTTCTGTGCCAGCACACATGCTGGATTCAACCATGTCAAGGTAGGTCCAGCTCATGCACTGGCAAGCTGGAACAACTGGACTTACTGGCTCCAGCCAGTCCAGCGACATGTTATTTTCCTGATGGATTGCAGTTTTACAAGCTAAGACTTCCAAGTTATTTGAGGCGCGGGAGACTTCAAACAGCAGATAGGAGGCCACAACGAGGTTAATGACAAACATAAAGAACATAGGCATAGACTTGAATGAATAATTGTTCCCTAGCGATAGCACCTATCAATCTGAAGCATCAAATTATTGAATATTATTTTAATTTATATTAATATCAAAATATTAAATTGAATTTTACCTTTATTATTTTCCTATCTAATTTGCTTTGTTCTATTTTTATTATTCTGGACGAGAGGATGGTAATAACCCAAAGATGGATGTTGTAAACAGGATTGTCTCCGTCAATGCGGCAAGGATGAAGGCAGCTCGTCCACTGGTTGTCAGGCCTATTGTAGCTACAAAATGGTACGAGGATTAGATTGGCTCTTACTTGGATATATGGTGTGACTAGCAAGCTACTTCGAACCACAAAAGCACGGCGAGTAAGCCCGAGACCAAACAGGATGGCCATCGATATCACATCCGCACTGGCAAGCAACAGCAAAACGTGGTTCCTCCAAAAAAAAAAAAAGGTGCATATAGCTGAAAGGCATGGTAAAGACTGCTCGAAATCAAAGTTAGGCTGTGAATTTGTAGCTCCATAGCACTGCTCGCACTGTAAGATGGCTATGTCGGCATTGTCGGCATTGTCGACGTGCTTGTACATGTTTATCAAGTTATTGTAAGCTTGAGCTCTATCTTTGTTGAGTGGAAGATGGAGAGGCCTCAGGCTGCTGGCCCTTCCCCTTCGGATTCGATGGACGTAGATTCGGATGTCGTTTCGTCTGTGGCTATGGCTATGACTACCAGCAGACCCCGTGCAACTTCTCTTCCTGCCAACCCCCCTGACTATACTGTGGGGTATATATATTCTTCGGAAATGATGTCACATTTTTCCCCTCACGGTCATCCAGAGCAGCCTGCTCGCATCCAACAAATATGGCAGACCCTTGTCCGGGATCAACTCACCAAAAAAATGAAGTGGCTTCCCATTAGAGAAGTTCGCAAGGAGGAGGCGTTACTCGTTCATAGCGAAGACCATTGGGATAAAGTCATTGCCATTCAATGTGAGTAAATGTGGGCCATGTTATCCCATACCTACTAAAAAGATCCCTCGCCTTCAGACTTGGGTGACCAACAGAGAGCTGACTCCGAAGACTACTATGAGCAAATGTCTCTTTATGTTATGCCAGGAACCACACGAGCTGCTCTTTTAAGTTGCGGAGGAGTAGTTGAAGCCTGCCTTGCAGTTGCGCGTAAAGAGTTAAAGAAAACTTTTGCAATAGTTCGTCCGCCAGGGCATCATGCAGAACCAGATGAACACATGGGGTTCTGTTTTTTCAATAATGTGGCTGTGGCAGCAAGGGTGGTACAACAGCTCACCCCGCTGAAGAGGATCATGATTCTCGACTGGTTTGTCCACAAGTTATTCCAGAATTCGACCATTCTAATCCATGATTTCAAGGGATGTTCACCATGGTATGTGTTGTCGACATTATCTTGCTGGAAAATAAGGCGATTGATTCGCCCACTTCAGGCAATGGAACACAGAGGGCATTCAACGACGATCCTTCCGTTCTTTACATTTCTTTGCACCGTTATGACCAGGGAACTTTCTATCCTTGTGGTCCCTTTGGTGGGATGCAATCCTGCGGCGAAGGCTCCGGATTGGGATTGTGAGTTCACATTCTTTGCTCCTAAGAGGTTTCTAAGTGTTTTGGCAGTTCTGTGAACATCCCTTGGCCAGAAAAAGGCATGGGAGACGCTGAATATATATATGCATTTCAGAAAGTTGTGATGCCCATTGCGATGGAATTCGCTCCCGAACTTGTCATTAGTATGTTAAATGGGTTCCCGACACTGCCGGCTCTAATGCCTAAGCACATATAGTTGCAGCAGGTTTCGATGCGGCAGCAGGAGATGAACTTGGCGAATGTCACGTTTCCCCCGCAGGATATGCCCATATGACCCACATGCTGGCTGGTTTGGCTGGAGGGCGTTTGGTAGTTGCACTCGAGGTACAGTCAAACCCCTTCTCTGTACTTCGACTTTTGATGACCGACGTACGGGCAGGGTGGATATAATCTTCAATCTATATCTCGGTCTGCTTTAGCCGTAGCACGGGTTCTTCTCGGACAGGCGCCAGATGAACTAGGGTCCATGACGGCCAACGAGTCAGCAACAGAGACCGTCTGGTTAGTCGCACGAGAGCAAAGTCGATATTGGAGGAGTGTAGATCCAAAAAGTTGTGAGCCACGAGAAGGTGGCTCCATTTTATTCCATCTTTTCATCTCGCATGCTAATTTATTTCCCAACAGGTATAGAAGAAGCGAGTTTTTCCATACCAGGCACGTATGGCTCCCTAATGTTTGGTTTCTTTTTGACCGTAGCTCTCTACGAACAGAAATTCTGAAAGCGCATCGGCAACATTATCTTTATACTAACTATGACATGATGCAAGTCCCAATGATAAGTCCTGAACTTGAAGAACGCTTTTCATCTCAAATTATGTGCACGTACGTATACCTTGTTGTTTCCGCTGTTTCCAGCTGTTGGATTTCCACCAGATCAGACATGTTTGAAAATAAAACTCTGGTCATTTTTGTGCATGAATTGTAAGTAGTTCATTCAACCGGATCCAGTTTCAATGCCCTTCTCACCTTTTTCGAAAGTGGAAATTTGCGCCTTGAATTAGAGTCATCTGCCACATGCGACGTCCATTTAGAAAGGTCTTATCTTGTAGGCACCATGTCTTAGTTTCAATCTTCCAACTGACTGTCCTTCAGATTGACTTTTCCAAGGAACTCATTTCTTGGGTGAAAAGAGAAGGGTTTTCCTTACTCGATGCAAATTTGTTTCCTAAATCCATTAATACGGTTTGTCTGTTTCCAAATCCGAAGTCCTTGTTTACCACATTTTTACAGCGAGGGAAGTTGATGGAAGATGCTGGTAGAGACGTGCTGATATACCTTTGGGATAATTACGTCCAGAAAGTCCAACACCTTCAACTTAAATCACTCCATGACGTTTTTTTTGCAGACTTTCAAGTGCACAGCGAATTATCCTTATTGGCCATGGTCCTGGCTGCAAACCGCTTATTGATTTAGTCAATCGTCGAGGTAATTGGAGTGTGCACCTCGAAGTCACATGCATTGATGTTGTGATAGTTACTTCCGTTACGAAATCAGTCAAGGCAATTGTTCAGGTTATGGGTTCACAAAAGTCGCCTTCATTTCCTTCCGATATCGAGGATGCCCGTAATTGGTATGAGCGGGTGTGTGATCCTGTCTTAATCCCTTTGGGGAACCATTGACAACTTTTCAGTGTTCCCTCGTCGTTATACCTTCAACTCATCCCATGACGGGGCCTATGAAGCCAAAGGACATAAGAAGACATGGAACTATTATTTCTATTGGTATTGGTCTTTCACCAGTGACTTATTGTAACTGACTTCCAAAATAGATGCGATACGTCAGATCCATGTGATCTCTCATGGTCTACCTGGAATCAAACAATTTGTGAAGGAAAAAATCTCAACTTCTCCGTTGTCCAACCGGACAAATAAAATATCGTCTTGATATCCTCTCAGTGCTATCGATACTGCTATCTAGCTCTCTTTCTACCTTACTGCATCAATTCTACTGTCTCCCTATGCGGCGAAATTACACTAATCACTTTGCCTTCGAAATCAAGTAAATCCCCGTGTTTGACTGCGACGAGGTCTGTGTTGGATACTTGAATACCCAATAAACGTTCCAGATTAACAGATGCAAGGGCAAACGCTTCATGCTTGGATAATGTCCCATTTGCTTCAAGGGCAGCCTAACAATACCTCCTTAAGCAACAGGTTGAGCAAATTACAAAGCTAACGTACCCAGGCTATATCAAAGCGCAAATTCCTAGAGGTCCATTGCTCTTCAACTCCGAGTCCCACTGTCACGTTATATGCAGAAAGCAAAGAAACAGCACTGTGCTCTGTCAAAGGGGGTCCAGGCAAACTTGCGGGAAATCAACCATGGACAAGAAAATGGGTGTTACATTACTTACATACGTCTCGATTTCCAGGTCCCTGGAAATGGGTGAGCGGGGTTCAGGATGATGCCAACTTTTGCGGCCCCTATCTCTTTTGCTAAGATATGGGCCTCGCTAGCGCCAGCGAAAGTCATTTGCATGACTGTTCCATGTTCAGTCTCGATTTCTTTCTTAAGATTAATCAACGAAGCCATGATATCCGCGCTGTGGACTTGGATAACTAGTGGCAATTTCCCCTGCAGGGATGGTTATAGAACATAGGTAATCAGGGAGATAGATTTATAATGCTTACTTGTACGACATCTTCAAAGCGGGCTGCGAGCTCGCCTTTTCCTCCTCGAAGCAAATTACGCAGTACAGCTATATGAGTGCTTACACTGTGTCCCGAGGAGTCAATCGCGACATGCAGTGCTACTATGTCCTGTACAACAGCCCCTTTGGCCAAACGATGCGGAAGGCCGGTGTTGAACGCAGTACTTAATCCCGCCAAAAATCCATTGGAGCTGGGAGCAGTAATCCCAGTGGTCACACCAGAACGATAAGCAAGCCTAAGTCCAGTGTCAGGACAATGCTATAACCTACAATATAATCCTTACAATGCGTCCCGGGTGTGAAATTGTAATCCATCGACGGCTTTGATAACACTTCCCTCTCCAACGATATTGGGTGGATTAGATTTCAACGAGTCGTGAACATAACCATCATTAGTGGAAGGCTCTCCATCGATATGGTTAAGACCTAAGCGACTTCCATAGCTGATTAGGGCAGGGCTAAAGAGTAGTTATGGTAAGTTTGCAAAATGTTTGAGAGTGAACTTTTCACGTACGATATAGTACCTCCTTCCAGATCAACTTGCTGGATATTGGCATCATGGTTGGTTACAGAACATGTCGACGCAACGCCCATGCAGACAATCTCTCCATTCTCAACGACAACATTACCAAAGACACCTGCCTCAGAGGCAGAGAAGGCCTCTCGTATTCCATCGCCTTCCTTTAATAAGACACTTTTGACATTAGTAAAAATGACCAGATCAGAACGGGACCGCCTTGGCGCTAGGGGCGGCAATCCGTCGTATTTGAGCGCATCGTCGGCCTCGTGACTAAAATCAGGCGTTTTGGGGACACTTTGGAAAGATGGTGGTTTCGAGTTCACATATGGAGTTGTTATTTGGGCGATCCCATCAATAAAGACCTGTTTAGGTGTTGCTCCAAGGGCAAGTGGGTGACTGTCCCATAACACAACGTCTAAATTATTACGTCGTCAAATAAAATGAGCGATGAAATTACTATATACATACCAGCATCATAACCTGGATGTTTCATGTGCTTATTCAGGTTGAGTTCTTCAGGTCGTCAAAACCATACCTAATTTAATATACCCAATTCTGTGATCATAACCCAAGACTGTAGCAGGAGTAGAGGTCACAGATGCGAGCGCCAGATTGTGAGGTAAACCATAGTAATGTGCTTGCTGTGCGTCGTACAACAAATGGCGAGAATTCATAACAGGGTGATCGCTCTGCGGCAATTAGTGATCAGCCCTCTATAGGTAGTTGGTTTCTTTCAATATCATCATGAAGGCATTACCTTTATCACCACCCTCAACCCGTTTTCGGCCAAGATGCGCGGCGCGAATTCCGAGCCACGATATGCTTCTCGTTTGTATCGTGCATTGGTTGCGAACAGTGCGATGGCAGGTGTTGGACCTTAGAAAAAACCATGTTATCATCTCTGCTTTTTGGAAGATAAATGAAGAACAAACCATATGCTTTCTTCAGCAGGTCAGGAACAAGATACGTCTCATGGGCGTGATGAAATGCGGCGATAGGGAATTTGAACTCGTTGGTGAGCTAGAATGATGAAGGCGGAAGATATAATATGCCTTTGCAGATTGATGCAGTAACTGACATACCCTGACAATACCATCTAGATCCGTGGCTTCGTAACAATGAGTGTGGACCTTGAGCATAAATAGTGTGCATTCAATCAAGAAAATACTGTCTGAATTACTAACCTTAACACGCCCTCTTAACACATCAACAAGGGCTTCCCACTGTAAATCCTCCGGAAAGTTTCCTATATCCTTCCAGTGCCCCGCAAGAGCCTGACTGCAATACTGGTCTTGTCTTTGTTTGATCTTGTACGCAGTGTTATAGCTAATAGTTAATTTGTTGATTGAAGATACCAAATTTGCAGAATGATAAATAAGAACCCTTGTCTGAAGGCCCATATCGTGTCCATTCGAGTACCCGAGTATAAATTACCTATAAAACGGTGAACAGCTATGTCTGAGAAGTTATGCATGGTCCACATACTAGGATTCTCGCCTATGTCACAATCGTGTTAATTAGAAAACCAAAAGGCGCTGCGAACCGAGGCACACACCGCAGGCGTGCCTAATCACAAATATCAAGTAAGTCACACAGATTTTGTTGGTTTAAATATAACTGACTTCATTTGTCTCCATCGGGGGGGAAGCGAGGGATCAATATGAGTTCCATTCAAGCTGTAGGGGGGCTCAAGTAACATCGCAGACGACGAGCGTTCCACCGTAGGGCGCAGTTTAATGGTGAACGCTTGACCGCCTGTGGAAAGTCGTAAATCCTACTTGTTTGTCTCCGAACTGAGAAGAATACCTATCGCATCCGCAGATCCTGGAAGAACATTGACGGTTGTTACACCACCCGAAATAGACAGCTTATATGCCTCGTCATGAGTGTTGAGGCCATCAAGACTCCGAAGCCAAGGCAGCACCAAGCCCTTCAAGGAATTGGTATCGTCAGAACCCCGAAGAGCGGGAGAACTGTCGACGCCCAGATGAGAGTGAAGGTCAACGATGCTAGTAGAGGTTTTTCAATGACGAAAAATATAATCAGGTTAGGCCGCTACATACCCCGGAGTAATCCAAGCCCCTTCCGCGTTGATCACCACTAGGTCTTTATACTCAGCCAGAGCGCTATCCTTGATCAACCCAATTGCTTTAATAAGACCCCTGTCTATCAAAAGATCTCCCGCCACTACTTCATTGCCAGAGACGCGTCCAGTCCAGATGCTCGCGTTTTTGAAGAGAGTAGGTGGTGTTCCACGCACAAAGCGGTCTGAGTGTGATCTCTGATGGAAATTACTTGGAGGACCAGGTAGAGCCTTTAGAGCATTGCATTTCTCGAGGATTTCTGCAGCGTCAAAAGGGACATTATCCAAATGCTTGGTGTACTGCCAATCCGAGAGGGACGCGTTGAGGGCGGCGAGGGATGCAAATGTGAGGAAGACAGCAGCCAAGAGGGACTTGCCATTGAACCTTGTCCGATATCCGTACACTACTGACTTGTCCATAAGTAAGTAGTCACTAGTCAAGTGGGAATTTGATCCTTCCTTCTTATAAACCGTCCTCTTTCCCATGTCTTCCGCAGCACCACCAGTGGTTATTCCAGCCTCCGGTAACAACATTGTAATAAGCCCCCTACAGGTCTATGTTTACTTCTATCGAGAAGAAAACGTCTCTCACGCCGTTTACAGCGAGGCAATCCGGTCCTGGAGTGCATTAGAAATGCTGGCAAAGAATTCGGAGATATTCTAGTCGATTATCAAGTCGGAAGGACGACTGGTGTATTGTTCTTGAGGTAAATCCTACGCGCGCTGTTCGCCATCTGCTGTTACCTCACATGCCGCAGTCTTAAGTATCATCGACTTCACCCGGAGTATATTCCTACTCGTATTGACAAACTTGGAACTTCCTACAACCTCAGAATCCTCCTAATTTTGTGTGACATTGTAAGATATTATCTTTATTTCTTTTCAAATTTTCCTCCGGCTGATTGTTTTCAGTCAGAACATCGCGAACCCATACGTGAACTCACAAAGGTAATCATGGGCGTTCAGGGAAGTCGTCGTTTCTGAAAACGAAATCAGGCATGTTTAATAAATAATATCACCGTGATAGTTGCATTCTCGTTCGTGACATTTATTTATTCTGTCTCTTGCTTTTTACTACTGCTTGATCCCGTAGATTCGAAGAAGCAGGTCATTATTTGACAACTTTCAAGCAATTCGAATTCAAATCACCCGATCTCATCAAAGAGCGTATCGACAGAGATTATCCCACCATATTACGAACCGCATTGACAACGATTAGTAAAGTCAACAAAACGGATGTCGAGACATTAAGAACATCTTTCAATGTGTGTCATGTCAAATGCCTTCAAAACGGCCCTGACTGACTTGTACCAGAGTTTTGCAAATGTTTCCAAATTCACAACTGACCAACTACAAAGCCTTCCTGGTTTTGGTCAAGTCAAGGTTAAAAACATCAAAAATGCATTCGAAAAGCCTTTCCGAAACCAAACAACCGCCCCATTATTCATGTCGCAAACCTGCAAGTTAGGGGAGTCATCTCAGACAGGAATCGTGCATCATGATCAGCCCACACATCATGTGTCCAGAGAGCCAAGCCCCATCTGGGACATAGAATTAGATCTATAGCAAGGGGTATGCAGGAAAAAAAATTCTATAACACTAAGATAGGCGACGGCTTATTCCAGCATGTGTTATGTAAGCAGAAAAGTCTCCTCGCCGAGATCCTTTGTCGTCCACCACAACACATATTTTGCAGATTTGAGAACCAGAGGATGAGAGGGAATATGTTTCCCTTCAATTCTCAGGTTTTATATTTTAAAAATATGTTGAATTGAGCATGTAGATAGGTCATTAAAAAATGTTTTTTTCTTTGAAGTATTTCATGGTCCCAAACACATTTCCATGCGATTCCCAACATTTCAGGTTTTCGATGAGGGTGGATTTGTCCGCTGATGTAATCAAGCACGTGACCTCATCACTAAAAGGGAGGAGAGATAACGGGCCATTGGGTGCAAAAACAGGTGAAATTGGGATCGGAACTCACTTTCTATACATCTGAACTTATTACCATGCCTCGCAAGTCTAAATCGGCAATTTCCCGCATTCAAAACCTTGAATCTAATGCAAAAAAGCGACCCTCAGTCACCATTGAAGATGTAGATGACGAGGGCGAACCTTACAACCCATCTCCTTCACATTCCAATGATCCAATCGACTCGGAAGGCAATTTAATCGGAGTTGAGGATGAACCAATCACCATAATTGGGTATTTGGATGACCTTGAGGAAGAACCCCTCCCTGATCTAGTGTTTGAGAACTCAGGTCAAGAAGATTCAGGCTTGGATTTGGAATCAGATGGTGAATTTGAAGAGATCAGCAAAGTTTCAGCTTTGGAGAAGTTTGCAAACACATTGGCAGAGGCACAACGAGTTGCAGTTGAGGCTGAGGACAAGCCGTTGAAGGAATACAATCGCCCCAAACACTATTTGGGAAATTCTGCTAGACAAAAGAGGCGACACAGACAGATCAGGAGGGAGCTTCAAGCCAAGGGGTATCATTCAGTAACGGAGTGGTTTTCCAAGAGAAAGGAAACCCCAGATGAAGCCCAGGAACCAGACGATCATGAAGGAAGCGATGAAAGGTCTCCTGGAGGTGGTTCAGACTCAGATGACCAGGTGGATGACCCAGATCCTCACAATATCAATTTGGTGCGAGTGAGACAAGACCTTTGATTAAATGGTAACTGACAAAGGAATTTTTAGCCGCAAAATGACCCCATCTTGGAGGACTCTCAGGCTGTCAATGTCGATTACAACACATCCATGGAAAAAGATGCCACAGCCAAAGCACACAAGAAGGTTGAGGAACTTCTCCGTGAACTTAGGGAAGGAAGAAAACCTGTGGATAACTCTCTGCCCAATGAATCAGATATTGTTTTAAATCGCCTCAACTACAAGGACCTCCCAAACCTTTGACGTGCTCAGGCAGAACTCTCTGTTAAAGCCAAAGACAAGAAACTTGATGTGTTTTTTTGTGCTCGGATTACAGGAATGGTTGGAACATTAAACCTCTATCTAGATCCCCAGCTTTCCTATACTTGGCGCGAGGCATCTTTGATTGCATCCAAATCGCAGGGACATGGCGTCAATCATGCTCGAAATCTACGCACCTGGATTCACCAGTACTTGGGGTCAAAAAGGCTACCTATTCACCGATATGGAAAGCTGCGTACCTCGGTTCTTCAGGATGAAGATTTCTCCCAATCCATTCAGCTCCATCTCCAGAAAATTGCAAAGGATGGATATATCCGAGCACAAGATATTGTGGACTTTATGGAAACCCCTGAGATGCAAACCAAGCTTGATGAAATTGGCTCAAGGAAGAAGAAGATTTCATTGCGCACAGCACAGCGTTGGCTCCACACAATGGGTTGGCGTTATAAAAGAAAGAGGAATGGGATGTATATCGATGGCCATGAGCATGAGGACATTGTGGAGTATCGAACAGCATTCATTGAACGGTGGAAGATCTACGAGAAGCAGATGTATTCCTACGACAATGATGGAAAATGCAACAATGAACTTACCGGGTTTCCTGTCCCTCCTGGTCAACGATTCCGGCTCATCCTGGTCACCCATGATGAATCAACGTTTTATGAAAATGACCGTCGCAAAACCACATGGGGGCACAAATCCGACAAGCCAGTCCCATTGAAAAGGGGGAGGGTTCGTCACTTATGGCATCAGATTTTTTGACCGTGGAATGGGGGAGATTACAAAATGCCGATGGGACACGGCGAGTGAAGCTTGAAGTCTTAATCTATTTTTGGCTCATGTGTCAGATCAGATCAGCATGCATTGTTTTCAAGGCTGCTAATCACCTGCTCGCACGAGAAAGCCTGAAGTAGCCGAAAAAGGGGATGCTCTGACAATACAGACGCACTCCCTCGTAATGGAATTGCGCGCAACGGCGCTCTACTATACAAATGACAAGTACAGAAGAAACAGATTTAAAACCGAGTCGGAGAAAAGGAAAAAGTAAAAGTAGACGACGTGGCACACCAAAACCTCTGGAAAGGTTCAAAAACCCAGTGGGAAAAAGGAACAATTCCGCGAGGAAAGCTACCACGAGGAGAGGTGGGTGGGTATGTCGACAGAGAAACAGACTAAAGACGTAACTAGAGAAACAAGAACAGTTGCTAAGAGCACGAAAGAAAGTAATCGAAGAATGAAGCTCACCCAGA
>Ga0193743_1002214_pt1 | contig 13910 bp, 16 predicted proteins | sample L2c2metaG_FD_143038 | JGI IMG/M metagenome (GOLD analysis project Ga0193743, IMG submission 143038) | Soil microbial communities from a riparian zone of the East river system, Colorado, United States - L2c2 | ecosystem: Environmental > Terrestrial > Soil > Riparian zone | place: USA: East River... | reverse complement strand
CGCTGGGCGCCTTCATCGACATTGGCGGCTCCGGCGCGCGGGCCGACGCCTTCACGATCTGAATCGTGCAATGGGTCGGCAACGAGATACGCGTGCTGGATTACTATGAGGCGGTCGGCCAGGTGCTGGCGTTTCACGTCAACTGGCTGCGCAGCCATGGCTACGCGCAAGCGATCCTTTATCTGCCGCATGACGGCATCAACGCCAACAACATCACCGGCAAGCGCTATGACGAGCATCTGCGCGACGCGGGGTTTTCTGTCGAACCGCCTGTGAAGAACCAGGGCAAGGGCGCCGCCATGATGCGCATCGAGGCGTTGCGACGGTTGGGCCCGCAGCTCTGGTTCAACGAAGCCACACCGAGCCCGGCCGCGACGCGATCGGTTTCTACCACGAGCGCAAGGACGACGTCCGCAACGTCGGCCTAGGGCCGGAGCATGATTGGTCAAGCCATGCGGCCGATGCGTTGGGGCTAATGGCGGTTTGCTACGAGGCGCCGGGGAGGGTGGGGAGTTTTAACCGGCCAATCCGGTATGCGGACAAGGGGTGGAGGTGAGAGACGGATTCACGGCGTTATGGCCGCCTTCGTGTGCCCAAATGGGCAAAATTGCGGTATTATGGCGCAAACGCCACGTTGGCTTGGGCCTGCCAGGTGGAGATAACGTCTGCGACGGGCGTCAGTCCGCCACCGCCATCGCCGGATTATCCGCGCGCACCGAGCCGGCAATCTTTTCCGGATCGACCTGTTTCGACGCCGCCCATGACTGCAGCTTTGGTGGCCGGTACGTTTTATCCGCGCGCCAGCGGTCGAACACGGAGGCGTCGATGGTCTCGTTGATGTTGGTGACGCCGGGGCCCTCGTCTTTCGGAGCAACGCCGATCGGCCGGTAATAGGCGCGGCCGAGCGTGAACAGCCGATACAGGCCCCACATGAATTCGCCGTAGGAATCCGAAATCCTGGCCGCGCCCGCGAGCTGTTCGGCGGCAAAGCCGTCCTTGAAGGTGAGGCCGAGCGTGGATGCCTTGCGCTGCAGCCATGTGAACGGCAGTTGCGCCAGCGCATCGTCGAAACAGCCGCCGCCGACATTGGCGTGGGCGCCGACGAACCACCTCTGCTCGGTTCGCTCGATCGGCCGTGGTGCCGCGTTGACCGCCCCCTCGTTGGTCCACACCGTCGGCGCGAAGGCCTTGCGGTGCTCGTCGATGGCGAGCGCGTGAAAAGCGTATTCGTTGTTCAGGCGCAGGCCGGTGTTGAGGAACGGATAGGCCGATCCGCGCAAGCGGCGCAGCAGCGGGAACGGCACGCCGAGCGCGCCGACGGTATCGAACACGCCGATGAACTTGATCGGGATCGGCTGCGCGAATTTCAGCATCCAGGCTTCTTCGTGGATGAAATCAGTCGTGCCGCTGTCCCGCGCAGCGATCAGTTCGCGGATCGTCCGCTGCCCGGAGCGGCGGTAGCGCATGAACAGCTGGTTGACGCCGAGCGGCGCGCCGCTCTGCAACAGCCCGCATTTGGACACGAATCCCGACAGGCTTCGGGCGGTGTAGGCGCCGCGGCTGAAGCCGAAGATAAAGACCTCGTCGCCCGGGTGATAGTTCTCCATCAGCCATTCGTAAGCGCTGGTGATCGCGGTATCGATGCCGGCGCCGAACATGCCGCCGCTGATGCGCTCGCCGAATTTGGTGCCGAGGCCGGTCGAGTAATACGCGCGCTGCTCGCGGCCGTCGGAGCCTTCCGGCGCGAACAGCGCGCGGAAGCGCCAGATGTTGGTGTTGTCGCTGACCTGATTCCAGGTGCCGTCGAGAAACAGCGCAAGGCGTTTCGGCGACGGTGCGGACGAGAGATCCGGCATGGTGGCCTCTTTGGTTCGGGAGATCATGAACGTGATTTATTTCGCGGCAGTGACGGGTTTGGCGAGCCTGGTGAGTGGCGTGCTTCTGGTTGGCGTCGGCCGCACCCCGCGTGCGGGAGAGGCCGGCACCATCATGGCTGCGTTTGGAGTAGTAATGCTCGTTATAGTAGCCGTCCATCAGTTATTCGCGTGAAGCTTAAGGATTGAACATGCCCAAAATGTCTCCGCTCGATCTCAAGGCCATGCTCGCGTCTGAGAGGGCCGACGCACTGGCCGCCATCTCTGCGGCCAAGCTGATGGAAGAGCGCGCCGACGCGATGGACTATTATCTCGGCGATATGCGCAAGGATATGCCCGCGCAGGAGGGGCGTTCGCGTGCGGTCTCGACCGATGTCGCTGACACCATCGAGGGTCTGATGCCTAACCTGATGGACATCTTTGCCGGCTCCGACGAGGTGGTCCGCTTCGAGCCGGTCGGACCCGAGGATGAAGCCGCGGCGGCCCAGGAGACCGACTATGTCAATCACGTCTTCATGCAGCAGAACCCGGGCTTCATGGTGCTGTATTCCTTCATAAAGGATGCGCTGCTCTCGTTACCGGCTTTGTTGGAGCAGTTTGGCTCGGCATCAAGGCGTTGCTCGGTAAATAGTCAGAGGCGGCAGCCGCATCGGCTGGCATCACAGAAAAGCGGAGCTTTAAGGGCTGGTCGATGTACAGGATTTGCGAGGTTGACGGGCAGGACGACGAAGCCGCGGATATTCTGGCAGACCTTCACCGGCTTACATTCTTTGATAGCGCCCCGATTCCGAAATTCGATCAAGGTTATAGGTCGGTCGCTTTTCGCGAGGCCGCGCCGGTTGGCTTTGCAGGTGTCATTCCATCCACGCGCGCCCATAATGCCGGCTATTTTTCGCGCGTCGGAGTGCTGAGGAGACACTGCGGCCATGGTCTGCAGCTGCGCATGATGCGCGCGATGGAATCCCGTGCTCGCAACAACGGATGGGGCTGCTTGGTCTCGGACACCACCGATAACATCGCCTCGGCGAACAATTTTATTCGCGCTGGCTACCGCTTGTATGAGCCGCAAAATCCATGGGCATGGCCCAACACATTATATTGGAGAAAGTCCATCAAATGATGGCGTCATCGTCGTTGATGGGAATATTTGAAACGCGCCGTCACGCGGCATATCCATCCAAAGCCCTTCATCTCGCCCGGTGGCCTTATGGCTATCGGGCTTTTTTTGCGTTTCAGGGCACGAAGATGCGGAGCCATTGTTTCTTGCGTCTTCATGCCTTATACGACGCAGAGGGGGCATCACATGACGTTGTTGAACAAGGTTTTCACGACCAGGACGCTGGTGCAGATCATTCTTGTACTGGCCGCCGCGGTCATTATGAAGGCGGCAAGTCTGCACTACGACTTTAGCTGGGCGACCGCGCTGGCGGCGGGTTAACCGGCTGGCTTGTTTGGCCCGCAAAAGCGGGTCGGGGGTCGTAGATGTTCGATCCACCGGTCCCCGGCAGGCAGCCGATTTCAAAAAATCCCAGATCGAGAGCGCAAATCCTGCCAGCGCCAGGATGTAGTACAGCGTTGCACCCAGGGTGCCCGGAAACGAAGCCATCCTTGCCACGGGACCTAGCAGCGCGGGCAGCCCATAGAATACCAATAGCCACCAGGCACTCTTATCATGGTCATGCAACCGCTCGGTGTGAATGACGACGAGCCTTGCTGCATTGCACGATCCTGTCGTCGCAAATCCTTCATATGCCGCCTATACTTGGGTCCGCCATTGGTGTTGAAATCGCTGTCTTGCGCAATATCCCTCTTTGAACCCGGAGTTATCTCCATGAAGGCTGTCCGTTTTGTCCTGGCCTTGCTCGCGCTGTCACTGTTGGCGCCGTTGCAATCGGCCAAAGCTGCGGACGTGGTTTGCTACAATTGCCCGCCGGAATGGGCGGATTGGGCCTCCATGCTCAAGGCGATCAAAACCGATCTCCATTACGATATTCCGCACGACAACAAGAATTCGGGCCAAGCGCTGGCCCAGATATTGGCAGAGAAAAGCAACCCGGTCGGTGATATCGGCTATTTCGGTGTCACCTTTGGGATGAAAGCTAGGGCCCAAGACGCTCTGGAGGCTTATAAGCCCGCGCACTGGGACGAGGTCGCCCCCGGCTTGAAAGATCCGGACGGCTACTGGACTACGATTCATTCCGGCACGCTTGGTCTGTTCGTCAACAAGGATGCGCTGGGCGGCAAACCGGTGCCGGCTTGCTGGAAAGATCTCCTAAAGCCGGACTACCGCGGCATGGTGGGCTATCTCGATCCGTCATCGGCTGCCGTCGGGTACGTAGGCGCAGTGGCAATTAATCTGGCGCTGGGCGGCTCGGCCAGTAATTTCGATCCCGCGATCAATTTCTTCAAGGAGCTGAAGAAGAATGATCCGATCGTTCCCAAACAGACATCTTATGCGCGCGTGGTCTCGGGTGAGATGCCGATCCTTTTGGATTATGATTTCAACGCTTATCGAGCCAAATATTCGGAAAAGGGCAATTTCGAGTTCGTGATCCCGTGCGAGGGCTCTGTGGTATTTCCTTATGTCGTTGGTCTCGTCAAGAATGCCCCAGATAAGGAAAAAGCCAAGAAGGTGATTGACTATCTTTTGTCGGATAAGGGGCAAGCGATCTGGACCAACGCGTATCTACGGCCGGCACGCTCCATTGAACTGCCCGAGGCGGTCAAGGCGAAGTTCCTGCCTGACAGCGACTATGCCCGCGCCAAGGCGGTCGATTGGGGCGAGATGGAAAACATGCAAAAAGGTTTCGTCGACCGCTATCTCGCCGAGGTTCGGTGATGCAGTATGGTGCCCTTTATCAGGGGCACCGTTGTTTTCATGCCGCGCAAATCATTCGTCTGGCTATGTTTGCTGCCATTGGGCGTGGTCACGACAGCGTTCTTTCTGTTGCCGATGGCACGGTTAGTCGTCGTGGGTGCTGAAGGCCCGCAGGGACTGGCCGGATACCTCGCTATTCTGACCGATCCGCGCTATCGTGCGACCCTGATCAACACCATTCTGCTGGCCGCCGCGACCACCGTCGTGACGCTTATCATCGCGACAATCGCGGGGATGTTCCTGCAACGGCATCGTTTTCCCGGACGTGCCGTGCTGATCGCGATGCTGACTTTTCCATTGGCGTTTCCCGGTGTGGTTGTCGGCTTCTTGATAATCCTGCTTGCCGGACGGCAGGGCTTGATCGGCGATCTCTCCAATCGCCTGTTTGGTGAGAAGATCGTTTTTGCTTATTCGATCTACGGGCTTTTTCTGGGCTATCTCTATTTTTCGATCCCTCGCGTCATTCTTACGATCATGGCCGCGGTCCAGAAACTCGACGTTGGCCTCGAGGAGGCCGCGCGTTCACTCGGCGCGAGCCCCTGGGCCGTACAACGCGACGTCGTGCTGCCGGCCCTTGGGCCTGCGTTCGTGGCTTCTGGCGCCATCGCCTTTGCGACCGCGATGGGCGCGTTTGGGACGGCCTTCACGTTAGCGACCAACATCGACGTGCTTCCGATGCTGATCTATACCGAGTTCACCTTGGCGGCGAACTTTGCGACCTCGGCCGCGCTATCGGTCGGGCTTGGATTCATCGCATGGGCCATCCTGGCGCTTGCCCGCTCATTTAGCGGCGGCGCGGTCGCGGCGGCCGGATGAGGGCCATGCGCGATCGCCTGATCTTCGCCGGTCAATTGCTATTCACGCTGGCGGTAGCGGCGTTTCTGGTCGTGCCGGCCATCCTGTCGATTTCCGCTGGAGTGACGGTGAACTATTTTCGCGGGATTTCCTCTGGTGTAACGCTGCAATGGGTATTTCAGGTCTGGGATCTGTATGCCGGCACCATCCTGCTGTCCTTTGTGATCGCGTTCGCGACCCTTGCCGTCACGCTGCTGGTCGGCGTTCCCGCGGCTTATGCGCTGCACACCCATGGCGGACGTTGGTCGCGCATTGTCGAGGAAGTCATCACATTGCCGATCGCGATTCCGGGCCTTGCGATCGCGCTGGCATTGATCCTGACCTATGGCGGATTCGGCGAATTTCGCCGCTCATGGCTCTTCATCCTCGTCGGTCATGTCATCTTCACGATGCCGTTCATGGTGCGCTCGGTGATGGCGGTATTTTCCACCGTCGACATCAAGACGCTCGATGAGGGGGCTGCTTCACTGGGGGCCTCGCCGGTGCGGCGATTCCTCGACGTGATCGTGCCCAACGCGGTGCCGGGAATCCTGGCGGGCGCTCTGATGGTGGTCACGCTGTCGCTCGGCGAATTCAACCTGACCTGGATGTTGCACACGCCGTTGACCAAAACGCTGCCGATCGGACTCGCGGACAGCTATGCTTCGATGCGGCTGGAAGTGGCGTCAGCCTATACGCTGATGTTTTTTGTGATGATCATTCCGCTTCTTGTCGCGATGCAGATGTTTGCGGATAGGGAGCAGGGCAGATGAATGTGACCGGGGGGCACGGCGCCTCGGTGCGCGTCGAGACGTGCGGCAAGACATTTGTCGACGGCACGCGTGCACTTGAGCCCGCGACGCTCGACATCGCACGCGGCGAAACGCTGGTGCTGCTCGGACCGTCCGGCTGCGGGAAAACCACCATGCTACGCATCATCGCCGGGCTCGAATTGCCGGATGCTGGCGGCAAGGTGTTGTTCGACGGCAAGGACATGACGTCGGTGCCTATCGAGAAGCGCAACGTCGGCATGGTATTCCAATCCTATGCGCTGTTCCCCAATATGACGGTTGCGGACAATATCGGTTATGGCCTGAAAATCCGCGGCCTTGGTAAACAGGCACGCGCCTCGCGCGTCGCGGAGCTGGTGGCGCTGACCAATATCACCGGGCTCGAAAATCGACGCATCACCCAGCTTTCCGGTGGTCAGCGCCAGCGGGTGGCCTTGGCGCGCGCGGTCGCGATCCGGCCCGGTATCCTGCTGCTCGACGAGCCGCTGACCGCGCTCGATGCCGCATTGCGTGACCGTCTGCGCGGTGAGCTCAACCGTTTGCTCCGGGCGCTCGGCATCACCACGATCTATGTCACGCACGATCAAGCCGAGGCGATGGAGCTCGGCGACCGCGTGGTGGTGATGCAGAAGGGTGTGATTGCCCAGATCGGAACGCCGCGCGAGATCTATTTTGAACCGAAGAGCCGCTTCGTGGCCGAATTCATTGGCGCGGCGAACATCATTGAAGCGCCGGTCGAAAACGGCGAACTGCTGCTGCCCGGCGGCCGGCAACCGATCGGCGGCGATGTAAACCTCACGGCGGCGGTGGCGATGATCCGTCCCGAAACGATCGGAATCGTGGCGGCAGGAAGCGCGCCGCTGTCGGGAACCATCGATAGCGTCAGCTTCATCGGCGACCGTCAACGCATGATTATTGGTGGCGCATCCAATAAATTACTCACGGTCGATGCGCCAAACACAATTAAGGCCAAGGCCGGTGAAAGGGTCGGGCTTTTGATCGCGCCGGACGCCGTGCGTCTGCTGCCACCGGGAAACTAGAGAAGCTCGATGTCGTCAAAGCCGGTTCGTATTGCGCAGATTTCCGATCTTCATATCAAACCGCCGGGCGCGCTGGCCTATGGCCGCGTTGACACCGCAAAAGCGTTGGAGCGCTGTGTTGCTGTCCTGAATGAATTCAAGCCGGCGCCGGACTTCGTGGTGATATCGGGCGATCTCGCGGACACCCCGACATCGGAAGAATACGACTATCTCAAGCGCCTGCTGGCGCCGCTCAAGCTGCCGTTTACCGGCATTCCTGGCAATCACGATTCGCGCGAGCTGATGCGCACGGCATTTCCGCGAGCGGACTATGCGGTGGCCTCCGGACCGCTCAACCAGCGTGTCGAGATCGGCGGGCTCGATCTGGTGCTGTTGGATTCCAGCGTGTCGGGCAAACCCTATGGCGAACTCGAAGCGCCAGCCCTGCAGTGGCTGCAGTCGACGCTGGCGTTGTCCTCCGATCGGCCCGCGCTGCTATTCCTGCACCATCCACCGTTCAGGACCGGCATCTGGCACATGGACCGCCAGAACCTGCTCAACGCAGGCGATCTCGCCCCGATCGTGCGCCGCCATCCGCGCGTGCAGCTGATCGCGACCGGTCACGTCCATCGCGCGACCTTCACGATGTTCGCGGGCGTGCCAACCACGATCTGCCCGGCTCCCAACCATGCCGTCGATCTCGACCTCGAGCAGTTGCGGGAGCCGTCGTTCAAGGTCGAACCGCCGTCGTTTCATCTCCACACCTGGTTTCCAGGCGAGGGTTTTGGAAGCGTCGTCACCCATCAAGTCCCAATCGGCGATTTTGATGGCCCGCACCCGTTCTTCGGACCGGACGGGAAGTTGCTGTAGCCCTATCGGCGCCAGGCGCCGTTCGAGAACAGGCGGCGCGTCCTAGGCTTCCTTCAATCCAAACAGCCGTGCCGCATTGCCGCCGAGGATGGCTGCTTTCTGCTTGTCGGTCAGCGTGGTGGCGAAGACGTGATCGACCGGGTGCTGTTCCCAGGGGATCGGATGGTCGGTGCCGAGCACGATCTGGCTGGCCCCAACCTGCGCCACCAGATGCCGCAGTCCTTCCGGCGTGAACACCATGGCGTCGAAATAGAGCTGGTTTAGATACTCGGAAGGCTTCTTTTTCAGCACGATATTCGAATTGCAGTTCTGCGGCGACACGAAGCAGGCGTGGTCGTCGCGTGCGGCGTAGGAGCCGAGATAGCCGCCGCCATGCGCGGCAAGCACCTTGAGACCCGGGAAGCGATCCAGCGTTCCTTCGAAGATCAGGTGTTGCAGAGCAATTGTGGTGTCGAGGGGATTTCCGATCGTATTCGAAAGCCAGCCGTTGCCCTTGAAACGTGACGCGAGTTGCGGCGTGCTTTGCGGATGGATGAAGAGCACCGCGCCAAGCTGTTCGGCCTTGGCCCATATCGGGTGAAACTTGTCGTCGGAAAAGTCCGTGCCAAGTACGCTGCCACCGATGGCGGCGCCGCGCAGTCCCTGTTTTTTTATGGCGGTTTCTAGTTGCTGAACCGCGAGATCCGGAAATTGCAGGGTCAGCGAGGCGAAGGCCGCAAACCTGTCGGGTCGCAATGCGCAGAGTTCGGCGAGTTTTTCGTTCTGTACCTTGACGATCGCCGTGGCCGTATCGCGGTCCTTGCCGTACCAGAACGGGTTGATCGACAGCACTTCCATGTCGATCGCCATCGCATCCATCTCCTTGAGACGCTGCTCGATGGCGATGAAATGCTCAGGAACGCCTTTGACCGGCGGCAGCACCTTGTCGGCTTCGTCACCCATCAGATTGATGGCTTCGTGAAAATAGCAATGCGCGTGCGCATCGACCGTCATGACGCGTTTACCGCCGACTTTGACCGGCAACCGCGGCAGCCCCGGTTGCGCGCAGGCGGCGTCCGCCATGCCGCAATTACAGAAGACGATTCCGGCCGCGGTCGCGCCCTTCAAGAAATTCCTGCGGGTGGTCATTCGTTCTCTCCCCAACGACCGGTAGATCGGGACGCCGGCCTATTTTCAAGTGTTCTTTCGGTACATTGCCAACGTGGAAGGGATAGAGCAATCATGCCCGGCAAGGATCGCGGCCGGTCGCCCGGAAACGTGATCGGTCCGGGTCAGGGAGAAACTTGGTATGCGTTTGCTGAAATCGTTGGTCTCGGCGCTCGCGCTGCTGGTTGGCTGCAGCGCAATGGCGCAGCCGGCTTATCCCGACCGGCCGATCCGGATGATCGTTCCACTGGCGGCGGCAAGCGCCGTCGATGTCGCGGCGCGGATCGTGACGCAGAAAATGGCCCAGAACATGGGCCAGCAAATCGTGATCATCAACCAGCCAGGCGCCTCGGGGCTGATTGGCGCAGAGCAGGTCGCGAGAGCCGCGCCGGATGGGTACACGATCGGCGGATTCAACGATAGCGTCATGACCATGGTGCCCAATCTGTATTCCAACATGCGCTGGGACATTCTGAAGGATTTCGAGCCGGTATCGCTTGTCGCTACGGTGGAGTGGGGACTGATCGCCAGTAACCAGACCAGCTACAAGACGGTGGCAGATCTGATCGCCGCCGCAAAGGCTGCACCCGGCACGATCAATTATGGCTCAGGAGGGCCCGGCAGCCCGCAGCATCTGGCAATGGCGCTATTTGCCTCGGAGGCCGGGATATCGCTGACCCATGTGCCCTATAAGGGCGCCACCCAGGCCGCGACCGACGTCGCTGGCGGCCAGATTCCGGTCGCCTTTCAGGGCCTCGGCACCATCGCCGCGCTGGTGCGCGGCGGCCAGGTCAGGCTGCTCGGCGTCTCCACAGAAAAGAGGTTGCCACAATTCCCGGACGTCCCCACGGTCTCGGAATCCGGTCTGCCCGGGTTCTTGTTCAATTCATGGTTCGCGATCCTGACGCCGGCCGGTACGCCGAAGGACATCGTCGCGAGGCTCAATGTCGAAGTCTTGAAGGCCCTCACCGATCCTGAAGTTCGCCGCAAGCTGGAGGAGGTAGGTCTCGCGCCGCGCGGGAGTTCCGCCGAGGAGCTGGCTATCATGACGCGCAGTCAACTCGCCAAATATGCGCGCGTGATCAAGCAAATGGGCATCGTCAACGAGTGAAATCGGCTGAATTGGCTATAACGGGCTGCAGGCCCGTTGGACGCGGCGATCGCCACCGTTCGGTAGTTAATTAATGTGACATCAACCGTCGGTCGAAATTTTTGCCGACAAGGCGTTGAAATATCTTGGATAATCCAGTCATTTCTTGCTGTGCGCACGATGCCGGCGTATAACGCGCGCGGTCGATAGAGGATGCTCATCGGCCATTCAGCGTGATCCCTCGGATGGCGCAAATCATCAGATGGTTATAGCCGGCGTGCCCCAGGACAAGAATGCTGCGCCTCGATCGGTGGCGCGTAGCACTTTGTCGGTTCTGCGCAATCATCCGATTTTTTGCGATCTTGAGCCGGAAGCGCTCGATCAGCTCTGCCGTTACGCTAAGCACTCGACGTTGAAGCGGGGGGCCGCGATCTTTTCCAAGGGTGACCCCGGCAACTGCCTGTTTGCGGTGATCAGCGGCACGGTGAAGATCAGCATCTCCTCCGCCGACGGCCGCAGCGCGATTTTGAATCTGATTAGCGCCGGAGGGATCTTCGGAGAGATGTCGGTACTCGATGGGCAGGCACGGTCGGCTGATGCCACGGCGAATACCAATTGTGAGATATTTGCTATCGACCGCCGCGAGTTTCTTCCGTTCATGCGAAGCCAGCCGGCGCTGGCGATGAAATTCATCGAGTTGCTTTGCACGCGGCTGCGATGGACCAGCGATCAGGTGGAGCAAATTATTCTTCAGAATCTTCCGGGCCGGCTCGCCGGCGCTCTCATTCGTTTGACGGAGAAAGACAAGCTCGCGCCCGCGGGCCGGACGATCGCGATTACGCAGCAGGAAATCAGCGAAATGGTCGGCATGACCCGGGAGAGCATCAACAAGCAGCTGCGGGTCTGGGCGGCGCGCAACTGGGTTCGGCTCGAGCACGGGGCCATCGTCGTCCTCGATACCGTCCCGCTTCAGGCTTTGGCCGAAGCTGGATCGGAAAACGAAGGCATTTAGCGCGTCGATAGGCGGGCCATATTTCTTAAATGTTTAGCTCCGGAAATGTGAGGCAGCTTACATCCGCTCCCACTGCCTTGAGCTAGTCTGCGGGTGGGTGGAGATCCGCACCGTAGAGGCATCCATGCATGGTTCTCTCAATCGTTCAGATGAAAAGCAAAGCCGTACCGATCGAAGCTGGAGTATTGGATTTTTTGCGCTGCCGGCGCTCATGGTAGTCACGCTGGTTGTCTTGGCGATCATCAAACCGGCCGCGTCGACCTGGATATCGGAGGCTGTCCAGGCCGAGTTCGTTGGAATGACTTCGCCGGGCGTCGTTCCGAAGGAGGAGTTGGCGCAACCGGCTGTGCAAATCCGAACGGTCAAAGCCTATTGACCCATTGTTCGGCTGTTTCGCCTCCGGCGGTACGGTCAGGCGAAGCTCAGCTCCAAGGCACATTTCTCTTGTGACAGCGCCTCTCTTGCGACAGCGCCGTCTTCACTGCGCGCAGCTTCATCCGTCGATGATCGCTACCGCCCGAGTCCAGCCCGCTGACGCTCGCTCGATCTTGACCGGAAAACACGAAACCATGAATCCGGTAGACGGCAGCTGCTCCAGATTATGCAGTTTCTCGATATGGCAGTAGCCGATGTGGCGTCCGGCCTTGTGGCCTTCCCAAATCAGGCTTGCGTCCTTGGTCTCGACGAATTTCTTCGCGGTGTAGACAAAGGGGGCGTCCCAGCTCCAGCCATCGATGCCGGTGAGACGCACGCCGCGTTCCAGCAGATACATCGTCGCTTCATAGCCCATGCCGCAGCCGGAATTGACATAATCCTGCCGGCCATATTTGGCGCCGGCGCTGGTGTTGACCACGACGATCTCTAGCGGCGAAAGCGTGTGGCCGATGCGCTTGAGCTCGGCCTCGACATCCTTCGCAGTGGCGACATAGCCGTCGGGAAAATGGCGGAAGTCCAGCTTCACGGCCGGCTGCAGGCACCACTCCAGCGGCACCTCGTCGATGGTCCATGATCGCTCGCCACGATTCATGGTCGGATGATAGTGGTAGGGCGCATCAAGATGGGTGCCGTTATGGGTCGAGAGATTCACTGTCTCCATCGCCCAACCTTGTCCGTCCGGCAGATCCTCAGCTTTCAGGCCTTCAAAGAAGCCGAGCATCCGCGGCAGGCTCTTCTGGTGATCGTTGTATTCGATCACCGGATTGATGCCTGGCGGATCGGCTGGAACGTCGTTTTGCAGGGCTACGGAAATATCGATCAGTTTTCGCGCCATGGCGCTGCCTCCGATGTTATGTTTCAGGATGAGATTGATACGATCAGACAGGCTTGATGCCGGCTTTGGCGATGATGTCTTGCCATTTTGGCACTTCGTCGTCGATGCGCTTTTTCATGCCGTCGGGTCCATTGGCGATGACCTCGAAGCCGTTGTCGGCTAATTGCTTGGTGATCGCTGGCCGCCTCAGGATTTCGATCGACTTCTTCGCCAGCAAGTCGATCACGGCTGGAGCCGTCTTTACGGGCGCTAAAAAGCCCTGGAATGTATCCGAGATGAAATCCTTGTAGCCGAGTTCAATCATCGTCGGCACGTCAGGCAAATCGAACCAGCGACGCTGGCCGGTGACGGCGAGCGCCTTTAGCGCGCCGGATTCGATATGCGGATGCGCCGGCGGCAACGCCGCGAAGGCAACCTGGGTGGTGCCGCCCAGAATGGCCTGGATCGCTGGGCCGGCGCCGGAGAACGGCACATGCGTTATCTGGATCGCGGCGATGATCTTGAATAATTCGGCGGATAGTTGCGGCGTGGTGCCGACGCCGGGGCTTGCGTAATTAAGCTCGTCGGGGTGCGCCTTGGCGTGCGCTATGAGATCGGCAATCGAATTCACGGCGAGTTTGGGGTTCACCAGGATGACATTCGGCGACGTTCCGAGCTCGGCGACCGGCGCGAAATCCTTGTAGGGATCGTAGGGAATGCTGGTGTAAAGGCCGGGATTGACGACATAGGCGCTTGAGGTGACCAAGAGCGTGTAGCCATCCGGCTCGGCATGCGCCGCCGCACCAATCCCGATATTGCCGCCGGCCCCTGGCTTGTTTTCGACGATGATGGAACCGCCGATGGCCTCGCCGAGAGGGGTGGTGAGGATGCGCGCCATGATGTCGGTCGGGCCGGAATAGGCGAATGGCACGATGATCTTGATCGGACGTTCGGGATAGCCTGCTGCCCGCGCGGGCCTCAACGCGAGGCCGGGCGTTGCGGCCGAACCCATCAGGAGACCGGCGGCGCGCAAAACCTCGCGGCGCGACAGCAGTGATTTATTATTTGCCATTACTCCTCCCGAGATGCGGGCCGGTTTTGTCCGGTCTTTTTGGTTTCGTCCCGTGGCGCTGTGGCGCTCGTGAAG
>Ga0193743_1002213_pt1 | contig 13911 bp, 11 predicted proteins | sample L2c2metaG_FD_143038 | JGI IMG/M metagenome (GOLD analysis project Ga0193743, IMG submission 143038) | Soil microbial communities from a riparian zone of the East river system, Colorado, United States - L2c2 | ecosystem: Environmental > Terrestrial > Soil > Riparian zone | place: USA: East River... | reverse complement strand
AAAAAACGCTGCGCCGCGTTCAGGCGCGGACCGACATCGAGTGATGAAAAATATTGTTAGGATCGTAACGCCGTTTGACCTCCTGAAGGAAGGGATAAAGTTCCTTCTCCCCATAAAAGAGCTGAGGCCAGAAAGGGTATGCGAGCATGTCGGCGTCGGGGTAATTGATGTAGCAGCCCTCGTATCGCTCGTTAGGATAAGGGGTTCCCTTGTAGGGCTCGGCGACGTCGGGGCCGGAATAGAGGTCCTTATAGAAGTCGTGCATCCACTGCAGCCGCGCGGCGTCGTCGGCGGGATTCTTCCAGTAGGTCTGGAACTGGAGCTTCATGACGGAGGCGCGCTGGGGGATGGAGGTCTCGGCGGCGAGCTCGGGACGGTTGACAGCTCCGCCGTAGGAGTCGACGGCGAGGATTCCGCTGAGCTCGGCGCCGGGAATCTCGCGGTGAAGATGCTTGTAGATGGCGCGCGCCTCGGCGGAGGTGAAGGTGCGCTTCATGTAGGAGGACTTGTATTTGGCTCGTATGCCTCCACCGACGCCGCCATGCACGGTGACCTCATACCAGGAGGTGCGGTTCATGTGCTGCGCGTCGGAGCAGGGCAGAGGAGTGCCGTCGGGCTTGGTGAGGATGCGAGCATCGGTCGCTTTTGGAGTGTGGCGCGAGTCCATGGACTGCGGCTCGGCGGCGACGGGCTTGCAGGGCTTGAAGAGGTCGATGAACTCGTTGAGGACACGAAGGTCGTCACAGGTTCCGTCGGGATTGCAGAATTGAGCGGAGATGCTGACTCTTCCGGAGGAGCGGTGGGGAAGCCCGAGGAAGGTGAACATGCCCCAGGTGTCGGGGTCTTTGCCGCGGGTCTCGTGGTAGTGGCCGTAGGTGGTGAGGATGGCCTCGAAGCGCTCGGGCGTCATGTCTTCCCAGGGGAAGGACATGTTGATATTGGCGACTTCTTTTGGGGCCTGCGGCATCTTGTCGAAGTAGTAGGCCGTGATCACGCCGAAGTTGTTGCCACCGGCGCCGCGACAGGCGCGGAAGAGGTCGGGGTCGTGGGTGCGGTCGACGCGGCGGGGGACGACGGTGCCGGAGGCGTCTACGGTGAGGATGTCGACGGCGGAGAGCCAGTCGATGGTGAGGCCATGAAGACGGCTGAGGACACCGTAGCCTCCGCCAGAGATGTGGCCGCCGGCGCCGACACCGTAACAGGAGCCTCCGGGGAAGGTCACGCCGTACTCCTTGTAGAGGCGGTTGTAGGCGTCGCCGAGTCGGGTTCCGGTGCCGATCTTATAGGTATGACCACTTCCGGAGGCGTTCATGTCGTTCAACAGGCTGACGTCGAGGAGAACACCGCCGGGATTGTTGCAGACGAAGTCTTCATAACAATGACCACCAGAGCGGATGGTGGGGCGCAGACCGGCGCGAACTGACTTCTGCAGGGCTTCGGCGACGTCGTCGGGACCCTGACAGATCTCGATGCGTCCGACAAAATCCGTCTCAGAGGCGGGCCAACGAAGATTGTTGCCCTTGCTAAGACTTGTGAAGCGTGGATCCTGTCGTGAAACGGTGGTAGACATGCTGCTCCTTGCTGAAGTTAGAGGTGACGCGGTGCTGCCCGGTGCAAACCTGGAGTTCGCGGTTCCCTGAAAAAGAGTGGTATTGAAGGATCCAGAGTGATCGCAGGGAAAGGAAGCAATTGTTTCAATTGGTTGAACGTTTATGAGTGGCTTGATTTCATTACAGAGAAATGAAGATGTCAATCGGGCATATGTCCTACTTAAAGATGGGTACCTTCGCAGATGCGGACGCTGGGGAGCAGTTACTATCCGGCTCTTCTTCGTTGGGCGATTCGGGCAAGGAGGTAAACCGGAACTCCCGCAGCCGCGATCAGGAGGGAGAACAGGAGCGCGGACATGCCGAGGACGGTCTCGGTGCGGGATGCATAGAGGGCATAGAGGGCGAGCGCGATGGGGCTTAGGCTCAGGAGGACCGGAACCCAATCGGGGCCGGGGATGCGGAAGGGGCGGGGAAGATCAGGCTCGTTGCGGCGAAGGAGAATCAAGGCGACGAACTCGAGGATCATCGACATGCCCCAGAGAACGAGATCGATGGTGATGAGCCGTTCGAAGGAAAAGCCCAGTGCCAGAGCCCAACAGGCTCCGCAGGCGAGTACGGAGACCCAGGGTGAGCCGTTGCGCAGACGCTTTGTGAATACAGCTGGGAGAAAGCCGTCTTCCGCCATAGCGTGCGGCAACCGGGTATAGGAGAGGGTGAGATTGCTGAAGCTTCCGAAGTCATCGAGCGATCCGGCGAGCACGATGGCGATGGCGAGCGCGGATCCTCCGAGAATGTTGCCTGCATCTACCCAGGCTCCGGTTGAGAATCTCTCCGCCGGGATTCCGGCCCATGCCACGGCGGCAATCGGAACGATGTAGGTCAGCATGACCATGATGACGGCCAGGAGCATGACGCGTGGATAGTTGCGTTGGGGATTTTCCACCTCGTTGGCGATGGTGGTCGCGTTGTCCCAGCCCATGTAGTTCCACATCGCGACGAGGATGGCGGTCGAAAATCCTTTGTTGACCGGTGCCGCCAGGGAGGCGTGGCCTCCAAACGGCCCGCTCGCTCCTTTGAAGCCGATGAAGACGGCGACCACAACAAGAAGCAGAAATGGGGAGATGGCGATGATCCAAAGACGGAGGGAACCTTCTCCTACGGCCGCGGCTCCGCGAAGATTCCAGAGGACTGCCGCGGCGACGACGGCGAGCTCGAGCGCGAGGGCGCGGTGGCCGCGTGTCAACCCCGGCGCCAGATGATTGAGGTAGAGGACAAAGGTCGTGGGATAGATGGCCATGTCGAAGACGGAGGCCGTGAGGGAGAGCCACGCCTCCTGAAAGCCCCAGAACGGTCCCATGGCTCGCTTGACCCAGGCGTAGAAACCTCCCTCTGCGGGTACGGCGGATGCGAGCTCGCCGAGCATGAGAGAGGTGGGGAAGCTCCAAAAAAACGGCAGGAAGATGAGTAGCAATAAAGCACGACGGTATCCACCGAAGCCGATGATGTCTTCAAGGTCGTAGGGGCCGCCGGAGACCATGAAGTAGGTCGCTGCGAGCAAGGGAAGAAGGCGAAGCTTCCTTATGCCGGAGCCTGATTGGATGGCGACTGCCTTTGTGCTGGGCATAGATCGATGGAATCTATCCTAAATGCCGTTTGAAATGCGGTGAGACAGGCTTCCGCGGTAGAGAAGCGGATTCCTCCGCCACTACTCTGTGGCTTCGGTCGGAATGACAACGTTGGAGGTTTGACCTTAATGTGAAGAGGAATCACGTCTTTTTTAAAAACAAGGAGAAGATTTGCCGTTGCCTGCTTTTCGATGGAAGAATCGATGGGACGTCTCACCTCAGGTTTTTTGGCAATCTTTTAGAAGGGCGGAACATGCTTGAACGATTGAAAGAGGCCACGTTGGAGGCCAACCTGGAGCTGGTTCGGCGCGGTCTGGTGTTGTACACCTTTGGTAATGCGAGTGGGATCAGCCGTGAGGAGGGCCTGGTTGTCATCAAGCCCAGCGGTGTGGACTATGACGCGCTGAAGCCGGAGCACATGGTGGTCACCGATCTTTCGGGCAAGATCGTGGAAGGGGAACTGAATCCCTCGAGTGACCTGAAGACTCACCTGGAGCTTTATAAGGCATTTTCCGGCATTGGTGCAGTGGTTCACACGCACAGCGAGAATGCGACGGCCTGGGCACAGGCCGGCCGGGAGATTCCGGCGCTGGGCACGACGCATGCGGACTACTTCCACGGTCCTATCCCATGTACTCGCGCGCTGACTGATGAAGAGATTAATGGCGACTACGTTCTGAACACAGGCAAGGCGATCATCCAGCGCTTTGCGGGGATGGATCCTCTTGCTGTGCCTGCGGTGCTGGTGGCAGGCCACGCGCCGTTTGCCTGGGGCAAAGATCCGCACGATGCTGCGCACAACGCTGTCGTTCTGGAGGCTGTGGCGAAGATGGCGTTTATGACTGTTCTGTTGAACTCGCGGGGTGGAGTTTCGAATGCGCTGCTGGACAGGCACTACTTCCGCAAGCATGGCGCGAAGGCGACCTACGGACAAGTTCTTTAGCGAAAGACAAAAGGGTGGCGCGATGGCGGTTGTAGCGGGTGCAGACTTTGGAACGCTGAATGTTCGCGTGACGTTGTTGGATTCGGAACGTGGCCGGTTGGGAACGGCTGTTGCGGAGTATCCCCTTCATCGTCGGCGCGAAGATCCGGACTTCGCGACGCAGTCGCATGCCGACCAGATGAGTGCGTTGGTCAAGGCGACGCGAGGCGTTCTGGAACAGACCGGCGTCCGCGGGGAAGATGTTCTGGCCCTGGCTCTGGATACGACTGGCTCAAGCGTTGTGGTGGTGGATGAGGCGCTTCAGCCGCTGGATGACTACTATCTCTGGTGCGATCACCGGGCTCATCGCGAGGCCCAGGAGATTACAGCGAAGGCGCATGAGAGGAAGCTCGAGGCGATCGACTGGTGTGGGGGAGTCTACTCGCACGAGTGGGGATGGGCCAAGCTGCTGCACTGGCTGCGGCATGCGGACGAAGCGAAGCGCGCCCGGTTTGCCACGGCGTTGGAGCACTGCGATATGGTGGCGGCGACGCTTACTGGAGTGAAGCGGCCGGAGGATTTAAAGCGCAGCGTCTGCGCGATGGGTCATAAGTGGATGTGGAATCCCAAGTGGAATGGTCTTCCTGCAGAGGAGTTTCTGGTTGCTGTCGATCCTCTGCTGAAGGGAGTTCGGGAGAAGATCGGGGGAGAGTACCTGACCTCGGACCACATCTATGGCGGGCTGAGTGAGGAGTGGGCGTCTCAGATGGGGCTGAGGCCGGGGATTCCGATTCCCGTGGGTGCCTTCGATGCCCATTGGGATGCTCTTGGCGCTGGATGCAAGGAGGGCGACGTCGTTAATGTTGTGGGGACGTCCACCTGCATTATTGCCATGGCACAGAAGACGGAGCTTGTGCCGGGAGTCTGTGGCGTTGTGCCGGGGAGCGTTCATCCCGCGCTGACGGGGATCGAAGCTGGTCTTTCGGCCGTAGGAGACATCTTCGAGAGCATTGCGCGCCGTGCGGGCAAGACTGTAAAAGAGCTGGCTCAAGGACTCGACACCTATAGAGCGGGGCAGACCGGGCTGTTGCGGATGAGCTGGGACAACGGCGACCGCACTGTTCTGGTGAACCCGGAGCTGGGGGGCGTGACCCTGGGGTGGAACCTGTTGCACACTGCTCAGGATGAGCTGTTCGCGGCCATCGAAGGGACCGCGTTCCACACACGGATCATTCTGGAGCGCATGGCCGAGCACGCTGTTCCGGTTGAGCGCGTGATTAATGGCGGAGGGATTCCGCAGAACAATACGGTGCTCAACCAGGTGTATGCCAATGTGCTGAACAAACCTGTGCTGGTGCCGGATGGGACTCCGACCAGCCTGGGCTCGGCGATTGTTGCGTTTGTGGCCGCTGGGACGTTTCCTTCGATCGAGGTGGCTCAGGAGAAGCTGTGTTTGCCGTTCCGGACGTTTCTGCCCGAGGCAAAGGCGGTGGAGCGGTACGAGTTGCTTTACCATCTCTATCGGAAGTTCTACTTTGCACTGGGGACTCGGAATGCGGAAGCCGTTCCGTTGGGAGATGTGCTGCCGCAGCTACGCCAGATCGCGCAGCAGGCACGGGCGGAAAGCTAACGTCGGGATCTTTTCGAGCACGTTATGCTCTTGATTCCGCTCGAGTGCAACTTGCAGTTTTCTTGATTATATTGCTGTTTATAAACAGCTTACAGAAAATGATTTTCTTCCCGCTCTTCGCCGATGGTCGTGTTCGGGCCGTGTCCGGGGACGACTTTTACGCTGTCGGGAAGGGGTAGGAGACGGTCGTGGATAGAGCGGATGAGCTGCTGGGTGTTGCCACCGGGTAGATCGGTCCGGCCGACCGAGCCTGCGAAGAGGGTGTCTCCGGCGAGGAGAAGTGAATGGTCGGGGAGGTAGAGGCATACGCTCCCCTGGGTGTGGCCGGGCGTATGGAGAACGGTTCCTGAGATGCCGCTGACGGAAAATGTCTGGCCGTCGGTCAGGGGAGAGTCCGGAGGAAGGACCTCGGGGACGGGCATGCGCAGCCAGGAGGCTTGAAGGTCCATCATCTTCACGAGGGGAAGGTCGTTTTCGTTGTAGAAGATGGGGGCACCGGTCAGCTTTTTGAGGGCCTGCGCACCGGCGATATGGTCGATGTGGGCGTGCGTGATGAAGATGAACTTTACGGTGAGGCCGTGTCGTTGCAGGATGGCCTGGATGACGGGGATGTCGTCGCCTGGGTCGACCACGATGGCCTCGCGCGAGGTCTCGTCGCCGAGGATGGAGCAGTTGCATTGCAGAAGGCCGACGGGGAGGATCTCGTGGATCATGTATCCAGATTAAACGAAAGACGCAGGCGCGTGGCCTGCGTCTTTTCTAAAGATGGATCGCGTTACTTCTTGGGCGCGCTCTGCTGCTGCTGTTGCTGAGTCGTTGGGTGGCCTGAGAGGACCGAGCGATCAGAGGAGCGGGAGAGCAGGATGGTCAGGCCGATGGAAGTAAGCATGAAGATAATGGCTGAGTAGGTGGTCAAGCGTGTAAGCAGGTTGGCAGCGCCGCGAGGACCGAAGGCGGTCTGTGAGCCCTGACCGCCGAAGGCAGCTGCGAGATCAGCCGATTTGCCTTGCTGAACCAGTACGACGCCGATCAGAAAGACTGCTACCAGGACATGAAGGATGACAAGAACGATGATCATCGGGAAAGGGTGCCTTCTGAAAAAAATGTTTTGGATTGGTGCGGAGGAGGGGACTTGAACCCCTATGCCTTGCGGCGCAAGCACCTCAAGCTTGTGCGTCTGCCAATTTCGCCACCTCCGCGTTGGCTCTGCACTGCAGGTCCAGAAAGAGCGGTGAGCAATCCGAAGGTAAGTATAGCATCTTGGGAAGCTTTTCGGAATGAGTGTGTTGGATGCGCTGACCGATGCAAGAAAGAGGCTGCGTCCCAGCGGATGAAGGCGATAGACTCAGGATTCTCCAGCTTTTCTCCACAACTTACGAAGGAGCTTTATGCGCGCAGGGCTTTGGGGTGGCGTGATCGCGGCGATGGCGGTTGCCGGTGGCGCAACGGTGATACAGACCGGCAGTGTGATGGCCGCATCGGGTGGGGCTCAGGCTTCGGCGGGCGCGCATAGGTGGGCGGTTGTGCTGCACGGCGGAGCCGGCGTTATCGAACGTAGGTCGATGAGCGAGGAGACAGAGGCGGCTTACAGGGCGGCGTTGAAGCAATCACTGCAGGCAGCGGCCGATGTGCTGGAGAAGGGCGGCACGTCGATGGACGCGGTGGAAGCGGCGATCAAGCTGATGGAGGACAATCCTCTCTTCAACGCGGGCAAGGGGGCGGTGTTCACGGCGGACGGAAAGAATGAGCTGGATTCGGCGGTGATGGATGGGGCAACGATGAAGGCTGGTGCGGTGGCCGGAGTCATGCGGACGAGGCACCCGATCTCGCTGGCGCGGGCAGTGATGGAGAGGTCGCCGCATGTGATGCTGATTGGCACGGGGGCGGATCAGTTTGCCGCTAGCGTAGGACTGGAGCAGGTGGATCCGAGCTACTTCTTCACGGAGCGGAGGTGGCAGAGTCTTGTCAGGCAATTAAAGAAAGAAGGCGCGCCGGTTCCTCCGCGGCCACAGGGTGTGCCGCCGGCTCCGGCTGGAGGACTGGCCGAGATAGAGCCTCCCGATGCGCATAAGTATGGGACTGTCGGAGTTGTGGCGCTGGACAGGAATGGCAACGTCGCCGCGGGAACCTCGACGGGTGGCACGCAGGCCAAGCGATGGGGAAGAGTGGGAGACTCGCCGATCATTGGCGCAGGGACTTATGCGTCGAACCAGTCGTGCGCTGTGTCGGCTACCGGGACGGGGGAGTACTTCATCCGGCTTACGGTGGCGCGCACGATCTGTTCGCTGGTGCAGTACAAGGGAATGAAGCTTCAGGAGGCCGCCGATGAGGTGGTGCAGAAAGAACTGGGCGCGATTCATGGAGACGGCGGTGTGATCGCAATGACTCCCGATGGACAGCTGGGGTGGAGCTTCAATACGCCTGGGATGTATCGCGGGCGGGTTGTCGAGGGTGGGCAGATCGAGGTAAAGATCTACGCCGATGAGAAGTAGGCGGTATCTTTACACTCCTACAGCTTCGCTGCGGCTGGTGGAAGCTGATTTGCAGGAGCAGTCGAGGCAACCTGCCTGTGCGCATGATCCGCAATGATGCAGAAGCTGCTTGCGGAGAGCCCTTCGAGCTCGATGAGCGCGTACCGCGGCGTTGCCGGATGTGATTCCCGCGCGTTGGGCGAATGTGTCGAGAGGGGCTTCGTCGAGGTCGACCTCGCGCAGGACTTCACGATAGGCGGGCTGAATCTTATCGAGGGCACCCGCGATGCAGCCGCACACCTTTGCAGGTGCGGGATCGGGTGTCGCTGCCGGGGAATCGATGCCGGGCGTCCATGGCTCGAAGGAGCGAGCTTCAACGGCCCGGTGACGGTAGTGGTCGATGACGGCGTTGCGAAGGATGCGGAAGAACCAGGCATTGGCGGAGTCGCTGGCCTTCAAATCTTTGACCTGAGAGATTGCCCGGATATAAGCAGCCTGAAGGATGTCTTCGGCGGTCTCCCGGTCGCGCACTCGCCGCTGGACGAAGGCGAAAAAGCGCTCGCGTTGGGCAGTCAGGTTGGAGAGAGCGGACGGCATATTTATTGGATGCATCGTCGTGGTTAGAAGATCGAGATGAGCCGCAGATCCTTCGACTCCGCGGCGCTTCGCTCAGGATGACACTTTCACAATACGAGCTTTGGTGATGTAGCTAAAAATGATCGAGGAGCTCGGAGAAGGTTGTCAGTTCAAGCAGTTGCTGTCCCGCGGGGGGCTGTTTGACTTCCTCATGCTCGAGAACCCAGGTGAAGCTGTGAGGGATGAAGACGGCGTGCAGCCCTGCGTTGAGCGCCGGATTGATGTCGGAGCGCGGACTGTTGCCGATCATCCATGTGCTGGCGGCGTCGCAGCAATGATGGGCGGAGAGGGCCGTGTACGCTTCATCGTGCTTTTCGGGAAGAACCTCGATGGCGGTGAAGTGAGGCGCAAGGCCGGAACGCTCGAGCTTGCCGGTCTGCTCGACGGGGTCGCCCTTGGTGACGAGGATGAGGCGGTGGCGGGTCGAAAGCTCGGCCAGAGTCTCAGAGACTCGGGGGAGCAGCTCGATCTCGTGATGCGCGATGCAGTCCGCGAATCCGAGGATGCGTTGATGCTGTTCGTCGGTGACGGAAGAGCCGGAGAGCTGTTCGAAGCAATCGACGAGAGAGCGGCGAAAGCTGCGCAGGCCATATCCGTGGGCGGCGATGGTGGCGTGCTCGCAGCGGTTCAGATGCTCCCGTACCTCGGCGGCGGTGTGGACCTGATGATCGAGGTAGGAGATGAACGAGGCGATGGCTCGCTCGAAGTAGATGTTGTTCTCCCAGAGAGTGTCGTCCGCGTCGATCAGCAGAGTATGGCCAGGGGCGCGACGTAAGAGCTGGGATGAGCGGGTCACGTTAGCCATTATAGTTCGGCTGCGGTCTGTGGCAGACGAAGCAACGGGATTGATCTTTGCACTGTCCTATGCTTAACCGGGGGAACTATGTTTTTAAAGATCGCCGCATGTGCTGTTTTTTTGAGTTCGTGTGCCATTCAGACTCTCTTCAGCCAGACCGCAGCGCAACCTTCCATAAATGAAGTCAGGGTTCCCACGCTTTCCACGACGAATGCTCCGGTGCAGTATGCCGCGATCCGCAGCGAAGGGATTTCGGACGAGGTTGTGTCGCTCAACTGCGTCGCTCTGATCACCGCCGTGAAGATCGAAGGGAGCGTCGTGACGTTCCGAGGTGTGAATCATCTTGCGGCTGGGCAGGAGGTCAGTGTCTCCAAGATGAACCGCGCCATCTATCTGAACGGAGCTACGCTGAAGGTGCAGTCTGCCACTCCGGATACATTTACGGCTTCGTTTCCGCATGCCGACGTTCCGACGATGAGCGATCGCGGTACGGCCCTGCGCACAGACTGCGGTGAAAAAGCCACGCTTCGCAGTAATCAGAGGGTCGTAGCTTTTAACAACAACTTCAACTTCTTTCGGCAGCATCTTGCTTCGGACATCGAGCTTTTCAACTACAACCAGTTTTCTCCTGCTGAACAAGACGCACACTATACGTTTTCGACCTTCAACCAGCCCAGTTACAGCTGGGGAAATAATGGCGGCTGGGGAGTACAAAAAAATCGTTACGAAGAGCTGACCTTTAACAGCCGGGGGATCGCCCAAGCCCATAGCATGTGGTGCTTCAAGCATGCGGTGGGCGATGCCGCCTGCGGAGACTATATCTACGCCTCTACCGATGGCGGAAGCACAGCGCAATCGGACGAGGGCTTCACGGTCGATACACGGCAGGGTGGCGAGAGCGACAAGTATTTTCACGGAACGGTGGGAAAAGGAGCGACTACGGGTGCGACCGTCCTGCCCGTTACCTTCACCTCGGGACAGGAGGCCACGACCGATGGAGCGTTTCTGCTCGACATCTCGAAGGGCACAATCTCCGGCACGGTGTCTGGGCTGGATTCGATCGTTGATAAAACCTCGGTTCATGTGCTTCCGGTCTCTCTTGCAGCGGGTCAGCTGACTCCTTCCACGGGGATCGGAGTTATCCAGACGCCGCTTCCCATCCTTGCGATGGCGAATGTTCCTGAGTCCATCACGCTGGATGTCTCGTTGACCCATGGAGCGTTCAAGCCGGGGGGCGCGTGCCTCGCCGGCGGGTGGTATCCGGAGCAGGTTTCGATTACCGAGGTGGCTCCGCCAAAGGGAGAAATGCAGAAGGTAACGCTGGTCCACAAGAATCCGAATCCGACGGCCGCGACCGACCCGAACAATCCATCCTCACTTTGGCAGGGCGGCCCTTGCGGCAACTATCTCAGCCTGGACAGAAATCTGGCGCGAGATGGATTTCGGACAAGCTTTCAGGTGGTGGGAGCCACCGATGCGAGCCACATCGCGTATGTGTGGAACGTAAACGGATCGACGCGGCAGAATGGCATCAAGCTGTACACCGCTCCCACTCCCCTGACCAATCTGGTTCGGAAGAGCGGCGTTGTGACGGCGCGTTTTGCCAAAGCGGGTATGTCCCCTATCTACAATCATGCTCCGTCGGTTGTGATTGCCGGGGCCAGCGATTCCAGTTTTAACGGAAACGTGTCTTCGCCGGTCTACGACGATGGAGGAAGCGTATCGCTGAGCTGGAAGCAGGCTGGACCCGATGCGACGGCTACTTCGGCTACGATCGATCTTTCCGCCTCTTCCTATGGCTTTCATCTTTATCCTGGCGCCGAGATTCTGGCGCCGCGAACCTCGGATGGAGTTCCGCTCGAGCCGAACGCGGTTGCGTGGGAGCCTGGCGACGTTGTCGAAAACCCGCACAATCCAAGCTTCCAGATGCGCTTCAGGGCGAGCGGCGTAACCCAGCACACGCCTCCCAGCGGCGGCGACTCTCATGCTGAGCTGTGGGGGTTTCAGGGAGCAGGAATCTCGTTGAACTTCCGTCCTGCGACGTGGGTCAACAACAATCCATGCAACATGTATGTGGGTTGCGGCGGCACGCTGGACCCGATTACCTGGACGATTCATCATGGTCCCTACTCGATCCTTCATCGTGTGGACAGCGCGCCTATGAATGGGGGAGCGCTTTTCACGATCGGCTGCGATTCTGTGGGGTGCAATCATCCGCAGCCTTATGCTCTGTTCATGTTGCAGAATGGCTCTATCTCCTACGATCCGGCGACGAGCACGGTCAGCACCGCCGCCTTCAAAGCGAACAAGCTCGAAGCGCAGACCGCAAATATCGATAAGATGTCGTTTCCAAGCAATTGGCGTGGAGGAAACGGGCTGACTGTGCAACAGTCCGGCACCGCTTCGCAGCCGATCTACACCATCGTTCCGGAGACCGGTTATTACATTCCGAAGATCGGAGGAGGCGCGGCTCCGAGTTCCACGGCGAATAACTCCAATAACTCTTCCGCTGCGGTGATCTCCGCAGGTACGGCCCTGGCGCGCGGGACTGTAAGCTGCTCGAACGGATACCAATGCACAGCGGATCGAGGAAGGCTTGAAGTTGCTGCCGCTGCGGGAAGCTCGGCCGGGAAGATTGCGCATGTCCAGACGAGGCTCGCTCCAGGGGAGATCTGCACCGCGACGCAGAATGGGGGCACGACCTTCCTGGGAATCGGCAGCGGGGGCGAGAGCGCTGCAGGCTTCGACATCACAGCAGCGGTGGCGATCTCGGGGAAGACTGTTATCGATTATTCCTGCCGGTGAGCGCTAATGCATAAACGAGGCTGCCATGGGGTTCCCAACGAGGTTCTTTTCGTGCGGCGAGCCCGGAGATACACTGCTGAGAATGGCTGCCTCAATGTATATCGTGGTCGAGGGAGAAGATCCCGGGTTTGACATCTTCGTCAACGGGCGGGCTCTGGCTCGCAACGAGGATCCTCTAGAGAAGCTCGCACTGCGGCTGAGTGTCCGTCCTCTGATCGAGTTCTTCTCCGCCGATGAGAACTCGATGTCACTGCTGATCGAGGAGGGAGCGGGGAACCGAGAGCTGATGCAGCGCCTGCCGCCGCCGCAGTGGTACTCGGCCAACGACGGTTTGGCGACTGTGGAGGCCCTGGTCGGCGAGCTCGAGCACGAGCCGCAGCAGCTTGGCTCCGAAGGAGAACAGGTGCTTGCGGAGCTACTGGAGTACAGACGTGTGCTGCGGAAGACACGAGACCGTGAGATGCGCTGGCATCTCGCCGTAAGCTGGCGTTAAAGTCCTACCGGATGTGCTGTCTGCGATGCATAACCCGCGGGATAGCGGGTTCCGGTTTCTATGAGAGCAAGAATCTCTTCGACCGTCCGGATTCCTCCGCGAGCTCCGACCGCAGTGCAGTTCAAAGCCGCGGCAGCGCAGGCAAAATCGAGCTGCTGGTCGAGCGGCCAGCCCTGTAGAAGACCGTAGATAAAGCCAGCGTGAAAGATATCTCCGGCGCCGGTGGTATCCACTACGGGAACTCTATAGGCCGCAGCGGAGTGAAACTCTTTGCCGTCGAAGGCAAGGACGCCATCGTGGCCGAGCGTAGCGGCGGCAAGCCGGCAGCCATAGCGCGCATACATCACCTGCAGGGAGGCTTCGAGGGTCGCCTCGCCGGTGAGCCGCGATGGGAAGTCCCGACTGACGATGAGGTAGTCGATGTTCTCGATCAGCTTTTCGACATCCGGGTAAAGCTCGTCCAGATCGGCGATGACGGGAACGCCGGCCTCGCGCGCCCATCGGGCAGCGACGGTGGCCGCGGCTGTGTCGTAACCGTCGACATGAAGAGCGCGGGCGTTGACGATCCACTCCCGCTCCAGATCTGCGGGGCGCAGCGCAATCCCCTCGTCCCGATGCGTGAGGACAGTCCGCTCGCCGTCATCCCCTACGAGGATCAGGGATTCCTGACTGGCACAGCCATGCGCCGTAAGAAGGTGAGTCTCGACTCCTTTGCGCTGGAACGCATCGCGATGGAGCTTTGCGGCGTTGTCGTCTCCCAGCTTGCCGACGTAGCGGGTCTGCAAGCCCCATTGCTGGCATGCGACGACCGTAGTTGCTACCTGTCCTCCGGGGAGGATCGTCTTTTCGCGGAACTCAACCTTGGAACCTGGAGAGGGAAAGCTGGAGAGGGGGATTACCGTATCCGTAGCATTTAACCCGACGCCGACCAGGTCAACCTTCGACGTATTCATCATCTTTTCACTGTAAATGAAATGGCTATA
>Ga0193743_1002211_pt1 | contig 13917 bp, 7 predicted proteins | sample L2c2metaG_FD_143038 | JGI IMG/M metagenome (GOLD analysis project Ga0193743, IMG submission 143038) | Soil microbial communities from a riparian zone of the East river system, Colorado, United States - L2c2 | ecosystem: Environmental > Terrestrial > Soil > Riparian zone | place: USA: East River... | reverse complement strand
TCAGATAATTCGCGCACGGACTGCCAGACGAAGGAGGTGGCTTCGTACGCCTGTTCAGGGAATAGAATCCGTCCAGAGTTGTTTAGATTGCGTGTGGAGTCAAATTATACAATCCATACTGGCCTGCGCGCGGCGTTTGGATCGAATTCTTCTCTATTGCGAAGCAGTTCTTCTAAACGCCGGCACGAAGAGCTGGCGATGTTTTCTGCGCGGCTGCGCGGAAGCGGGATGTACGGCAACCAAACTTCCATAGCGAATCATGGATAAAACGACCAGGCTACGATTCGTTGAGGCCATGCATTGCGCGTGTTGTCAGGTGTCCCGCAAGGTCCCAAACGGGCGTCTGCCGAAAGGATGGAAAAGAAAAAACGGGCCGTCTGGTGTGCCTCCTGCTGGTCCAAGCAGTACGTGCTGCGAGCCGTGACGCTGCCCGTTGTATCTCCGCTTGACTTGACCTGGACCGAGTTGAATGCCGCTCTCCGTCAGATGTGGGCCGCGACCACGCAGGCATCGAACTGGATGCTGACCGAACTCTTTGCCTGCGACGTACGCCGTACAAGCGAAGAAAAAATGCCGCCGATGGAATCTGTTTACCTCTACCCGGAGGCGCGCGTCCGTTTTCCCGTTCTACCATCTCAGTCGGTTGCCGCGCTTGAGCAAGCAGTCAAAGCGAAATACCGCGCCAAGCGATATGACGTCATCTGGCGATGTGCCTCATCCTTGCCAACGTATCGCTACCCGACGCCCTTCCCGGTTCCAAATCAGGCGTGGTCTCTGGTGTTTGAGAATGAACAGCCTGTGGTGAGTGTGCGAATCGCGAACCAACGTGTGCGAATGAGGCTCAAGAGCGGCCCGCGATTCCATCGCCAGTTATCTGCTCTGCGCCATCTCAACGATGGGCGGGCCGTACCGGGCCAGCTCGATCTTTATCAAAACAGCAACGGTCTGCTCTGCAAGATGGTTGCCTGGCTGCCACGCAGACGCCATCAGGCTGAGTACGGCCGGCAGGGCACACTCTCAGTGCGGACTGACGCCCACGCGCTGCTGATCGCACTCAACACTAAGGACGAAAGGCTGTGGACGTATCACGGCGACCACCTTCGGCGCTGGTCGGCCGAGCATGGCGCGCAACTCGACCGCTGGTCGGCCGATAGCAAAGCTGAGCTTCGGCCGGAGGTGCCTTTTGCCGACCGGCGCGCTTTGGCTGTCAGAAAATACCATCTCCGGATGGAATCGGCCTGTCACCAGGCAGCCGCTCTCGTTGTTGGCTATGCGCTTCGCAGGCGCTTTGCCGAAGTCGATTATCAGGACCGGGAGCAGAGATTCTTTGCCCAGTTTCCTTGGGCGCGTCTCCGGGAGTTGATTGCTCAGAAATGCTATGCGTCGGATATCCGGTTCACGTGCGCAAGCGAGGAGGCAATGGCAGGGTAGCAGCAGCGCAAACAGATCTCATTTTCTGAATCAAGCTTTTAGGCCACCGCTGGGCCTAGCGCGACAAACGCCAGATACGCTTGCCGGTCTGGTCGTTCGCGGAAGGCGGTAAAACAGCCGGGATTTGTTGCACTTGCGCAGCCCGCCCCGGCGGCGCAGTTCTGTTAAATACTGTGTTGCGGGGACCTGACACTGGCCACCGGAACCATCCCTTGGGAATACACATGGCTGGCGTTTGTTGTTCTTAATTGTCAGCCATGGTTCGTTCACACGATGGATAAAACTGATGGACACGCATCAGGGCATCGCTTACTGGTGCTGGCTTTGCAGCATGTTCTGGTGATGTACACCGGGAACGTGACCGTTCCGCTTATTGTGGCGCATTCTCTCAAACTCGCCCCAGAGCAAACCGCCCTACTGATCAACGCTGATCTCTTTGCGGCCGGGCTTGCGACGTTGCTACAAGCCTGGTTTGGCGCACGTCTGCCCATCATGATGGGGGCCACATTTATGTCGGTTGCGCCCGCCATCGCGATGGGTTTGGATCCCGCCATTGGCTTGCGCGGTTTCTATGGAGCTGTCATTGTCTCAGGCATCATCGGAGTCTTTGCTGCTCCACTTATGGGCAGAACCGCGGTTCTCTTTCCCGCCGTGGTGACTGGTTCCGTGATCACCCTCATCGGACTCTCGCTCCTGTCCGTCGCCTTCAACTGGGTGGGTGGAGGAAATCCCGCCGATCAAGGCTATGGGAACTTGGCCAGGCTGACGAATGCCATTTTGGTTTTTGTGACCACCGTCCTGCTTACCCGTTTTGCGCGCGGCATCTGGCAAACATTAGCCATCCTGATCGCGATCGTGGGCGGTTCCCTGCTCTCGCTCATGTTCGGCGAATTCCATATGGAAGGCGTGGCTGCGGCGCCTTGGAGCTCCTTGGTTGTGCCCTTTCAATTCGGTCTTCCAACATTTCATTTCGTGCCTATCCTGGCGATGTCGCTCGTGATGATCATCACGTTAGTCGAATCGACCGGAGTAGTTCTGGCCCTTGCGCGCGTCACTGGCAAAACGCTGAGCCGCGCGGAACTGGTGAAAGCTCTTCGAGCGGATGGCCTTGGAATTTTGGCTGGCGGCATTTTCAATGCCTTCCCCTATACGACCTTTTCACAGAATGTCGGCCTCGTCGGCATCACGCGTGTTTATTCGCCGTTGATCTGTGCAACCGCGGAACCTGCTTTTTAATGGATTTCGTGGCACAGCGAAAACAAGCCTGGAAATTGCCTCCGGCGCCGGCCTTGAAAGTCACTCTTCGAACGAATCATCACAGTTCCTCGACGAAGCCCATTCGAGCTTCGATGCCATCCATTAGGCAGTGCAGAAGAAACTGGTGAGCTTCTTGAACACGCGCTGTCGCTGGATGCGCGACAACGATAGGCAGATCGCAGAGAGCCTTGGCGGGGCCGCCATCCTTGCCAAGGAATCCGATTGTTCGAAGGCCCCCGGCTTTGGCAGACCGCAGAGCTTCGCAAATATTTGGCGATTGCCCGCTGCTGGAAAATACGATGAGTAGGTCACCCGCTTTTCCGAATGCTTCGACTTGGCGCGAGAAGACATCCTCAAACCTATAGTCATTCCCTATGCAGGCCATCAGCGCGCCGTCGGCGTTAAGCGCCAAGGCAGGCAGCGCACGGCGATCGCGTTTGTAGCGTCCGACTAGTTCCGCGGCCAAGTGCTGGGCTTCGCAGGCGCTGCCACCATTGCCGCAAACCAACAGCTTGAGGCCGGCAGTTAGAGTCTCAACCGCAAACGCAGCCGCCTGGATCAGGTCGCCCTCGAGCGATTTCAAGGACGAGAAGACAGCCAACGCATCAGTGAGTGAGTTGTGGAGCGAGGGCATAACCTTCTTTTCTGACGGGACGAAGGACGAGGAACACGACAGCGGCGGCGCAGGGATGCATAAGCGCAGCCAGACCGAAGGCGGCAGGATATCCGAACGTGTGGATCACATAACCTAGAACCTGCGCAAAGCATGCGCCCCCAAGACTTCCGGCGGTGCCCATCAGACCAAAGACACTGCCAGTGGCGCTATTCGGCAGGATATCGCCGGCAAGCGTAGCGATGTTAGTGGACCAGCATTGCGTCAGGAAGGCGACCACACAGGTCACGGCGATAGCCGTAGCCGCCGTGGGCGCCACGCCGGCCAAGACGCCGAGCGGAGCAAGACATCCCACGCCCACCAGGACGCCGATGCGCGCGCGCGCCGGAGCAATGCCTCGCCTTACCAGGAAATCCGAGATCATGCCGCCGAACACATTCCCAAAATCCGCAAAAAGAAACGGGATCCAGCCATAGAGACCGATTGCGGCGAGGCTGAGATGACGTTCACGCTGTAAATAATCGGGCAGCCAAAAAATGTAGAAGTACCATACCGGGTCACTAAAAAGGCGCGGGATGACGAGTCCCCATACCACCCTGTGCCTCAACAATTCGCGCCAGCTCAGGCCATTTGTTCGCGAAGAAGGGCCCTTGAGTTCCTTCCGGTCTGCCGGACGCACGGCGGGATGCTCCGAAATGGGCCGGTAGACCCACCACCAGAGCGGCAGCCATATCAGGCCGAGCGCGCCGGGAATCAGAAAGGCATAGCGCCAACCAAAGCGGATGGTGAGCCAGGCGATCACCGGCGGCGCCAGAATGGCGCCCAAGGCACTGCCGGATGAGAAGATGCCCGTTGCGGTTGCGCGCAGCCGGGAAGGAAACCATTCGCCGCAGACTTTTACGCCGGCTGGGTAGACACAAGGTTCACCGATGCCCAGCAGAAAGCGGAATGCGCCCAGCGTCAGAGCGCCACGGGCGAAACCGGTGAGCATCGTTGCGACCGACCACCACGCCAAGCTGAGGGTGAGACCCACCCGCACTCCGAACCGATCCATTAACCGACCGCCGACCAAATACATCACGGTGTACGAGACCAGAAAGGCCGTGACAATATTCGCGTAGTCCGCCTCGGTCAAATGAAGTTCCGTGCGGAGCAGCGGGCTCAGGATCGATAGCGTCTGCCGGTCGATATAGTTGATGGTGGTTGCTGCGCAGAGCAGCGCGATAATCAACCAGCGGACCCGAGCATAGTTCATATGGCGGTCACCGGCTTACCACCTGGTCACGCGAAAGAATAGCCCCTTGGCTCAACAATTTCTTCTGCAGCTTGAGCGTGCCGATTCTGCGCGCACTGCAGGCATCTTGCACCGAAATTGCCGCGGCAATTCCCGCTGCTTGACCGGTAGCCATGGAAGTCCCAGGCACACGAGTGGAACCGTGGGCGCGATGCGTGGTGGATATTGGACGGCCGGCAACCAGCAGCTGATCGACATCCAGAGGCACCAGGCAGCGGTACGGAATTTCGTAAGGCGGGAGTGGGTTATCTTTGTGCGGATGTACGCCTACGTAGCCATTCGTCGGATGTATATCAATGGGCCATGCGCCCAGCGCGATTACGTCCGGAAAGGATCGCCTCTCGCGAATATCTTCTTCCGTGAGCACATACTCACCGAGAATTTTACGGCTCTCGCGGACGTGTAACTCAGTCGCTCCGGAGAGGATATAGCTTTGGCGCAAAGCAGCAACGCCATCGCGCAGAATTCGCCAGATGGCGAGCATGCTCTCGCGCGCCCGCTGCTCGGCACTGCTGAATTCCTCGGGGTCGATCGGATTGCCATACACCCGCGTCGCATTGATCGACACTTCCTGATCCGTGAGTCGAATGACCCAAGGTCCCCCATAGCGCAGGTGATTGCCTCTTGCATCCGCCTCCTTCATGGCCACCCGGCAACTCTCCTCCAGATCTTGCCAAGTACTGCCAGGCTCGACGTTACCGAGACGGAAGTGGTAGGTGATGGCTTGCAGTTCCTCATCCAGCGTCCATTTCACTCCGGCAAAATGGGAAATCTCCGCATCGCCGGTTCCATCGACTACGCAGCCGGCGCGAAGCTGGGCGCGGCCATCGCGAAGGGCCACTTCAACTCCGGTGAGCGCGCTATCACGCATCAACGCATCGATAACGGTGGCATGATAGAGAACGCGCACGCCGGCCTGTTCCAGCAGGCGGTCCGCTGCTATCTTCATGAACTCCGGATGCAGGCTGAGAGCTTCTTCGGGATTGTCGCCGGTCGCGAGTCCGCCCATCACCGTTACTTCTTTCACCAGATCTCGCGCGTACCCGCCTACCACAACTTGCGAAGTATCTTCGCAAGAATAGATTGCGTCGAGCGTGTGAATCATGGCGGCTACGGGAGTACCTCCACAGAAGCCGAGCTTTTCCAGAAGGATCGTGCGCGCCCCTGCCTTGGCGGCGCCGTAGGCCGCCGCCACACCGGCGCTTCCACCGCCACACACAATAACATCGAAATACTGTCCATCCAGTTTGCTACGTTGCATTGATAACTCTTAGTAAGCCAACTCTTAGTAAGCCGGAGGCGTGGCCGAAACCTCGGGAGAAACGGGCTGCCGATTTCCCGCCCAGTCTTCCGCAAACACTCTGTACCAATACCTCTTTTGAGCCTGCAGCCCTTTGTCGACATACAGCTGCAGAAAGTAGCGGGACGGATCGACCATGGCCAGTGGCTCGACGCCGTCAATGCTAAAGCCTGCCGCGTCGCTCCGGTAAATCCAGTAGCGCGCCACATCCGGTTCGGTATTAGAACGCCAATAAATCATTAGAGTATCTTTTGCACGGCGCACGACACCCAACTCGTCAACAGGCGCGGGCGGAGTTACGTTCTGTCCGTCAGGCGCCGCATCGGCTCGCGGTGTAGGTTCGCCCTGCAGATTGGAGTCGCTAACCGGAGCAACGCGATAGTAGTAACGCGTCTTGATGTGAAGGCCCGTATCGACAAACGAATTATCAGTGCTCCGGCCAACAAGATAGTGAGCTGCCGGCGGAGAATTGAGATCGTCCGAGCGGTAAACATTGTAAGCCGCCGCCCCGTTTGACGCGGACCATGACAAGGCGACTGAATCGTCCCCGGCGGCCTTCGCTGTCAGCGCAAGTATTCTGCCCGGGGCGGTCCCACGCTGCATCCGGACAGTTGCGTGACCGAACGGGCGAATCGACACCCGGATATTGCCAGATACTACCGGCAGCGAGCGCTGGTCGTCTTCCACAAGATTGCAGTCGTACGCCGTGTCGACGTGCAGCGCCGATGCGTTCAGAATGAACTCCGTGGCCTTTCCGTGCGTCTCCACAAACCGCGCCACCCATCCGCGCCCTGGCTGCTCGGAATTCTTAAGGACGGTGAGTTCCACGTTCGGTGCGTCAACCGAAAGAAACTGCTTCGAGCCGCCCTCCAGATTTCCGCTTGGATTCGGACTCAACCGGATAACCTGCAAGGGGCTCGCGGTGCTCCACGCAAAGCGCGTCGTCTCGCCCGAGTTCCAGTCGCCTCCGTGCGAAGTCATGGAGTAACCGAGCACGGCGTTGCAGTCCTCCCCGTTTAGCGTGAGTAACCCAGCCATGCGGTTGGACCAGGCGTAGCTGAACAGCCACGAATTCTCCGGCTTGTAATTAACTGAGAACTGGTTGTAACGGATCCCGCCGAAATGGAACGTACCGGCATTCCATGGAACCAGTGTCACGCCGCCTTCGGAGTTACTAACATCCACCCACCGGTTGGCATAGAGGAAGTCATGCGACCCCCAGCGTAGCTGGTCCGTATAGGGCCTGACTACGCCGCCCGGATACTCAACGCGCGGTTGTCCTTCTTTCACTGCAAACGGGAAAGCGTAGTAAATGTTTTCCCTATAGCGATCTTCATAGTTCTTCGAGAAAAGAACTCGCGCGTGGTCGAGGCGGTTCACAAAGTCGATACGCTTCAGTCCCGCATACAAGATGACGGTCTGCCGGATCGTCGCCTGGGTCTTGTCGTCGTCGATCCAGACATCGAACTCCTCCTGAACCGGTCCTTTCGAGCCTTCCATTCTCCGGGCCTTCGGAGGGGAGTGCTCGAACCCCTCCTTCGATTCCCGCTCGTTCCTGTGAACGTAGACCATCTGGTTGGCAAGGTAAGGAGATCGCGCGTCGATCAGCTCCTTCCCTGTGGTCTTATCGAGAATGCTCTTCACGGCTCCTGTTGTGGCATCGAAGCGCACCGCGTAGTATTCGTTGGCAATGGAGTCTTTCTGTACTTCGAAGGAGGATGCGGCCCCTGCCGCAGGCGCGCCCCGCTCAATCCGGTAAAGCTTGTAGCCATAAGCGGGCACTTGCGATGCAAGGAACACAACCTCCCCTTCGGCGTTCTTCTGGCAAGCCACGCGGGCGCCCGTCACCAGATCTGTCAGCGTCGTAAAGTCGCCTTTCGTCTTAACGATCTCCGTCCGGGCATGAGCCAAGGCATTGAATACCGCAATCGTCTCCCCCGGGCCCGTGCGAATGTTCTTCCCAAACTCCGCGGCCGCTTGCGAAACCGCTGCTTCGGCGGCGTCGATCACGCGCAGCGACTCGGCCTTTTTCACCCACGCCGCGTTGAAGAGCTGCACGTCGGTGGCTGGAGGAAGTGTTGGCCAGCTATGTTCCACGAAATCAAACATGCGAGTCCAAGTCCGGTCGACAAGAGACGGCAACAGCAGATAACCGGAATGACACATCGAGGCCAGGACTTCAAGACCCTCTGCCATTGGAAGCAGCCTCGCCGCCTGCCGTTTCAGGCCCTGTGCTTCGGGGTCAATCGTGGCATAGTCCGCTGAGAAGTTATTCAGATCGCCGCTCAATACCGGCAGCTGTGTTCCATACTTCTTCTCAATGTACTCGAAGAACTGATCGGGGCTCGCAATGCTGATCTCCGGGTATGCATATTTTTCTGTCCAGGCCGGCAGTACCCGCTCATCAAAGCGCGGAATATCGTGATCGATATATTCGGGGTTAACTAACGCGTCGTAGGGATAGGGCCCGAGCGCGCTCCCATCCTCAATGCGTTGCAGCTGCGTCGAAAGATGCTTGGCGGCGGTGTCGATTAAGTTTCCATATCCGCCGCCGGTCTGCCCGTACCAGAACGATAGGCCGTAATGTGATCGCCAACCGAAGAGCACCTTGTGAAATTGATCCGGAGCCTGCCACCAGAACAGCGCGGGAAGTTTCGTATGTTCGTAATCGTTGTTTCCTCCCGTTCGCCAACCTTGGCCCCATCTGGCGGCATACTTAAATCCGGCCTCCGCCACTGCTTCCGCACCAGACCAGGAAAGGCTTGGATTGTCGACGATCATGAATGTCTTCAGATCGAGTCCGAATCGATCGCGCGCGTCGCGCCGCCCCGGGTAGGTCATGCGCGCAATCTCCTCGTAATCCATCCAGTGGGACGCCACTCCGCTAGGAGCGCCCATCAGGTGCATGTTACGGGTCTTGATATCCTTCTCAACGATGTCCCGCCAAGCACTTTCGCCGCACTCTTCGATGTAGTTGCGCTGGAAGAGCAGCGACTCCATCGTGTAGTGGAACTTCGAATTGGACTTACGCTCCAAGTCACTCACGTTCTCTTTCGACTTACTGAGATCCCGGGCGATGTCGATAAAAGTCGCAATGTCATGCTGCTTTTTAAAGATGTAGTTCTCATATCCGAGGTCTTCATGCGAGGACTTGACCACGAATATTTTCCACTTACGCTGCGGCTGCCAGGGGCATTCCTTGCGCGCCACCATGCGGCCGTCCGGGCTCCTTGCCTCGAAGACTACATTGCCCGGAGAGGTTACATCCGGAACAAGAACCGGATGCGTCGACGTACCCGGACCGGCCTTGATCCTGGCAACCGGCCCAAGTTCGCCGGCATTGAGTGCTGTGATCGCAACTTCGGCCACTTTGCCACTTTCGTTGTTCAGCGTCACGAGTGCGATCTGCCGCAGAGGCGTGCCACGCGGAAACAAGACAGTGGGCTCGACTGAGGAAAGGTGAATTCCTCCGGTTTGGGCCGCGCCAGCAGTGCAGAAGATCAGTGTGGTTAAAAGCAACGTACTCAGACTTTGTATGCAGCGGACCATATTTACAGACTCCAGACAAAAAGCGCAACCACGTCAGAATATAAACTTCAATGCAACCTGTGCGGTGCGATTTCCGTTCTTCTGCGACGATACGCCAAAGGCGGCAGTATTCAACGTTGTGCCTGGAGTTGCCCAGATCGGATGGTTAAAAACATTGAATGACTCAAAGCGAAACTGCGAACGCAATCTCTCTCCTATTGGGATATTCTTGAACAGCGACGCATTCCAGACGTTGGTCTTCGTCCCGCGCAGATCCGGAGAAAACGGGCCGGTGTTACCAAAGGTGAACGATGCGGGTTGCGAGAAGACCGAGGTGTTGAACATCCGATTCGGTGTTTGCAAGTCTGGCGAGAGATAAGCCGACTGGCCGTTGTTGTTCGGCCGCTGGCCCGCGCCGGACTCAATCGTATTCGTAGGCAGCGCGATCGCTAGAGGCAACCCGCTCTGCACTTCCACCGTGCCATTGAGCTGCCAGCCACTAACTATTAGGTGGTGGGCGGTCGGCAGGGAATTGGCGAACCGGCGACCCTTTCCAAATGGCAAATCCAAAACATAACCCGCTTTGAATGCCTTGGGGACGTCAATCGGAGACAGCGAACGTTCCGACCCAAGATCGTAGGCATTCTGAACGGGCGACAAGCCATAGTATCGAATTCCAGTATTGCCAATGTTCTTGCTCCATGTGAATGAAGAGAAGACTGAGAAGCCCGTCGAAAAGCGATGCTCGGCTTTCAATTGGAGCGCATCGTATTTCATTTGCGCCGAGGAGGCCGTATTAAAAGTGACGTTTGTGAATTGTGGGAACGGCCGCAGCAACTGGCCTTGGCTGACGGTTGCGCCGGCAAGGCTGCCGGTGGCGATCAGACCAGCGAACGGATTTGGCCGCTGAACGTTCAAAGCAGTTCCTAAAGAGAGGTACTTCGGGTCGATCTGATTGCCGGAGATGGAGATCCACTGGTGGATGCCGCGCGAGCCTACATATCCAGCGTCAAACAGCCAGTTGCCGATCTGCCGCTGAACCGTGACGTTGAACTGCTGCGTATAGGGAATGACGATGTTCCGCATTTGCGTCGTCAGGGATTGGCCCAGCAGGGGGTTGGCCCCCTGAGAACTGCCGACCGCCGCCACAAAACCGTTGGGAAAAGGATTACTGATTGTTCCGCCGGGTGTGACGCCGCCGTCGATGGATCCCACGAAAGGCGTAGTCGCATCGAATCCGCTCGCCCCGAAATTGGACGCTCCGAAGCCGGTATTGAGGGAAGGCTGGTAGAGAATACCGTACGCGGCGTGGAACACGGTGCGGTCGTTCAGCGCATAGGAGAGGCCAATGCGCGGCCCGAAGTTATTTGTATCCAAGTTGTTCCGGTACCGCGATTTGATGTTGACGCCCATGAACTGCAGTCCACCACGCGCAGAGGCGAGACCAGTTGTAGCGTTGGATGCGACCGTTGGATCGAAGCTGCTGACGTGGTTGTAGCGCTCCGTATATGGCGTCTCCAGATCGTACCGGAGGCCGACGTTCAGGGTTAGGTTGCGGGTAATCCGCCAATCGTCCTGGATGTAACCCGCGATGTAGTGAAACTGAATGGCGATCGAGGTTGGCGCCGTGTAACTGCCGCTCGCCGGCAGGCCGAGCAGGAATGTGGCGAGAGACCATCCCGAGGTAGAGCCGGCCGTTGCGGAGTTCTGCTGTGTATAGCCAGGTCCAAAGCTGAACGACGGCGTAACATCGGTGCCTCCGAGGTCGGCGTATCGCAACAAGCGGTAGTCAACACCTGCCTTGATCGTGTGAGCACCTCGCAGCGAAGTTATGCTGCCCTGGAAAGAATGCGTCAAGTCGCCACGCCGGAGAAGATCTGCATTCGATGCTGTTCCCAATCCTTGGTAACCCGCGATCGTGATTGGCGGAAACATTTTGTAGTAGACAGAGTCAGCCAGGCTCTTTGGCATATTGAGACTAGTAAGGTCGAACCCGGAAGACTGCGGCAGGCGGCTCAACAACTGCCGGTTCATCGAATACCGCATGTCGAGGATGGTGCGAGGACCGAGGGTATTGGTGTAACCGAGGACAACGTTTTTCGGATAGACGAAGAGATCGGAGCCGCCGCCCCGCGCGGAATAAGCACCGGCTGGGTTGCCCGCTTTCAGACAGGTTGCGCAGGTTGGGCTGTCGCCAAAGAGGTTGGCGGCACCACCGCCCTGGCCGCTTTGCGTATAGCGCGCGAACAGATGCTGGGTGTCGCTCAGGTTGTAGTCGCCTTTCAGCGTCCACATGTTTTGGACATTCTTGCCCGAGCCGGAAGCTACATAGTTGTTCGCGTTGGTAAGCGTATTGCCGGGCGCCGTATTGGGCGCCGGATAGTAGTTCATCAGCGCGGCGGCGGTGGGGTTGATGCGATTCACCGGAATGACATTGCCCGCAAACGGCGCGCGCTCCACTTGTCCGGGCTGATTGGGAACGGGCGTGGTGGCGAGCGGATCGTAGATGCGAATCAGCTGACCGCCCGCGGTGTAACGGCCGGAAAAATCACCGGAACGTTCGGCCGCGGTGGGGACAGTGAGAAGTTGGTTCACCGGCAGCACATTCCGATAGCCCTCGTAGTTATTAAAGAAGAAGAGCTTGTTGCGACCATCAAAAATCTTCGGCAGCCGAACCGGGCCGCCGATCGTGTAGCCGAAAGTCTGCGTGTTGCTGAATGGACGTTTTAACCCGCTGCGATTGTTCAACCAAGTCGAAGAGTTGAAGACGCTATTGCGCGCAAAGTCGTAAACCGTGCCGTGAAACGAGTTAGTGCCCGACTTGTAGACGGCATTCAATACCGCCCCTCCACTCCGCCCGAACTCAGCCGCCAGAGCGTTCGTCGAAAGCTTGAACTCTTGAATAGCGTCGATGGTCGGGATGATGGAAGCCGCGCCCATGTTCGCCGTCACTGCCGTCGCGCCATCCATCATCACTTCGTTAGTCCCAGGCATGCCTCCGTTTGACGACCAAAAGCCAAAACCGGCGGATCCGGAGTCACCAGGCGCACTTCCTGCCTGGAAGTTGTTTATGCCTGCGGCGAGTTCGGCAATTTGCAAGAAGTTACGATTCGAAGAAGGCATCTCGGTAACGCTCTTTGAATCGAAATCCTGGCTCCGGCTCGAGGATTGTGTTTCCAGCAGGGGAGTTTCGCCTTTAACGACGACCGTTTCACTGAGTGTTCCGGGTTCCAAGATGACCGGAATTTCCATCTTCTGGCTGATCTCAAGCTTTAGTCCAGAGCGTACGAACTTTTTGAAACCTTTCAATTCTGCTTCTATCTGATACGCTCCCGGATGCAGGAAGGGCACTTCGAAATGCCCATCGTCTCCCGAGGTGGTATTGCGCCGCAAGTTCGTTTCGGTCTCAATGATCGTCACGCTCACGCCCGGTGCACTTGCCCCACTACTGTCGAGAACGGTGCCTAGGATAGTGCCCGTAAATGTTTGACCAAAGCATAGTGTTCCAACCAGGAACAGCGAAAAAAGCGCGGCAAAAGCGCGGGGTTGCAGCATGGAAACCTCACAAATCGGATATGGAATGGGACGGCGAGAAAGTTAATCCTGAGCAATCCTAGCCGAAGATTTACCTCACTGTCAACAAGTTTTTTACACTTGGTTCATTCTGGCTCTTTTAGCGTTTCCTGGCTACAATAGCAGTGATCCATTGGTAAATCCTGGAGAACCGTGAAAAGATCCCAAATTACAGATAAGGTTAGAGAATGGATTCTCTCCGGGAAGCTGCCGAGAGGGATATTGCTCCCATCCGAGCGTTCTTTGGCCGGCGAACTGGGTGTTTCCCGCCCGACGCTCCGGCGCGCGCTTGAACCATTGGTTCAGGAAGGGCTCCTAGAGACGCAGGCTGGCCGGGGGACTCTGGTGCCAGACAATTCGCCGGGCGAAACAGTAAGAACGGACTGGAAGGTGCTGGCGGTCCTGCTTCCAGACATCGCCAACCGTTTTTTCAGTGAGGTAGCTGAGTCGATCGAATACACCGCTTTGCAGAGGGGCTATCAGATCCTGTTATGCAACTCCCGCCACCAATCAAATCTTGAAGAATTCCATATCCGCCAGATCGTGACGCACCGGGTCAAGGGCGTTATCCTGGCCCATGACCCCAACCAGGAAGTGCCACACTCCTTGAAGCTGTTGCGCGAGGCGGGAATTCCCGCCGTCCTCTTATTCAGCACCACGAGGGAGGCGGATTGCGATAGTGTCGTACTCGATGACCGTGCGGGCGTCGAGCAGGCGCTTCGTTACCTCTTCAGCTTGGGACATCGCAGAATTGCCTTCTGCCGTCCCCTTCTTGGCCCGCGCCCGCACCCACGTGAAATGCACTACCGGGATTTAATGAGTCATTTTGAACTGCCCACAAGCCAGTGCATCATCGACGTCGTTGGACGGTCAGATAATGAGATCCAGGCCAGCCTCCGCGTCCTTTTGTCACAGCCGGAC
>Ga0193743_1002207_pt1 | contig 13922 bp, 17 predicted proteins | sample L2c2metaG_FD_143038 | JGI IMG/M metagenome (GOLD analysis project Ga0193743, IMG submission 143038) | Soil microbial communities from a riparian zone of the East river system, Colorado, United States - L2c2 | ecosystem: Environmental > Terrestrial > Soil > Riparian zone | place: USA: East River... | reverse complement strand
GACCTACCCGTGGAAGGTCTTCGGGTCGAATGCCATTTTCGCGTATGCCTTTGCAGAATTGCTGTCCATCGTGCTGGAAGTCATCCACGTTGGAGGCAAAGGTAGCATGATGAGCCTGAAGGAACTGATTTATACAAGGATCTTCTCTCCAGTCGTTAATCCATCGTTTGGTTCACTCCTCTACTCGCTGAGTTATGTTCTCGTCTGCTTTGTTCCGTGTCTGGTGCTGTTCAGAAAACGAATCTTTATCAAGATCTAGCGGTGCAGAGACCTTGGTGTACCAGGGGTCACTACACGAAACGTTAGTTCCTCGAAGGGGACTGATCCTGCGGATTAGTCCTGTGAAGTCGGCTTATCGTCAGTAACTTCTGGATTGCCCATCCCACGGAAGTGATAGTAAACCTCCGACAAATGGGTTACTTTTAGCAATGCGTCTTTGGGTGAGACGTTCGAGAGTTTTCACGCCAGTAGTTTCTTAGAGAGACTCTTGAAGCGTGGTTCTAATTTCCCAAATGTAGATCCGATGGCTGAACGCAAGGCGGAAGCTGATGCCAAACAGAGGGAAACCGAAGCACGACAGCGTGAAGCTGAATAGTTTTGAGAATGTGGCCCGCAACTGGTGGGAATGGTGGTCTATTGGCAAGTCCCCGCGTCATGCGGATACTGTCAGGCGGCGTTTGGAAGCGGACGTATTCCCGGCGTTTGGTCACAAGTTCATCGACGGGGTAACAGCTGCCGACGGTACCCCCTAAGGGAAGCCTTACTACAAGTCATCTGCATGTCGTCCAGTACCACAGGAAACAGGGTTCCTTGATTTCGCCCCTCGCCTTGGTATCCAGCATTGCTACGGTCGCACCGACCCCCAGCACGCTGCCCACCCCACGAACATGGAACCAAGATTGGCCGTAGGATGCCGGACACCGCTGGTATCTGCATGCCCAGGGACACGCCATGCAGGACGACAATCAGATATAGATTCGAAGCCGGCGTGTCCGGTGTCAACTGCAGAGTCAGGAGATGATTCGCAATCGCAAAGGGTCAGACGGGTGTTCGTTCTGGCCTTCAACGGCGTCCGGCGTTCTCCTGCAGTCGCGTCATCTCGATGAAGCGCCGTCACCCGAGTGGAGTGTATTCAAGCGCCACGGTTAGAAGGGAATCTCGTGGTTGATGCCTCCGCTTAGCAAGGCAATCTTCTCATCGATCTCTGCTAAAAAACATCGATCGAATTCGTCGATGACCGGATAACTTCCGTTCGTCATCAAATCGCCCATCACCAGGACGTTCGCTGAGGGCAACCACACCACAACATCTCCATCCGTGTGGGCCGGTTCCTGCGGTATCAATTCGATAGTCTGTGAACCAAGATCAATGCTAACCGTAGCATTGAACGTCAGAACGGGCCATGCGGAGCGCGGCGAGCTTCGCACGCTCCATTCGAGCGAGGGAACGAATTGATCTTGAGACATGCGCGCCCGGCAGTTCGCATGGCCCACCACCGTCGTTTGATCTTCCGCAAACGTGGAGTTTCCATCCGTGTGGTCGAAGTGCCAGTGGGTGTCAATTACCCAGCGAGGCGATTGGTGAAGCGCCCAACCGATGGTGCTGCGTATTTCAGGAACGCGCGGGCCATAGCTCGTGTCGATCACCGCACATTCCTGGGAGCCGCCAACTGCGGTTACCGTTCCGCCGGCTCCAATGAAGGAAAAGACCGTTGGGCGAATCTGGACAACGGCCAAGGAGCGTTTTGGTATGTGGCCCGAGAAAGTCCAACAAGACCGCCCACCGGGAAGCTGTGGCGGTCATTCATGCGAACAGCGGACTGTCCTCCGGTCATATTTCTCTCTCCTCGGTCGCACCTGACATTTCATGACCGCCCATCTCGGCTGTTGATTGTTTATGAGCAGTTCGCAGATCCATTGCCGCAGATCTCGAAGCCGGCTCTACCACTCTTCAGCTCTTCTAGAGGTAATGATCTGTTCTTCGTCAGGCTCAGCGTGAATACCGTCCTCTCTCGATTCGATTCCTCGAAGCAGACGCTACCACCGTGCTCTTCAGCTATTCGACGAGCCAGTGTTAGCCCCAGGCCTGTTCCGTTGGGTTTTCCTGCGGTCACGAACGGATCGAACAACGTCCTCCGGACAGAGGCAGGTATGCCGGGACCATTGTCCGAAATTGTGACGGAGATCCGTTCATCGACTTCGGTAAGTTGGACCTGCACCTCAGGCACGCGAGTTGAGCGTGTCGCAGCTTGGCAGGCATTGAGCAGCAAGTTATATATGGCACTTTCAAGATTCCTCACATCGATAACTGCCTTCGCCGGCGGGAACTCGCCGACTGTGATGGACATGTTCCGACCGTTTGGATGAAACTTCACTGCCGCAACGGCTTTCTCAACAACCAAGGAAACGCGCTCATGGACGAGCGGATTGTTCCGTCCACTACTACCGAATTGCAGTAATGAGTCAATGCGCTCCGTCATCGCGAGCACTGCTTCTTGAATTTCGAGTAGCAGATCAGCCCGCACGCTCGCACATATATCGTGGCGCTCGAGGAACTCGGCGTTCGCATAGATCGCCGTGAGCGAGTGGCGCATATCGTGGGATATCGAGCATGTCATCCTGCCGATTGCCGACATCCTCTCTGCCTCTATCAGTTGCCTTGGTGCGCGCCGCTGCGGTTCGTTTCGCAGATCCAGGCCAACGCCCTTATCAAACATGAGGATATTGCCGCGGTCTGAAATCTTTGTTTTCCTACGGTGTGTTCTCACTGTTCCCCCTGCGTTCCCTGTTCTTGTTGCTTACGGCAAGCTGCCTCGAAGTTAATCACTGGTGGTGAAGACAGCCGGCGGAAGGCGTCTTCGTCACGATAGAGACTCCATTTGGAACTCGGGATGGGACTCCCTTGCGGAGTCCGAGCTATTTCGAGACCGCACGTGCTTCCTTGGGGTGCGACACGTACACTGAGTGGCTAGCGCCCGCGACTGCGACCATGTGGCTATGAGCTCGCTTGGCGTACGATCGTTCAAGGTCAGGGTTGATGGTTTTGTCTTCTGCCGCGACCAACATCCAACTTTGGTTTGCTTCGCCAGGCACGCGTCGTAATGACTGCCTTGAGACTAAGAATGTACTCACCACCACAATTGACTTCCTCTCTCAAACCGGAGCCCTACAGCAGTGCCGGTTCCTCGTTCTCTCAGTCTTGTTCTCTGTCCATCCACTCGCGGACGTACGCCGGACAATTCTCAAGCTTCACGCCATCCGCCTCGCAACCCCGTAGAAACCTCACTGCGTCGCGATTCGCCAGCCTCACGTCCCACAAATCCAGAATGATGTTTCGGTAGTCGCGATCAAAAAGCTTCTTCAGCTCCGCGATCTGCTCCGCCTCTATACGCCCACTTAGGGTAAATACCGTGAATCTCTGCCGCGCTGATCTCTCGATTCTCAAGGTCATCGGTTGTCGTCAGATGCTCTGCCTTGCCGCCATTCCGGCCACTGACGTAAGTGGAAATGCAATCCAGAGGCCACAGGCAACGTATTGAAAGCAGGAGGCTAGAGGCATCAGTCGGATGACGAGATTTCGGCAAGTGCCGAATTTTCGGGAATTGAAAAGACGGCATTACTACTAATCAGAGATAAACTTGTGTTTCTTGATCTTCAGCTGTTTGATTTTCGAGTCCAGGGTCGATCGGGGAATTCCGAGTTTCGCTGCCGCACCTTTTGGGCCAGCGACTTTCCCCTTGCATTCAGCCAATGCGGTTTCGATGATCTCTCTCTCCTGATTCTGGAGAGTGTTTGGTAAAGGGCTTGGCAATTCTTGCCGGGCTGGCTCTGGGCTGGCGAGCCAAGCCTTTTCGATCCAAAAGGTATCGCCGCTGCTCAGGATCACCGATCTCTCAACGATGTTTTGCAGCTCACGGATATTTCCCGGCCAAGGATATGATTGGCACAGTTCAAGCGTATTCATGTCGATTTTGCGAATCTGCTTGCCCGCTTTGTCCGCATATCGCTTAACGAAGTACTCAATCAACATCGGAATATCCTCCTTCCGCTGGCGCAGAGGGGGTACCACGATCGGGAAAACGTTGAGCCGGTAAAACAAGTCAGATCGAAACGTTCCCGCGGTAATGGCTGTCGTTAAATCACGGTTGGTTGCGGCTATGACGCGAACGTCGGTGGTAAGAATTCGGTTACCTCCCACTCGTTCGAACTGCCGCTCCTGAAGTACTCGGAGCAACGTGATCTGGGGTCTCTGCGGGAAGATCGCCCACCTCGTCTAGAAAAATCGTACCGGAATGTGCCAGCTCAAAGCGGCCTTGGCGGCGCTGGACCGCGCCAGTGAAGGCGCCTTTCTCGTGGCCAAACAGCTCCGACGCGATCAAGGAGGAAGGAATCGACGCACAATTTACGCTGATGAACGCCTGGCCGGAACGTTGCGAGTGCTTGTGTATGGCGCGAGCAATTAATTCTTTTCCGGTGCCGGTTTCGCCAGTGATAAGCACCGTGGAATCGGTGGGCGCCACTTTCACAACGCTGGAGAGCACGGTTTGCAGGGCCGGTGACGAGCCCACAATTTCCTCAAACATGAATGTCTGATCGATTTGCTCCCTCAGCGCAAGGTTTTCGTCACGCATCCTCTCCTCGGCTCGCTTGCGATCCTCAATATCCGTCCCAGTGGCATACCAGCGAATAATGTTGCCGTGGTCGTCGCGAAGGGGATTGTAGCGGACAAGAAACCACCGATAATTACCGTCTTTTCCAAGCGCTCGTTGCTCAAGTTCGAAAGGCTTTCCGCGCGCGAGCGCCTCATGGCGTTCCTCGCGCAGCCTTTCCACATCCTCGGGGTGGAAGACCCGTGTGCGTTGGTCTTCTCTCTGCACGTCCTCCAAAGTGAGACCTGTGTAATCGAGCACTGTCTGATTTGCATAAAGGGCTGTCCCATCCGGGCGCAACACGTAAATATAACTGGCGATGGCGTCGGTCATCCGCCGAAGCTCTGTTTCCTCCGCCTTTATTTGCTCAAACGCAGTCTGCAGAGCCGCTCTCGCTTCGTGCTGCTCGGTGACATCCATCGCCGTACCGACTAATTCAATGACATCACCGGAAACATTCACTACCGGGTGTCCGACCACATGAATGTACTTGGCCGCGCCGTTTGGCAGAAGAAGCCGATAGTCGGTCTCAAAGTCGGTCCTATCCCGAATGGCGTGCTCGACCACAGGTGTGTAATAGTGCGCGTCCTCCGGGTGAAGCCGCCGGACTACCTCCATGTAAGATGGTGGCGTGGGATCAGGATCGAGGCCGAAGATCCGGTACATCTCTTTTGACCAATAGGAAGCGTTCCAGCCGAACCTTGGGATCACGGCAAGCCCTTGACCGGCCTCACGCTGCGCGTTTTCCATCTGAGGGACCCGCACCGCCCAACTGCCCGTGTGGGTCAATTTCTGTGCTTCCGCCAAATAAGCCTCACTCCGCAGTAGCGCTTCTTCGGCACGTTTGCGCTGTGTGATGTCCTCGGCCAGCGCCATTATGAATCGCGGTACCCTCTCGGTGCCAGGCACAAGAGAAACGTTGTTCCTTACCCAAATCGAACTGCCGTCCTTGCGCAGATACTTTTTCTCAATCTGAAACTGTTGCCGTTTTCCCTCCAGCAACTCGGTGATGAGCGCCCAGTTGGCTTCGCGGTAATCCTCATGCGTTAAGTCCAGAAAATAAAGTGCACGCAGTTCCTCCGCCGTGTAACCCACGATTGTCTGGTAGACATGATTGGTGGCTAGAAAGCGGCCGTCCAGGTCAGTCAGCGCAACGCCGATAGCCGAATTCTCAAAGACGGATCTCCACCGCTCCTCGCTTTTCCGAAGGGCATCTTCAGCACGCTTCCGCTCCTCAAGATCGGTATTTGTTCCGTACCACTTCGCGACTTTCCCCGATCGGTCGCGCAGAGGACTACCGCGAAAGAGAAACCAGCGAAATTCGCCGTCGAAGCGGCGGAAGCGGCCCTCTACTTCGTACGGCTTTGCAGATTTCAAAGCTTCCCGGAATGTTTCCAGAATTCGTGGCAGGTCGTCTGGATGAATCGCAACCTCCCATCCCGAGTCCAAAGCATGCTTTGAAGATAGACCCGTATAGTCCAGCCAGCGCTGATTGAAAAACTCTGCCGAGCCGTCTGGACGAGCGGACCATGGCCAACGTAGGGATGGTGTCGACGACAAGACGAATGTCCTGTACATCTCCAGGTTCTTCGACGCCATGGCGCAAGGATGCCATGCGCGGATTATAGAGCCATATGGCGGACCTGCCCGCCGGGGGATGACGCGCAAGCCTTACGAGCCGTCGCAGTAAGACATCTCGCTCCGAGGTCGCAGGGCGAGATGGGTCCCGGATTATCGGCAAACAGCAAAATTGGATAGCTTCCGGTTTGCCCGTAATCCAGGATTTTAGGTTTCACTAGGTGCAGATGGAGCGTTGGGTGATTGGATTGGCGATTTGTCATCAACCGAGAATCGCTCCTGACGACATGGTCGCTTCTCAGTACCAACCCTCAGTCACTACCGAAAATTTCCGCATTGACCATCATCCACGTCCAGTGCGGATGGGAGGTCGGTTGCCCTCATCGGCTCGGAGAATGGTCGATGATTCTGAGGGCAAGGCAATCGGCAGCGGCGATTGTCACATGACGCCAGTTCGGGAGGGCCCAGTCAGCGGGCCAATCCATCGTCTCCAATTCTTCGATCCAGTCCTGCGCCGCCTTCCTCGCTTCCTTCAGGCCATATCGTCTGAATACTGCCTCGTAAAAGGCTTCTAACTCCGTCTCCGCCGTCGTCATAAGCTCGGCAACTCGTTCGACAGGCGCCTGCTGAGCGTGAACAACCGAGCTGGTTTTCTTATCGCTCATGGAACCTTATCTCCTGATTGAAATAACGTCTGTCAGATTTATGGCCTCACAGACCATTCGGAGCCTTTAGAAGTGCAATTTCGTCCGGCGATACTGGCCTGATGGCGAGGTTTGTTGCTAGTGAATTGCTTCTCCCGCAGGGGCGCCCTGTCCGGGCTTGTTCTTGCTTAGAATGAAGGCGCACACCACCATGCCTATTGCCATCCAACAGAGCAAACGGTAGATGTCCTGATAAGCCTGCGCGGCAGCCTGCTGATTGAGTTGCTGATAAATAGCAGCTTGTGCCATCAGGCCAGGCCCTGGTCCTTTGCCGCTACCGCCAAAGTAAGAGGTAAGCGCGTTGACCTGGTTGACGTAGGCCGGATTGCCGGGTTGCATGGACTCCTGCAGGCGCGCTTGGTGGAAGAGAGAACGGTTGGTGACGATCGCTCCAGTGATGGCAATGAAGATACTGCCGCCAACGTTGCGAACGAAGTTGATGATGCCAGAGACCTGATTGCTCGCCTCTTTCGGAAGTCCGACATAAGCCGCGGTAGTGATGGCGATGAAGGCGAAAGGAATCGCGAACATCTGAAGAATTCGCAACCACGAGGCAAAACCGAAGGTCATAGTGAGCGTGAAGTGCGCGGAGGTGTAATAGAACGCGCCGGCGAAGCAGAGGAAACCGAATGCAGCCATGTTTCTCGCCGGAAACCTGCCGGTAGCTATTCCTGCCAGGGGCATAACGACGAGCAGGGCGAGTCCTCCGCCCGCGAGCGCCTCTCCGGCGCGGGTTGCCGTGTAGCCCATCAGCTGCTGCAGGAACTGGGGCTCAAGTACGGTTGCGGCATTCAGGACGCCGCCGACCAGAATCATGAGGAAGCAACAGATAGCGAAATTCTTGTACTTGAATAGCCGCAAATTCATGATGGGATTCTTAGCCCGCCACTGCCACCAGATCAGGCCGGTCATACCCACAACGAACAGAAGGCAGAAGATGCGGATGAAGTTGGAGGCAAACCAGTCGTTCTCTTCACCCTTATCAAGCATGATCTGCATGCCGCCCATGGCGACAGTAAGCAATCCGAGGCCGATGTAGTCCAGTTTCTTGAGATTGGCACGATCTGCTTTGATCCAGGGCGGATCCTGGACTAGGCGGTTGACCAGAAAAAACGCGAGGATGCCAACAGGCAGATTGATATAGAAGATCCATCGCCAGGAGTAGTTGTCGGTGATCCAACCGCCGATCGTCGGCCCAAGGGATGGCGCAAGCACTGCCACAAGACCGTAGAGCGCGAAGGCCTGGCCACGCTTCTTTTCTTCGAAGGAATCCGCCATGATGGCCTGCGCCATAGGCTGGAGGCCGCCCCCTCCGACGCCCTGAAGGACACGCGCCAAGAGCAAGATCGGGAGCGTTGGAGCGATACCGCAAAGAAAACTTGCCGCGGTGAATATGATGATGCACAGCATAAAGAAGTTTCTGCGGCCGATGACGCTCGACGCCCAGGCGCCCACTGGCAGAATGATCGCGTTGGAGACAAGATAGCTGGTGAGGACCCAGGTTCCCTGATCGGTGCTGGCGCCGAGGTCACCGGCAATGTGGGGAAGGGCGACATTGGCAATGGAGGTATCGAGAACCTCCATGAAGGCAGCGAGGGCAACTGTGGCCGCGATCAGCCAGGGGTTGACACTAGGCTTCCATCGCCCGCTGCTCCCGATTTCATCTGACATGCGCTTTCCTTTCCGGCGGATTGAGCGTTGTCAGATTCAATAACGTGAGCCCAACCAACCGCGGTCACATCTAATATTTTGCGAGCCGTTTCCATTCAATGCTCTTTTCTATGAAACTGAGCATTTCGGTTATTTGATATACATACTGTATCTGAAAGCGTATCGTATGTATAGGAGAAGTTTGTGGAGGAACCTATGATGGCTGACACAGGCATAGGCCGAACATTGACGACCAAAGTCATTTCCCCGATTCATGGCTACGATCGCGGCGGCGCCAGTCTTCATGAAAAAGTTGGACACCTCGGCCGCGAGCGCGCTTTGAGTATCGGACGGGGGATAAGGAAGAAGGGAGGAGACGAACAAAAAAGTGCTCAGCCCACAACGATTGCTGTTATCGAGCAGTGGATCTGTCTCGTATTGGGCTTGGTCTGCATGGCCTTCGGAATGTGGGGGATTTGTATGAAACCCGGACAGGATGCTCTTTCTGAACACATTGCATGGCTGGGATCGCTATATATGCCGACGCTGCGGGTAACGGCAGTCGTTTGCGTGGGATTGGGTCTAATGCTGGCGCGCCGGGGGTGGGCGCATCTCTGACTGCCTTTCGATTTCCAGCAGCCTGAAGATTACTGCGATCTTCTCGCAGGGACCGGGGTGTCATGCCGATGTATCTCCCCGCTCGCCGGACAGTTCTAGTCTCCACGTGTAATGGCTAAGGAGCCACCATGAAAACCAAAATGAAAGACGACCTGGAAGACATCCCCATGGCATACCTATGGTATGTCGTTCTCGCAATCATGGCGATCGTGGCCGCTGCGATGGTTGTGGTCATTCGATTGTTTTAGAGGCCTCAAGGTTTGTGGATCTAACGATTAGATCCATCACAGATTGCGTCGATTTGAGGCATGTAACTCTCGATATATCTTCGCGTCAGTGCCCCGAAGTATAAGCTATCCTCGTATCAGGATGCAGAGTGTTCATTGTGGTCAGAATCGTGTTGGCACCACTTCGATCCTGGCGTTCGCGATCTGTGAGCGTCTCTAACGTTTCTCAGAGAAAGTCAATGAATCGCTAGAGCAACGATCGGGAGGAGCTAAGGATTCAAATGCCTGTGAGCGGCACAAAACCACGAAAGCGACTCACGCGCGAGGAGAGCAGAGCACAGACTCGTGCCACATTGATCGCCGTAGGGCGCAAGCACTTTCTGCGTTACGGACTTGGCGGCGCTGTGGCGGAAAAGATCGCGGAGGATGCCGGATATTCTCGGGGCGCTCTGTATTCCAACTTCGACGGTAAGGAAGATCTGTTTGTCGCTGTAATCCATGAGGAACAGGCGCGCCACTTGAATGTCTTCCGGTCTCTACTGAAGGAAGAGCCTTCAGGCGAGAAGCGGTTGAAAAAAATGCGGGACGCCATTGCCGACTTGATGACGGACCATGATTGGATCGTGCTTCGTGCTGAATTCGAAGTCGGAGCTCTTCGAAGCGAACGCATCCGGCAAAGCTTTGTCGAAGTGCATCGGCAGCAGCTTCGTGACGGAAGTGAGCTTGTCAGGGATCTCTTGCGATCTCCTGAAGTCACTTCGAAATTGAAGCCGGATGATTTCATTACGGTTATCATCAATCTTGCTCATGGTCTGGCAGTCACCCAGAGAATCCTTGGCGCAGAACTCTCTCAGAAGAGCACACGCAGCCTGGTTCAATCGCTGTTTGATCATTTGATATCGTCCGCATGAATAGTCGGCTGGCCACAATAATGCGATCAATGCGACGATTGAGTTGGAAACGTGCCTTTGGCAGAGAGTGCTGTCGGTTTAGCAGTATTCCACCGATCACCACTCATTACTCCCAAACGAAGGCCAAAGCGGAAGTAGAGTTTCAGTTGCCGAAAACAAGGAAATACACTCAGCGAGCCATGTCGCCGTTCGTTCTAAGTTCCGGGTGTGTTGTCGGCGAACAGGAAATAACCACAATCCGGAGGGGCACTTCCCGTTTGCCCGTCACAAGGGAATTACGTGACATCTATAGATAGAATGCTGGCGTGCCACGGATCTCCACAGCCACGCCAGCACCAATTTCAGAACTTCAAATCGGGCAACTCTTTTACATCCTCCGCGTCGGTTGAGACGCTGATGTTGTGCCATGCCTTGGCGTCGGATTCCCGCTTTTCCTCGGCAAAGCGGGCATACTGCACGGCATCGCTGCCGAGCAAGAGGTGTGCAGGGAGCTGCTCTTTGGAGGCTAGTTGCAGAATGACCTGTGCGACCTTTGCTGGAGCGCTCATCTCATGCCCCCAGTGCCCCTGCAACATCTTGATAAACGTGCCTACAGAGGCCTCATAGTCGGGTAAAATCTCCGGTGTGCCAGCGGTTGCCCGCTTGCCCCAGTTGGTCCGTATACCACCTGGCTCGAGTGCGCACACCCTAACGCCGAAGGGTGCCAGCTCTGGTGCAAGTGATTCGGTGAAGCCACCTACAGCCCATTTTGCCGCGTGATAGGCTGCGTTTCCAGGAACCCCCAACCTGCCACCGACGGAAGAGATCTGAAGGATGCAACCACTCTTCTGCTTCCGCATGACCGGGATCGCCGCTCGTGTCATATAGACGACGCCGAAGAAGTTTGTGTCGACTAAAGCGCGAAAGCTCTCTGAGCCGAGCTGCTCAAAGGGGGCAACATCTCCGTACCCCGCATTATTGACGACAACATCCAGCCGTCCGAAGACCTCAACAGCCTTTTCGACCGCGGCCTTTGCCGCCGTCTCATCTGCCACATCGAGGGGCGCTGTATGCACCTGCTTGCCATATCGCTCCACCAAATCGTTCAACCGGTGTGGATCGCGGGCCGTCGCTAGGAGGCGATCACCCGAAGCAAGAACTGCCTCCGCGATATCGCGACCCAAACCACTTGCGCTACCTGTTACCAACCATACTTTGGACATAAAAACCTCCGTTCTGCCGATTGGATGCAGCGTAGCGGAGTGAACACTCATTAATTTAGTGGAAAATTCCTGCCAGGCTACTTTTTGGCTGCCGCGCTCCAAAAAACCTCGAAACCTGCGCTTCGGTAGTGCTCCGCTTTGGCTGGATTGGCCACCATGGACGCCATGGTCGTCTCAGCCATCGCGAGCAGGAGGTCTGACGCAAAAGCTGGAGGCAGACCGCTCAATTTGCCATGCGAGACAAACTGCTCCATGGCTTTGGTAGCGTCTTCGAAGCCCGCCTGCCCCTCCTGTCTGCTTTTGTCGGTGATGCGATCAGAAACGATAAGCTGCGTCATCGCCCTACGCTTCGCCGGCGACTCCATACCCCAGGTGACGTAGGCGTTCCAGATATGTTGTACTCGCTTCCGGAGTGAGCCGGTCAAGGGAAAGCCCGCGATCATAGCGCTCCGCATGTCTCGTTTTAGCTCGCGGTAGAGTTCATTGAGCAGATTATCCTTATCCGGGAAGTACCGGAACAGCGATCCCTCCGCCACGGCCGCAGCCTTCGCAACACTAGCAGTGGACGCGCCTATGCCATCTTCAGCAATCGTCTTGGTGGCTGCATGGAGGATGGCAGCACGCTTGTCTCCGGTCTTCGGTCGCGGCATGGCTGCCTATAGTGTATGCAGTCCTGATAAGGATAGGAACGTGCTAGAGGAGGATGGTCAGCAACTCTGAAGTTGGACCAGCGATGAACTGGGTCCTAGCAGAGAGTTTCCTAACAGTCCCCACCGGGCACCGGAGGGAATGGCTGTAGGCCATACATATCGCAACCATCCTCACTGGCCTTCTGGCTTTCAATCCAATCATCAAGTTCGACCGGGAAATTCATAGTTACAACTCCTTCATGGTGCCCATCTTGCGTCTGAATATAAGCCACAAGAACCAGAAATCTATTCCGATCCTTATCCTGTCGCGCACAATGATCGCGGGGATCAATTGCTAAATAATAAGATAGGGAATAGGCAGGTAGCCCAGGTGTTGTGATAGGTGCCCGATTAGATATCATTCCGATCGATCAGGCATTTTGTAACCAACACATTCAATAAGAGACTTGCCGATGCAATTTTTGGTCCTGAGTTTGTCGAAGCTCTGAAGCCATGGCGACAGACAGTTGACTTCAGATAAATAACGTTCAGTTTCACGGAGTCTGGCCGCTTGCAAGAGCAAAGATCGTCTTGCCCTATTCGATCAGCTAGCGTTTGCCGTCTCTCCATCATCCTGGTTGTATTCACCAAGAAGTGGGTTCCTCGCCTAGTCAATGTGAACCTGTGCGAGCAAAGTTCTCCATGCCCTCATCACAATGTTTCTATTCGTTGTATGAGGATGCTGCTTGTTACCGTACAAACGACTTGCTGGGGTCATCTAGACAATTTCTCCCCAAATTAATTTTGGTTTTCTGAGATTTCGAGGTTTCAAGACCCACTCGCTATTTCTCATCGCTGGCATTCTGAAGGAGTTTGTCGCTGGCGGGTTGCGTTACGTACGGGCGCTGCGCCGTGAGACCGCCGTCAAGGATCAAGGACTGTCCTGTGTAATAGGATGATCTGTCCGAAAACAGCCATGCAACTGCATCGGCGATCTCCTCCGGGCGTCCAATCCGGCCAATGGGATGCACCGCACTCATTTCGTCGAGTGCCTCTTGGGTGCCAAATACGTCGAGCAACATCTCAGTCCTAACCGCACCAGGACTCACTGCGTTCACCCGAATACCATATCGCCCGCATTCGATCGCGGCAGTCTTGGTCAAGCCAAGCACAGCGTGTTTGCTGGCCACGTAGGGGCCGGCGGTTGGAAATGCTAGCTGGCCGCCGACTGAGGCAGTATTGACGATTGAGCCCCCCTGCCCTTGCGCCATCATCTGTTTGACCTCATCCTGAAGCAGAAGAAACAGGGCTTTTACGTTCACAGCGAAGACGTGGTCAAAAGTTTTTTCGGTCTGATCTGTGAGCAGCCGGTTTTCACCGGAGATTCCGGCATTGTTAAATGCGTAGTCGAGCCGTCCGAAGGTTTTGAGAGTGAACGGTACGATCCGCTTCACCTCCTCGGGTTGGCTGAGGTCTGCCTGGATGAACGCCGCCGATCCGCTGTTGCGTTTAATGTCATTGACGAGCAGTCGCCCCTCGCTTTGCCGCCTTCCGGTGACGACTACCTGAGCACCTAGCTCAGCTACACGCCTTGCAGCCGCAGCGCCAATGCCACTGTTTCCACCGGTGATGAGTGCCACCCTTCCAGCAAATTCCAAGTCATTTCCCATTCTCTTGCCTAACACTCCTCTAACTTGTTCTTCCGAGTCACAGAGGGGCGTGTCTGGACCGATGATTGTTGTTGACAAATGCAAC
>Ga0193743_1002206_pt1 | contig 13928 bp, 12 predicted proteins | sample L2c2metaG_FD_143038 | JGI IMG/M metagenome (GOLD analysis project Ga0193743, IMG submission 143038) | Soil microbial communities from a riparian zone of the East river system, Colorado, United States - L2c2 | ecosystem: Environmental > Terrestrial > Soil > Riparian zone | place: USA: East River... | reverse complement strand
CCAGCGAATATGTCTCCATCATGGAGATCACCGGCACGCTGGGCGGCCGGTCGGGCAGCTTCGTGCTGCAGGGCGCGGGCAGCTACGACGGCAAGACCGCCCGGGTCGCGACGACGGTCGTGCCGGGCTCGGGCACCGGCGATCTCGCCGGCATCACGGGTGCGGCGGAGAGCGTGTCGACCCACGCCGACTACCCCAACATGCCGCTGACCATCCGCTACGAGTTGGCGTGAGCGACGACGCCCTCGACCATCAGGCCAACCTGCTCGGTGCGGTTTCGCTCGCGGTCGCCGACCGGGCCGCCGCCGCGGTCGCGGCCGCGAGCGACGGCACCGCGGCGGTCGCCGGCAACCCGACGGCGGCCGCGGCCCTGTCGGCACTGCTGCACTTCCTCGACCGGCCGTCGATCGACCAGCTCCGCCGGGTGCTCGGCCTGACCCCGTCCGGCGCGGTCCGGCTGGTCGACCGGCTGGCCGAAGCGGGCCTGGTGACCAGGGGCCCGGGCGGCGACGGGCGGTCTCGCTCGGTGGCACTCACCCCGGCGGGCCGGGCCGCCGCCGCCCGGCTGTCGGCGGCCCGGGCCGAGGCGTTGCGGTCCGCGCTGGGCGGCCTCTCGGCCGCCGAACGATCCACACTGGATGGTCTGGTCGGCAAGGTGATGGCCGGCATCGTCGCGGAGAAAGACGGCGGTGCCTGGCTGTGCCGGCTCTGCGACCTGACCGCCTGCGGGCGCGACGAGGGCGCCTGCCCGACGGCCAACGCGGCGGCGGCGAAGTATGGCGCCGCCGCGTTGGCCCGGCGCTAGAGCCCCGCGATGGTGCGGAAGATCTCCGCGTAGAAATTGCCCTCGATCTCGCGGAACAGTGCGAACGGCGAGTCCGGGTTGCCGAAGAACGGGCGCAGGGTCCACGCCAGCTGGGTGCCGACGAAGCCGAACAGCAGGATCCAGACGTGCAGCAGCGTCATGCTCGCCGGCCGCTCGGTGGCCACGCCCGCGGGCGTCCTGGCGTAGCGACCCTGCGCCGGATCCCAGACCCGCTGGCCGGGCGCCGGGCGCGCGGAGAGGACCGGGGTCGCGGTGACCGCCGCCGGCACCGCGGCGCCGTCGCCGTTGGCGGCCGGAGCGCCGACCACGGCCGGCACCTTCTCCTCTTCCTTGGCGGGCGCGATGGCGGCTTGTTCGACGACGGGCTCGGTGCGCGCGGGGCTGAGGAGGCCGTGCTCGGCCAGCACCCGCATGCCGCCGGTCAGGAAGCGCAGCCCGACCAGCGCCGAGAGCGCCAGGATCGAGACGTTGAGCAGCTTGAAGAAGCCGTAGTCGGGCGCGGTGATCAGGAAGAACAGGCTGATCGGGGCGAACGCCACCGCCAGCATCGCGGTCACCGTGATGGCGACCATCACCAGCGACACCGACTGCTTCATCGAGAGCCGGGCGCCGAAGACCAGGTTGAACAGGTAGAGCGTGGGCAGGCAGATGGCGAGGGTGACCAGGAACAGCAGCGGCAGCTTGACCGCCGAGGTGATCGCCATCAGCGCGCCGTTGAAGAAGCCGAGCACCGCGCCGTAGAGCGCGAGCGCGATCGCCGAACTGGCGAGCATCTGCCCGGCGAGCCGGTTGAGGTCGCGCTCCTCGACGATCTGCTGCCAGATGCTGCCTCGGTCGCGCAGGATCCGTTCAATGATCAGCAGGCCGGGGCCGTTTGCCGACACGGTGCCATCCTCTCTGGACTCAGGTGGCGACAGACGCTAGAGCACGGCCCCGCTCAGCGCCACCCCACGTCGATGCGGTCACCGTGATCGTCGAAAAAGTGCAGGGCGTCCATCCGCACCGAGACCGAGAGCGAAGTGCCCGCCTGCACGTTGGGGTAGGGCGCCAGCCGCACCGCGAGTTCGGCCGGGCGGCGGTGGTGCCGGCCCGGGTCGCCCAGCACGCTGGTGCGGCTGCGCGACGGGCCGAGCTCCTCCACCGCGGCCGTGCTGGCGGCCCGGCTGGCCAGCCGCTGCACCGCGTGCCCGAAGCGGCGCAGCGGGCCGCCCTCGTTGGCCTGCTCGGCCGGTGCCTGACCCATCTCGTCGACCACGACGGCCGTGGCGCCGATGTCGAGGTACGCCAGCGACTCGTGCCCGTGGTGCTCCAGATAGCGGATCCGGCCCTGCAGCACGTCGCCCGGGCTGTTGGGTGCGACCGGCGTCAACGCCTCGGCGCGCAGCCCGACCACGATCCGCTCGCCGTGGTAGTGCGCGACGGCCCGCGCCCGGATGTCTTCCCACGGCAGGTAGAGCGCCTGGTCGCCGAGGTTGAGCGTGACGTAGCGGTCGAGGTGGACGTAGACCGACGCCTCGAGCAGGTTCATCCGCGGGCTGCCCAGGAACGCCGCGACGTAGAGCGTGGCCGGCCGCCCGTAGACCTGGGTCGGCGTGCCCACGTCCTGCAGCACGCCGCGGCGCATGATCGCGACCCGGTCGGCCATGGTCAGCGCCTCGGCCTGGTCGTGGGTCACGTAGATCGTGCTGACGCCGAGCTCACGGACCAGGCCGGAGATCTCCGCGCGCAGCTCGGCGCGCAAGCCGCTGTCAAGATTGGACAAAGGCTCGTCCATCAGGAACAGGCCCGGCCGGCGGACGATCGCCCGGCCCATCGCCACCCGCTGCCGCTGGCCGCCGGAGAGCTGGTTGGGCTTGCGGGCCAGCACGTCGCCGATGCCGAGCGCGCTGGCCACGTCGGCCACCCGCTCGCCGCGCGCCATCGGCTCGACCCGCGACAGGCGCAGCGGGAAGCCGATGTTGTCGCCGACCGACATGTGCGGGTAGAGCGCGAAGTCCTGGAACACCATCGCGATCCGGCGCTCGCGCGGTGGGAGGTCGTTGGCGAGGTCGCCGTCGAGGAGGATCGCCCCGGCGGTCGGGTCTTCGAGGCCGGCGACCATGCGAAGCACGGTGGACTTGCCGCACCCGGATGGACCAAGCAGCACCATGAACTCGCCGTCGGTGACGTCGATGCTGACGTTGTCGACCGCGACCGTTCCGTCTGGAAAGATCTTGGTGACATCTTTGAGCGCGACGGTTGTCACCGTCTCCTCCCCAGTGTCAGTTCCCCGAGCAGTGCAGCGCCAAGTCCTCAGACGGCATGCCGCCGCCGCGGCATTCCGTCTTCCGGTCATGACTGTGACGAGAGTTACTCAACAATCCCATCGGGTAAACGTGCCATGTTCAGCGCGTGACAATCCGACTACCTGCATTGACCGTGATTGGTTTTCGGTCGACGGGGCGTAGCTGGACGGTGTGCGGTCCGTCTACCGACCGGTAGGTAACGCTCCCGCCGAGCCAGATGATCGTGATCTGCCAAGGTGGATACGCAATCTGGCACGGCTCCGCTAGCCTCAGCCAGGCTGTGTTATCTCGAGCGAGGGGGCCAGCGATGCGACTGACGGTGGGGGTGCTCACCTACCGCAGCGCGGCCAACTTGCCGCCGCTGCTCGCCGCGCTGCCCGCGGGCCTGGCCGGCGTCGACGACTGGCGGCTGGTGGTGGTCGACAGCGGGTCCTTCGACGACACCCTGATGGTCGCCAAGGATCTGGCCCCGGACGCGACGCTGGTGCAACTCGACAGCAACCGCGGCTTCGCGGCCGCCGCCAACGCGGTCGCCGCGGTCCATCCCGACGCCGATGCCGTGCTGCTCCTGAGCCCGACCACCCGGCTGCGGCCGGGCTGCGCCGCCGAGCTGCTGGCCGCGCTCGGCCAGTCGGGCGTGGGCATCGCGGTGCCCCGGCTGATCGGCCGGGACGGCGGCTACAAGACCTCGCTACGCCGGCGCCCGACGCTCGGGCGGGCGCTCGCCGAGGCGGTACTGGGCGGCACCCGGGCCAGCCGGCTCGGCCGCGGCGAGCTGATCGCCGACCCGGCCGGCTACGACGGGCGCACCCCGGCCGACTGGGCCACCGGCGCGGTGACCATGTTCAGCCGGGCCTGCCTGACCGCGACCGGGCCGTGGGACGAGACCTTCTTCCTCTACAGCGAGGAGACCGAATACGCGCTGCGCGCGGCCGACCGCGGCTTCCGGCTGGCCTTCGTGCCCACCGCCGAGGCGGTGCACAACGGCGGCGACGCGCGCAACGTGCCCGCCCTCTGGGGCATCATGGTCGCCAACCGGGTCCGGCTGCACGCGATGCGGCACGGCCGCGCCGCGGCCACCGCGTTCTGGGCGGCGATCACCCTGGGTGAGGCGATGCGCTCGCCCGGTGACGTCAACCACCGTTACGCCACCCGCAAGCTGTTGCGGGAGCGCAAGGGATTGGTCCAGGGGCGGCCAGCGGTGATCCCTGAGCAGCTCCGCTGATCGACGGTCGCTGTCACCCTGTGGCGAAGCCGATTCGGCATTAGCGTGGAAGCATGACTGACGTGACGGCTGGAACTGTTTCGGTGCAGCCACCGGACCCAGCCGAGGGCAGTCACGTCGAGCGTGGCATCGTCGAGCACCCCACCTCGGACGACTTCCTCCACGCAAGAAACGTTCCGGTCGACTCGACCTGGTTCCAGCGGGCGGTCTTCTACGAAGTGCTGGTGCGGGCGTTCGCCGACTCCGACGGTGACGGCTCCGGCGACCTACGAGGATTGATCGACCGCCTCGACTACCTGGCGTGGCTGGGTGTCGACTGCCTGTGGCTACCGCCGTTCTACGACTCGCCACTACGCGACGGCGGCTACGACATCCGCGACTTCTACAAGGTGCTGCCCGAGTTCGGCACCGTCGACGACTTCGTCGCCCTGCTCGACGCCGCGCACAAGCGGGGCATCCGGGTGATCACCGACCTGGTCATGAACCACACCTCCGACCAGCACCCCTGGTTCCAGGAGTCGCGCCGTGACCCCGAGGGCCCATATGGCGACTTCTACGTGTGGAGCGACACCGACAGCAGATACCAGGACGCCCGGATCATCTTCGTCGATACCGAGGAGTCCAACTGGACCTTCGACCCGGTCCGCCGGCAGTTCTACTGGCACCGGTTCTTCTCGCACCAGCCCGACCTCAACTACGCCAACCCGGCCGTGCAGAACGCCATGCTCGACGTCCTGCGCTTCTGGCTCGACCTGGGCATCGACGGCTTCCGGCTGGACGCGGTGCCCTACCTCTTCGAGGCCGACGGCACCAACTGCGAAAACCTCCCGGAGACCCACGCGTTCCTGCGGCACTGCCGCAAGGTGATCGACGACGAGTTCCCCGGCCGGGTGCTGCTCGCCGAGGCCAACCAGTGGCCGGCCGACGTGGTCGCCTACTTCGGCGACCCGGAGTCCGACGGCGACGAATGCCACATGGCGTTCCATTTCCCGCTGATGCCGCGCATCTTCATGGCCGTCCGGCGCGAGTCGCGCTTCCCGATCTCCGAGATCCTGGCCAACACGCCGGCCCTCCCGGCCAACTGCCAGTGGGGCATCTTCCTGCGTAACCACGACGAGCTCACGCTCGAGATGGTCACCGACGAAGAGCGCGACTACATGTATATGGAATACGCCAAAGACCCGCGGATGAAGGCCAACATCGGCATCCGCCGCCGGCTGGCGCCGCTGCTCGACAACGACCGCAACCAGCAGGAACTGTTCACTGCCCTACTTTTGTCGTTGCCCGGCTCGCCGGTCCTCTACTATGGCGACGAGATCGGCATGGGCGACAACATCTGGCTGGGCGACCGCGACGGGGTGCGCACCCCGATGCAGTGGACGCCCGACCGCAACGCCGGTTTCTCCACCTCGACACCGGGCCGCATCTACTTGCCGGTCAACCAGGATCCGATCTACGGTTTTCAATCGGTCAACGTCGAGGCGCAACGCGACAGCTCGACGTCGTTGCTCAACTGGACGCGGCTGATGCTGTCGGTGCGTCGCCGGCACGACTCGTTCGCCGTCGGCACGTTCCAGGAGCTGGGCGGCTCCAACCCGGCGGTGCTCGCGTTCCTGCGCCACCACGAAGACGACGTGGTGCTCTGCGTCAACAACCTGTCCCGTTTCCCGCAACCCATCGAGCTCAACCTGCAGGCCTGGTCGGGCTATTCGCCGATCGAGCTGACCGGACGCGTGTTGTTTCCCCGGATCGGCCAGCTACCCTACCTGCTGACCCTGCCCGGATACGGGTTCTACTGGTTCCAGCTCACCCCACCGTCCGAAGAGGATGATCCGGCCCGCGCGGCCGAACAGCACATGGAGGAGTCATGACTTTGCCGTATGCCGACTGGCTGCCGCATCAGCGGTGGTACGCCGGACGCGGCCGGACCCTCCACAGTGTCACGCCCGTCGCGGTTACCACTCTGCGCGAGTCCCTCGACCACGTGCTGCTCGACGTCGAATACGACGACGGCGGCACCGAGCGCTACCAGCTCTACGTGGCCTGGGACGGCGAGCCGCGACCGGAATACGCCGGCACCGCGACCATCGGCATCGAGGGCGACCGCGCCGGCTACGACGCGCTCTACGACGAGCCGGCCGCCCGCGCGCTGCTCGAGCTGATCGACCAGGACGCCGTGATCGGCCGGCTGCTGTTCCGTCGCGAGCCGGAGGCCAAGCTGCCGCTGGACGCGCCGGCCCGGGTGGCCGAGACCGAGCAGAGCAACACCAGCGTCGTCTACGACCGGGCGGCGATCCTCAAGGTCTTCCGCCGGGTGGTCGCCGGCATCAACCCCGACGTCGAGCTCAACCGGGTGCTGGCCCGGGCCGGCTGCGCACACGTGGCCCAGTTGCTCGGCGCGGTGGAGAGCTCCGACGAGCGCGGCGAGCCGGTCTCGCTGGCCATGCTGACCGCCTACGCGGAAAACTCCGCCGAGGGCTGGGCGATGGCCACCACGAGCGTGCGCGACCTGTTCGGCGAGGCCGACCTCGCCGCCGACGAGGTGGGCGGCGACTTCTCCGGCGAGTCCTACCGGCTCGGCGAGGCGGTCGCCGTGGTGCACCGGATGCTGGCCCAGGAGTTGGGCAGTGAGACGGTGGAGTTCCCGGTCGACCGGATGCTGGCCCGCCTCGACCGCGCGGCGGCCTTCGTCCCCGCGCTCGCGCCGCACGTCGACGCCGCGGCGGCCCGGTTCCGCGCGGTCGGCGGCACGGAGATGATCGTCCATCGGGTGCACGGCGACCTGCACCTTGGTCAGGTGCTGCGCACGCCGAAGACCTGGCTGCTGATCGACTTCGAGGGCGAGCCCGGCCAGCCGGTCGAGGAACGCCGCCGCCCCGACTCCCCGCTGCGCGACGTCGCCGGCATGCTGCGCTCCTTCGAATACGCGCCGCACCACCTGATCGTCGACCAGCCCGACGACGCCCAGGTGGTCTACCGGGCGCGCGAGTGGGCCGAGCTCAACCGGAGCAAGTTCTGCGACGGCTACGCGAGCGTCGCGGGCGAGGACCCACGGTCGCGGGCGGCCCTGCTCGCCGCCTTCGAGCTCGACAAGGCCATCTACGAGGCCGCCTACGAGGCCCGGTTCCGGCCGAGCTGGCTGCCCATCTCCCTGCGCTCGGTGGCCCGCCTTCTGGGCTGATAGGCCCTAACGTGGGTCGGGTGCTGGTCACGCTCGCCGTCGAGAACTACCGGTCACTGCGCCGGTTGGTCCTGCCGTTGCGCCGGCTCAACGTGGTGACCGGCGCCAACGGGGCCGGCAAGTCGAGCCTCTACCGGGCGCTGCGGCTGCTCTCGGCGGCGGCCCGCAACGGCGCGGTGGCCGCGTTGGCTCGCGAGGGCGGGCTGCCGTCGACGCTGTGGGCCGGCCCCGAGACGGTGCGGCGGGGGGACCACCCGGTCCAGGGGACGGTGCGCACCAAGCCGGTGGCGCTGCGGTTGGGGTTCGCCAGTGACACGTTCGGCTACGCGATGGACCTCGGGCTGCCCCAGATCGACCCCGACGAGACGCTCTTCGCGCTCGACCCGGAGATCAAGTCGGAGTGCACCTGGTCGGGTCCGGTGCTGCGGCCGGCCACCAAGCTCACCGAGCGGACCAACACCGCCGTCGGCGTACGCGGTCCGGATGGTTCCTGGCGTGCGACGAAGCTGAAGCTGCGCCCGTACGACAGCATGCTCGCCGAGTTCGTCGATCCGGAACTGGCGCCCGACCTGATGCTGCTGCGCGAACGGATCCGCTCGTGGCGCTTCTACGACCAGGTCCGCACCGACGCCGAGGCGCCGATGCGTGGTGCGCAGGTCGGCACCCGCACACCCGTGCTCGGGCCGGACGGCGCGGACCTGGCGCCGGCGCTCGAGACGATCCGGGAGGTCGGCGACGCGGCGGCGCTGGACGCGGCGGTCGACCTCGCCTTCCCTGGCAGCCGGCTGGGCATCGCGGCCGCCGCCGGCCGGTTCGAGCTGAGCCTGACCCAGCCCGGGATGCTCCGCCCGCTCGGCGCCGCTGAACTTTCCGACGGGACGCTGCGTTACCTGAGCTGGGTGGCCGCGCTGCTCACGCCGCGGCCCCCGGAACTGCTGGTGCTCAACGAACCGGAGAACAGCCTGCACCCCGACCTGATCCGCCCGCTCGCCGCGCTGATCGCCGGCGCGTCGGCGGACATGCAGATCGTCGTGGTCACCCACTCGCGGGCGCTGGCGTCCGCGCTCGACACCCACCCGGGCGATACCGACCTGCAGCTTGTCGAACTCGCCAAAGAGCACGGCGAGACCTATGTCGTTGGGCAGGGCAGGCTCGACGAGCCCGCGTGGCACTGGCCGAAACGCTGAGGAAGGATCAGACACATGAGTCTCGAACGACCTGTTCCACCAGATCCCTACGACCTGCTGCCGCCCGTCCCCTCGTTCACGCTGACCAGCGATGACGTGCGTGATGGCGAGCAGATGGCTGACACGTTCGCCGACCCGAGCGTCGGCGGGGGCGGTAAGTCGCCGCAGCTGTCCTGGTCGGGCTTCCCGGATTCGACCAAGAGCTTCGTGATCACCTGCTACGACCCCGACGCGCCGACGCACAGCGGCTTCTGGCACTGGGTGCTGGTCAACGTGCCGTTGTCGGTGACGTCGCTGGAGCAGGGCGCGCAGCCGCCGGCCGGCTCATTCGCGGTGCGCAACGACTACGGCACGAAGGAATACGGTGGCGCGGCGCCACCGCAGGGCGACTTCCCGCACCGATACCTGTTCACGGTGCACGCGGTGGACGTCGAGCAGCTCGACGTGACACCGGACGTTTCGCCCGCGGTGGTGGGCTTCAACCTCACCTTCCACGACCTGGCGCGCGCGGTCATCCGGCCGACATATCAGGTGAAGTAGGCGCGATCTCGATAGGGTGGGCCGGGTGAAGATCGGTATCGGGCTTCCGAACACCATGCCGGGCATCCCCGGCACCACCCTCGTCGAGTGGGCGCGCCGCTCCGAAGAGCGCGGCTTCGCCGGGCTGGCGACCCTCGACCGGATCGCCTATCCCAACCACGACTCGCTGACCGCCCTGGCTGCCGCGGCCGCGGTGACCAGCCGCATCGGGCTCTACACCAACATCCTGCTCGGCCCGGTCTACCCGGCGGCCCTGCTGGCCAAGTCGGCCGCAACCGTCGATCAGATCTCCGGCGGCCGGTTGACGCTGGGCCTGGCCGCGGGCGGCCGGCAGGACGACTTCGAGGTGATGGGCGTCGACTTCAGCCGCCGGGGTCGCGAGTTCGACCGCACACTCGACCGGATACACCGCATCTGGTCCGGCGACCCCGAGCACTCGCCGGCTCCCGTCAACGCGCACGCCGTTCCGGTGATCATCGGTGGCACCAGCGATGCGGCGTTCCGCCGGCTGGCGTCGTGGGGCGCCGGCGGAGCCATCGGCGGCGGCGGGCCGGAGCAGGTCGGTGAGTATGCCGCCCGGGTCCACGCCGCCTGGCGCGAAGCCGGCCGCGAGGGCGAGCCGCGGATCACCGCCCTGGCCTACTTCTCGCTCGGCGACGACGCCGAGGAGCGGTCGCTGGCCTACCTCCGCCACTACTACGCGTTCCTCGGCGATTACGCCGAGGGAATCGCGACCAACGCGCTGCGTACCCCCGAGGCGATCCGGACCCGGGTCGAGGCGTTCGAAGCGGCCGGGGTCACCGAGCTCTACCTCGATCCGACGGTGCCGTCGCTCGACCAGGTCGACCGGCTGGCCGATGTGGTCAATCCGGCATCGCCAGGTTGACCCGCACGCCGAGCAGCCGCACCGGCCGTTTCCACTCGAACTTTTCGAGCAGCCCGACGGCGGCCTGCTCGACCACCTCCGGATCGGCGGTCGGGCCGGCGCGCAGCTTCGTCTCCCGGGTCGGCGTGAAGAAGCTGACGTAGCGGACCTTCACCGCCACATGGGTGATCTCGCGCCCGTCGGCGACCACGTCGGCGGTCAGCGCGCGGGCCATCGCGGCCACCTCACGGGAGATCTCCGCCGGTTCGGACAGGTCTTCGGCGTAGGTGTTCTCGCGGCTCTTCGACCGGGCCACCCACGGTTCGGTGCTGATGTGCGTGTCACCGCCGCCGGCCGCCGCCACCGGCAGCCACGCCGCCATCCGCGGGCCGAACCGTTCGACCAGCGCTTCGGGTGGTGTCGCGGCGAGCTGGGCGACCGTGTGCAACCCCAGCTCGTCGAGCTTGCGGGTGGTCTTGGGACCGACACCCCAGAGCTCGGCCGCCGGCCGCTCGCCCATCACGTCGAGCCAGGTGGCGGTGGTCAGTGTGTGAATCCCGCCGGGCTTGCCGAACCGAGCCGCGATCTTCGCCTGCAGCTTGTTTTCGCCGATACCGATCGCGCAGGTCAGCCCGGTCTCCGCGAACACGGCCGCCTTCAGCTCCTCGGCCAGGTCGACCGGGTCGGCGATGTCGCCGCCGATGAACGCCTCGTCCCAGCCCCAGACCTCGACGTCGACCGGGAAGCCGCGCAGCACCGCCATCACCCGCTCGGAGGCCGCGCTGTAGGCGGCCGGGTCGGTCGCCAGGAACACCGCCTCCGGGCAGAGCTGCGCGGCCCGGCGCAGCGGCATTCCGGAGTGGACACCGTCCGCCCGGGCCTCGTACGACGCGGTGGAGACCACCTGCCGCCGCGCCGTTGGGTCGCCCGCGCCGCCGACCACGACCGGCCGGCCGCGCAGCTCCGGGTGGCGCAGGATCTCCACCGCGGCCACGAACTGGTCCATGTCGAGGTGCAGCAGCCACGTCATGGCGTCGCGGCCACCAGCCGTCGGGCCCGGTCGCGCAGGTAGCGCTGCTCCGGCTCGCTGAGCGTGCGGCCGGCGGCTTCCTCGTAGGCCGCCGCGGCGCCGCCGGCGTCGCCGGCCAGCTCCAGCAGGTGTGCGCGTACGGCGGCCAGCCGGTGGTGCTTGGTCATCCGCTCGTCGCTGTCGAGCGTGGCCAGCATGTCGAGCCCGGCCCGGGGACCCGCGACCATCGCGACCGCGACGGCCTTGTTGAGCCGCACCATCGGGCTGTCGGTCACCCGCTCCAGCAGCTCGTAGAGCGCAAGCACCTGCCGCCAGTCGGTGTCGGCGGCGCTGGCCGCCTCGTCGTGCACCGCCGCGATCGCCGCCTGCAGTTGGTAGGCGCCGGGCCGGGTCCGGGCCAGCGCGCCGGAGACCAGCGCGACCCCCTCGGCGATCGCCGCCCGATCCCAGCGCGACCGGTCCTGCTCGTCGAGCCGGACCAACTCGCCACCCGGGCCGGTGCGGGCGGGGCGCCGGGCGTCGGTCAGCAACATCAGCGCGAGCAAGCCGGCCGCCTCCCCGTCGGCGGGCAGCAGCCGGTGCAGCATGCGGGTCAGCCGGATCGCCTCCGCGGACAGCTCGACCCGGGCCAGGTGCGGCCCGGAACTGCTCGTGTAGCCCTCGTTGAAGATCAGATAGAGCACCTGGAGTACGGCATCCAGCCGCGCGTCCCGCGACTCCGGCGGCGGCATCTCGAACCCGAGCCCGGACGACTTGATCTTCTGCTTGGCCCGGCTGATCCGCTGTCCCATGGTCGGCTCGGGCACCAGGAAGGCGCTCGCGATCTCGGCCGTGGTCAGGCCGCCGACGGCCCGCAGGGTGAGCGCCACCTGTGCGGGCACCGCGATCGCCGGGTGGCAGCAGAGGAACAGCAGCACCAGCGAGTCGTCGCCGTCGGGGCTTTCGGCGTCGGCCGGCGGCGCGACCCGGGTCGCGGCCGGGTCGCGCTGGAAGTCGTTCTCCTCGCGCTGCCGCCGGGACTCGTCGCTGCGTAGCTGGTCGATCAGGCGGCGGGACGCGACCCGGATGAGCCAGGCGCGCGGGTCGTCCGGCTGCCCGTCGGCCGGCCACTGGGTCGCCGCCGCGAGCAGCGCCTCCTGCACGGCGTCCTCCGCCGTGTCGAAGTGGCCGTAGCGGCGCACCAGCGCGCCCAACACCTGCGGCGCCAGCTCCCTGAGCAGCTCTTCCGTGCCCACGACCAGAAGCCTACGACCCGGCGTGCGGCCGTGGTCAGGACAGCGTCGCCGCCCGGGCGATCAAGCTGACCACGTAGGCCAGGGCGAAGACCAGGGCAAGGTTGGCGGCGGTACGCAGCCGGGGATCCGCCCGTTGCCGCCGCGACCGGGCCCGCGCCACGCCGAAGAGCAGGAAGCCGAGCGGCAGGACCAGGAAGGCCGGATTGATCAGCACCGTGAACGCCAGGATGAACGAGATCCAGCCGGCGGTGGTGGTCGGGTGCAGCGCGTCGGCGTCGGAGATGCCCAGGTTGTAGGCGCCGTAGCGGGCCCGCTGCAGTTCGGGAAGGCGGGCGGCATACCCGGCCTCGCCGTTGTCGCGCATGTCGACCGCGAGGTCGGCCTGCGCGCGCTGGAGTTGGCGGATCCGGCGATAACCGCGCGCCCCGGCGTAGACGTAGGCGTTCCAGCGCGCCCGGCCGCGGCTGCGCCAGCCGCGCAGCGCCGCGATCTCGTTGTGCGTGGCGATCCACGGGTTGCGCAGGCTCTCCAGCGGGCCGGCCAGGCCCTCGTATTCGTCCTTGCGGAAGAAGTGCAACAGGATCAGGAACGTGCCGAGGATCAGCAGCCCCTTGATCAGCAGCACCAGCAGGGTGCCGTAGAGGCCGGCGTAGTCGGTCAGCGAGGCCGCCGCCGGCGAGTTCCACAGGAAGTGCATCAACCACGCCAGGGCGAGGGCGCCGAGCGCGACGCCGATCCGGTTGACCCAGGAGCGTTCCCGGTGCAGCACGGCGTACGCCACGCCGGCTCCGGCGATCGCGCTGTAGACGGTGTGGCTCCACAGCCCGGCGAGCAGCCCCCGGACGACGAAAGTCTGCAGCACCGGGTTGAGACTGTCGGTGCCGGCGGCCGCCACCGCGTTGAGGCTGTAGCTGATGTTCTCGATCTCCTGGAACCCGAGACCGACGAATGCTCCGTACACCACGCCGTCGAGCACGCTGTTGATCTGCCGGCGGGCCAGCAACACGATCATCACGATGCCGAGCGTCTTGAGGATCTCCTCGTCGGTCGGCCCCTCGATCGCCGCCGCCCAGTCGCGCACGAAGCCGAGCGACGTCATCTTGACCAGGATCGACTCCAGCGCGGTGTTGGCCCGCAGCGCGTTGGCGCTGGCCACGAAGCCGCCCCAGATCAGCGCGGCGGCGAACAGCCAGCGCGGCTCCGGCTCCAGCCAGTCGACCGTGCGGATGATCGTCACGAACACCGCGCCGTGTATCCCGAACAGGATCACCGCGAGCACGAACGCGGCCGGCGCGTCGGCGATCGCCGGGCCGAACGCCAGGCCGAGGATCACGACACCGGCGATGGCCAGCGCCACGAACACCCAGACCGCTGGCCAGCGCGCCGCAGCCGACCAGGACGCGAACACCCGCCGGGTGCCCGGTGCCGGTGGCGGCGGGGTGGCCGCCTGGTCGACGCTCACTGGTGCACCATCCTCAGGTCACCGATCTCGGATGGGTTGGTGATGCGCCCGAGGTGCCGCCCGGTCATCGCCCTGCTCGCTTGACACGGTTG
>Ga0193743_1002205_pt1 | contig 13934 bp, 13 predicted proteins | sample L2c2metaG_FD_143038 | JGI IMG/M metagenome (GOLD analysis project Ga0193743, IMG submission 143038) | Soil microbial communities from a riparian zone of the East river system, Colorado, United States - L2c2 | ecosystem: Environmental > Terrestrial > Soil > Riparian zone | place: USA: East River... | reverse complement strand
CATCCCGGGCGTCTGCTGCGTCGTCGCCGGCAGCCGGGCCGAGGCGGAGGACGCCTACGCCGTGTTCGAGGATCTGATCCAGCCCGAAGTCGGGCTGATGATGCTGAACTCGACCGTCGGCCTCGACCTGTCCGGCTATCCCCTCGACACGCGACTCGAAAGCCTGCCCGACACGGATGGTCACAAGGGACGGCAGAAGCTGATGCTGGACATGGGCATCCGCGAGAAGCTGACGGTGGGCCAGCTCGCCAAGCGGGCGGCGGGCACGCGCGGCCACTGGATGGTCCTGGGGACACCCCGGGACGTGGCGGATGCGCTCGAGGAGAGGTTCGTCGAGGGCGAGGTCGACGGTTTCAATGTCATGGCGCCGCTTCTTCCCCAGGGCATGGATCAATTCATCGAGACAGTCGTTCCGGAGCTGCGCCGACGCGGTCTGTTCCGCACGGAGTATGAGGGCACGACCTTGCGCGAGAATCTCGGCCTGCCCTGGCCGAAGTCACACGAACCACGATTGCAGGCGGCCGAGTAAAGGCAAGCTGGGGAGGTTTCAACAGATTGTCCATGCGGCTCAGGCATAGCCTGGGAAGCCTGCCTGGGCGATGGTCGGAAGATCGGGATCAAAGGACGTGCGCCGGGGCCCGCTAAGGGCGAGCCCTCGGATGCCCCCTCTGCACGAGGAGACCGCTCCGTGGCGAGATGCGGGAAGCGGAGCCGAGCCCCTCGGCTTCGCTCGGGGCAGGCTAGCGGGATGCCTGCGGACTGGAAACAGGTTGCCCACCCTTCCGCCGAGGCGCTCGACCGCTTCATCGCGAGGCTCGGTCTGCCGCGGCGGTTACGCGACGGCGGCGTCCTCAAGCGTTCGTGCCGCCGTCGACGGTGAGGCTTGCGCCGGTGATGTAGGACGAATCGGGGCCGGCGACGAACGCCACCAGCGCAGCCACGTCGTGCACACTGCCGTAGCGATCAAGCGCCGTGTTAGCCCTCTGAGGGACGGCCCATTCGCCCGCGGCGGGATTCAAATCGGTATCGATCGGGCCCGGCTGGATGTTATTCACGGTGATGCCGCGGTCTCCCACTTCTCGCGACAAGCCCTGTGCGAACATCTTGATCGCTCCCTTCGTGGCCGCATAAGGCACCAGGCCAGGGGTCATCATGCGCTCACCCACGCATGAACCGATCATAACGATACGGCCGCCATTGTTCTTGTACTTGAGGGCTGCCTGCGTCGCGATGAAAGCGCCGCGGATGTTGAGGTCGATCACGCGGTCCAATTCCTCGAGCGTCGTCTCCTCGAATTTTTTCGGAATCGCCGTGCCGGCATTGTTCACGAGCACGTCGAGCCGCCCGAAAGTGGCGACGGTCTTTTCGATCGCCGCCGTGACGGCCGCCGCATTAGTGGCATCAGCCTGGATCGCAATCGCATCCCCGCCGGTGCGTTCGATGGACTTGACGACCGACGCCGCGGCGTCTGCGCCTTTGGTGTAGGTGATCGCCACTTTGGCTCCGTCGTCAGCCAGACGTTTGGCGATCGCAGCGCCAATACCGCGTGAGCCACCGGTGACCAGCGCGATCTTGCCCACAAGTTTTTTTGACATCGGAAACTCCTTCTGGAAGTGCGCAAAGTTCCAGGGGTGTGCAAAAGTTGCCGGCAGGTCCGGCGATCTGCCTCTTGAGTATGCCCCTTGGCAAATGCGAGCTTTGATTTGTCGTGTTACTTCGATCTGGTGCGCTTGAAAAAGACTTTGTAAGCTGAGAGCCATGCCTCAAAGGTAGAGCTATCGGTGGAGCTCAGACACCTTCGTTACTTCGTCGCGATCGCCGAGACGGGAAGCCTCACGCTTGCCGCGCAGAAGAGGCTTCACACGGCCCAGCCTTCCCTCAGTCGACAGATCCGCGATCTTGAGCGGGAGGTCGGCGTTCAGTTGCTGACCCGGAGTCCGCATGGAACAGAATTGACTGCCGCCGGTCGCGCGTTCCTCGACCATGCCCGGCTTTCGCTCAATCAGGCCGAAGCAGCAGCCGAGGCTGCGCGCCGGGCCGCGCAACCTGCCAAGCCGATTTTCTCAATCGGCTTTCTCACAGGACAGGAAGTCGACTGGTTGCCGCATGCTCCCGGCATTCTTCAGGACGAATTGCCCAACATCGAAATCAAGGTATCGAGCGGATTTTCGACGAACCTTGCCGACGACCTCCAGCGCGGGAAGCTTGACATCGCGTTCCTACGCCGCGAACCAAAGCCCGATCTCGAATACAAGCTGGTAAGGAAGGAACAGCTCGTCGTTATCCTGCCGAACGATCATCCACTCGCAAAAAACAAGGCCATCGATCCGCACGATCTCCCCGAAAAGGCACTTATCGGGATTTCGGATGTTGCGCCGGTGCTGCGCACCGCCATACGAGGCTATTTAAAACGGTCGGGCGTGGAGATAGTGCCGGCGGTTGAGATCGATAATTTTTCCATGGCGATCTCCCTTGTGACGTCCACCGGCGGGGTGGCCATGCTGCCGGAGTCAATCAATGGCTATTTGCCTTCGCACATCACGAGCCGCACGATGGTGGGCGGCAGGCCGACCGTCGATCTGGTACTCGGCTATCATAGGGCGAATACCTCGCCGATATTGAAGAGCTTCCTGTCAAAGATCGACGCGTTGGCTGCCCGGATATACTGGGGTCGCCAGCAATGAACACTGGGCGAATGGCCGCTCCAGCGCCTGTGAATTCGGCTGACATGATCGTGAGCGCGCAAGATGCGTGCGGTCCGCAAGACCATGAAGACGGGTCAAGAGCGACTGCAGGCAGTGCCGGCACCGCGCATGGAGTTTCTGCGCAGCATGGCGCGCAATAACCATCGCCTTTACCCTCCTCATAGTTTCACTTGACTATGTCTAAAGTATCACTTACATACACTTCCGCCACCACCAATCGAGGAGCATCGCCATGCCCGGCGGCCGACCCGGCCGTGCAAACCTGAGAACGCTGCAGGTCATCCAGTCGCTGGAGCGTGCCGGCTTCCTGCGCAAGGTCGCGGCCGCGCCCGACATCAACGGCCGCCCACCGCTGCGCTGGGACGTCCACCCCGTCCTGATTGGCGGATCGCTTGCGCAAACTGCGGAAACCCCTCCTCCTCGCCCGAAGCCGACCCCACACGCGCGATTGGCGATGCGATTGCGGGAATTGCGGAAACCTCATCGCTGGGAGCGCGCCACTCCAGTGGCGCCTCATGCGGTGGGGCAACGCCAAAGAAGAGCGCGACTGGAGTCGCGCGCTCCCAGCGATGAGCTTACGACCGGCCTTCCAACAACGCCCGCTCGCGTTGGAAGAGCTCGATGACGGCGTCCATGACCGCGCGTACCCGCGGCAGCGCGCGCAGGTCGCGGTGGACCAGCAACCACTGCTCGGCGAACACCTCGGGGACGACGCCGCCCACCCGCTTCAGCGCCGGATCGGGGTCGCCGAGATAGCAGGGCAGAACCGCGAGGCCCGCGCCCGACCGCGTCGCCTCGTGCACGATCAGCCAATTGTTGCAGCGCACCGCGAGGCGCGCGCCGCCCAACCGCTCATGCAGCCATTGCTGGCCGGGCATGTAGCCGTGGTCGTCGTCGAAGCCGATCCACGGCAGCCCATCGAGCGCGCCCTTGCGGCCCAGCGGGAAGTCGTGCGCGGCATAGACGGCATAGGCGACGCGGCCCAGCTTGCGCACCACGATGCCGGCCAGCTCCGGGACCTGCTCGCGGATCAGGAGGTCGGCCTCACGCCGCGACAGGTTGGCGAGCGTGTGGCTTGCGATCACCTCGAACTCGATGTGGCGCAGCCGGGCGCGCAGCCAGGCGAGATGGCGGGCGATCAGGGCCGCCATCGCCTCGCCGGCCGACAGGCGCACGACGCCGCTCACCGTGTCGCTGAGACCGGCGCTGCGGCGATGGATGGAAAGCGCGGCTTTTTCCATCGCCTCGGTGTCGGCCAAGAGCTCCTCGCCGGCCGAGGTCGGCACGAAGCGGTCGGGCAGGCGCTCGAACAGGCGGGCGCCGATCTGCTGCTCCAGCGCTTGCACACGGCGCGACACGGTGGGGTGGCTGACGCCCAGCGTCTTGGCCGCCGTCGTGAGCGTGCCCTCGCGGGCCAGGGTCAGGAAAACGCGGAGATCGTCCCAGTTGGCGTCCATGTTCAGAATTGTACAGGCAATCTTCCAAATTGTGGACTGACGAATATTGACGTTCGGCTTAGCATGACCGCCATGCACATCGAACCGCGTCTTCTCGTCTTTACCCGCGGCGTGCGCGGGCGCATCGCCGCCGCCGTCGCCATCGGCCTTCTATCCGTCGGCCTGGGCGTCGCCCGGCTGGGCCTGCTGGGCTGGCTGATCGGCCAGGTCTTCGCCGGCCGCACGCTCACCGAGCTGGTGCCGTCCATCCTGCTGATCGCCCTGGTCATGGTGCTGCGCGGCGCGGCCGAGCATTGGCGCGCCGTGGTGGCGCACGAAACGGCGGCGCGGGTGCAGAAGGCGCTCAGGCGCACGCTCTACGACCGCATCGCCGCCCTCGGGCCGGGCACGGTCGGCCGCCAGCGGTCGGGCGGGCTGACGCTTTCCATGATCGACGGCGTCGAGCAGCTCGAGACCTACTTCGGGCAGTTCCTGCCGCAGTTCCTGATCGCCCTGCTCTCGCCGGTGCTGATCTTCGCCGCCGTGGCCTTCATCGACCTGCCGGTCGCGCTGGTGATGCTGGGCTTCGCGCTGGTGGCGCTGTTCGCGCCGGGCCTGTGGCACAAGTTCGACGTCAAGAATTCGCAGCGACGGCAGAAGAGCTACGCGTCCTTCGCCGCCGAGTTCCTCGATTCGATCCAGGGTCTGGCGACCCTGAAGGCGTTCGGCCAGGGCAAGGCGCGCGCCGACAAGCTCGAGGTCGAGGCGCGCGACCTGTTCCGCCGCACCATGTGGGTGCTGGGCACCAATGCGCTGGCGCGCGGCATCACCGACACCTCGATCGCCTGCGGCGCGGCCGCCGCGCTGATCTACGGCGCTTCGCGGGTCGAGGCCGGCGCGCTCTCGCTTTCCGCCCTGCTCATCATCCTGATGCTGGGCATCGAAATCTACCGGCCGATGCGCGAGCTGCGCACGGTGCTGCATCAGGGCATGGTCGGCCTTTCGGCCGCGCAAGGCATCTACCGCATCCTGGACGACAAGCCCGGCGTCGCCGATGCACCGGCCAGACGGCTCGACAAGGCGCTCGCGCCCACGATCGAGTTCGAGGACGTGCGCTTCTCCTATCCGGGCACGCGGCGCACCGTGCATGATGGGCTCTCCTTCCGCGCCGAGGCAGGCGAACGGCTGGGGCTGGTCGGGCCGTCGGGCGGCGGCAAGTCGTCGATCGTGCGCCTGCTGCTGCGCTTCTACGACCCCGACCGCGGCCGCATCCTTCTGGGCGGGCATGACCTGCGCAGCCTGCCGTTTGCCGAGATCCGCTCGCTGATCTCGGTGGTCAACCAGGACACCTTCCTGTTCCACGGCACGGTCGAGGAGAACATCCGGCTGGGGCGGCCCGACGCGTCGCACGAAGACCTCGAGGACGCCGCGCGCGCGGCCAATATCCACGACTTCATCCTGAGCCTGCCGCAGGGCTACCAGACGACGATCGGCGAGAAGGGCATCAAGCTCTCGGGCGGTCAGCGCCAGCGGGTCGCCATCGCCCGCGCGCTGCTGCGTGACACGCCGATCCTGGTGCTCGACGAGGCGCTGTCGGCCGTCGACGCCGAGAACGAGGCGGTGATCCAGGAGGCGCTCGACCGCCTGATGCAGGGCCGCACGACGCTGATCCTCGCCCACCGCCTGTCGAGCGTGATCGATTGCGACCGCATCCTGGTGCTCGATGGCGGCAAGGTTGCCGAGCAGGGACGCCATGACGCGCTGATGGCGCGGCGCGGCGTCTATGCCAGCCTGATGGCCGAACAGGCGCGCGAGCAGCACGGGGCCGGTGCTGCCGACCTGATCGCCGCACCGGCACGCGCCGAGACCGTGTCCGACACGCCGGGCGGCGCGGTAAAACCCGTCACCGAAGGCATCATCAAGGCCGAGGGACTGACCTGGTACCAGGTCGTCGCGGCCCTGATGAAGGTGATCCTGCCGTGGAAGGGCAAGCTCACCCTCACCTTCACCCTGGGCGTGCTGCGGGTCATCACTTTCATCGGCGTCGGCGTGCTGTCAGCCTTGATCGTGCTGGCGCTGAAGCATCACGAACCCTACGCGGACTTGGCCATCGCGCTCGCCATCACCGCCCCTTTGTCGGGCGTGTTGCATTGGCTGGAATCCTGGATGGCGCACGACATGGCCTTCCGCCTGCTGGCCGAGATGCGCATCGACGCCTTCCGCAAGCTCGACGCGCTGGCGCCAGCCTATCTCGTGCGCCGCCGCACCGGCGATCTGATGGCGCTCGCCACCCACGACATCGAGCTGGTCGAGTATTTCTTCGCCCATACCGTGGCGCCGGCCTTCGTCGCCATCCTGGTGCCGGCGGCCGTGGTCGCGGTCCTGGCCTGGGCCAATGGCTGGCTTGCCGTGGCGTTGCTGCCGTTCCTGCTCGCCGCCGGGTTGAGTCCGTTCCTGATGAGGAAGCGGGTCGACCAGCTGGGCAGCCAGGCCCGCGAGGCAGCAGGCGAACTTGGCGCCTTCGCCGTCGATTCCGTGCAGGGCCTGGGCGAGATCGTGGCCTTCCAGCAGGAGGACGCGCGCGGCACCAAGCTCGATCAGCTTTCGCAGCGCCACATCTCGCTGCGCCTGCCCTTCTTCCGCGAGCTCACGCGTCAGCAGGCGATGCTCGAAGTGCTGATCGGGCTGGGCGGCCTCGCCGTCGTCGTGACGGGCGCGGCGCTCGCCCAGCAGGGCGCGCTCGATCCCGGCCTGCTGCCGCTCATGACCATCCTCGCCATGGCGGCGTTCCTGCCGGTGTCGGAGATCGCCCAGATCGGCCGCCAGCTCGCCGACACCTTGGGGGCCACGCGGCGCGTCTATGCGCTGGCCAACGAGCCGATCCCGGTGCGCGACGGGCCAGGCGTGCCGCCACGCAAGGGTGCCGCAGCGCTGGCTTTGGAAAAGGTCAACTTCACCTATCCCGGCCAGTCGCGCCGCGCGCTCTCCGATGTCAGCTTCGAGATCCCTGCCGGCAAGACCGTGGCGCTGGTCGGCACGTCGGGCGCGGGCAAGACGACGACGGCGCAGTTGCTGATGCGCTTCTGGGATCCCGATTCCGGCCGCATCACCCTGAACGGAGCCGACCTGCGCGACTACAAGCTCGACGAACTGCGCCGCCTGGTCGCGCTGGTCGCCCAGGACACCTATCTCTTCAACGACAGCCTGCGCGCCAACATCCTGATCGCCCGGCCCGAGGCTTCCGAGGCCGAGCTGCAGGCCGCGATCCAGCATGCCTCGCTCAGCGAATTGGTTGCCGCCCTGCCCGAGGGGCTCGATTCGCCGGTGGGCGAGCGCGGCACCAGCCTGTCGGGCGGCCAGCGCCAGCGGGTAGCCATCGCGCGCGCCTTCCTGAAGGACGCGCCCATCCTGGTGCTCGACGAGGCGACCTCGCATCTCGATGCGGTGAACGAGCAGGCGGTGCGCCGCGCGCTCGACGTGCTGCAGGCCGACCGCACCACCATCGTCATCGCGCATCGGCTGTCGACGGTGCGCGACGCCGACCTGATCGTGGTGCTGGACCAGGGTCGCGTCGCCGAAACCGGCACGCACGCCTCGCTGCTGGCGCGGGGCGGCCTCTACGCGCGGCTGGTTTCGCGCCAGCTCGCGTCGGTCTATGCTCCAGCCGCCTCATGAACGCCCATCGGGGAAACGCATCATGTTCAGCCACGTCACTGTCGGCAGCAACGACGTCGCCAAGTCCAAGAGCTTCTATGATGCCGTGCTGAAGCCGCTCGGGCTGGTTCGCCACGCAGATTATCCCACCGGGGTCGGCTACGCCGTGGCCGGCGGGCGGCCGCAGCTCTGGATCGTGAGCCCGCTCGACAAGAACGCCGCCAGCGCGGGCAACGGCGTTACCGTTGGGCTTGAGGCGCCCGACCGCTCTGCGGTCGACGCCGCGCACAAGGCAGGCATGTCGGCCGGGGCAAAGGACGAAGGTGCGCCGGGGCTGCGCACGCACTATCATCCCAACTACTATGGTGCCTATCTCCGGGATCCCGACGGCAACAAGATCTGCGTCGTCTGCCATAAGCCCGCGTAGGAGAAGAAGATGAGCGAACCGTTCAAGGTGTTCTGGCAGCCTGGTTGAACCAGCTGTCTGAGACTCAAAGAGTTTCTATCGGTCCGTGGGATCGACTTCGTATCAGTGAATGTGCTTGAAGATCCGAACGGCATGGCGGAGCTGCAGAAGCTCGGCGTGCGCTCGGTGCCCGTGCTGTCGCGCGGCGACAAGTTCACCTTCGGCCAGAGCACCAAGCAGATCGTCGACTTCCTGGGCCTGCACGAGAAATCGGGCCCCGAGCTCTCGACCGACGAGCTGGCGGCGCGGGTCGACAAGTTCATGGGCGCGGCGCTCGAGCTCATCCCGCTGATGCCCTACGACCGGCTGGACACCCACGTGCCGGGCCGGCCGCGCAGCTACCGCACGCTCGCCTTCCATCTGTTTCGTGTCGTCGTGGCCTTCCTCGACGCCAACGACGGCACCACGCTGGTCCAGGCGATGTTCCGCGAGGAGCCCGCGCCCGACGCCGATACCGCGACCCTGGTGGCCTACGGCGAGAAGGTGCGCGCGCGCTTCCGCGACTGGTGGAGCAGAGGCGACACGTCGCCCACCAAGTCGCTGCCGACCTATTATGGTTCGCAAACCCTGCACGAGCTGATGGAACGCACGACCTGGCACTCGGGCCAGCATGTGCGGCAGTACATGATGCTGCTCGAGAAGGAAGGCGTCTCGCACCACCGGCCGCTGGTTGCCGGCGATTTCGCCAAGCTGCCGATGCCGCAGAACGTCTGGGACGGTTGACGGCCGCATCCGGTTCGCCTATGGCCGGATGAGCATGACAGCCAAGTTCCCCAGCCGGAAATATCCCAACGCTGGCGCCTTCGTCACGGACTACGCACGCCTGCTCGCGGCGGGTCTGACGTCCGTCCGTTCGTCCGAAATCGATCGGGCCGCAGCCGCGCTCAAGCAGGCCATCCAGGGCGACAGGCTGATCTTCGCCTGCGGCAACGGCGGCTCGGCGGCGATCGCCAACCATCTCACCAACGATTGCTCAAAGGGCATCGCCACCAACACGACGCTGCGCTCGAGGGTTGTGAGCCTGTCGGCCACCGTCGAATTGATCACGGCGATCGCCAATGACATCGACTATGCTGAGATCTTCGCCTTTCAGCTCAGGAACGCCGCCCGGCCCGGCGATGTGCTGATCACGATCTCCTCGTCGGGCGATTCGGAGAACATCGTGCGCGCGCTGGCCTGGGCGCGGGACAACGGCCTCACCACCATCGCGATGTCGGGCTTTTCCGGCGGCCGCAGTGCTACAACCGCGGATATCAGCCTGCATGTCGAGGCCGAGAATTACGGCGTCGTCGAGGACGCCCACCAGGCCCTGATGCACATTCTCGCGCAGTATGTGCGGATGTCCGAAATCCCGGCGGATCTGCTGCAAACCCTGCGCTTTTGAGGCCTTTTCTGGGGAACTTTTTGGCGTCGTTCGGCGTTCCTGCGGTGATCCCACAAGCCCAGGAGTACGTCATGCGCAATTCCGCCACCCATAGCGGCAAGGACCTGGCCAAGGAGATCGCCCTCCTCAAGGCCCAACTCGACGACCTCTCCGACAGTGTCAACGGCGCGGGCAATTCCATCGTGGAGCGCGGCCAGGAGGCTCTCGAGGAGACCCTGCACTCGGCCCGCGAGCTGATCGCCAAGTACGGCGATACCGCCAAGTCGATCGCCAAGGATACGGTGAGGCTCAAGAACAAAGCGACCGACACGCTGATCGAGCATACCGAGGCGCGGCCGCTCACCACCCTGGCCGCCATCGTCGGTATCGGATTCCTCGCAGGCTGGCTTTTTCGTCGGCACTAGACCGGCGCCCCGGAAGCTTTCTACGCCAGCGAGACCTTCCGTGATCGGGCCCCTTCTCCGAGTAGTGGCCTCAGCGGCGGCTGCGGGTACTCTGCGCGTGGCTGCCCATGACGCAGCGACGCATGGCTTGCTGATCCTGGGCGCCGGCGCCGCCATCGCGGTCGGCGCCGTTTGCCTCACCTGCTCGGCCTTCGTGCTGCTGGCACGCAATGTCGATCCGGCCGGCGCCTGGGCGATCGTCGGCGCCTTCTGGGGACTGGTCGGCCTGGTCTACTTCGCCGTCGCGAGCCGCCGCCGCGGCTGACGGGGCGGCTTGATCGGCGGGCGTTTGACCGAAACCAGCGCCGGCTTCTGCGCCACCTTCTCGCTCACCGGACGATCATCCGACAGCATAACTTCCAGCCAACGCAACGACGGCAAGTGCGCAGCAATGGTGCTGAGCAGGATCAGGAGCGGCACCGCCACGATGGCGCCGATGGCGCCCCACATCCAGCCCAGCAGCGCGATGGTGACGAACACCGCCACGGTATTGAGCGCACAGCGGCGGCTCACGAAGGCCGGCGTGATGAACTGCGACTCCGCGAAGTGGATCACGAGAAGCGCCAGCGGCGCGCCCAGGATACGCAGCCAGTCGTCGAAGCTGATCAGGGCGATCAGCGCCACCAGGCCGATCGTGAGCGGCGCGCCGACAAACGGCACGAAGGACGCCAGCCCCATGACGATGCCCCACATGATGGCATTGGGAAATCCAAGCAACGCCAGCGCCCCGGCCGCAACGACCGCCACGCAGGCGTAGATGACGGCCAAGGCGAACAGGTAGTGCCCGACACGGTCGTTGATGTCGCGCATCATCCGGGCCAGCCGCACGCGCGTGGCCCAAGTGAGCGGAATACGCAGCATCTGGCGACGATGGTCGTTGCGATGGGCAAGCAGCATGAAGGCCAGCACGCCGGCATAGCCGATCTGGAGGATCACGACGGGCGTCGTGCTGGCGAGCTCGCCCAGCATCGACTTTTCGCGCACCACGACCTTTTCGGGCGCTGGCGTGGCGGGGCTGGCCGGCGCCGCGCTGGCCGCCTGCTCGACCCTGTCCGACACCTGCTTGACGATGGCGAGCGACGAGCGAAGACCCTCGAGCTTGCGCTCGAGCGTATAGGTCAGGTACGGCGCCTGCGCCGCCCACGACGAGATCGAGGGAATGGCGACGCCCAGCAGGCCGGCGACGAGCAGCGCCAGCAGCGACACCGAGGCGGCCGCAGCGGGTGTCGACGGCAGGTGAGCCCGCTCCAGCGCTTTGGCGACCGGTGTCAGCATCAGCGCCAGCACGATCGCAGCGGCCGTGGGAATGAGGAAGTCGCGCGCCAGATAACCGATGAGGCCGACGGCGCATACCGCCAACAGAACCAAGGGGCGACGAATTGCCGAGCCGCCATGGACATGGACGACGGGGAAACGCTCGTTCTTCGCGTCGAGCTCGGCTTTGGTCTCTCTTTCCACCCCCGGCAACCTCTCTAGGTGGGAAACAACGGGGGAAGCGACGCACGGTTGCAGCAAATGCGCAGCGCGCCGCGAAAATCTGCTCGTTGACCCATGGCGAACCGGCACAACGTGGCGTTTCTCTCTGTGGCATCGGGTGTTTGCCGAGTGCGCAGCCCGCACCCTACGCTCGCGCCCGACATGCCAGCCCCCCGCACGCCGACTTACGCCAACACCGTTCCGGTCATGGAGCGCCATCGCTTCGATGCCGGCTCGCTCGACCGCTATCTACATGCCCACCTCGACAACTATCGCGGCGGATTGGAGGTGAGGCAGTTCGATTCCGGTCACTCCAATCCGACCTTCTTCGTTTCCGCGGAAATGCAGGGCGGCAAGCGGCAGTACTTCGTGCTGCGCAAGAAGCCGCCCGGCAAGCTGGTCGCCTCGGCGCACCAGGTCGACCGCGAGTTCCGCGTGATCTCGGCATTGGCCCGGACCGACGTGCCGGTGGCGCCGGCCCGCCTGCTCTGCGCCGACGACTCCGTCATCGGCCAGATGTTCTATCTCATGGACGCCGTCCCGGGCCGCATCCTGATCGACGCCGCGATGCCCGGCCAGACGCCGGAAGAGCGCGCGGCGATCTTCGATTCGATGAACGACGTTTTGGCGCGCCTGCACAAGGTCGATCCGGCGAAAGTCGGCCTGGGCGACTACGGACGCAGCGGCCAATACATCGCCCGCCAGGTGGCGCGCTGGAGCAGGCAATATGCCGAGCTCAAGACCGAGGATATCCCGGCGATGGACAAGCTGTCGGTCTGGCTGCCCGAGCACATCCCTGCCCCCGATCCAGAGCTGGGCGACCCCACCACCATCGTGCACGGCGACTATCGGCTGGGGAATTTGATCGTTCATCCCAGCGAGCCGCGCATCGTGGCGGTGCTCGACTGGGAGCTCTCGACCCTCGGCCACCCGCTTTGCGACATCGCCTACAACTGTCTGGGCTACCATCTCACCGAGCCGCCGCATGGCTTCGCCAAGGTCGACTTCAAGAAGCTCGGCCTGCCGACCGAGAACGAATACGTCGCCGCCTATTGTCGGCGCGTCGGGCGCGCGGCCATCGCAAACTGGAACTACTACCTCGCTTTCTCGCTGTTCCGGCTCGCCGCCATCGCCCAGGGCGTCTACCGCCGCGGCCTGCAGGGCAATTCGTCCAATCCCGAATCCATAAAAATGAGCAAGTCGGCACGCGAACGCGCCGAACTCGCCTGGAGTCTCGTCTCCTAGGAAGGAACCCATGACCAGGAAAATTACCCGTCGCGCCTCGTGGCTGATGACCGGCGCGGCTCTGGCGGCGCCTTCCCTCGGCCGCGGCAACACGGCGCTGCCCGACAAGACGCTGAAAATCCTGGTCGGCTTTCCGGCCGGCGGCGGCTCGGACGTGATGGCGCGCTTCATCGCCGAAGCCCTGAAGCAGCGCACCGGGCGCAACGTCATCATCGACAACAAGACCGGTGCCTCGGGCACGCTCGCCGGGGAGGCCCTGAAGAACAGCCCGCCCGACGGCACCACCGTCTGCTACATGCCCTCGGCGACGGTGGTGCAGAAGCTCACCATGCCGTCGATCCCGTTCGACCCGCAGACCGATCTGATGCCGGTCACGCTGGCGGGCACGGTGCAGACCGCATTCTGCGTTTCGCCCACCATCGGCGTCGACACGCTCAAGGACTACGTCGAATGGCTGAAGAAGAACCCGACGCGCGCCAGCTTCGGCACGACGGCGATGGGCTCCTTCACGCATTTCTTCGGCGTCATGACCGGACAGGCAATCGGCATCCCGCTCGAGCCCGTGCCCTATCGCGGTGCCGCGCCCCTCGTCGCCGACCTGCAGGGCGGCCACATCGCGGCGGGCTGCGGCGGCATCACGGACTTTCTCGAGCACCATCGCGCCGGCAAAGTGAAGGTGCTGTTCACCTCGGGTGCAAAGCGAACGACGGCGGCGCCCGACATCCCGACCGGCACCGAGCTCGGCTACCCCTCGCTCAACATCCTGGGCTGGTATGTCTTCCTGGCTCCGCCCAGGACGCCGCCGGCGCTGATCGACGCCTGGGGCAACGAGCTGCGCGCCGTGCTCAGGATGCCGGAGGTCGACCGCAAGCTCACCGAGTTCGGACTCGACGTCGAGACCTCGACACCGGCCGAGCTCAGCCAGCTCATGGCGAGGGATTTCACCCGCTGGAAGTCGATCCTGGATTCGATAGGCTATAAACCGCCGCAGTGACGGGAAGAGAAAAGGAGTTCTTGCGATGCCCATGCTGAAGCGTCCCGATGCCGATATCTTCTACGAGGTCCATGGTGCGGGTTTCCCCATCCTGCTCTATGCGCCGGGCGGACTGACCTCCCGGGTCGAGA
>Ga0193743_1002203_pt1 | contig 13952 bp, 12 predicted proteins | sample L2c2metaG_FD_143038 | JGI IMG/M metagenome (GOLD analysis project Ga0193743, IMG submission 143038) | Soil microbial communities from a riparian zone of the East river system, Colorado, United States - L2c2 | ecosystem: Environmental > Terrestrial > Soil > Riparian zone | place: USA: East River... | reverse complement strand
AGAATATTCTTAAAGAAGGATTAAAAATATATGGGCAGGAACTGTCCATTACAAAGGTGGAGAGTAAATCAGACTTTGGCAACAAAGCACACTCTATGAAACCCGAAGCCCATCCCATCGCCCTTGGCGTGGGTGGGTAGTTCACTATATAGATTCAGATATTACGATGTCATAATACATAATGGAACTTTTTAAACGGTTATTGGACCGGGTTACATCCTTGACTTTGCTTTCACGCAAATCGAACAGGCTTCGTAATTCCTGATGCTCCCGGCTCAAAACATAAATGCCTCTCAGGTTACCCTTTTGCAAATGTTCGGCAATTGCGCGGCTGTCATGCAGGTCTGTTTTGTTTTTCTTTTGTTTGTCTGTAGATGGTATTTCCGCAGCGTGAACTGTAACCTTCAGTTATCGCCACTAAATTAAAATTGCGGCTCCACCTTCGGATGAGCGCCTCCTACTGCACTATGCTTTATTACATAATCACTTCCCGGAAATGGTTCGATACAGTTTGATTCCTAATGCGGCTATTTTGTATATTAGTCGATTACAAAAATGATTAGCAGGATAACAAACAGGATAACGAGGGAGATCTAATGATGGAAGATTCGGAATTATGGGACCTTTTCCGGGCCGGCAATCAGCTCGCTTATACACAATTGGTTAATAGACACTATAAACAATTATTTAATTATGGCCGACGTTTTTGTCGGGACCGTGATTTTTTGATGGACTGTATACAGGAGGTTTTCTTTGAATTGTGGAAAAGAAAAGAAAAGATCAAATCGACGCCGGCCGTAAAATGGTATTTGCTCAAAGCAGTTAGATTAAGGATATTTCGAGATCAGGCCAAATGGTCAAGGACTGAAGAACTTTCCGCCAACTACGACTTCGCGGTTGAGTTCAACATTGAATCAAAGATCATCCATGATTCAGAGATCAATGACCTATCAATAAAAATAAAAAATATTCTGAATGCCCTGCCCGCCCGTCAGCAAGAAATTATGTACCTGAGATTTTATGAAGGTTTATCACTGGATCAAATTTCAGATATTATGGGTATCAGCAATCAATCGATACGTAATTTATTACAAAAATCTTATAAAAATTTCAGGGCGGAATGGACGTCGCTCATTTTTCTCTTTTCTTTCCTGAATTTATTTAATTGATCATCAAGGAAATAAACTAAATAACAGATATTTATATGTTATTTTTCACTTTCTTGGGGTACATTTTTTTGGTTTTTGAATATTATAGGGTATAACCGCACTATAAATAAACCTTCATGGCCAATTACGATGATCACGGAATCGAAGAATTTCTGCAGGATGATTCTTTTATTGACTGGATACTAAACGAAAACGCAGAAAATAATGCTTTCTGGACCCGGTTTTTATCAGAACATCCGGAAAAGCGGATTTTGGTCGAAAAGGCCAGGATTATTCTTACTTCAATTAGCGTAGAACCGCATGGCGACGTGCTGTCGGATGCAGAAATCAATTCACGCGTTAAATTAATACAACAGCAAGCATTCAATTTTGTACCTGCCCCGCAAAAAGCCTATATCAAGGTATACCAGCGTAAATGGTTCCAAACAGCAGCTATTTTTCTGATGGTCATCAGTATCGGGTTTATCGCTTTTCAAACGATGACTAAACATGATGATCTTAATACCAAAGATGTGTTAAACAACTTGGTGAAAATAAATAACACCAGTAGAAAATCTAAATTGGTATTAATGAACGATGGGAGCCTGGCGGTGCTGACCCCTGGTTCGGAAATACAATTCCCTCCTGCTTTCAAAGGAAAGGAAAGAAATGTTTATCTGCAAGGCGAGGCTTTTTTTGAGGTTCACAAGGACCGCAATCACCCGTTTCTGGTGCATAGTCAGAATATGATCACCCGCGTTTTAGGCACGAGTTTTACAGTTAAGGCATTCAAAAATGCTGCTGAGTTCAAGGTGATAGTCAATACCGGGATAGTTTGGGTTTACGATCAGAAGACTAAGCCGGCAGCGGAAAAGAAAGATGTTGTTATTGCCCTTACACCAAATCAGCAAGTCATATACAAGCGGTATACCTTTCAATTTAAAAAAGACACGTTAACCCATCCATTATTACTTTCAAAAGAAGTCGCTGATAAGGAATTGAATTTTGCTAACATTCCTTTCAGCACCGTCATCAGTAAACTAAATGCAGCCTATGGTATTCAAATAGAATATAACGAACAAAAACTTGGAGATCTAAGAATAACCGCATTATTGGCTGAACATCCGCTTAATGAAAAGGTGGAGCTGATCTGCCGGGCAGTGAACGCAAAATATAGGTTTGCGGACGGCAGGATCATTATTGAAGAAGATACACAAAATAATAAATAACTGATTATAAACAATATAAACCAACAAAGTATGAGAGAAGATACATAGGTAATCCCACCATAAAAAGGACCGGTAATATTTGCTGTATTACCGGTCATAGTTTAGCCCCAATGCATTCGAACTCATTTTAATTAATCGCTTTAGCGATCAAGAGGGGCTTTTTTGTCGAGTTTTTTATGAATTATTAACCCAAACCAAATTTATGAAATATAAACCTTTACTGCTAAAAATAATGAGAATAACATTTTTACAGTCAATCTTAGTTTTTTCCATCATGGGAAGTGTTTATGCTAATGGCGTAAAAGCACAGGCCGTGCTGGATACAAAAATATCTATCAAAGAAACCGATAGTCAACTTCGCCTGGTTCTTCAGAAACTGGGAAAGGAGTATCAAATTGAGTTTGTTTACAGTCCTGACATCATCAATGAAAAGCTCGTTGTAAACGTCGATATGCGAAGAAAAAAACTTTCTGACGTACTCAGGAAAATTTTGCAACCATTGAATTTAAGCTTTGACATGGTTGGCGATGTGATCGTGATCCGCAATTTCAATGGAGACCCTGAAAATGTTCCTTTTTCATCCACCACATGGTCTTCGTCGGAAGCGCAGGCAAATCAATCTGAGCGCATCATCCCGGTTGAAGCCCAGGTTGTTATTACCGGCAAAGTTACCGATGAAAAGGGTGAAGCTATACCCGGTGTGACGGTAAGACACAAAGAAACAGGTAAAGCCCAGGCAACTGATGTCAATGGAGAATACACCATGGTATTGCCGGAGGCAGCCGGCACATTATCATTTTCTTTCCTGGGTTATCAGACAAAGGATGTAGTAATAGGAAGTGACCGAAGCATTAATATAACGCTTGTCGCGGTTAACGGCAATCTGAACGAAGTAGTCGTTGTAGGTTATGGGACACAAAAACGAAGCGAGATTGCAGGTGCTATCAGCAGCGTAAAAGCGAGCGATATGAAAGACCAGCAGATAACGCGGATTGATGATGCTTTGCAAGGACGGGTTCCAGGAGTTAGTGTAGTGCAGAGCTCAGGAGCTCCCGGTTCCGGTCCATCCATCCATATCAGGGGCGTTACGTCTATCAATAACAGCGATCCGTTATACGTTATTGATGGGGTTGTTGTCGATAATGGCGGGATCGACAATATCAATCCCAGTGATATCGCTTCCATAGATGTGCTGAAAGATGCCGCCGCCGCTATTTACGGATCAAGGTCGTCCGCAGGCGTTATCCTGATTACCACTAAAAAAGGCAAACCAGGAGCTCCCGTGTTAACTTATGATGGTAATTATGGCCTGCAAAACCCAATTCATAAAGTTCAACTGACGAATGCAGCGCAATACACAACCTTAAGAAACGAGGCTGTTACTAACGATGGCGGAACAGCACCATTTGCTAATCCATCAGGTTACGGAACAGGCACTAACTGGCAGAATGTGATTTTTGGGAAAAATGTCCCCATTCAAAACCATAATATTACGGTAAGCGGCGGAAGCGACAAAAGTACCTATTACACCTCATTCGGATACCTGGATCAACAGGGGATCATTTTGCCATCCATTGCCAACTATAAAAGGGCCAACTTCACCATTAATACGAGCAGTAAAATTGTCAATTGGCTCACTATAGGTGAAAATTTAAGTATGGATTATGGGAAGAGCCAGCTTAGCCTGAACGCCAATGGAAGCAATAATAGCGGGCCGCTAACATCTGCATTAATGCTCGATCCCTTAACACCCGTGGTAGTTACCGATATTAACGCCCAACCCAATGCTGCCGTTTACAACAATCCAAACTATGCCCCTTATCTGGCATATGATCCCCAGGGGCACCCGTACGGTATTTCCAACTATGTACAGAATGCAGCATCAAATCCACTGGCCTATGTACAAAACCAACAAGGGTATAGTTGGCAAACCAATATTTTCGGAAATGTCTTTGTTGAGCTAAGGCCTATAGCCGGGTTAACTATCCGGTCCCAAATCAGCACCAAGGTTGCTTATTATGGTACGCGTTCTTTTACCCCGCTATATTTCTTATCCCTCGGTGATAATAATCTCACTATTAACCATCAGTATGAGGAGAGTGACCGTAATATTACCATTAACTGGGACAATACCGTTAACTATGCTCGTTCATTTGGATTACATAAATTCACTTTATTAGCGGGAACCAATATACAGAATGAGGGTGGCCATGGTCTCAACGGAAACTTTTATGGTGAACCGGTAACCTCTTTTTCGCAGGCTTCTCCTAATTTTTCCATAGCAGATATCAACAAAATCGCCAATGGTAATGATGCGCAGCCCTACCGGCTGGCATCCGTTTTTGGCCGTTTAATTTATGACTACGATCAAAAATATTTATTGAACGTCACTGTTCGCCGCGACGGGTCGTCAAAATTCGGAACTAATAATATATATGGCGTATTCCCATCAGCCGAGGCCGGCTATGTTATTTCGCGGGAGAAATTTTTCCCGAGGGATAACTTTGTTGATTTTCTGAAGATCAGGGGATCTTACGGTGTTCTAGGAAATGAACGGCCATTAGGAACGTTCGCTTACACCACGACCATAGGCGGCGGAAGAAATGCGATATTTGGCGATAATGGTGTAGCACTTGGCTCTAACCCGAACGGACTTGCCAACCCGGATCTAAGATGGGAGCAGGTGAAAATGAGTGATATTGGGTTTGACGCTATCATTTTCAAGGATTTTAACATATCGTTTGATGCCTACCATAAGGTTAACAGCGGTATGTTGGATAATCCTCAGCTTCCGTCTTATGTTGGAGCTACAGCCGACCCATCTGTAAACGTTGGCGACATGTTGAACAAAGGCCTGGAACTCAGTGTAAATTATAACCAAAAAATTGGTCAGGTACATTTAAACGCAGGTGGAAACATTGCCTATAATCAAAATAAGATAACCTCTTTAACCAGGTACAAAACCTATGGTGCAATAGGAGGTGGTTCAAACCTGGAAATCCAAAGAACCACAGTGGGACAACCGTACCAGGAATTTTATGGATACCAGGAATTAGGTGTATTTCGTTCACAGGGCGAAATTAATGCCTATAAAAATTCAAGCGGAGGGCTGATCCAACCAAATGCAAAACCGGGCGACTTTAAATGGGCTGATTTAAACAGCGACGGGACCATAAATACGGACGATCGTAAATTTTTAGGACAATCAACGGCACCTTATAGTTACGGAATTAATTTAAGTGCCACCTATAAACAATTCGACCTTAAAGTGTTTGGACAAGGCGTTTGGGGGAATATGATCGCCCAGGATTACCGCCGGTTGGATTACCCTGGCAGTAATTATCAGATCGCAGCCGTAAATTCCTGGACCCCGACTAACTCAAATAGTAACTACCCCCGGCTAACTGACAATGACCCTAACGGGAATTTTAAAAACTTTTCAAATTTTTATTTGCAAAGCGGTGCTTATTTTCGGATTAAAACCTTTCAGCTGGGCTATACTTTGCCCGAGGAGCTTATTAAAAGGGCTAACATGAAAAAAGTAAGAATATATTTAAGCGTGAATAACCTGGCAACCATTACCAAATATAATGGGTATGATCCCGAAATAAGCGGAGGGATTGATTACGCCGTATATCCACAGGCGCGCACCTTCATACTGGGATTAAATGTATCACTTTAAAATTTACGATGATGATAACGAATTATAAAAAACTTTTGATTTTACTAACGGTAATAATATCGATGGTTTCCTGCAAAAAATATCTGGAAACTACGCCTAAAGGACAATTTCTTTTAAGTAATTATTACAGCACCAAAGCCCAGGCATTCGCAGGGGTTGTTGCTTGTTACAACGTTTTACCCTATAATTATTACGCCTATCTGGTGGCGCTCAACGGTGCTTCTGACGATAGTTATACAGGCGGCGGTAATTCCGGGGACCAATCCGGGATGCAGGCATTCAACAATTATCCGCTGATCAACTCCGGGTCAGGTACGGCTGATGTTTTTTGGTATTCTCTTTACAATGGGGTAGCTAACACTAACGTAATTATCCACGCGTTGCCCTCCGTTCCGGCCCTTCCCACCGATAGTTTAAACCGGTATATGGGTGAATCAAAATTTTTCCGGGCTTACTATTATTTTGACTTGGTCCGGTTATTTAAAAATATACCATTAATCCTTGAACCACTTACTACCGGCAATGCATACACCCAACTACAGGTAGCACCTTCGGCGATATACGCCCAGATCGAAGATGATCTAAAAGCAGCGATACCCGGTTTGCCGCCTACGGTACCTGCAGGCGAAAATGGCAGGGTAACTCAAGGCACCGCCAGGGCTTTACTGGGAAAAGTTTATTTGTACGAACAGAAATGGACACTGGCAGCCGAGCAGTTAACACAGGTTAATGGCACACCCGGCGGAGTCAGTCAATATGGTTATAAACTGCTGCCAAATTACGCGGACATCTTCGCTTTGAATAATAAATTCAGTAGCGAGTCGATTTATGAAGTCGGGCAGTCAAACGTAGTAGCCAATTTCAGTAACAATTATACCCAATATATTGGACCCAGGGGATCAACAGTTCCGTTTTGGTATACCGGTGGGTATGGGTTTAACCCGATAACACCTGACCTGGTAAATCTGATGAAAAGTGACCCACGGTATCCTTACACCATGATCAATATGGATAGCTTGGCAAAAGCTACGAAGACAAGCTATCAGCCAAGCTTTCAGAACACCGGCTATTTTACGCGTAAATATGCGCCTATTACCACAGAACACACTACTTTTGGATGGGGAAATAATTTTATCATCATTAGGCTGGCAGATACCTATCTGATGGAGGCAGAGGCCCTGGTGCAGGGGGGCGGGGATAAGCAAAGAGCCCAGGCATTGCTTGATGCGGTAAGGGCAAGGGTTAAGCTGCCATCTATCCCAGCCAGCTTAACTAATATTTATACCGAAAGAAGATTGGAACTGGCCCAGGAAGGCAACCGGTGGTTTGACCTGGTAAGAACAGGGCAAGCAGCGACTGCACTGGCTGGTAAAGGGTTTAAAGCGGGCCTTAATGAGATATTGCCTATTCCGCAGCATGACTTAAATAATACTAAGTTAAAACAGAATCCTGGCTATAGATAAAAGGGGCTGGTTATAAACTTATTAAACAGTGGTAGCTATTATACGGCTACTACTGTTATTTCAATGTTCTTCTTGAGTTTGATACCATTTTGAGTTAAGCAATTAATTATCAATGTATTAAAAAAGCAGGCACACTACAAGAATTTGTAACTAATTGATTAACAGAACTATTACGGGAGAGCAACATTGGGGAATATGGAGAGGGGGGGGGGTAATATCTGGAGGTGGAGTTTTTGTTGAATAAGCATTACCTGTTCCTGGATCGCTGAACGTAAGTAGTGGGCTTTTCCATCTTGTTCCACCAGACTGACCTGCATGCCTGCAGATATTGGTAAAAATTGATGCTCAACAGGAATAAATGAATACTTGTCACCAGATTTGTAGCTTACTTTTTTAGGTGCATTTTTCTCTTTTCAGCCTGCAATAAACGTTCGTAAAGCTTTTTATTTTTTTCTACTAATTCAAAAACCGCCAAAACAAGTTTGACGGCCATTTTTTAAAAACTAATACGTAAAATTTTCTAGGTTAGGGTTTAATCCAAAAAATCAACGGTCAAAAATCACGTGCATAAAAAAATCCTGCCAATTCTGAAACCAGCGGGATTTATAAGATCATTTTAAGCGCTTATGCGCCAAAAAACAAATACAATTATTTTGCTATCGCTTTATCTAAAGCTGCATTGTTTTTAGCTATCTGGCTGTGTTTTGATTCAGCAGATCGGCTTCCGTACTCCAGGTTAGTAGCCAGCTTCAAAAACTGAACTTCTAAACGTGAAGTAGTTTTGTTTTTTCTATCTTTTCTTTTTAAACGTGTAACGCCCATGGTGTTGTTATTTTAAATTTTTTAATACCCTTGAGGTCGGGAGCGGATTCGAACCGCTGTAAAAGGTTTTGCAGACCTCTGCCTAGCCACTCGGCCACCCGACCCTATTTTTAGGATTGCAAAAATAGTAATTTATTTATTGGTAGCCAATATTTATTTCATTGAATTTCTTTTTATTTCAGAACACAGTATGGCAGTGGCAATAGCCACATTCAATGATTCGGCATTTCCTGCACGCGGAATGGTTACCGCACTGGTTATCAGCCGTTCAATATCAGGGCTTATTCCGTTGCCTTCGTTGCCCATAACCAGCAAACCTTCATTGCCAAAATTGGTGTTGTACATATTTTCACCATTTAACATAGCGCCAAATAAAGGTAGTTCAATTTGGGGTAAAACATGTATAAGATTAACATAATGTATATTTACCCTTGCTAATGAACCCATCGTGGCCTGCACCGCTTTGGGGTTATACACATCAACCGTATCTTCTGAGCAAATAATATCCTGAATGCCAAACCAATCAGCCGTGCGTATAATAGTGCCCATATTGCCGGGATCCTGTATGTTGTCAAGCACCAATGAGAATTTTTGTTTCAGGCTGTTATAATTTAATATGGGCCATATTGGTATTTTAACCAAACCAATTATCTCCTGCGGCGTTTTCAATGTGCTGATTTTTTCGAGCTCATTTAACGAAATCTCCTGAAAGTTTATTTTTCGGGATAAATTCAGCAATTTTGGAGCAATTGCAGGGGTATGATAAATGGTATCAACCAGGTATGCAGAGTTTATAAATTCGGTAACTGATTTATAACCCTCAACCATGAAAAAACCATATTCCCTGCGGAATTTTTTATGTTGTAAGGATGTTAATAAACTGATCTGTGATTTTGAAAGCATATAGTATACCAGCTGTTTACCGCCTTACAATATTAAGTATTTTGCTGCTCATTATAGGGTCGGGCTGCAGTATTACACGTGGTATTGATAAAAACCAGGCTCTGGTACGCAAAATTACTATTAAGGGGATAGATGAGCAGTTTGCCGAAGCTGCTATAAACTATGTAGATAAAGAGCAGCAGCCTAACAACTGGCTCAACCTGCAATTTTATTACCTTTTCAGTAAAAAAGGCAAAAAGAACATTGGCGAGGCACCTGCTATTCTTGACAGTAACCTGGTTGAATTTTCCCGTTTTCAGATGGAAAAATATATTCAAAACCGTGGGTATCTTAAAGCCAAAATAACCGACAGCATTATTATAAAAAAACAAAAGGCCGAGCTGGTTTTTACAGCCCAGGAAGGCCCCATGTTCAGGATACGCAAGGTTACGGATAGTATTGGTGATAAAAACATCAAAAACCTGTTCATTCAAAACCGCAATAAAATATCGCACATTACACCCGGTGGCCGTTTTGATACTGATAGTTTGGCTCATGACCGCGATGAGCTTTACCTGTTGATGAAACGTAATGGCTATTATGATTTTTACAGACAGTATATCAATTTTAATTACGATTCTACCTTTAACAACAGTGTGGTGGATGTTAAAATGATCATTGACAATCCTGAAGGCAAAACCGAGCATCCGGTTTATACCATTAATAATACCCTGATCACCATTTCAAAAAGTAACGGGCGCACACCCGGAAAAGCCGACACCCTGCAAGTTGATTCCCAGTTCAGGTTTGTTGACTTTTCAGGTAAGTTTAAACCGCGAACAGTAATTGATTATACTTTTCAGAAAAAAGGACAGATATACGATATTGATAAACAAACCCTTACTACAACACGTCTTTCGGAATTAAACGTATTCCGTAACGTACCCAACCCTACTTATGAAAAACTGCCTGACAGTACCCACCGTTTAAATACCAAAATAGATATTGTACCACTCAAACAAATGTCAGACAGGGTTGAGGGCGAGTTCTTGTTTAGCTCGGGCCGTTATGGTTACAACGTTGGTAATACCTTTACAGATCGTAATGTATTTAAACAGGCGGCCATACTACAGGTAAAACTTAACTGGAGCGTTTTATTTGATAATGGCCCCAGCGGCAATACCGGTATACAAAACCAGGAATTCAGGACCGGCGTTAATCTTATTTATCCGCGTATTTTAACGCCATTTGACTTCCCGCTGTTAGGCAAATATGGGGTCCCTCACACCACCTTCTCCAGCAATTACTCCTTATTTTTTCAAAAAGATTTAGTTAAGCGCGAAAGTTTTGTTAACTCCATAAGCTATGACTTTTTTGAAACAGGCCGAAAGCAGCACACCATAACCCCCATTGATATTGAATTTTCAAGAGGTGTAATTGACACGGGAGCTAAAGCAAAATTGCTGCAACAAAACCGCTTTTCTTATGTGTATCTTATTGGCCGTACAACTTTCACTACCGGTAGCCAATACACTTTTCAGTATAATGCAATTGAGTTAAACTCCTACAAAAATTTTACCTATTTCCGTGGAAGTTTGGATTTGGGCGGCAATTTCCTTAACCTGTTAGCTAACACGTTTAATGCTCCAAAAGACGAAAACGGACAACGCAAAATTTTTGGCTATGCATTTTCACAATATACCAAAACAGAGCTTGACCTGCGTATTTATCGCAGCCTGGGCGGTGAGCGGCAGTTTGTATTTCGTATAAATCCGGGTATCGGTATCCCTTACGGTAATAGTAACGCGCTGATATTTGAGAAAAACTTTTATACCGGCGGTGCCAACGATATCAGGGCCTGGCTGCCACGTACGCTGGGCCCGGGGCAATTTAACCGCGGCACTTATTATGGAACTGATACCGTTAACCGCGACCGTTTAAAATACCTTGATCAGTTTGGCGAAATAAAAATAATTGCTAACGCTGAGTACCGCTATAAGCTGGCCGATAACTTTTTTGGAGCCAAGCTAAAAGGCGCAGTATTCATAGATGCCGGTAATGTATGGCGTTTAGGTAAAAAAGTCGAAAACCCTAACGGCGAATTCAAGTTTGATAACATTTTGCAATCAACCGCAATAGGTATAGGCACAGGTTTACGCTTCGATCTGAGTTTCTTTGTTTTCAGGCTTGATGCCGCATTTAAATTTAAAGACCCTCAGTTTAGCGGATCAGACCAATGGGTATTGTTTAAACATGCCGATGAATTATTTAGCACTGGCTCGTTTAAAAAAGCCTACCTTCAAAGCAGTGGCGAAAGCTATAATTTTATGCAGTTGAACTTTGGTATAGGGCTACCGTTTTAATTTTGAATTATTGAGTTAGTGAATTATTGATTGATAGTGTTTACCCAACTGTCATCCCGGAGCAATCGCCTCTGGTTTTTCGCTTTAAGCTTCCCTTAAAACATTCCCTTTAACCCATCAATTATGCTCTCAAAAAAGGTGGGTATGCTTAAGCCGTTATGATAGTTAAAATACAGGAATACACAGAATATAATTACCGCAATGATGATGAACCGCTTAAACATATAAGCCAGTAATACCAAAGCCAGCGGTATAGCCAGCATCAATATCCAGCTGATATGGAAAGGGCTTAACTTGCTATCGTGCTTATAAATATAGTACAGAATAGAATGTGTCCCGCTATCATTCATGTGCTTGGCGTATAAAAAACTGGAGCGGTCAAGCTTATGCCTGTAAAAGGCTGTACCCTTTTCAAACTTTAATTGTTCCTGAAACCCGTTCATCACAAACGTAAATACACCGTTTACATTTTCCTGTATAACACCGGCAGTATCGGTTGCCACAACAGCTACCTCATCAACAGCAAATGGGTTTTCTTTTACTACAAAGTGATTTATGGCTATTGCATCAGCAAAAACAAAGCTATGGGCAGCCATAACAAGGCAGAATAAAAGTAGTAGTTTCTTCATTTTTTTATAAACCAGTTCAATTCTGTACAAAATGTACGCAATAAAAATAGTGTTTTTTTAGGGCTATCCGTTTAAGAAATATATACTTGCATTTAGCACGCCCGCAAAGCTTACCCACAGCAAATAAGGTATAAGCAACCAGCCTGCAATTTTATTGAACTTATTAAACCAGTGAATGGTTATACCAATACTGAGCCACAGTAATATAATAATAATGAGAGCTCCAAATATTTGATGCAAACCAAAAAACACGATGAACCATAAAAAATTCAAAAACAACTGTATAAAGTAAATGGCCCGGGTAATTTTATAAGCCGGCTTGCGGCTCCTGTGTTTCCAGATCAGGTATGCAGCTATGGCTATCAATATATAAAGGATGATCCATACGGATCCGGATAACCAGGGTGGTGGATTAAATGAGGGCTTTTTAAGGGTACTGTACCATCCCGGTATTTCGGGCCGGGCAACAAATGAGGCCACAAAACCAATGGCCAGCACAATCAATAAATTGATGATAAATGGAAAGAACTGGAATTTCCTGAGTGAAACGGCTGAACTCATAAATTATATCAACCAATTAAACGCCGGTAAGTTTTAAAATCGGGAAATCTGCACTTCATTAAAGGTATAACTTATTACCAATACAGGCGAATAAGCCACTATTCCAATTAATTTACAATGCCATTATGCAAGCCTCATTGCTAAAATATTAAAATATCTTAGCTTAGCAGCCATTGCTTAACGGGGTTATAAAATGATAAAAGCTTATAAATTATATACAGGTACTGATGGTAATTCGCACATACAACCCGGCACTGTGGCCGAAGGGCAGTTTAACCAGGCTACATCCATCAGGTTCCAGGAATCGCCACCTCATTCATTTTATGAATGGCATAATGCACCTGTGGAACAATATGTGATTAACCTATCGGGCACACTTGAGTTTGAAACCCAAACCGGTGAGACTTTTATTTTGAAGCCGGGTGAAATATTAATTGCTACTGATACCACCGGCACCGCCCACAAATGGCACCTGGTTGACGATGAACCCTGGCGACGCGTTTATGTGGCATTTGATCAGCCAAACCAGGTAAATTTTATTCCTGATGAGCCCGCCATTGTTTAAGCGCTTATTTTATCCTGACGTATGTATTGCTAAAACCATCGCTGATAAATACATCATTTAAAAATAACGTATCATTCCTGATGATGAACGCCTCATTGATGGGGGTACCTGTTTTTAGCATTGTCAATGTTTTCTGAAGATGAATATTTATAATTTCTGACGTTGGAAAACTTGCCCTCGGTTGTCAAAGAATCGTTTTTAAAAGCTTTAAATGTGCGATCTGCATTAAACTCCTTCCGCTGATTGTAACCGGTACCTTGTGGTGTTAGTGTCATGCCGGCAAAGCCGCCGACAGATTTTATCCATCGCCATTTGCCCACTATAGAAGTTGAAGCCGGCAACTCTTCTTTATTGCAGGAACCCACACTGCAGAATATAACAACAGTAAATATTAACATAAAGTATTTCATCCTATAAGCTTTATAGCTATTACGCGGGCACTTTGCTTTGATACAAAACCTTTCATCAGGTGTAATATAACTTGATTATTTGCATAAATAATGCCTGTTTGTAAATCACAACAAAATTCTTTGTATCATTAAACTATGATTATTGTTATTCAATGTAAGGACCAGGTTGGTTTGGTTGCCTCCATATCTGCCATATTA
>Ga0193743_1002202_pt1 | contig 13952 bp, 10 predicted proteins | sample L2c2metaG_FD_143038 | JGI IMG/M metagenome (GOLD analysis project Ga0193743, IMG submission 143038) | Soil microbial communities from a riparian zone of the East river system, Colorado, United States - L2c2 | ecosystem: Environmental > Terrestrial > Soil > Riparian zone | place: USA: East River... | reverse complement strand
GTGTCGCGCTCCATGAGCTGGGCCGGCCCGCCGACGCGCTGGCCGCCTACCAGCAGGTCATCGACCGCTACGGCGAGGACCCCGCCCCCGCCCTGCGCGAGCAGGTCGCCGCGGCGCTGTTCACCCAGGGTGCGGTGTTCGGTACGCTGGGCCGGTTCGCCGAGGAGCTGGCCGCCTACCAGCAGGTCATCGACCGCTACGGCGAGGACCCCGCCCCCGCCCTGCGCGCGGGGGTCGAGCGAGCGACTACTTCCTCTTCAGACATCCGCGGACGCCGGGAGATCTGACTGACTGACCCCGATCCTCTTGCGGACGCCGTCGTTGCGTTTACCGCCCGAGTACCCTTCGCGCACACCTGTGTTCGGCTCGTGAGTGAAGCGGGGGAGCAGTCGAATGGGCTAGAGGCCGGTTGGATAGGTTTCGGGCAGCTCTCCGGCGATCCACTCACTGGTCAGCTCGAGCGGCTTCAAGGCTCGCGTCGTGTCAATGTGGATCATCGCGTCAAACTGCTCGGCCGGCCGGACATGGAAGTAGTGGCTCTGCCGTTCGGTCTCGGGGCGGTAGATCACCCCGATCGCGCGTCCCAGCCGGACATCGTCCAAGGGCTCGGCCGACACCCGATCGTCCACCCGCATCGGCACGTAGAACGACTTGTTGTCGGTCTCGTGCATCAATTCCTCCACGCTGTTGGGCAAGCCCGGCTGGACGACTTTGCGCTCCGCGATCCCGCCCCACTCGCTGGCCGCGGTCACCGTTCCGGTGTACGTGCTGAAACCGAGCAGGCGTGACTCGCCGCCGTAGTTCTCTCTTGCGAGCTGACCCAATGTGAGTTGACCGTCCGCCGACACCTCGGTCGCCCGGGCATCGCCCACGTGGGAATTGTGCGCCCACACCACGATTCGGGCGGGTTGGCGATCGCCGTGGTGACCCAGGTGGGTCAGCAAGGCGTCCAGGGTTTCTGCCATGTGCTGGTCCCGCAGATTCCAGGTGTTGACCCGCCCGGTGAACATCGCGCGGTAGTAGACCTCGGCGTTGCGAACGACATGCGCGTTGCGCTCGGCGTAGAACTGTTCATCCTCTGCGAGAAGTCCGTCGCGGCGCCCCTGCCCCCGCTAGCTGGAATCGGTCCTACCCGTCAGCAGCAGGCGCCAATTGGGGTTGGCGGTAACGACAATTGAGTTTCGAATGCGCGAGACTCGGAGACCAGTGCGCAACCACAGTTGGAGATGGCGATGACGTCAAACCGAGCGGTGACCTACCTGGGCCCTGGGAAGGTCGCCGTCCAGGAAATCCAATACCCCAAGCTGGAGGTCCAGGGCGGGCCGGGTGTCCCCCCGGCGAACATCGGCCGGCAATGCCAGCATGGTGTCATCCTGAAAGTTGTCAGCACCAACATCTGCGGCAGCGATCAGCACATGGTTCGCGGACGCACAACCGCCCCTGAGGGGCTGGTCCTTGGCCACGAGATCACCGGTGAAGTCATCGAAGTGGGCCGCGATGTTGAATTCATCTCCGTCGGCGACCTGGTCTCGGTCCCCTTCAACATTGCCTGTGGGCGCTGCGTCAACTGCAAGGAACGCAAGACCGGCATCTGTCTCAACGTCAACCCGGACCGGCCCGGGTCGGCTTACGGATACGTCGACATGGGTGGCTGGGTCGGCGGCCAGGCCGAATACGTGATGGTGCCCTACGCCGACTTCAACCTACTGAAATTCCCTGACGCCGATCAGGCCATGGAGAAGATCCTCGATCTGACGATGCTCACGGACATCTTCCCGACCGGATTCCACGGGGCCGTCACCGCCGGTGTCGGAGCCGGTTCCACGGTCTACATCGCCGGCGCCGGCCCCGTCGGGCTCGCTACTGCCGTCAGCGCACAATTCCTCGGCGCCGCAGTGGTCATCGGCGCCGACTTGAACGAGGAACGGCTCGCGCAGGCGCGGTCCTTCGGATGCGAGACCGTCGACGTCTCCAAGGGTTCGCCTCAGGACCAGATCGAACAGATTCTCGGCGTCCCGGAGGTCGATTGCGCCGTCGACGCAGTCGGTTTCGAAGCCAAGGGGCACGGCGCCGACGCAGGTCGTGATGCTCCCGCGACGGTGTTGAACTTGCTGATGGACATCACCGCGGCGGGCGGCGGGATCGGCATTCCCGGCCTGTATGTCACGGGTGATCCGGGCGGTGTCGACGACGCCGCCAAGCGCGGTGCGCTTTCGCTGAGTCTGGGTACTGGGTGGGCCAAATCACTGTCCTTCGCCACGGGGCAGTGCCCGGTCATGCAATACCACCGAGGCCTGATGCAGGCCATCCTGCGTGACCGAGTGCAGATCGCGAAGGCCGTCGGTGCCACCGTCATCACCCTGGACGAGGCGCCGCAGGGCTACGCGGAGTTCGACAGCGGTGTCTCCAAAAAGTTCGTTATCGACCCGCATGGAGAACTCGCGTCGCAAGCCGCCTAGAGCAAGCACTTTCACTTCGAAACTGTGATGAGCACCGCTCACTGCGGACCCGTCGAACACATCCGATTGGTCTGACCGCTTCAGGTCCAGGCGCGCCGTGTCTAGCCGTGTCCGATACGCCTCGGTTTGCGAGGTGAATATCTAGCTGAACAGAATAAATCAGTTTCTTCTGGGTGGCCGGTTCCTTACTCCCCGTCGGGCCATCCTGGTTGATTTGCGGTGTTTGTAGCCAAATCGGTCTGACCACTTCGTTGATGTGTTCTAAACAGCGACAACAAGTTCCGGAAATCGTCGCGTCCTAGCGTTCGAGGCAGTCACCGCGGGTGAAACCGGCTATGCCGTCAGTGCGTGTAGTCGGTGCCGCGACCGAAAGGAACAATGCGATGTGTCAGCAGCCTGAGTTGGCGCGGCCGGGCTCGACCCGGTGGAAGCGGGTGTCGGGATGGGCGGCTGTCGATGGCCGCCGTTGAGTTCAAGCGGCAGCTGAATCTGCCGGAGACCGTCGCCATGTCGGTGGCGCTGATGGCGCCGACCACGGGCATGGTTTTCGTTCCGCCGCTGCTGGCCAGCGCCGCCGGCTACAACGTGCCGCTGGCATTCGTGGTGTCTCTGGTGGCAGTGATGATCGTCGGGTACTGCTTTGGCCGGCTGGGTCGCCGCTACGCCCACGCCGGGTCGGCGTACGGACTGACTCGGCATGCGTTGGGGCCGTGGACGGGGGTGCTGGCCGGTTGGGGCCTGGTCTTCACCTACGTGCTGCTGACCGGTGCGCTGCTCGCCGGTACCGGGGCGTTTGCCCAGATGGCGCTCAGTCAACTCGGTCTCAACGTGCCGTGGGCTGTGCTGGCCGCTATCGGAGCGGCGGCGGTGCTGCTGTTGGCGATCAACAACATTCGGCCCTCTGTGCGGCTGATGCTGATTCTCGAAGTGGTCAGCATGGTGATGGTCGTGGTGGTCTGCGTGTTGATCGTCAGTCACTCCCACCTGAACGCATCGACGGCGGTCAAGCCGTTCGTCCTCAACAGCAACGGGGTGGTCGGCATCGCTCACGCGCTGGTGTTCGGCCTGACCAGCTTCTTGGGCTTCGAAGGTTCGGCCACGTTAGGCGAGGAGTCGAAGGATCCGAAGCGGATCGTTCCGCTGGCGATCCTGCTCAGCGCCTTCGTCGGTGGGGTGTTCTTCGTTTTCGTCTCGTACAGCCAGACGGTCGGTTTTGGCCTATCCGACAGTGGGGTTGCAGAGTTCGCCGGTGACGGGACACCGCTGAACACGCTGGCCATCCGCTTCCTCGGCGTCAACTACTCCGCAGGGGTCAACGTCGGGGCCGCGATCAGCTTCTTCGCGTGCGCACTGGCCAGTGTGAACTGCAGCTCACATGTGCTGTTCGCGCTCTCGCGTGATCGGTACGCGCCGGCGAAGGTCGGTGCTTTACATGGCAGCCCCGGGGTGCCGCGCAATGCGACGTTTGTGACGTTCACTGTGGGTGTGGCGCTGCTGATCATCGGCGCGGTGCTGTGGGGTTCACCGGTGACCGCCATCGGGGATTTGAGCGGGTTGGCCACTTTCGGAGCCCTGATCTCCTACGGTCTCGTCGTAATCGCCTCGCTGCGTGAGTATTGGACGGCAGACGTCGCGCTCCGCCGGTGGGACCGCATCGGTGTCCCGGCGATCGGGCTGGTGGTCCTCGGATGGGTGCTCTACGGCAACATCTATCCGGTCCCGGCTGCCCCGGTGAAGTTCTTTCCCTATATTGCGTTGGGCTATTTCCTCATCGCGATGGGCTTCTCGGTGGCCTACCGCAGGACGATTGCCGCCGGGGATGTTTTCCTTGGTTCGCCGGCGCCTGCGCCTGCGCCGAGTATGGCCGAAGCCCCCAATCCCGCCGTCTGACAGCAAGGAGTTTCGTTCGATGTCTTTGATCACTGCACAGCACCACCTGGGTCGCGACACCTTCCACCATGTCTGGGATCGGGGCCTAGCGCCCGAGCTTGTCGTTAAACCGGGCGATGAAGTGTCACTAGGTTTGCGTGACCCGTCGGACTACCAGATCACCGCCACGACGACCGCGTCGGAGCTGAATGACCTCGACCCGGCACGCATGGATGTGCTGACCGGGCCGCTGTGGGTCGAGGGTGCCATGCCCGGTGATGTCCTGACCGTCGACATCCTCGACATCAGCGTCGGTGCATGGGGGTGGTCGGCGATCCTGCCGGGCATGGGGCTGCTGTCGGATCAGTTCCCCGGCCCGTATCTGCGCGGCTGGCGAACCGACGGTGACAGCGTGGAAATAGTTCCCGGTCACCGCTTCGCGCTGAAGCCGATGATCGGTGTGGTGGGTGTCGCACCTGCCTCAGCGGGTCAGTTCGCGGCGACGGTGCCGACGAACGCCGGGGGCAACATCGACGTCAAGTACGTCCGGGCGGGCAGTCAGATCATGCTTCCGGTGTTCGTCGAGGGGGCCCTGCTGTCGTTGGGGGACGCTCACGCGCTGCAGGGTGATGGTGAGATCAACGGGACCGCCATTGAGTGCGAGGCCGACGTCTCCATCCGCGTCGGGCTGATTGCGGGCGGGGGTCTGCAGGCACCTGTGATCGCCACCGGCGGCCCGTCTGACGATCCGGCCGAAGCTCATCAGGTGTTCCTCGGTGTCGGCCCGGATCTGTTCGCCGCGGCCCGCGCGGCGAGTTCACGCGCGGTGGAGGCGGTCTCGCGCGCTCTCGAGCTGGACGCGGACGTGGCGTATGCGCTGCTGGGAACGATCGCCGAGCTGCGGATCAACGAGATCGTCGACCGGCCGAACTGGGTGGTCGGCTGCATGGTGCCGAGCCGCCTCTTCCAGTGAGCGCCAAGGACATCCAGATCTGCATCGGTATCGACGTCGACGCCGTCGCGGGCTGGCTGGGCTCGTATGGCGGGCAGGACTCGCCCAACGACATCCAGCGCGGGATGTTCGCCGGCGAGGTGGGAACGCCGCGACTGGTGACGTTGTTCGACCGGCTGCAGATCCCGACCACCTGGTTCATCCCCGGGCATTCGATTGAGACGTTTCCAAAGCAGATGGCGGCGGTGGCGGCCGCCGGGCATGAGATCGGCGCCCATGGCTATTCGCACGAGAACCCGATCAAACTAAGCGAAAGCCAGGAGGAGGCAGTGCTGGCCAAATCGATCGAGCTCATCGACAAGCTGGCAGGACAGCCGCCGCGTGGGTATGTAGCCCCGTGGTGGGAGATGTCGGAGCGGACCGCGGCGCTGCTGCTGCGAAACGGTTTCCGCTATGACCACTCGCAAAACTACAACGATTTCGTCCCGTTCTATGCCCGGGTGGGTGACACCTGGACGAACATCGACTACTCGCAGCCTGCCGAGACGTGGATGCGGCCACTGGTCCGCGGTCCGGAGATCGACCTAGTCGAGTTCTGCGGGAACTGGTACGTCGATGATCTGCCGCCGATGATGTTCATCAAGCAGTCGCCGAATAGCCATGGATTCGTCAACCCTCGCGATGTCGAACAACTCTGGAATGACCAATTCGACTGGGTCTACCGCGAATTCGACTATGCGGTCTTTCCAGTGACGCTGCACCCCGATGTCAGTGGCCGACCGCAAGTGCTGCTGATGCTCGAACGGCTGATCAACTACTGGTCACAGCACGACGGCGTGTCGTTCGTACCGTTCGAGCAGGCTGCGGCGGCGTTCCGGGAGCGCCACCCGTTTCCGGATCAGCCGTGACCGCACTGCGGGTCGGGCTGATCGTCCCGTCGTCGAACACCGTGGTCGAACCTGAGCTCGCCCGTGTCGCAGGCGCCGTGCCTGACCTGGAGCTGGTGGCGACCCGCGTCGCGGTGACCCACATCGACACCAATCCGGCGTCGGGGCGGCAGTTTGAGCCCGAGCCGATGATCGCCGCGGCGCGGCTGCTGGCGCACGCCGGGGTGGACGTGCTGGTGTGGGCGGGAACGTCGGGGTGCTGGCTCGGCCTGGATCATGACCGCGCGATCGTGTCGGCGATCGAGGACGCCACCGGCATCGCGGCGACGTCTTCGACGCTGGCGCTACTGGACGCCTGCCACGCCTTCGGGGCGTCGCGGCTGTTCCTACTCACGCCATATCTGCCTGCGGTGGCGGAACGGATCACGAATACGCTGGCCGCCGAAGGCCTCACCGTTTCCGGTGGGCGGCATCTGGGGATCTGCGACAACGCCGCCTTCGGGGCGGTCCCGATATCCACGTTGCATTCGATGATCGGCGGGGTCGCCGGCAGCGACTGCCACGCGGTGGCGGTGGTGTGCACCAACCTGCGTGCCCTGCCGTTGCTGGAGGCCGACGTCGAACAGTCTGTGGGTGTACCGATTCTCGACAGTGTCGCCGCGACGGTGTGGGGAGCTGCGCGTCGGATCGGTGTGCCGTTGCGCTGTGCCGGCTTCGGTGCGCTGCTGGCGCACGGTGCCACCCGGGCCGCTCTGCAGTTTCTGTGCGACCGGTTGTTGGCAGAGACCGGTGCTGATCGCGTCACCGCCCGCCTCGACGCCGCCGACATCGGACTGCGTGTGGACTTGCCGGCGGCCGAGGCCCTGCGCCCCGGGGTGAAGTCGATCCGCGCGGATCCGTCGTTGGATCAGCGCGCTCTGGAGACGGTCTGCTGGCTCGAGGAGCACCGCCGGCTGCTGGTCCAGCCGCACTTCGATGTTCCACCATATCCGCCGCAAGCGTTGCGGGATGTCTACGGCGTGGCCGCGCAGATCCTTGCGCCGGCTCCCGGCGCCGGGTCGCTGCGTGGCTGGCTGTCAGTGCACAGCATCGCCGAACGGGACTGGACGCCCGCTGACCAGGCCGCGGCGCGCAGCGCGGCAGCGTCGGTATCCGCCCTGTTCGATGGAGGCGAAATATGATGCCTTGATGACCGGGAGCCAGCCACGGCGACGCTACTTGGCGGTTGCCGAGGAGGTGTTGCATGCGATCGCCATCGGTAATCTTCGGCCCGGCGACCGCCTGCCCGACGAGCGGGCTCTTGCCCAGCAATGCTCGGTCAGCCGCGCCACTGTTCGTGAAGCTCTGCTCGCCTTGGAGCTTGGTGCGGTCATCGATGTGCGTCCCGGCGCAGGGTGCTTCGTGAGAACGCCTAACAGCCGCCCTGCGCTGGGGCTGTCCCTGCCGGTCGACTCGGTGCCACGGCAGGTGCTCGAGGTGCGGCGCCTACTCGAACCGGCGGCAGCACGGTTGTGCGCTGTGAGCCTGTCCGGTGACGAGTGTGATCATCTCAAAGACGTGTTGGACGAGGCGGAGGCGCAGCTGGCTGCGTCGGCGCCGGGAAACGTGGACCGGTTCAGTGAATGCAACCAGCTGTTCCATCGCGAGGTGGCACGACTTGGCGGTAACGCCGTGCTGGCAGAGCTGACCCGCGAGCTGATGGATCCGGTCAAGCATCCGTTGTGGACGCTGGTCGACACGATCGCCAGCCGCGACGAGGCCATCCGGGCCGCCCAACTGGTCGAGCACCGCGCGATCCTCGATGCGATCATCGACGGTGACCCGGACCGGGCCGAACGCGCGATGGCGGTGCACATGGAAGCGCTGTCACAGCGGATCTTTGGAGCCGCCGCCAATCCGATCCGGCGGGCTGGTCTCCGCACGCCGAGTCGGCGCAGGCCAAGCCGACGGCCGTGATCGGGCCGCCGCTGACCGGGGTGAGCGATGAGCTCAGGCGGATGTGTGTGGCGGGATGCTGTGGGCTGCAACGCCACCGCTGAACCATGTGGCGAATGACAGCAGGTCCCGATCGTGGCCCGCACGCGCCACAGCCTGTATGCCGACGGGCAGTCCGGTTGAGCCGGTCGCGAACGGGATCGCCAGTGTGGGCAGGCCGAGCAGCGACCACGCACGGCCGAACAGCGGGTCACCGGTGCCTGACAGCCCGGCGGGGGCTTCCCCCACGGCGGCCGGGGTCAGCAGGATATCGGCGTCGCCAAAGAGTGCCGGTACGCGCCGCTGAGCGTGGTCACGCAGTCGCCGTGCCGCGTCGTAGTCGTCTACCGGGGTGTGCAGGCCGGTGTCCAGCAGTGCCAGCAGTTGCGGGGACAGCGCGTGCCGGTGCTGATGTTCCCAGGCCAGTGCGCGGGCTGCCTCGAAAGCCAGCACCGTGAGGTGTGCCTGCACGAGACCATCGAGCACGTCGTCGCGGGACTCCGGCATTATCAAGCCACCCAGCTCACGCGCGGCGGTGATCGCTTCGAGCACCGCCGCCTGCGAATCGGGCATCGCCGCAGCCCAATCCGGTGTCCGGGCCAGCGCGAGCCGGGGCGGGCCCGTCAGAGCCCCGGCGGGGAGGTTGGCGGTGAGGCTCACGCGCGCGGCGTCGAGGACGCGGGGATCGCGGGCAAACCAACCTACCGTATCCAGGGACGGCGCAACGAGTTTGAGCCCAGCAACGGAGACGGCGCCGTAGGTGGGTTTAAACCCGTACACACCGCAGAAGCTGGCTGGCCGAGTGATCGAGGCCGCAGTCTGTGTGCCCAGCGCGACATCGGCCATTCCGCAGGCGACGGCCGCCGCTGACCCCATCGACGAGCCGCCGGGGGTGTGGGTGGGACGGCGGGGGTTTCTGGTCGGCCCCGGGTGCGCGTAGGCGAATTCGGCCGTGACTGTCTTGCCTAGCGGGATCGCCCCGCTGCGCTTCAACAGCACAACCGCTGCGGCGTCGGCGCGGGGCTGGTGGCCGTTGTAGAGCGTCGATCCGTAGCTGGTCGGCTGCTCGGCGGTGTCGTAGATGTCCTTAATACCCAGGGTATTTCCTGACAAGGGTCGGACCTCGTCGCGGTCGGCTCGCTGCGCCGCGACGACGGCGCCGTCGAGCTCGAGCCGGACCCATGCGTGGACGACCGGCTCCCAGTCGTCAATGGCCTTGGCGCAGCGGCGAACCGCGGCCAGGTGAGGCTCGATCGTATCCATGTCCGCCTTGCCGTGCGCCGGGCTAGTCGTGGGCGACGAGGCAGCCACTGCGCGCCCGCGTCCAGTCGTCGACGGTGCCAAAATCGGCGCAGGGCATTCCGCGCATGCCGGGATTGCCGAGCTGGCACGGTGGGCGTTGTCCGTGCGTCCGCGGCGTAACCATCCGGCACGCGTCAGGGCGAGGTCGCTGACCGAGCCGATGAACGCGCGCTACTTCACCGGACATACTCCCATTATCAGTGGGGATGTGCAGACGCGCATGCTGCCAAGTAGCCCCTTCGGCCCGGTTGAGAGCAACTGCCTGCCAAGGAAGCCAACGAACTTGACACGACAGGCCCGCGAAGCACGCTTGGCCTGCAACCCAGGTCTGCACTCTTTCACACCGCTGCGTGGGCCACCTGTCACCGATTGTCACAACCGGGTGCAAACGCCGTGGAGCAATAGGGGACTGGGTGGGACTATTCGCACTGGTCAGCGCGATTTCGAGGTAATCGCGGAACAACCGAAAACACCCCATGTCCGACTGGGGGTCAAGTGGTCGCAGGTTCAAATCCTGTCAGCCCGACATCGAGAAGTAGGCTCTGAACTGCGATAACGGAGCTAATCTGCTCAATGGTTCGATGAGGCGACGACCAACCGGTGGGACCAGCCGGGGTGCCGACGGCGCACTCAATGGACTCGTGCGGGGGTTCATTGGGCCGATCGACCGCACGTCATGAACGCTATGCGCGCCTGTACACGTTGTGCGGCTTTGGCCGAGGCCGGTGTCTTAGTTCCGAAGTTGACCGCTGGTCAAGTGGGGTGGTGGCACGCAAGTCCTATCAGCGTCTTGCGCGGGTCAGGGAACCCATCTTGAGGTTGTCAGCGCGCGGCGGCCTTGGCCCGGCGCCGTTCGGCGCGCTTCGCGAAGCCGCTGGCGATCGACTTCCGGGTCGTCCTCAGCATGGCTGAAGCTTTCAGTTCCCGCTGAGCGCCCTACGCGCCAATGCTGCTGCCGCAGGACTCACGATATTCCGCCGCACCCGGGTGACGGGCTGGTCGGTCACGTTGATCAAGACTTCGTAGACGGGGAGTTGGTGCAGGGACGACTCCGAGATAGGCCGACCGTCGGAGTAGCGCCAGCCGAGTTCGGCCAGCAACGCCGTCATCTTGTCGAACGGCAGTTTGGAACCGGCCGAAGCCGCCGCAAAGGCCAGCATAAGCAGAGTGGCCTGCGCATCAAACTTCTCGTCGGACTTGGGAATCAGCCGATCGGCCAGATGCTCCCACAGTCTGTCGGGGTCACGCTGGGCCGCTACGCCAGCCTTGGTCAGCAACAATATGCCCTTGTGCTTGCGCAGCAGTCCCAACGACTGCACGCCTTCGCGGAACCGCAGCAGTGGGTAGCATTGGATCTCGCGATTGCGCTTGCCAATCCAATCATTCATTACCGGAACGACTTTGGAGGCTTCCCCGACGTCAGCCGGTTTGAGGTATCCGGCGGTCGTCAACGGAATGCCGCCGTCCTTGGCGCGGTCCAGAAACCACTGATACGCCCGCAGATTGTCGGCCACAACGACCGTGTACAGCGGTCTCGAATCAGCCAGCGTGAGCGCCACCTCGGTCAGGTCGTCACCGTGCGGGGTATAGGTGAGACGATGGACCAGGTCGACCAGGCGGGTGTCGATGCCGGCTTCACGCAGCACGAAGTACGCGCCGGCGAAGCCCTTGTTGACCCGCTGCGGCTCGAAGAGCGCGGGGTCGGCAAGCACCTCGGCGAGGCTGTCGGCGTCGACCAGGTGCCCGCAGTCCTCCGGTGGGGCAGCGCGCTCACCGTCGACGATAACCGCTGCGGGACAGTCACTCTCGGCGGGTAGAACCTCTTCGAGACGAAGCGTCAGCTCCCAGTTGTCGCCGTAATCGTAGAGGTAGTGCAGGATATCGCCGGGCTCACTGAGGGTTTCGTCGAGTCGAGTCTCGGCGGCGGGCAGGCCGTCATCGTCTTCGGGCCACTCCTTGTTGTCCATGTCGTACGGGCACAGGAACAGCTGGCTGTGCTGGTCGAAGGCGCCGCCGCCGAGTGAGAAGCGATGCAGGTGCGAGTCGGTCCAGTCGAACGCCACCTGCAGGACCTGGTGCAGCAGGTCCAGCGTCAGGTTCGAGCGCAGGTCCAGCCGTCGCCAGATCGGTGGTTGCGCGTTGTCGAGGTCGACCCTGATCCGGTAGATGGCGATGTCACGCCGCCGGGGGTAACGCAGATCGGGCCGCGCCGCCGGAACCGGCACAAGCTGCAGGTACGGGTGCTCGTTCATGGGATCCCGAAATCGGCCGAGTTCACGTCGATCACATTAGATCGGTCGCCATGTCATGCGGGTCCCACCGCGGTCAATCCGGCACCATGTCGATATGTCACTGTCTGAGACCGCGCTGCTCACTGCGGCCGGTGATCGCGTCTACGGCCGGGGCGAGGACTACGTCCGCTATGTCCGAGGCCTCCGGGTCACCGCCGAGAAGGCCTATGCCTCGGTCCAGGCCAAGCAGGTCTACACCGTGGAGCTGGACTGGTCGGGTCGGCTTCCCGACGGGTACTGCACGTGCCCACACCATTCCGACGGCAACTTCTGCAAACACCTGGTCGCGGTCGGACTCGCCACGATCTACAGTGGCAAAGTCGACGACATGGCCGCAGATTCGGCGGCATCTGGACTGGAAGCCACCGTGCATGCGATGGGTATCGACGAGCTTCGTGACCTCGTCCTGACACTGGCACAGCGCGACGGCGAAGTGCGGCGCATACTCGAAGTGCGGGCGACGACCGCGTCCGGTGACGACACGAGCGCCAAGGCCGAGTTCGAAACATACGTCCGCAACGCGCTGCAATTCCGCGGGTTTGTCGATTACCGGGAATCCTTCGGGGTCGCGGAGGCGGCCAGTCAAGTACTCGACGAGCTTGAGAACCATCTGAACGCAGGATGCGCCGAAATCGTGCGGCCGGCCCTCCTGTGCGCCTTGACCCTGCTGCGCACGATCACCGAGCATGCTGACGACTCGTCGGGGGCGATCGGCGGTGAATGCGAGCGGGCTGCCGACCTGTACGCGCAGGCATGTCGACTGGGTGAGCCGGACCCAGCCGAACTCGCAGGGTGGCTGGCGACTTTCCGTGCCACCTCGCCGGGATGGCCGACTCTGCTGCTCGCGGATTTCGTCGACGCGTTCGACGACCATGCGCTCGCGATCTACCGCGCGGCGGTCGCGGACTTGGACCGTCAGCACGCAGGTCGCGACCACTGGAGCCGGTTTGAAGTCGACGCCATGTTGCTGGAGCTCGCCGATCACGACGGCGATGTCGATCGGGCTGTCGACCTGCTGAACGAACGGGAGCACCCGCAGTACGGGGCGATCATCGCCCGCTTGCGGGCGGCCGGACGTGACGACGAGGTAGTGAACTGGATCGATCGGGCGGTTGCCGAAGGGCGAGCCAGCAGTCAAGGCGGCGGTAATGGCTATTGGCTGAGCCCGTCCGACGTCGCCGACACGTACCGGGGAATCGGCCGCATCGACGATGCGATCGCCGTTCTGCGTGCCGATTTCGTCCGGCAGTCTGCGGTTCACGCCTATCGGTCACTGCTGGGCTTTGCCGCCACGATCGATCGCGCGGATACCGAACGCGCCTGGGCGCTCGACCACGCGCGAGAATTGGCTGGTGGTCCCGGCGCGGGGTCGGTCCTGGTCCAGCTCTCACTGAGCGAGGGAGACGTGGACGCCGCGTGGGAGGCCGCCGACCGCTATGGCCCCGGCTGGGCATGGCAGGAACTTGCTACGCAAGGTGCCGGGGCTCGGCCGGTAGCCGCTGCAGATCTGTACCGGCCGCAGCTCGAGAACGACCTGCAGCGTCCCAACACCAGGCTCTACCCGGGCATTGCTGTGACGCTGGCAACGATGGCCGAGCTGTATGAAAGAGGCGGTCGCAGTGCTGATTTCGCGTCGTACATCGCCAAGGTCCGGCAAGACTACGGCAGGCGCCCCTCGCTGATGAAGGCGCTCCAAGCGAAGGGGCTCTGAGCGACCTCACTCGCTGGGCCTGCGTGTGAGGAGCACTGGCTGCGTCGACCTCACCTGTGCAGGGACATCGCCAATCCGGGACCGCCATTCTTGTTGGCGTACTTCCGCCGCACTTACTCCCGCCAGCGCTCGCCGATCGCTTTCGCCGCTGTGGACACCTTCATGACCAGACGACGCTCACGGTTCGTGACGGGAACGAAGTGGTAGTGCTCGTAGAAGGATTGCGCTTCGTCGTCCATGGCATCAACGACGATGAGCCGGCCGCCGCCGATTTCCGACGCGGCGGCGGCTTTGCCTAGTGCGTCGAGGAGCAGCTGCTCGCCATATCCCTGACCCCGCAGCGACGTGTCGATCGCCAGGCGGGCAATCAAATATCCGGGTATGCGGGAATAGCCGCCGGCCATGGATCCCGAGACGCCGTCGTCGTTGCGTACTACTTCGGTGGGGCAGATGGCGAAATAGGCGCTGACTTTCTGTTCGCCGTGCGGGGTCCACACGTAGACGTGC
>Ga0193743_1002201_pt1 | contig 13960 bp, 16 predicted proteins | sample L2c2metaG_FD_143038 | JGI IMG/M metagenome (GOLD analysis project Ga0193743, IMG submission 143038) | Soil microbial communities from a riparian zone of the East river system, Colorado, United States - L2c2 | ecosystem: Environmental > Terrestrial > Soil > Riparian zone | place: USA: East River... | reverse complement strand
CGGCCACGGTACTAGCGAGGTATCTCTAGCGACGAAGCGCCCGAATCTGAGAATAGAATACCCGGGCGCAAAGGATGCGCTGGCTCCACCGGGCGGTTCGTCATGGCTGGCGTTTTCGTTGTGCTCACGGGCTTTATCGGAGTCGGAATATTCGCGTCGCCACGTTCATGTGTCGGCCCTTCTGGAGGCTTGAAATGATGGAACGGATTGTAGAAGCGTCGCCGTGTCCCAGGGCCAGGATTACCGGTGTCGTTTATTTGTTTTACTTTCTGACGGCGGTATGCGGCGAGTTCTTCCTTAAAGGGCTTGTTGTACATGGCGACGCCGCGGCTACAGCGAACAACATCCTGGCGCACCAGCCTTTGTTTCGGTTGGGTTTAGCAACCGGCCTCATCGCGACCGCGTGCTATGTCGCTGTGACGGCTCTCTTCTATGGCCTGTTTAAAGCTGTGAACAGGAGCCTCTCTTTACTTGCGGCCTTCTTTAGCCTCGTGGGATGCGCCATTCTGGCTTTCGCCAGCCTATTTCGCATCGCCCCGCTTGTCGTCTTGGGAGGCAGCCAGTACTTGAGCGTATTTAAGGTGGAACAGTTGCGGGCGCTGGCGTCTCTGTTTCTCGAATTGTATGGTCAGGGCGTCAACATATGCTTCGTATTTTTCGGAGTCTATTGCCTCCTGATCGGCTACCTTATCTTCAGGTCGGCCTTCCTGCCCCGAATTCTGGGCGTGTTGATGGCGTTTGCCGGTTTGGGTTGGCTGACCTTTCTGTCGCCGCCGCTCGCAAACTATCTGTCCCCCTATATTGTTGTCCTCGGCTTCCTCGCGGAACTATCGCTGATGCTATGGCTGCTCGTGGTGGGCGTGAACGTTCAACGATGGAAGGAACAGGCCAGCGCAGCATGAAAGCCGCCGTCTATCGTCGCAGCGGTACTGCTGGCCTATATTGGGAAACCGGATCTGATTCGCATGAACTCCTGATTCAATAGCTCGCATAAGGAGGAACGAGTATGAGTGCGGCAGTAATGATGAAACGGATTGCAGAAGCGTCGTCGTCTCTCAAGGCCAGGATTGCCGGCGCCCTTTTTTTGCTCCTCGTGCTGACGGCAGCATGCACCGAGTTCTTCTTTCACGGCAGGTTGAGTGTCGCAGCGGACCTCGCAGCGGGCATCATCGAGGTCTCGTGCATGATCGCTGTGACACTGCTCTTCTATGACATCTTTAAGGCGGTGAACAGGCGCCTCTCTTTGGTCGCGGCGTCCTTCAACTTCGTGGCAGTCACCCTTGAGCTTCTTCGATTTCAGCCTCACGGCGTGAACATCGGCCTGGGATTTCACGGATTCTATTGGATCCTGATCGGCTACCTGATGTTCAGGTCGACCTTCCTGCCTCGAATTATGGGCGCGCTGATGGCGATCGCGGGCTTGTGTTGGCTGACCTTTCTGCCACCGCGGCTCGCACGCTATCTGTCCCCCTATAATCTGGCCTCCGTCCTCCTCGTGGAAGGATTGGTGATGCTGTGGCTCCTCGTGATGGGCGTGAACGTTCAAACGATGGGAGGAGCAGGCCCGCGCATGAAAGCCGCCTACACCAGATACGGTCCGCCAGACGTTGTCGAGGTCAACGACCTCGACAAGCCTGTTCCCAGGGACAATGAAGTCTTGATAAGAGTCCGCGCGGCCTCCGTCAATCCACTCGACTGGAAGACAATGACAGGCGGTCCGTACATCGTTCGTCTACTGCTCGGGCTGTTCACACCGAAGATCAAACAACTCGGCGTTGATGTGGCCGGCCAGGTTGAAGCGGTTGGCAGGAATGTAACCCAGTTCAAACCAGGCGACGCTGTGTTCGGCACATGCCGCGGAGCATTTGCCGAATATGCGTGTACTTGCCAGTCGGCGAAGCTCATGAAATCGGCATTGGTCATGAAGCCGGATAACGTGACGTTTGAGCAAGCCGCTGCTGCACCTGTTGCGGCGCTCACCGCGTTGCAGGGTCTTCGCGACAAGGGGCGGATTCAACCGGGACAAAAGGTCTTGATCAATGGCGCCGCGGGAGGCGTGGGGACGTTCGCCGTGCAGATCGCCAAGTCGTTCGGCACAGATGTCACCGGCGTATGCAGTACGAGGAATGTGGACATGGTCCGGTCCATCGGCGCAGATCGAGTCATCGACTACACACAGGAGGATTTCACCAAGGGCGAGCAACGTTACGACCTGCTTTTCGACAACGTAGGCAATCACTCGGTATCAGCATGCAGGCGCGTGCTGAATCCCAAGGGGATATTAATCATGGTCGGAGCACCAAACGACGTTCGAGTGATCGATCTTCTGGCCCGCTTGATCGGAGCTCTTGTGCTCTCCCCGTTCGTGAGCCAGAAGCTGATCACCTTCATTGCGAGATCGAACGAAGAGGATCTGACCATCGTGGGAGAGCTTATGGCAACCGGAAAGGTAACACCGGTCATCGACAGGCGCTACAGCTTGAGTGAGATCCCTGAAGCTCTCCGGTATCTGGAGGAAGGACACGCTCGAGGAAAAGTAGCAATAACTCTGGAACATAACAACGAAACGTAACAACGCATTGCACATAACATAACTGGCCAGCAAGCGTGCCCATGTCACCACAGTTCCTCCCGAATAACGGGCTAATCGGAAGCTACCTGAAACGAGCAGACTAGTCCCACGAACGCTCCCCTGCACCGATCCGCCCCGCCGTTGCGCCACGACTGCTCGCGCAAGCCGGCCTTCTTTGCTGATTTTGTGACATTTAGGGCCTAGGCGGGATTTGGTCGCACGACTTCTGGTCGATTTGGGAGTTTGTCGCACCAGCTTCTGGTATGCAGTCGCATCCGGTTCTGGTATTTCCAGGGAGACAGGTCGCATCTACTTGTGGAATCTCACAACCCCCACTTAGTTAGTTGTCGTTGTTTCGCCTGTCCTACTTCTTTTTTTATTTTTACAATTATTATTGTCTGTGTTGTCGAAACAGTTGGACGACCGGGATTAGCCTCGGGCATGTTGGCAACCGGCGACTGGCCCCGCATCTGAGTTGCCCACAGGAGTGCCGTCGCAATGAACACGACGAAAGTATCCATTCCATGCAAGCTCCAGAGACAAGTAGGATCACACACCTGAGCGTGCTTTAGCGCGCTTTGTGATTTGTGTTCTGAGGTCGGCCGTCATCGCGGCGAGTAACTGCTCGAGATAATGACTGCCATTGGTAGAAATAACTTCGGCAAACTTCCTGATTGCCCGTTGCACGCCAGCAGCGAGTGCACCAGGGCCCTCAGTCTTGTTTAGCGCGATTGGCTGCAACTGCAATCGCGACAAAATGTGTGATTGATCCTGTGCGCGGAGATCATGAATCCGCTGCCAACCAGGGTGACGAGAACCTCCGCCGCGTGCGATGGAAGGTGATTGCCCCAATATGCGCCGCCGAAGATGAAGACCAGGCCAATAATCATGAGCACCAGGACACGCGAAGAGTGATGCCTGCGGTAGCCCCTCACCAGGGCAATGGCTCCAAGAGCAGCAATGGCAACTGCAAGGGTGCGATGTGTTCTCTCTTCCGACGGAAGGAAATGAGCCGAGACGGCGGAAAGTGAAAGCAGCACCGGAGTCAGCAGGCAATGGATCACGCATAGCGTCGATGTCCATATGCCGATCTGGTCCACCGGAAACGTCCGGCTTGGGCTTCCCGTCGCGGGCGCCTCGGGGAGTTGAGATTCTGTCATGTCCAAATCCTATTGAATTGAAGTTCAGCGCCACGGCTCCAGTAGATGGTCTTTGAATTCCCGCGGTAACTCCAGTAGATGTCCCGCATCCACGGAGCGGCGCGCCCATTCTACCAGTGACCGATATTGATTGAAGTGGGTGATGTTGCCCAGCCACTGCGATCCGTCCTCTGAATTTATCTCCACGACATTGGGAAACGTCGCATGGGCCGACACAGCTACTGTGGTGAGCTGAAACCGCTTCAATAGGCCGCGCCTGCGCCATTCGTCTTTCAACCATTCCGCCGGGACCTCCGGACGATCCTTATGGATCGCTCCGCAGCAGCAGCCCTGGCAAACGATCAGCTGACCGATCACACGGCGTTTGGTTTCCAGCATTTCTTGCTCTCAATTCACTTTTGTATAGTATAGGGGAGTATACTACTACCTGACCGGGAGGACAGAATGTCACACACAACAAAAAACAAGGTGAAGACCCTCTCGCGAGTTCGGCGAATCATAGGCCAGGTCGAAGCGATCGAGCGTGCGCTTGAAGGAGACAGCGAATGCGAAGACATCCTGCAGCTTGTCGCCTCCTGTCGCGGGGCACTGAATGGATTGATGGCTGAACTGATCGAAGGCCACCTGAGATTTCATGTTCTGGTCGAAGGTCAGAAGACGCTCCCATCGCAGCGTGAGGCAGCCGATGAGCTCATGGCAGTGGTCAAGAGATATTTCAATTAAAGATTCGGAGACGACTATGGCCGTCGTACATGAAAAGGACGAACCGGCTGATCTGGGCCAGATGGCCGAAGCTGGCATCCATCTACCGGAGCCCGCAGGCGCCCACGAAGAACATGACCATGAGCATGGTTTTGAAATCAAAGACGCTATTCGTGTCGTCTTTGTAGCGATCGCTGCCGCGGCGGTTTGGTTCCATCTTTGGGAGCCGTTTCATCGCGTCAGCGTAATCGGGCTGGCAGCCACGCTGATCGGAGGCTACCCGATCTTCAAAGAGGCGTTCGAGAACATCATCGAGCGGCGCATGACGATGGAGCTTTCCATGACCATTGCTCTGGTCTCTGCGCTGGCCATCGGCGAGTTCTTTACGGCGCTGGTGATCACCGCTTTCGTGTTGGCTGCCGAGATCCTCGAAGGACTAACCGTAGGTCGCGGCCGGCGCGCCATTCAGGACATGCTGGACTTTCTTCCGCAAATTGCCAGCGTGCTGCGCAACGATCAAGTCATTGAAGTGAACACAAACACGATTCTCCCAGGCGAGATTGTCGTCATTCGGCCGGGTAGCCGCATCCCTGTTGATGGTCAGGTGGTGAGCGGCCACTCCTTCGTGGAACAGGCCGCCATCACCGGCGAGCCGATGCCCAGCGAAAAGACGACTGGCAGCGAGGTCTACGCCGGCACTATCAATCAGGCGGGTACGCTCCAGGTTCGTGCAGATCGCTTGGGCAAAGAAACGACCTTCGGCAAGATCATCGAAGCGGTCGAGCGAGCTGAGCACTCACGCGCGCCCATTCAAAAGACTGCGGATCGGCTTGCCGGATACCTGGTCTATTTCGCACTCGGAGCGGCGATTCTCACCTTCATCATCACCCACAACATCCGGTCTACGATCTCCGTCATCATTGTGGCCGGGGCCTGCGGCATCGCTGCCGGTACGCCGCTTGCAATACTAGGCGCAATCGGACGAGCCGCGCGGCATGGCTCGATCATCAAGGGCGGGATTTATCTGGAAGCACTGGGGCAACTGGACACCGTCTTCCTCGACAAGACAGGCACTTTGACCTACGGAATACCTTTGGTTACGAGAATCAGCACCGCGCCGGGTATTTCGGATCAGACATTGCTCGAGGCAGCCGCCAGCGCCGAAAGAAACTCGGAGCATCCGCTTGGCCGCTCTGTCGTCCGCTTTGCGGAGCAGCAGAAGATTACTGTGGTCGAGCCGGAGCGCTTCGAGTATCGAATTGGCCGTGGCGTGTTGGCCTTGCGCAAGGGCGAGCAGACTGTAGTTGGCAGTCGAGCCTTATTCGAGGAGCTCGGAATTGCATTGTCCCAACAAGCTGGTACTACCGACGGAACGGAGATCTTTGTCGCGCACGGAGGCCGTTACTACGGCTCTGTTCTGATCACAGATCAACTGCGTTCAACCGCCATTGCTGCGGTCAAGGCTCTCCAGGAAATGAAAATCAAAGTCATCTTGCTGACGGGAGACACGAAAGGAGCTGCAGAAGCCGTAGCTGATCAACTTGGCATCGTTCAGGTTTATCCCGAACTGCTTCCTCAGCAGAAGGCAACTTTCATCGCCGAGCAAGTGCGAAAAGGCCGCACGGTGGCGATGCTGGGAGATGGTATCAACGACGCACCTGCGCTCAGTGAAGCGACCGTCGGCGTCGCCATGGGCGCGGGAACCGATGTTGCCCGGGAAAGCGCAGACGTCGTGCTGATCGGCAACGATCTGGCAAAGTTCGTCGAGACAGTTCGTGTCGCGCGAAGCTGCCGCCGTATCATCCTGCAGAACTTCTACGGCACGCTCATCGTCGATACGATTGGCATCGGTCTGGCCGCAGCCGGATTCCTCAATCCGCTACTTGCAACATTTATCCACGTCGCATCGGAATTAACATTCATTCTCAATTCGACGCGCCTGCTGCCGCCCAGAGAACGGGAGAAGATCTCCAGCCGTCAGCAGGCGCCGGTACATGCTTGAGGGTGGGCACGATGCGTCGCTTTGCCATTTCGCGTGTGGTGAGCACAATCCTCACCCTTCTGTCATGGATTCTTGTGTTGCTGATGGCGCTCTTCTACTTCCGCGTTCTGATGAGGGGACACATCTGGCTTGACTAGGGTCTAATTCGAACTGCTGCGCTCGGCCCCGGTTGGCAGTGCGAGATCTGTCTGAGCGCCATGCCTCCTCACCTATTGTGTTCCACGGAACTTCCAAAGCGGGTGCGGTAGAACATAAGTGAAGCCTGCGAAGCCCTCCCATCGAGTTGAAGAAGAAGTGAGGCTGTGATCGAATCCGGCGTCCACCACCAGATTCTTCCTGATCGGATACGAGAGCGCCCATAAATTACCAACAGCGTTTCTGGAGGTGAGTGGTTGAGTGAAGTGCCAGATTTCGCCCGCCACCGTGAGCGGCCCCAGGGGATGAGAGATGGAGAGGGTCTGTCCGAATTGTTCTCGTCGCACTACGCCTGCTGCCTGTTCGGAAAAGATGCCGTTAATGTCGAAGTGGAAGCCGCCGAGGTCGTCGCTCACCAGGATCAGCGCACTATTCCTATAATGTGCCGATATCGATCTCCGGTGCCGGACTCTCGTAGAGACGGCGGATGTAGCTGAGGCTTACGGTGGGTTTATGGTCTTCTCCTGGCAGGACTACGGCCTGGAATCCGGCGAAGACCTCGCCCGGGCGATTGCCTGAGAGGGCGTCGCCAGTAACTCCAGTTGCATGAACAAGTGGCTCGGATAGGGCCAGCAACTGGAGGCGGGATGCAACGGTCAGCTTAGTGACCTGGTTGATTCCGAAGCGCGTTGTGAACTCAGGCGAAGTGCTGGCGTAGAGACCGCCGTTCTCAAATTGCAGATATCCCACGGCGGTCAATGTCGCGGGAGTCGAAACCGTGGGACGACCGGGATTAGCCTCCGGTGTTTCCACCGTAGGCGCCTCCGCCCAAATCCGCGCAACACATAAAGATGCGGCCGCCCCCACAAGAGCGCAGCGAAGCAGTGTCATCAAATAGCTCCAGAAAGACGTGAGATCACACGCCGAAGCGTGTGTCTTGCTGTTCTGTTATGAGCTAGACGCGAGGAGGCAGGAACGGCGGGGTCGTAAGACGACTCGGGCGACTCTCGTCGTATGGAATGGGTAAAGTCGTCACGCCGGCAACGGTCGGGAGTCGCATCTCGATCGGGGCGAGCCAGTGAAAGCCGCAGCAGGAACACACCCCGTTGCAACCATCACTTGTGGGCAAGGCCATACTGGCGGCATGGACTGGATTAAGGTGCTGCCTTCCAAGACCATCTCACGCGGGACAGATAGGCGAGACGATGTTCATCACGGCCAGCAAAGCGCAAAGCAGGAGCACTGTGGCTCTGCTTCGGCTTTGAAAGAAACGGAGCATGGGCAATCTCAGGATCGCACGTGTGAGCGTCGACGCAGAGCCGGAATCTTGCTATTCATCGTCGCTCTCGTCGTCGCAAGCCGTTGAAGTTGGGCTCGCGGATTCAAGCGGACTCTCTCTTCGCAAGTGCTAGTGGGGGATCCGCGTCGATAGGTTTACGCCGATTCAATCCCAGAGGTCCTTTCAAAGGGTTCGGCTGAAACAATTCTGGAGTATAGTGTTCCCTAATGATGCGAGGAGTCGGCCAGGATCGAGTACCTGAAACGCGCAGACGTTTCGTGATCGGTCTTCTGTGCGTCATCGTTTTGCTCTTCGGCATCACACTTCAACAAACTCATTTCCATGCTGACGGGTTGATCCATGCGGACTGCACGATATGCCACGCCGCGCCGCATGTAGTCCAGCCATCCACCCCTTGCGACCTCCAGCAAGTTCCCGTGTCCTCGACTCGGGTTGTACTTTCGATTGAACCGGTTTACCGCGAGCACCTCTTCTCCTTCTGCCACTGGAACAGACCTCCGCCTGATCAGACTGCTCACGCCTAGCAGTGCCAGCAAAACAATCAGCGACTTTTCTAGGAGGCTTCCTATGCGCACCCCTATGCGCAGTTTTTTCTCTTTTCTTTCCGTCTTTCTGTTTTCTGTAGTTTTCTCAGCTCTTTACGCACAGTCGAACTCCGGTCACATCGGTGGCGTAGTCACTGATCCATCCGGCGCGGTGGTTCCCGGAGCCACCGTCTCCATTGAGAATCCAGTCAGCAAGTACTCGAGAACCGCAACCACGGACAAAGAGGGACACTTCCAGTTCCCAAATCTGCCTTTTAATCCCTACCATCTCACGGTCGTCATGCCCGGCTTTGGCTCGGTCGCGCAGGACGTCGACGTAGCCTCCGTCGTGCCCGTCAACTTGAATATTTCCCTCCAAGTGAGCACCGCTTCCAGCACTGTGATGGTCCACGGTGAAGACCTCATCGAGAACGATCCCACCTTCCATACCGACGTGGATCGTGGTCTCTTTCAAAAGCTGCCGCTGGAAAGCCAATCTTCCTCCCTCAGCTCCCTGGTCACCCTGGCATCGCCCGGCGTCGCTGCCGACTCGAACGGGCTCTTCCATGGCTTGGGAGATCACGCATCCAACTCCTTCTCCATCGACGGTCAGCCCATCACCGACCAGCAGAGCAAGGTATTTTCGAAGTCTCCACTTCGCTCTCGCTGCTCTGACAGGTCGTACGCTGCCTTCCTATGGGCTCGCTGTTCTGAGCATGGCAGTCTTCACACTATTCTTTGTAGCCTTTACCGGTGTGACAGGGAGCCAGCGCTTTTGGCTTGAGGTCCTGGACCCGATGGGCCATCACACTCTTACGGGGCAGCTTTCGCTATGGACCGTACCCGAACGGAGCCGGCGCTTCATGCAAGCTGCGCCAGGGCTTGTTTTCAATCGGCTACTCTATATTGGCGGAGCGGCTTTGTCCCTCATCGTCGCTCGTGCCTCCTTTAGCCTCCCCGCTCTCGTTGGAAGGGTGAGGACACCCGCCCGTACCGCAAAACGTTCCGATGAGGCGGCTCAGGTGGAACGCTCCAGAGTGGGCGAGCGGTTCGTCCCCACCGTCGTCCCCGCTAAGGGTATCTTCCGTAGTCTTCGAGTATCCTGCCATCTCGCGCTACGCGAGATACGGATTACATGGAGTGGTACAGCCTTTCGCGTGGTGATCGCGGCAGTTGTGTTGCTTGGCTTTCTGGGTGCGAGATTCGGTAGTACGGACTACTACAGCCAGCCCGAACAGCATCTTCTTCCTGCGGCTCAGTACCTCCTGGAGCTGGTCGATAAACAGATGTTCCTTATGCTGGTGATGATCGGCGTCTACTTTGGCTCGGAGATGCTTGCCAGGGATCGAGCAGTCCGCATGGCAACGCTGATCGATGCTGTACCGGTATCGACCAACGCACTTGCCGGTGGGAAGTGCCTGGGGATGACATTCCTGGCGCTGACCCTCGCTCCACTGCCTGCACTTACGGTCTTTCTCTTCCAACTCTTCGGTGGCTATCGCGAACTAGTCCCCGCACACTTCCTGAGAAGTTTTCTGCAGATCGCCCCGCAGGTGATCGTCTATTGCTGGATTGCAATGGTCATCTATAGCCTGACGCGCAGTAAGATTGCGAGTCAGGCTATCAGCATTCTTTTGCTGTTCTCCTTTGCTATATTGCATTCGATCGATGCAATAGAACAGCATTTCTTCATTCTCGGACTACCCACAGATCTTGTCTTCTCCGACTTTCGGGTCATGGCGGCATCGAACGAACGGCACCTGAGTTTCGATACCTGGTACATCGGAGTCACCGGGATGCTTGTGGTCCTTGCTACCTGGCTGTGGCCTCGTGGGACCGACGCTGCACTGTCGAAAAGAGTATCGCAGCGACGGTCCAACGTCTCATGGGTGGGAGTCGCGTCTCTGGGCCTCGCGCTTGTTCTGGTTGCCGCCGGCAGCATCACTGCCTGGCGCAACATTCATGTTGAGCATCTGTACCGCTCCCTACAACAGGAGCACTCCGATGCAGAGACATACGAGAAACAGTTTGCAGGGGACGAGTCATGGCCTCAGCCGCGAGTCCAGAGTGTGCGGCTTCATGTCACCGTCGATCCCAAAAGACGGAGCATGCGGTATGTGGGGCTATGGAAGCTTTCGAATCCGACTTCGCAACCGATGGACCGGATTCATGTAGAGATGCCGGAGTCGGCTGATCCCCTCACGATCGATATTCACGGCGCGCCTGTAGCTCCGGAGTCCTGGGATCGGATTCACCGGGTGGGGATATGGCGGCTTCCTCAGCCACTGGCTCCGGGAGAGACGCTCGATCTTGAGACAAAGAGCGGGGTTTGGTTTCGGGGTTTCGAAGAAAAGCCATTTGAAGGAACGATGGGCGATGATACGGCATGGTTCAACACCAGCTTTCTACCACATTTTGGTTACAGCCGAAGCCGTGAGCTAGATGCACCAGCCCAACGCTCAGAGTATGGTCTTGATCCTCGAAAGGCCCGCGCGACTCACAACGGATTGCTGGCGATCAACGATGAAGCTGGCTGGGTCGACCTCGATCTTTTTGTATCCGTTCCCGCGGCCTGGGCTGTTTCTGCAAATGGTGAACAGCGCGATCAGGTCACCCAGAGCGGCCAGAAGACGGTACACTTCGAGGCAAAACAGATACCACTGTCGGTGCAAGTCGTTGCTGGAAGACTCACGACCCATGTCGCAACGATGAGTTCTCGCGATGGCCGGCAGATTCCCGTTACCCTCTCTTACCGTGCTGGCCACGGCGAGAATGTCGAGCGGTTGACCCAGATGATTCGGGCGTCGTTCGCCGAATGGGAGCGCCGCTTCGGGCCGTGTCCATCCGCGTACATCAACCTGGCAGAGATTCCCCAATATCAGACGGGAGGGGAGCCGGATAAGTTGACTCCGGTGACCGCTGCCGGAGGGATGATCGTCATGCCGGAGCGCCTCGGCTGGCTGCACGATTATAGAACCCAACCTGCGAGAGACTGGTTAGCCTATGTCCTCGCCCAGAACGTGGCACGCTCGTGGTGGGGAAATCGGATCGCCTCGCGAGAGGGCGCCGGTTCGGCCCTGGTTGATGACGGAGTTCCGATCCTGCTTGGACTGAATATGATCGAGAAGTTGCATGGCGTAAAAGCTGCGGATGATTATGCCAGCCTTCTCCAGGACCGTCTACGTAAGGAGATGGCACGAGAAAGCGGACCCGCTCCAACTATTTTGACAACGGACTTTCAGGATTTCGCAGATACTCAGGCTGCGCTTGCACTCTACGATCAACGACGGAAGAATGGACGCGAGGCATTCGATCATCTCTTGGATCAAAGCTGGCAGGCTCTGTCTTCTACAGATGCCAACAGGTCTCCGGCTTCCCCGGAGTTACTTGCCCGGCCGCTTGGACTGATTCCCACGGAACCACACCAAAACTAAGGGCTGACGACGAATGACAGGCACGTCATTGCGAGAACTCGAGCAGAATCATGTGATCTACGGTTGGCAGCGGCAAGATACGCCGGCTCCGGCGATCTTTCAGCGTGCTGAACATATTTATCTGTGGGACAGCGACGATAAGCGATAGGCCGATTTTGGATCAGGACAGACCAATGTCAACGTCGGCTATGGTCATCCCAGAGTCCTCGAGGCGCGTCGCTCCCCACGCGGGGAGCGTGGATTGAAACGTCAGCATCGATACTGAGGGCACCAGCGTGGAAGTCGTCGCTCCCCACGCGCGGGGAGCGTGGATTGAAACGAGCGCAGTCTTCAACGCGTCCACCAGTCCCGAGTCGTCGCTCCCCACGCGGGGAGCGTGGATTGAAACCAGACGAGGTCCTTTTCGTATATCCGCGATGCGATACGACTGGGATGAAGCTAAGAACCGGCAGAACCAGCAAAAACACGAGGGCATCTCATTCGAGCTGCAACGCTGGTCTTTGAAGACGAACGCTGTCTTGTAGGTCTGGACCGCATCGACGAAACGGGAGAACGGGAGAACAACGCTGCGCTCGGCCCGCCGTGGCAATGCGAGGTCAGAGTGATCGTTTTGCTTCCTCACAGTCGCATCTACTTCTGGATTTTCACATGGCGACCTCGCCGGTGAAGCTGCCTCCGACCGACAAGGTGCCCGATGTAGCGCAGGTCACATATTTCAACGCCTCGGATGAGGCGTTCGCGAATCGATACGTTGAGATATTGAAGCAGGCGTATCCGAGCGCCCGCGTCGTAAGGATCGGCTTGCCTTCCCCAAAAGGCCAACTCGAGGTCTGGCTGCCGAGGAAACGGTAATTTGATCTGTGCCGTGACAGAAATGCTCTTGATCGTTACTGAAATTTGCCACGGTAGCGATCTCTCAAGTCGAGCTTCATGAAACATTCTCCAATTCACAATTCTGTCTAGCGGCGACGTAACTCCGCGGAAGATTGGCGGCGCGGGCCGGACTCGAACCGGCGCATCAAGGTCAAACGACCTCTCCCTTACCCCTTGGGTACCGCGCCTTGTTTGAGTTGGCGTCTAGCGAGGAAGATGCCAATGACGATCATGGGTATCGTCAGAAGCTGACCCTTGCTCATCCATCCCCAGTACACCGGTTGTCCGAAATCCGGTTCCCGCCAGAACTCGTCGAGGAAGCGCCCAACGCCATAGGCAGTGAACCCCACAGCGGTCGTTAGTCCGGGCTTAGTGGTTCTGGCATAGACCCATTGAGCGATGAAGAAGACAAGCAGGCCCTCGATGAAGCAGGCATAGAGCTGACTTGGATGCCGTGGCACATTCGCCCCGTGGGAGAAAGGGGCTTGAGGAAAGATGACAGCCCAGGGAACCGTTGCTGGTCGTCCCCAAAGCTCCCCGTTGATAAAGTTGGCCATGCGTCCGAAGGCGATACCGAGAGGGCCAACGGCAACGGCGGCATCCAGCAGTTGCAATGGATCGATGTTGTGCCTGCGCGCGAACAGCCAGAGTGCGATAACGAGGCCAAGGATGCCGCCATGACTGGCCATGCCTCCATGCCAAACGGTGAAGATTTCTAGAGGATGCTGGATCACCTCTGGAGCGTTATAGAAGATGCAGTAGCCCAGCCTGCCTCCGGTGACCACTCCGATTGCGGCATAGGTGATGAGTGCTGCGACCTGATCAACGGGAACCGGCAGGCGGCCCTGCCGTGCCGAGCGAGAGAAGAACCATGCTGCAAAGAGAATGCCTCCCAAATAGGAAACCCCATACCAGCGAATACCAAGGTTCCCGGAGAGATGAACGATCCACGGATCAAGGTTATCGACCCAGTAGTGCCATCGTATTGATGGAAGAAGCAGATCCATGCTGGTGTGCTGTGTCCGGATATTCAGAGAGTGTTCGGTTTGGTCGCAGCAATCGAGTCGGGATGAGTCTCTTCGGCTGGTTCACGTGCGCTCCAGGCCCTCAGAGCGATGAGATAAGTGAACAGCACACAACCTAGTACCGTGGCCGCGTGAATGAGTAGTTTAGTTTCAGGCGTGCGAGCTTTCTTGTGAACTTCCACTTGATTGTGATCTGGTCGCGGTTTACGCGGCGGTTCCAGGCTTTTGCTTGG
>Ga0193743_1002200_pt1 | contig 13963 bp, 12 predicted proteins | sample L2c2metaG_FD_143038 | JGI IMG/M metagenome (GOLD analysis project Ga0193743, IMG submission 143038) | Soil microbial communities from a riparian zone of the East river system, Colorado, United States - L2c2 | ecosystem: Environmental > Terrestrial > Soil > Riparian zone | place: USA: East River... | reverse complement strand
GACCGCCTGGATATGCCCGATATCCAGGCGGTCCTCGGCCTTGCCAGCCGCCGCCTGGATCACCGGATACGGCAAAGGAAATCGGACACGAGACACTAGGGCTTGGTCTCGGCCAGGTAGCGATGGGCGAGCTCCCGCTTGACCAGCTTGCCGGTGGGTGTGCGGGGCAGCTCGTCGATGAACTCCACGCTGCGCGGTGCCTTGAACCGGGCGATCTTGCCGAGCACGAAGTCGATGATCTCCCGCTCCAGCTCCGGCCCGGGTAGCGCGCCGGGGGCCGGCTGGACAAACGCCTTGACCACCTCGCCCATCTCCTCGTCCGGCACCCCGATCACCGCCACGTCGGTCACCGCGGGGTGCAGCGCGAGCACGTTCTCGATCTCCTGCGGGTAGATGTTCACCCCGCCGGAGATGATGGTGAACGCCTTGCGGTCGGTGAGGAACAGGAAGCCGTCCTCGTCCAGCCGGCCGATGTCGCCGACCGTGGTCCAGGTGGGATGCCGGGGGTGCTGCGCCTCCCGGGTCTTGTCCGGGTCGTTGTGGTACGTGAACGGCACCAGGTCACGCTCGAAGTAGATGGTGCCCACCTGCTCCGTCGGCACCTCGGCGCCGTCGTCGTCGCAGATGTGCAACACACCCACCACTCCCTTGCCCACCGAGCCAGGTTTCCCCAGCCACTGGGCGCTGTCGATCATCGTCATGCCGTGCCCCTCGGTGCTGCCGTAGTACTCGACCAGCACCGGGCCCCACCAGTCGATCATCTTCAGCTTCACCTCGACCGGGCAGGGCGCGGCGGCGTGGATGGCCAGGCGCAGCGACGACACGTCGTAGCGGGCTCTGGTCGCCTCGTCCAGCTTGAGCATCCGGACGAACATGGTGGGCACGAACTGGCCGGCACTCACCTGGTGCTCGGCGATCGCGGCCAGGGTGCGCTCGGCGTCGAACCGCTCGGTCATCACCACCGTGCCGCCCAGCCCTTGGATCGCGCCGCACCAGCGCAGCGGCGCGGCGTGGTAGATCGGCGCAGGCGACAGGTAGACGGTGTCCGACCCGAGCCCGAACACCGAGGCGGCCAGCTGGGTGACCATCTCCCCCGGCTCGTGCACCTGCCGCTCCGGCAGCGGCGGGCGCACCCCCTTCGGCCGGCCGGTGGTGCCGGAGGAGTACAGCATCGTGGCGCCGCTGGGCTCCTCGGCCAACGGCTCGGCGGACGCGGCGGCGAGCGTGTCGGCGTAGCTGAGGTAGCCGGCCACCTCCCCGCCGAACGCCAGGCGCAGCTCCACGTGGGGGGTGAGCGGCGCGATCGCCTCGGCCAGCTCGCCCTTCGCGGCCGCCACCACCAGCGCCCGGGCGCCGGAGTCGTTGACGATGTAGGCCACCTCCTCGGCGGCCAGGTGGTGGTTCACCGCGGTGATGTAGAGCCCGGAGCGCATGGCCGCCCAGTAGACCTCGAAGCAGGCCAGCTCGTTGCCGCTGAGCAGGGCCACCACGTCGCCCCGACGCAGGCCTGCGTCGTGCAGCGCGTGCGCCAGCCGCAGCGACCGCTCGTCCAGCTCGGCGTAGCTGATCTCCTCACCGGTGTCGGCCAGCCGGGCGGCCACCTTGTCCGGAGTCTGCAGGGCGTGCGTGCCGGGGTACATCCTCGGACCTCCAGGGGCTCGACCGGTGGCCGCGGGCGGTGCGGGCCGGTCTATCTTCTACTCGAGATTAAATGACAACGGCGGATGGGGCGCGGTGAGCGTATCCAGCGAGCCACCGGGGTGGGTCCTGGTCGCCGGCGGCTCGGGCGGCATCGGCGGGGCCACCGCGCGGCTGCTCGCCCAGGACGGCTGGGACGTGGCGCTCACCTCCCACCGCAATCCGGACCGAGCCGAGCGGGTGGCGGACGCGGTGCGCGCGCACGGCCGGCGGGCGTTGGTGGTGCCGCTGGACCTCACCGACCCGGACCAGTGCGCCGAGGTGGCGCGTACCGTGGCCGCGCCCGACCCGCTGGCCGGGGTGGTCTACGCGGCCGGCCCGCACATCACCATGGGCTACGTCTCCGCGGTGGCGGCCACCGCGTTCCGCGACCAGCTGCTGGCCGACGCCGCCGGCGCCTACCAGCTGCTCCAGCCGGCGCTGTCCCGCCTGCGGGAAACCGCCGGTGCCATCGTCGCGGTGACCACGGTGGCCCTGGACCGCTACCCCAAGCGCGACGTGCTCTCGGTCGCCCCGAAAGCCGCCTTGCAGGCCACCGTCCGCGCCATCGCCGCCGAGGAGGGGCGCTACGGGATCCGGGCGAACTGCGTGTCGGTCGGCGTGGTCGAAGGCGAGGGCATGTGGACCGAGTTGGTGGAGCGCGGCGACTACACCGAGGAGGTGCTCGCGGTGGCCAGGCGCAACCTGGCGCTGCCCCGCTTCGGCACGGTGACCGACGTGGCCGAGGCAATCCGGTTCCTGATCTCCGCGCGCGCCGGGTGGATCACCGGCCAGACGCTGAATGTGGACGGGGGTTACACGATCTGACGGCCGGCGGCCCCGCGTGTTGTGGCCACCGCCGTCGCCGACCTACGGTCGAACCTGGCCCTCGGGGTCTCCGGCCTCGGGCCGGGGCCAGGCCGAGCCCGGTTCGCCCGGGCGCGCAGACCATCATCAACCGGCAACCGACCTGAAGGGCGAGGCGCATGACCTCCCTAGCGGACAGCCCGCAACCGTCCTCCACCTCGTCCGCGCCGGCCGGGCAGACCCGCCCCTCGGCCACCGAGGAGCAGGTCGCCCAGACGGTCGCCCGGCTGCGGGCCACCTTCGCCGGCGGCCGTACCCGGGAGCCGCGCTGGCGGCTGGACCAGCTGGCCGCCGTGCAGAAGCTACTGGACGAATCCGAGGGCCAGATCGCCGAGGCGCTGGCCAGCGACCTCGGGCGGCCGGCGCACGACGCATGGCTGGGCGATGTGGCGAGCAGCAGGGCCGAGGCCAGCTACGCCCGCAAGCACCTGCGCCGGTGGATGCGCCGGCGGCGCACCTCGATGCCGCTGTCCATGCGGCCCGGGCGGGCGTTCTACCAGTACGAGCCGCTGGGCGTGGTGCTGGTCATCGGCCCGTGGAACTACCCGGTGTACCTCACCCTGGGGCCGCTGATCGGGGCTCTGGCGGCGGGCAACTGCGCGGTGGTCAAGCCCTCCGAGCACGCCCCGGCCACCTCCGCGCTGCTCGCCCGGCTGATCCCGGAGTACCTGGACCCGGACGCGGTCGCCGTGTTGGAGGGCGAGGCGGGCACCACTCAGGCGCTGCTCGAGCAGGGTATGGACCACGCGTTCTTCACCGGTGGCCCGGAGATCGGCAAGCGGGTCATGGAGGGCGCGGCGCGCCATCTCACCCCGGTCACCCTGGAGCTGGGCGGGAAGAGCCCGGTGATCGTGACCAAGGACGCGGACCTGCAGGTGGCCGCCCGGCGGATCGCCTGGACCAAGCTGCTCAACTCCGGGCAGACCTGCATCGCGCCGGACTACGTACTGGTCGAGGAACCGGTCAGGGACGAGCTGGTGGAGCTGATCACCACCACGGTGCACGCTTTCCGGGGCGACGCGCAAGGCGGGCTCCGGGTGGTCAACGAGCGCCAGTTCGACCGGCTGTCCGGGCTGCTGGCCACATCCGGCGGCCGGGTGGCGCTGGGCGGCGCCAGCGACCGGAGCACCCTGACTGTGGACCCGACGGTCTTGGTCGACCCCGATCCGGAGTCGCCGGTGATGACCGAGGAGATCTTCGGGCCGATCCTGCCGGTGCTCACCGTGTCCTCGCTGGGCGAGGCGATCACGTTCGTGAACAGCCGGCCCAAGCCGCTGGCCGCCTACCTGTTCAGCTCGTCGAAGGAGTCCCGCGAGCGGCTGCTGGCCGAGGTCAGCTCGGGCGGCGCGGTGATCAACCACCTGTCCATGCACTGCCTGGTGCCGCAGCTGCCGTTCGGCGGGGTGGGCAACAGCGGGATGGGCGCCTACCACGGCGAGTGGGGCTTCCAGACGTTCAGCCACCGCAAGGCGGTGCTGGCCAAGCCCGCTCGGCCCGATCCGATGCTGATGTACCCGCCCTACACCGATCGGGCCAAGAAGATCATCCGCAAGCTCTTCTGAGCCAGCCGCCGCTGAGCCGGCCGGGGCCGCCGGGCCGGGGTCAGCTCTGGCTGCCGGACCAGCGGCGGTAGAGCTCGGCGGCGGCCCGGGAGAACCCGTCCGGCAACCCGAGTTCGGCCATGGCGTCCGCGGCCTCGTCCATCTCGCCGGCCCAGCGCCACGCCTTGGGGCCGGCGCTGGAGGACAGCTTGGCCAGCCGCTCGGGCAGGTCGATGCCGACCCGGGTCAGCTCGCTGTGCAGCGCCTCGGACACACCGGCTTTCTCGGCGGCCTCGGCGATCTCCAGCCAGATCGCCGGCATCGCCTTGCTCTGCAGCGCGTAGCAGGCCTTCAGGGTGCTGGCCGGCCCCAGCTCGGTACCGAGCACCCGGGCATTGAACGGCGAGTCGGCGAACAGCTCGGCCACCTCGCCCGCGTGGGTACCGGACAGCCACAGCGCGCTCTGCCCGCGCTCCCAGGCCGGCTGGCCGATCACCGCGCCGTCCACCACCCGGTCGGTGCCGAGCAGCTCGGCGATCCGTCGGACGGTGGCCGGGGCGACCGCGTTGGCGTCCAGGTACAGCGGCCAGCGCTCCGGCTCCCGGTCGGCCAGCCCGGCCGCGACCTGCTCAGCCAGCTCCAGCGCGGCGTGCGGCGGGCAGATCGAGACGATCAGGTCGGCGCGCTGGGCCAGCGCGGCCACGTCCGGGACCGCGATCAGGTCGGCCAGCTCGGCCCGCTTCGCGGTGGCATGCGACCGGCCGCCGTCCGCCCAGATCACCACCCCGGCCCTGGCCTTGAGCGCCGAACCGAGCGCGGCCCCCATCGCCCCCGGATGCAGCACACCGACCACCGGTCGCGAGCCCAACCGGCCGCCGGATCGTTCCTCATTCGCACTCATCACCACCATCATCGCGCCGCACACGGGTGGCCGGCAAACTCGTCGGCAGCCGCCCTGATAGCCGGCGGCGCCGCGGCGGTCGCCAACGTGATTACACGCCCGCTTTCTGCGCGTTGAAGATCAAGCGGAGTCCGAGGGCCGCGATGGCACCGGCTGCCAGCCGATCGACCCATGTCTTCCATCGCATGTAGAGCGCCCGCGGGCTTTCGCTGGAGAAACATAGCGCGACGACGGTGTACCACCCGGCTTCCACCGCGAAGACGAGGGGCGGCAATGCGATGTAGCACCACAAAGGTGGATTCTGCGGAAGCAATGCGGCAAAGATGCTGCCGTACACGATCGCCGTTTTCGGGTTGCTCATTTGCGTGCCGAGCCCGGTCCAAAACGCTTTGCGCCCAGTGCCCGCATGGCCAGGCTGCATGCCGTCCAGCGACAGAGGCGTCTTCGCCCCGCGCCAGATTTTCGATGCCAGGTAGACCAGGTAGATGCCGCCCGCAATCTTGAGGCCGATGTAGAGCCACGCCACGGCGGTAAACAATGTGTAGAGTCCGACCAGGGCGATCGCGCTGAAAACGACCCCGCCGACACCCATGCCAACGGCCGTTGCCACACCCGCGCGCCGCGACAATCCGATTGAATTGCGCGCCACCACGATAAAACTCGGGCCCGGACTCACGGCGCCCAGCATCAATGCAGCAAGAATTGCAGTAACTGCGGCCAACGGGCTCATCGCTATATCATCTCCCACGCCGGACGCCACGACACCACCGCCGCGCACGCGCGGGCCGACCCCGCCGGCCAGGAGCGGGCCGCCGACCTCGGCTGGATCAGCACGCCGACCCTGGTGATCGATGCTCCCCAGGCGCCCCGAGCGGATCATTCCACCCAATTAGCGCACTGCCCGAACGGTGGAGACGGGGCAGGATGCGGCAATTGGCCGCGGCGTGGCGGAGGTGCGGAGTGACCAGTACAGCCAGTGACGACACCACGGACACCCGAGGACCGAGGCGGCGGGCCGTTGTCGCCAGCGCGGTCGGCACGACCATCGAGTGGTACGACTTCTTCCTCTACGGCACGGCCGCCGCGCTGGTCTTCCCGAAGCTGTTCTTCCCCGGCCAGTCCCAGTTCGTCGGCGTGCTCGCCGCGTTCACCACGCTGTTCGTCGGGTTCCTCGCCCGGCCCATCGGGGCGGCGATCTTCGGGCACTACGGCGATCGGATCGGCCGCAAAACCACGCTGATCGCCACCCTGCTGCTGATGGGCGTCAGCACCTTCATCATCGGGCTGATCCCCAGCCACGCCTCGATCGGCGTGCTGGCCCCGATCCTGCTGGTGCTGATGCGCATCGGGCAGGGCCTCGGGGTCGGCGGCGAGTGGGGCGGCTCGGTGCTGTTGGCCATGGAGTGGGGGCACGGCAACCGGCGCGGGCTGTTCGCCAGCTGGCCGCAGTTCGGCGTGCCGATGGGCCTGCTGCTGTCCACCGGGATCGTCGGGGTGATGAGCGCCTGGACCGGACCCGACTTCCTGGTCTGGGGCTGGCGGGTGCCGTTCCTGCTGTCCGTGGTGCTGATCGGGATCGGGCTGTACGTGCGGTTGCGGGTGCTGGAGAGCCCGGAGTTCGAACGGGCCAAGGCGGAGCAGACCGTGGTCAAGCAGCCGGTGGCCGAGGTGCTCCGCACGCAGTGGCGCGAGGTCGTCATCGCGGCCTTCGTCCGGTTGTCCGAGCAGGCGCCGTTCTACCTTTTCGTCACGTTCGTGCTGACCTACGGGACCCAGCAGCTGAAGCTGCCCCGCGGCGAGGTGCTCAACTACACCATGGTCGCCGCCGGGGTCGGCCTGCTCACCATCCCGTTGGCCGGCTACCTGTCGGACCGGTTCGGGCGGCGGTTGATATACGGCATCGGCATTGTGGCCACCGCGGTGTTCGCGTTCCCCTACTTCGCGCTGCTGGACACCAAAATGGGCGGGCTGGTGCTGCTCGCGATCGTGCTGTCGCTGGTGTGTCACGACCTGCAGTACGGGCCGCAGGCCGCGCTGATCGCCGAGACGTTCGGCACCAACGTGCGCTACAGCGGCGCCGGCCTGGGCTACCAGCTGGCCTCGGTCATCGCCGGCGGCCCGGCCCCGCTGATCGCGGCATGGATCCTCAACGCCACCGGCTCGAGTGTCGGCATCGCCTGGTACATCGTGGGCTGCTGCGTGGTCTCGATGTTGGCCCTGCTGCTGATGCCGGACCGTGCGACAGTGGAGCGGCGGCTGTCCGCCTCGACCGATCGAGCGGGGGCCGGCTGAGCAACGGCGCACACCGGGAGGGCATGTGACGCAGGGTCGCGCGGACGGACGGGTAGCACTGGTCACCGGGGGGAGCCGGGGCATCGGGCGGGCCATCGCGCTGCGGCTGGCCGCCGAGGGCGCCGACGTGGCGGTGAACTACCGGCGCGACGCCGAAGCCGCCGAGCAGGTGGTCGCCGAGATCCGCGCCGCCGGGCGCAAGGCGTCCGCGTTCGCCGCCTCGGTGGACGACCCCGAGCAGGACGCCGCGATGGTCGAGGCGGTGCTCGGCGAGTTCGGCGGGGTGGACATCCTGGTGCACAGCGCGGGCATCGCCAGCCGGGGCCAGCGGGTCACCGACACCGACCCCGGCGAGCCGTTGCGGCTGATGGCCACCCACGCGTTCGGCGCGCACCACCTGTGCCGCCTGCTGGTGCCCCAGATGCGCGAGCGGGCCAGGGGCGACGTGGTGCTGCTGTCCAGCGTGGTCGGCGCCAACCCGATGGCCGGCGGGGCGCCCTACTCGATGGCCAAGGCCGCGTTGGAGGCGCTCGCCGGAGCGCTGGCCCAGGAGGAGCTGCCGCACGGGATCCACGTCAATGTGGTGGCTCCCGGGCTGGTGGCCACCGACATGGGCGACCGGCTGGCGCACGCGCTGACCGGCGTCGGCGAGGCGTCGGAGCTGGACGCCAAGGCGCCGTTCGGCCACGTATGCCGACCCGAGGACGTGGCCGATGTGGTGGCGTTCCTGGTCTGCACGCCCTATGTCACCGGGCAACGGATCACCGTGGACGGCGGTTCGTCCCCGCTGCGCTGACCTCGGATCAGCTGTCGGAGTCCTTCGCGCCGTCCGAGCTCTTGTCGGCTTTGCCCGCGCGTGCCTTGCGCTCCTCCGAGGCCCGCACCACCTGGACCTGGTCACCGATCTGCAGGTGGTCGAACCAGGCCTGCGCGTCCTTCTTCGGATCGAGGTGGATGCAGCCGGCGGAGGATCGGTCCGGGTCGCCGCCGTGGAAGGCGATACCGCCGTCGGCGAAGAACACCGAGTACGGCATGGGCGACGGCTGCCCGTTGGGTAGCCGCGACTCCTGGCTCTTGTGATCCTGCTCCTTGCGGTACACCCGCAGCGAGTGACCGATCGGGGTCTCCTGGCCGTTGCCGCCGGACGAGATGCTGACCGGCCCTCGGAGGATCTTGCCGTCCTTGAACAGCCAGGCCTTCTGTGACTCCAGATCGACGCACGACTTCGCGGTGATGGTGCATGGCGTCCCGGACACCAGCGGTGTTCGGCGCGCGGCCGCCGCGGCGGCCGACTCCGCGGCGAAGGCCTGGCCGGCCAGGCCGGCACCCGCCAGGGCGCTCAGCCCCAGCACACACCCCGTCAGGATCGAGAGTCGACGTCTGCCGGACATCCCTTGCCTCGCCCACCTCTCCGGGGCATGTCCGGCCCCGATCAGATTCCTACGCTGAGGGGTAGACGGCTGAGCCACCCGTCAGGTTGCGTGCGCCCGCTCGAAACATTTCCGACCGCAGCGGGGTGAGCACGGACTGGTAGGTGATCCAGCCGACCAGTGCGCCGCCGTCCGCCGCGAGCACCGGGAGCCCGGCCCCGTGCGCCTCGATGAGGGCGTCCAGCGCGGCGGGCAACTCGGTGTCTGGGCGCACCGGCTGGGTGCGGTGGGTGATCTCGCCGACGGTGGCCGGCTGGTCCTCGGCCAGCGCTTCGGCCACCGAGCGGGCCCGAACGGTGCCCAGGTAGCCGCCGTCCTCGTCGATCACGGGCAACACCCCGTGCGGAGAGTCGGCCAGTTTCGCCGCGGCCAGGGTGATCGGGTCGGCGGCCCGCAGCGGTTCGGGCGGCGGTTCCATGGCCTCGGTGACGGTGTGCCCGGCCAGGGCCGAGCGCTCGTCGCCGCCGTCCAGATCGATGCCCCGCCGGCGAAGCTTGAGCGTGTAGATGGTGTCCCTGCCCAACGTCCGGCTGGTCAGCGTGGCCAGCACCACCGCCGCCATCAACGGCAGGATGAGCGAGTACTCGCCGGTCAACTCGAAGATGATGATCACGGCGGTGATCGGGGCGCGGGCCGCTCCGGCAAACACCGCGCCCATGCCGATCAGCCCGTAGGCGCCGAGCACGCCGACCTGACCGGGCGCGATCCGTGCCACCACATCCCCGAAAGCCACGCCGAACATCGCGCCGAGGAACAGGCTGGGCGCAAACACGCCGCCGGAGCCGCCGATGCCGATGGTGAGCGAGGTGGCGACCATCTTGCCGACCAGCAGCACCACCAGCATGCCGAGCAGGTAGCCGCCGCCCACCGCGCGCTCCAGCACCGGGTAGCCGACCCCGTACATCTGCGGCAGCACCAGCAGCAGCCCGCCGAGCAGCACCCCGCCGGCCGCCGGACGCAGCCACTCCGGGCCGCGCCACGCCCAGTCGCAGGCGTCCTCCACCAGGTAGAGCACCCGGGTGAAGACCACCCCGACCGCCCCGGCCAGCACGCCGAGCAGGGCGAACAGCAGGTACTGCGAGCCGTGCTGGACGGCGAACGCGGGAAGTTGCAGGAACGGCACGTCGCCGAACGCGGCCCGGCCGACCACGCTCGCGGTCACCGAGGACAGCACCACCATGCCGAACGACTCGGCGGTGAAATCCCGCAGGATCAGCTCCATCGCGAAGAACACCCCGGCCAACGGGGCGTTGAAGGTGGCCGCGATGCCGCCGGCCGCGCCGCAGGCCACCAGCAGCCGCAGCCGGTCCTCGGGCAGCCGGATCAGCGTGCCGAACGCCGAACCCAGCGCGGAGCCGATCTGCACGATCGGCCCCTCCCGGCCGACCGACCCGCCGCCGCCGATGCACAGCGCCGAGGCCAGCGACTTCACCAGGGCGACCCGCCAGCTGATCCGGCCGCCGCGCCGGGCCACCGCGAGCATCACCTCGGGCACCCCGTGACCGCGCGCCTCCCGGGCGTACCGCTGCACCAACGGCCCGTAGATCAGCCCAGCGACCACCGGGGCGAGCAGCACGAAGTACGGCCCCAGCCAGGGCACGTGCTGGTTCGGCGCGTGACCGGCCTCGGAGTAGTCGAGGTGCCCGGACAGCGCGCTGGTGCACACCCCGATCAGCCAGCGGAAGACGATCGCGCCGGCGCCCACCCCCGCCCCGACCAGCAGCGCCAGCGGGATCAGCCCGGCCCGGCTGGTCCGGCACAGCTCGAGCGGGCGTTGCCAGAGTGGCCGGTGGCCGGCGGCGGCGTCGAGTGGCCGAGGGTTGGCACGGACGGGCACTGTGGGCTCCTCGGATCGGCGGTTCACCGACACGCCCAGCGGCACCCCGGTACCTTTGCAGTATGCAAGGTCCTTTGCAGTGTGCAATAGAATGCTGAGTCCGTCACAGCCCGAGGGGCAATAGCGCATGCCGCCCGATGCCGAGCCCGCCGACGTCGACCAGGTGGTCACCGCCGTACTCACCGCGTCCCGACTGCTCGTCGCGGTGTCGGCGCGTTCGCTGGCCTCGGTCGAGGAGACCCTGACGCTGCCCCAGTTCCGGATGCTCGTGGTGCTGGACTCCCGGGGCGAGCTGAGCCTGTCCCGGCTGGCAGAGCACCTGGCGGTGAACCCGTCCACCGCGATGCGGATGGCCGACCGACTCACCGCGATCGGCGTGATCACCCGTCGGGAGAGCGCCGAGGATCGCCGTTCGGTCCGGCTCGCGCTGACCGAGGCCGGTCGGCGCACCGTCGCCGAGGTGACCGCGCGGCGGCGCGCCGAGATCGCCGACATCGTCGCCGCGATACCCCCCGGGCAGCGTGCCGACCTGGTCCGCGCGCTGCACACCTTCGCGGTGGCCGGCGGCGAACCGCCCGCCTCGGAGAGCTGGTAACCCGTGAGTGGTATTGGTCGCTATAGCGACCAATACCACTCACAGGGCTAGACGGACCTGGCCAGCTCGCAGAGGAAGTCGACCTGGTCGGACGGGGTGAAGGTGGCGCCGTAGGGCGGCAGCAGGGCCAGGGTGGCGATCTCCACGCCGGCGTCCAGGTAGGCGCGTACCCGCTGCGCGCAGGTGCTCGGCGAACCGATCAGGAACAGGTCGTGCACCACCGCGTCCGGGATCAGCTCCACCGCCTTGGCCCGGTCACCGCCGTCCCAGGCCGCCTGCATGTCGGCGAGCTGCTCGCCCCGGCCCAGCCAGGACTGGAAGTTGGCGTACACCGGCACCGTGAGGTAGGCGGCGATCATCCGCCGCGCGGACAGCTCGGCGGCGTCCCCCTCGCCCGGCACCACGAACACCCTGGCCTGCACGGACAGCGGATCGGGCAGCGCGCGCTGGACGCCGTCGGCGGCGGCGAGCACGGTGGCCACGTCGGAGGCGGACAGGAAGTTCAGCGCGACCGCGTCCGCCTCGGCGGCGGCCAGCCGCTGCATCCGGGGTCCGAGCGCGGCCACCACCAGTTTCGGCGGCACGGCGGGCGGGCGCCCGAGCTTGAAGTCCTTGATGCCCAGCGCGGCCGCCGACTCGCCGGCCGCCGAGGCCCGCTCACCGGCCAGCGCGGCGCGCAGCACCCGCAGCGTGTGCGCCACCCGGGAGTACGGCTTAGTGAACGGGATGCCGTTCCAGTCCTGCACGATCCGGTCGGAGCCGGCGCCGATGCCGAACCGGGCGCGCCCCGGCGCGGCCTCGGCCAGCGCGGCGGCGGTGCTGGCCATGATCGACGGACCCCGGGTGAACGCCGAGACCACCAGCGCGGACAAGATCAGCTCGGGGCGCCATGCCGAGGCGAGCACCAGCGGGGTGAGCGCGTCCAGGCCGTTGGATTCCCCGGTGGACACCTCACCGATTCCGGCGTCCGCCAGCCGCACCACTGCATCCCGGTGCTGGTGCAGCGGCAGACCGTCGAACGGCAGCATGACCCCGACCTGGCTCATCGGCATTCCTCTCCTCGGCGGCTCCAGCACTCTATTGCGAACCGGCCGAACCAGCTCGATCACCGAGCCCCTGGTTACCATCCCCGGGGGTTGATCGCCGATTAAAAACGGGAGCGACGTGACTGATCAGCTGGGCACGGACGTGGGCACGGACCTGAGCACCGCGCTCGCCGCCGTGCTCACCGACCTGTGGCGGCAACCGGTCAAGATCACCGACCTGCACCAGCTGGCCGGCGGGGCGAGCCGGGAGATCTGGTCGGTGTGCGCGGACACGGCGGATCAGCAACGTCGCCTGGTGCTGCGCCGTGACCCGCCCAGCGCGCCGCGGAACCGGAGCATGACCCAGGAGGCGGCGGTGCTCACCGCGGCAGCCCGGGCCGGCGTGCCGGTACCCACGCTGCACGGGCAGGGCGACGGGTCGGACGGGATAGGCAGCCCGTATCTGCTGATGGACCACGTCGACGGGGAGACCATCCCGCGCCGGCTGCTGCGCGAGCCTCGCTTCGCGGACGCCCGCGCGGGGTTGGCCGCCGAGCTTGGCCGGGTGCTGGCCAGGATCCACGCCATTCCGCTCGCCGAGCTGCCCCAGTTGGACGGCGGCGACCCGCTGGAGCAGCTGCGCGCCACGCACGACGCCTACGACGAGCCGCGTCCGGCGCTGGAGGTGGTGCTGCGCTGGCTGACCGAGCACCGCCCGCCGGCCCGCCAGGACGGTCTGGTGCACGGCGACTTCCGCAACGGCAACCTGATGATCGGCGCCGACGGGCTGCGCGCCGTGCTGGACTGGGAACTGGCCCACCTCGGCGACCCGATGGAGGATCTGGGCTGGCTCTGTGTGAAGGCGTGGCGGTTCGGCGCACCGGCCGCGGTGGGTGGCTTCGGCGACCGGGACCAGCTGCTGGACGGCTACGCCGAGGTCGCCGGGTGGCGGCCCACCACGGAGGCGCTGCGCTGGTGGGAGGTGTTCGGCACGGCGCGCTGGGCGGTGATCTGCCGCCAGCAGGCGGAGCGGCACCTGGGCGGTACCGAGCGGTCGGTGGAGATGGCCGTGCTGGGCCGGCGGATCTGCGAGTCCGAGCACGACGCGCTGCTCGCCCTCGGGTTCAGCGGGCCAACCTCGGTGGCGGACCCGCTGGACGAGCCAGCGCCGGCCGACGCCGGGATACACGACCGTCCGACGGTGGACGAACTGCTGGCCGCCACCGCCGGATTCCTCACCGAGGAGCTGGTGCGGCCGGCCGACTCGACGCCTGGCGCGGGGGCTGGCGCGGGAACTGGCATGGACCCTCGGCTGCGGTTCCACGCCCGGGTGGCGGCGAACGCGCTGGCCATCGCGCGCCGCGAGCTGCGGGTCGGCGCCGCGCAGGCGGCCGGGCACGCCGACCGGTTGGCGGCGTTGGGCTGCGCGGACGACCGGGCACTGGTCGCCGCGATCCGGGACGGCTCGCTGGACGAGCGCTGGGACGACGTGCTGGAGGCCGTCCGGGCGCTCACCGTCGCCAACCTCACCGTGGCCAACCCGCGCTACCTCGCCCAGCCCGCGAGCTGAGCCCGGAATCGGTGTGCCAGAAACCCCGACTCGGTGTGCCCTAAACCCCGACTCGCGGGATCTAGGGCGGGGTGTGGGTGTGTGGGTTGGTCCGGGTTTTGTGGCGGGGGGCGGCGTTGGCCAGGAGGACGGCGATCCACTGCAGCGGGCCGGTGACGATGATGATGATCAGACCGGTCCACCAGGCGCGGGAGTACAGCGCGCCGCCCACGGCGAACCCGATGATGT
>Ga0193743_1002199_pt1 | contig 13966 bp, 14 predicted proteins | sample L2c2metaG_FD_143038 | JGI IMG/M metagenome (GOLD analysis project Ga0193743, IMG submission 143038) | Soil microbial communities from a riparian zone of the East river system, Colorado, United States - L2c2 | ecosystem: Environmental > Terrestrial > Soil > Riparian zone | place: USA: East River... | reverse complement strand
TCAGTCCTATAATCGTAAACGGCTATTCACCGCGTTCGGGCGAATAGAGAAGTAGGGGCTGACGATGAACACTATGGAATGGGCTCGAATTGAGATGGTTCTCTGCATCGCAGCTGCACTGGTAGCGGCAAGATGGTCCGCCGTTCGCATGGCGAGTGAAATCAATCGACATGCATCCGATGCCGAACGAATCTCGATGAAATGGTGGCCAAACTATAAAGACCGGCGGGTCCTGAAAAGGTATCGCTTCGAGATTCCTGGCGGCCGCCTCCACCTTGTTTACATCGGCTGCATGGTCAGCGCGTTTGCATTTCTCGTGGCTGGGATCGCTCTGGGAATGCATTCCACTTAATCATGATCATGGTCCGCGTCCCCACCCAGCGCCGCGACCCCGACTTAGAACGCCGCCAGGTAGAACGCCTGCATGCCCTGCGCGCCAAGCGCAGCAGACGTCCCTGCGGAACCTTGGCAAGAGCTGGCTGCCATCGCAGGGAATGATCTGATAGGCATGTTTGGGGCAAATTTTGCTTGCTCTGACCTCTCCAATGCCGATTTCACTGGCCGAGTGATTTTTTCGTTCGTATACAACAACCCGGTAATAAGCGGGTCGCAAGATGACATTTTTTCAAAAGCAAACTTACGTGGTACCAAACTGACGGGTTTTCAGTTCTTGCTGTCTGTGCCATCGGATTTGGCGGAACGTTTGAAACCTAAAGTACCTAATTCATCAATCAACATTTTGAAGATTTTCCCCGTCACGGCGCAGCAGTGGGCCGGTCCCAGTCAACCTGTTCACGCCTATGGTGGCAAAAATTATCCGATTTGGGCCGTAGCGACTAATGCTAGTTTTCGATTCACAGGTGAGATAGATCCAAAAGCCTTTTGGGACCTAATCCTCGCATTCCGACAGCTTCACAATGCTCGAAATCTCGACGAAGCTGACATGCCGATAGGCTTGCGAGCGTTTTTGAAAAGCAACGATATGTTATTCTCACCGGTACTTGGGGATCCCGGCTGCAAACCGCGAAATCCATAACTATAGACGTCACGACTGTCAACTTTTACTTCCCATCCCGCGCCCGTTCCAAAGCCGCGATATCCAGCTTCACCATCCCCATCATCGCGTTCATCACCCGCTCCGCCTTCGCCTTGTCGGGATCGTTGATCATCGCGTCCATCGTCTCCGGCGTAATCTGCCACGACACCCCGTACTTGTCCGTCAGCCACCCGCACGCCATCGTCTTGCCGCCGTCTGTCAGCTTCTCCCAGTACTCGTCGATCTCTGCCTGCGTCGCGCACAGCACCATGAACGAGACCGCCGGCGTGAACTTGAAATCCGGCCCGGCATTCAGCGTCACGAACTCGTGCCCGCGCAGCGTAAAGTTCGCCGTGATCACCTTGCCGCGCCACTTCGCATCGGGAAACGAATCCGCGTAATAGTGCACCGCGCCCTTCTTCGCACCCTTGAAGACGGAGACCCAGAAATCCACCGCCTCTTCCGCCTTGCCGTCAAACCAGAGAAAAGTTTTAAGTGCCTGCATCGCAAAATATCCTTTCGCGGGAAGTCTACCCGAGCTTCTCCCAATATGGGATGCACCTGCAAAAACCCGCCGCCGCCCAGCAAAAACCTGCCAAATCACCCCATCCAATTTGCTACTCTGGAAATAGAGATCAGTAAGGAAGCACAAAAGCCACTGTCGCCGTTCCACTTCCCATCGGAAATGGAACCGTCACGGTGGCTTTTTCGTGTCGCTAAGTCCTTTCACGGGACGAATTTAGCGATAATCCCTTTAGAAAGACGAATTTGATGCTCGGAACCGTCCATAACCTCATGATTCGACACCTGATATACAAGGCCCTCCCGCACCGGGAGGGGGGAGGGGGTCCGGGTGACGCTGCCGCCGCAAAGCGGGAGTTCAGGCGGCAGCTACGAGTCGCCCGCAACGTCGACGTCTTCGCCCTCCTGGTCGTCGCGTCCTGCCATGCAGAAGATCTAGTCAAGCCGCTTCTTGTACACAAGCGAGCCCGACTCCTCCGCCACCTGGTCGTACAGCCGCCGAGCCGTCGCATTCGTAGCATGCGTCCGCCAGTAGACGTTCACGACACCCGCAAGCCGAGCCTGCTCGTAGACCGCCCGAAGTGGCTATCCAGACCAGCGCGCGTCCCACGCCCCTGCCCCGCGCAGCCTCTGCCGTGAACAGGTCCTGCAGGTAGCACGTCGGCTCAATCGTGATCGTGCTGCGATGCCACAGATAGTGAACCAGCCCGATCAGATGCCCATCCAACTCCGCCACCATCGCAAACATCGGCTCATACGTATCGAAGAAGCGAGCCCACGTCACCTGCGTCACCGCATCCGGCAACGCCGTCGCGCCGAACCGCTTGTAGAACGCGTTGTACCCCTGCCAAAGTGGAAGCCACTCCGCATAATCCCCGCGAGTGACGAAACGTACATGGACCGCAGCAGACATCGAATGCCCTCCAGAGCCTGAACGAACAATTTAGAACCGTTAAGCAGTCGCACGATCTAAAGAGTGACGAGTCACGACTCACAACATGACCGACACCCTTCAGGCAGTCATCGTAGCCACCATCGCCTGCGGCACCCTGGACGCCGCCGCCGCCACCACGCAGGCCGCGCTGCTCGGCATCCCCGCGCAACGCGTCTGGCAGACCGTAGCCAGCGGCATCCTGGGCCCCGCCGCCTTCGAAAAAGGCTGGCGCACCGGCATCTTCGGCCTCGCGCTCCACTTCATCATCTCGTTCACCATCGCAACCATCTACATCGTCGCGAGCCATCGCCTGCCGTTTCTCCTGACACATCCACTCACCGCAGGAGCGCTCTTCGGCATGGCAGTCTTCACCGTGATGACCTACGTCGTCCTCCCGCTCTCGCGCCGCCCAAAGCGCCCCTTCAACCTCAAGTTCGCGCTCACCCAGCTCGTCATCCATATCTGCATGGTCGGCTGGTCCATCGCACTCTCCGCGCATTACCTTCTGCCGCGCGCAGTCCACTAAGTACTTCCCATCGCTGTGTACCGCCCACGATAATGGACCCGATTCTCCGGCCCTCCATCTCAGCCAAGGAACATGCGCCCATGAAGGACAAGCTCCGCCTCCTGCCTGTCGCCATTACTCTCGCCGTCTCCGCCGCAGCGCAGACCGCCACGCCACCCGTCAAGATGGGCCTCTGGAAGACCACCAGCACCTTGACCACCAGCGGCTTCCAGCTGCCGCCCGATGTGGCCGAGCGCATGAAGGCGATGGGCCGCTCCCCCGGTGAGCCCCGTACGGTAAACACCCTCTCCTGCCTGACCGCAGAGAAGTGGCAAAAGATCTTCGACCCCTCTCAGCACAGTCAGAAGTGCCAGTTCACCAACCAGCACCAGTCCTCCACCGGCATGTCAGCCGACATGACCTGCAGCTCCGGTGCCGGCCACACGTCTACCGGCCACATGGCCATGACCTTCGACAGTAAAGAGCAGATGCACGGCAAGTTCCACATGGAAGTGAGCTCGCAGTCGCAGCCGCACCCCATCCTCATCGACAACAGCTTTACCGGGGTGTACCAGAGCGCTGACTGCCAGGGCGTCTCACCCGACATGCCGAAGGTTCTGCCCTAGCGCGTTGGCGCGGATCCGCAACAGCGGATTATTGTTTCGTCTTCGGTTCGAGTCCAGCCGGCTCAGCGGCCGCCAACTTCCGCAGCCGCGCATTCTCCGCTTCCAGCGCTTCCATCCGCTGGCGCATCGGCTCCAGCACGGTGGTCAGCTCCTCCTGCGTGTAGCGCGGCGTGATGTGCTGCGGGCAGTTCCAGTCGAATGCCTCCACATGGATGATCATCGCCCGCTCCGCCGGCGTCTTCTCCTGCGGCACCCTCAGCTTGGCAAGCAACTCCGCTGCCTCGGCATCGTTCTCGTGCACCGTCGCTCGACCCAGGATCTTCAGCCGGTACTGGTGCGGATAGTCCATGAAGAACAGCGCCACCCGGTCGTCATGCTGCAGGTTTCCCACGCTGATGTACTGCTTGTTGCCGCGCAAATCGGCGAAGCCCAGGGTGCGGTCGTCCAGAACATGCAGAAAGCCCTTCTCCCCGCCGCGATACTGAATATAGGGCCAGCCGGTCTCGCTGGTGGATGCCATGTAGAAGCCATCGGACGCCGCGATGAACTCCTGCTCAAACGCGCTCAGCCGGTCCCCGGGGTCGCCAGTCTCCTCCATGCGCGCGTACTGGCGGCGGCTGCCGTGTCTCTCCTGCTGTTCCTTCACCAGCGGCGTAAAGGCAAGCTCTGCAAAGCGGCGGCTCATCGCGGCTCCAATCCCGGCCAAGTCAGGATGCGCGACCGGCGCATTCGATTCACCCAGAGGATCACCCAGCCAATCATCTGGAGATCTTTTGGTCCCAGACTCGCTCCAGCGTTGGTAATCACCGAGAAGCACCGAAACTCTCACCGTAGCCTGTGCCCGGCATTATTCTGGGGATACGGGATCCGGCCCAGGCGAGGAAAGGCTGAGCACGTCGTCCGCCTGAACTCGAACCCGAAAATCGTAGCGCTTTAGCCGGCAGATGAAGGTGGCTCATCAAAATCCGAATGCGACGCATCCTCGCCATCGTCCGCCGGGCCTTCGGGCAGCCCGATAGGGCAACGGACCGCCTTCCACCCCTGCGCATGATCACCCATCTGCCTGAGCCTGTGAGAGAAAGCGGGAGCCTGAGCGAAAGCAGGAGCGTCAATCAACTCCCACCCGCTCCCACCCTTAGTCACAATAAGTCGAGCGACGACGATCTGGAGCTGCGGCTGATCTGTGAAGCCATCGGGCTGGATGTCAAAGAGGTCACTGGAGAGTCCGCGCCCGGCCCCCCTGCTCCCATGGCGAGCCATAATCTCGGCAACGGCCTCAACAGCGATCTCAACAACGACCATAGCCACGATCTAAGTCATGACGTCAGCGCCGACGTCCTTCGACTGATCGAGCATGTGGAGGCGACCCACGAGCAGAAGCCCGGATTGCGCCCGAGCGCCGCGGCAGGTTTTGATTCGGCAACTCCGCCTGTTCGTCAAACTCGCGCGAAATCATCCAAGCCCGCGAACAGGGAAACCGCAGAAACGCCCTTCACCAGGGCAAGCGATCTGGCTGACGTTCTAGCGTCGCTGAAATTGCGCCTGCTCAAGATCCGCCTCGCTCCGGACGACATGGATGAAGCTCAGGCAGAAATTACGACGGCAATTGCGCAACTGCTCTCTCCAAGACCGAAGACGCAGACGATCGCCTTGTCTCTCACCACGCTGGTCTCCATCCTGGAGAAAGCCGGACCGGCGGCGTTGACGAAGGACATTGAAACAAGCCTCACAAGGCTCCGCGCCCTCCTGTTGCAGCTGGACGTTTGAGCCAGGGCCGCTCCCAGCCCGTCCGTCACCCATGCTCGCTACGAAAACATCTACCCGCAATCCGGGCATGACTCCATCGCCTGAACCCTTGATTCACTCCGTCACACCATCATTTACCTGTGCGCAGTCCAGCTTCAGGGTTCCATGGTCGTTGAATAGCAGGCCATAGAAGCGCATCACACTGCCGGATTCCAGCGCCGTTGCGTTGTGCATCCTCGTATTGCTGTCCACATACACCACAACTGTCGCGGGATTGGTCAGCAGCGTCGTTTGCCCCGGCTGCACGGCCAGCGCCGGCATCAGGTCATACGGCGCAAGCTGAACGGTGTAGGTGTCGAAGCTGCCGTCCGTCGCAACTCCCGTCACCGTTCCATGGATGGTCTGTGGAACCAATGTGACTTTGGTCGATGGAACATAGGTTGGGCCGCCGCTGAAGGTAGTTGCATGGGAGGTGATCGAAACATTCTGTCCCGCCACCATATTCGCCGCGGTAAAACTGGCGGTGAAGGGAAGACTCTGTACGTTGGCCAGCGCCCCGGAAGTCTGAAACACCGCATTGCCGAAGCTGAAGTATTGACCTCCCATGCCCGCCTTCGGTGTATAGAGAAAGCCCTGATCCGAGCGCGTGAATGCGTTCAGCGTGGGCTGAGAATCGGCGATGTTGATCAGCGGTCCATTCACGATGCTCAGGTTGGTCGTGTCGCTATCGCTCACCGCGATACGCGACGCCAGCAGCGACCCGTCTGCCTGAACCGCGGCATCCATATTCACTGGCATGCCGGCCGTCAGCGCGGCTAATCCGGAAATGCCCTGAAATGTTGTGCTGCCGTTTGACTTCACCGTCCACTTCGGACCATCTGGCGCCGTTACCGTAAAGGTATTTGCTCCCCCATCGACGGAGGCGATGAGGCCGCCGAGGCCAACCGCCAACCCGTTGCTGCCGTTCGCCGGTTGCGATGAAAAATCAAACGAGGTCAGGTTGAATGTTGGGTCTATGGCATAGGGGTTGATCGGTGCGGGAATGCAGGTGCCGTATGTCGCCGACGTAGCGACCTGCATGTTCAGCGTAAGCCCCATAGCCGTCCCGGCGATCTTCACCGGCGTTGGCAAATTCACCGTCACTTGATTTGACGGGGTATTTCCATAAGCAAAAGTGCTGATATCCAAACCACTCGTGGAAGGATCGAGCGCGATGCAGGTGAATTGCGCGTATCCAATGGTCGCAGTGGCCGCGGTGTATGTGTCCTGTGGAACGCTGACGGTCAGCAAAGGCTCCGACGTGCCATTCAGATGGATGAATTCCGCCGTCTGCGGCGTAGAAAATACCGTGACCGTCTTGCCCGCCTGGTTCGTCAATGTCAGGCTAGCGAAACTGATATCGAATCGTGATAGTTGATCGTTCGCGGTGCTCGAGAGCATCAGCGTGACCGAGCTGCTTGCGTTGGACGGGTTGCCCGGATTCGACGAGCCGCCGCCGCCGGAGCCGCAGCCCACGGTCAAACCGATCGTCGTCGCAAACAAGAAACTTGAAGCACTGGACAGAGGCAGAGAAAAGCGGAACGACTTGGCTTTCATAGCATCACCCTTACGATGAACTACTCGATGTCGTAACCGAATAACAATCAATTGAGCGCCCTACTTATACATCAGCGCGCTCGACGCGCGCCACGGTACTGAGCGTCCGGTCCCATGTGCGGACTGGAGATCGCAGACCAGGCGATAGATGGACTGTTTCCCCTCAAAGTAAGTTTCGAGAGGTCCGGCTATTTCTCCACGGAGGCTGTTTTCGGCCTTTCAACGGCATGGCAACCGGCCATTCCGGCATTCCCCCGGGTAACCTGTCACGGTGCTACCCTAGACGGTTGCCAACCCTGCCCAAAGGACTCCTGCACCGTGTCCACAGCCGCGCCTGCCGCACTTCGCAAGACCGCCCTCAATGACACCCATCGCCGCCTCGGCGCCAAGATGGTCGACTTCGGCGGCTGGGACATGCCCGTGGAGTACTCCGGCCTCATCGCCGAGCACATGGCCGTGCGCACCGCCGTCGGCGTCTTTGATGTCTCGCATATGGGAGACATCCAGCTTCGCGGGCCTAACTCGCTCGCCGCTGTCCAGCACATCTCCATGAACGACGCCTCGAAGCTCAAGGAGGGCCAGGCTCACTACTCGGCGCTCCTCTATGCCAATGGCACCTTCGTCGATGATGTGATCGTCCACAAGCTGTCCGACAACGACTATCTCCTTGTCATCAACGCGGGCACGCGTGAAAAGGACGTCAACTGGGTGCGCAAGAGCCTTGCCGGTCGTCCCGGCATGCACGTCTCCGATTATTCGGACTACTACACGCAACTCGCGATCCAGGGTCCGAAAGCAGTGGACGTGATGCGCAAGCTCACCGACAGCAATCTCGATGGCATCAAGAACTACTGGTTCACCTGGGGTAAGGTCTGCGGCCTGCACAACACGCTCATCGCCCGTACCGGCTACACCGGCGAAGACGGCTTCGAGATCTACATCCCCTCCGACGTTCCCACCAGCGAGCGCGTCTGGAATGAAGTCCTCGAAGCCGGTAAGGAATTCGGCATCCTGCCCTGCGGTCTGGGCGCGCGCAATACGCTGCGCCTCGAATCGGCCATGGCCCTCTACGGCCACGAAATCTCGGACGAGATCAACGTCTTCGAAGCCGGCCTGGATCGTTACGCCAAGCTCGAAAAGGGCGACTTCATCGGCCGAGACGCGCTCGAAGCTGTCCGCGCGGCGGGCGGTCCCAAGCGCAAGCTCGTCGGCCTGGAGATGACCGAACGCGGCATCGCCCGCGACGGCTACGCCGTCCTTTCGCCTGAGGGGAAGAAGATTGGTACCGTCGCCTCCGGCTCGCCCGCGCCCTTTTTGAAGAAGAACATCGCGCTCGCGCATCTACCGATGGAATTCACCGCGCCCGGAACAGAAATTGCTGTCGAAATCCGCAACCAGCCCGTCAAAGCGGTGGTGGTGACGACACCGTTCTACAAGCGGCAGAAAAAGCAGGCTTAAGCCCCTACAATTGTTTTAGAAACACAAATCCAGAGAGGATTGAACTCGCCGCCAATGGACTATCCCGCCACTTACAAATACACCAAAGAGCACGAATGGATTGAGCTCAACGGCAAAGAGGGCAAGATCGGTATTACCGATTACGCGCAGAACTCGCTCGGCGACATCGTCTTTGTAGATCTCCCCAAAGTCGGCTCATCCGTCGAAAAGGGAAAAGTCTTTGGCAGCGTCGAATCGGTCAAGGCCGTCTCCGATCTCTACTCGCCCGTCTCCGGCACGGTCACGGCGGTCAACGAAGAACTCACCTCGTCGCCCGAGAAGATCAACACCGCCGCGCACACTGCCTGGATCATGAAGGTCGAAGTCGCCAACGCCGCCGATGCCAGCGACCTGCTCTCGAAGGATGCCTACGAGACCTATATCAAGGAAGAGACGCACTGATGTTGGGCGAGCTGCTGGGGCTGCTCTTCGAGGCATTCGTTGAGATTGCTCTTGCGGCCGGAATAGATCACGCACATCGAAGAACGGTTTCTTAAGGTAGAAGGAAAAACCATGCGCTATCTGCCCAAATCCGACGCCGAACGCGAGAGCATGCTCCGCGAGATCGGCGCATCTTCCATCGACGACCTCTTCGCCAGCATCCCGGCCGAATACCGCCTCGCGCGCGACCTCGACATCCCGCGCCAGATGGGCGAATCCGAGATCGTCGATTACTTCAAGCAGGCCGCCGCGCAGAACGCCAACGGCTATGCCAGCTTTCTCGGTGCCGGCGCCTATCGTCACTACCGTCCTGTCGTCATCGATGCGCTCGTGCAACGCGGTGAGTTCCTCACCTCCTACACGCCCTATCAGCCGGAGATCACGCAGGGCACCCTCCAGGCCATCTTCGAATTCCAGACCATGATCTGCGAGCTCACCGGCATGGAGATCGCCAACGCCTCCATGTACGACGGGTCCACCGGTGCGGCAGAAGCAGTCATGATGGCCGTGCGCGTCACCGGCCGCTCCAGCGCGCTGGTCGCAAAGACCGTCCATCCCGAATATCGCGAAGTCCTCGCCACCTACGCGCAGCACCAGAACATCGACAAGCAGGTGCTGGCCTACGGGGAAGACGGCCGCGTTGATCTCAAGGCTCTCGACGCCGCACTCACAGATCAGCATGCGTGCGTGCTCGTCCAGTCGCCCAACTTCTTCGGCGGCGTCGAGGACATTCCCGCCATTGCCGAGATTGTGCACAAGAAAGGCGCGCTGCTCATCGTCTCCATCGCCGAAGCCATCTCGCTCGGCGCCGTGCGCCCCCCGAAAGAAGCAGATATCGTCTCCATGGAAGCGCAATCCTTCGGCGTCGCGCTCAGCTACGGCGGCCCCTACTGCGGCGTGATCGCTGCAAAAGAGAAATACCTGCGCCAGATGCCGGGCCGCCTCGCCGGCCAGACCGTCGACAAGGACGGCACGCGCGGCTTCGTCCTCACGCTCTCCACGCGCGAGCAGCACATCCGCCGCGAAAAGGCCACCTCGAACATCTGCACCAACCAGGCGCTTGTCGCGCTCATGGCGACGATCTTCATGACCGTCTACGGCAAGGAAGGCATTCGCGAGCTCGCACTCCACAACCTGTCCAAGGCGCAGTATGCGTCACAGGCACTGTCACGTAACGGCGCGAAGCTCCTCTTCGCCAATGCGCCACGCTTCCACGAGTTCGTCCTGGTCACCGACGAGCCAGCCGACACGATCAACGCGCGCCTGCTCGAAGACAAGATCATCGGCGGACTCTCGCTTCAGCGCTTCTATCCGGAGTTGGGCAATGCCAGCCTATGGTGCGCCACCGAGCTCACCACCCGCGAACAGATCGACAAGGCTGCCAAGGTCCTCACCGGCAGCCATAGCAGCCAGCCTACGCTGGTGCACGCATAGGAAAGATCATGGCCACAACGTCCGAGACAACAGAGCAGGGAAGCGGCTTCACCGGCAACCGCCAGAAGGTCGCTCCGCACCTCACGCAGAACGAGCCGCTGCTCTTCGAAAAGTCCTCGCCCGGCAAGCGCGGCTATCGTCTGCCGCCGCTCGACGTGCCAGAGGCCGACGCTGCCAAGCTCCTCGGCGACGCCGCCCGCGCCGAAGCGCCGGAACTTCCCGAACTCTCCGAGATCGAGATCATCCGCCACTTCACGCGCCTCTCCACCTGGAACTACGCCATCGACCTCGGCATGTATCCGCTCGGCTCCTGCACCATGAAGTACAACCCGCGCGTCAACGAGTTCGTCTCGCGTCTCGAAGGCATCGCCGAAGCGCATCCCTATCAGCCGGAGTCGCTCTCGCAGGGCGTGCTCGGCGTGCTGCGCTCGCTCGAAAAGGCGCTCATCGAAATCACCGGCATGGAGACGATCACGCTGCAGCCCGCCGCCGGCGCGCATGGCGAGTTCACCGGCATCCTGCTCACTCGCGCCTATCACGAGTCAAAGGGCAATCCGCGCCGCAAAGTCCTCATCCCCGACTCCGCGCACGGCACCAACCCCGCCACCGCCGCTATCTGCGGCTACCAGGTCGAGAATCTCCGCTCGAATGCGAACGGCATGGTCGACATCGAGCAGCTCGCCAAACAGGTCGACGACCAGACCGCTGCGCTGATGCTCACCAACCCATCCACCATCGGCGTCTTCGAGAGCGAGATCCACAAGATCGCCGACGTGCTCCACGCCAAGGGCGCCCTCCTTTATATGGATGGCGCCAACATGAATGCGCTCTGCGGCAAGACGCGCCCCGGCGACTTCGGCGTGGATGTCATGCACCTGAATCTGCACAAAACGTTCTCAACGCCGCACGGCGGCGGCGGCCCTGGCTCCGGTCCCGTCGCGTGCAAGAAGATCCTCGAGCCCTTTTTGCCCACGCCCGTCGTGCGCGAAAATGCCGACGGCACACTCCGCCTCGACTACGACCGTCCGCACTCCGTCGGCCGCGTGCGCATGTTCTACGGCAACTTCGGCATGTTCGTCCGCGCCCTCGCGTACATCCTTGCGAACGGCCCCGATGGACTGCGCCAGACCACCGAAGATGCCGTGCTCAACGCCAACTACATCCGCAGGAAGCTCGAAGGCCACTACGAGCTCCCCTACAAGACCGCGTCTATGCACGAGGTTGTCTTCAGCGACAAGAAGCAGCAGGCGCGTGGCGTCAAGACTGGCGACATCGCCAAGCGGCTCATCGACTACGGCTTCCACCCCTACACAGTCTCCTTCCCGCTCATCGTTCCCGGCGCGCTCATGATCGAGCCCACCGAAAGCGAATCGAAAGAAGAGCTCGACCTCTTCATCGACGCCATGCAGCAGATCGCGCGCGAAGTGGAAGAGAACCCGCTGCTCGTCCTGCAGGCGCCGCACGCCACCCGCGTCAAGCGCATGGACGAGACAGCCGCCGCCCGCAGGCCCATCCTGCGCTGGAAGGGTCCGCCCACACCCGAGCCCCTCACCGTCGATACCGCCGCGAAGGAGTGGTAGTGGCAGATCCGAAAGACAGCGCGGAGTCGCGAAGCGGTGTTCCAGCAGATAAGCCAAGCGGTGTTCCAGCAGGTAAGTCAAGCAGTGTTGAGCAATCCAGTAGCGTTGCCGGGCAATACAGCGGTGCGTCCGCTTTAGCCGAGCATCGCGACTCGTTGGAGAAACACGAGTTCATGCTCGGCGCCGAGCGGGGTCGCCTCGCCGTCTCGCTCGACATGCTTACCGACGCGCTCATCCTCATCGGCCAGCATGGCGTCTACTGCGTCTCCAGCCGCAACCCCACCAAGCCCGCGCTCGACCTGCAAACCGTTCTCGATCAGATCAACGGCGCCAAGCAGCTCATCCAGTCCACCATGAGCGAGCTCGAACGCAAGCGCGACGCTGCGCGATAATCGGTCTTCGTTCCTCGCACGCCTTATAATTCGCGGCAGACTCAAGAAAAATTCAATGCAGCGCTTCCCCCGCGCCGGGATGGAACGTATGCTCCGCCTCACCCTTGTTCTGCTCTTCGCCGCCAGCCTGTCCATTGCATCTACCGCTGCCTCATCGGCGGACAGGCCTGCAAACCCCGCGCACTATCTCTTCGTGTGGGCCGGCGATGCCGCAGGGCAACAGACCGACTTTCTCGCCGTCATCGACGCATCGCCTGGCTCACCGCACTACGGCCAACTGCTCACCACTCTCGCTACCGATCAGCAGACCAAGCTCGTGCACCACACCGAATACGTGATGCCCGTGGGCGGCATCCTCTTCGCCAACGATCACGACGCCGGCCGCACCTTTCTCTTTGATTTGCGCGATCCGCTGCATCCCGGCATCGCCGGCTCTTTCACCGATGTCGACGGCTACATGCACCCGCACTCCTACCTGCGCTTGCCGGACCACAACATCCTCGCCACCTTCCAACACGGCCACAATGGTGGTGGCCTCGTAGAGTTAGACCAGCAGGGCAAGCTCCTGCGCAGCGCCAGCGCCGCTGATCCCGCACACCCCGGCGTCTTCTACTGTCCCTACAGCGTTGTCGTGCTGCCGGAGATCGATCGCGCGCTCTCCACCAACTCCTCCATGAGCGTCGAAGAGCCCACCGGCACCTCGTATCAGGTTTGGCGCCTCTCTGATCTCAAGCTGCTGAAAACAGCGTTCTTCGAACCCAGCCCGCAACTCACCGCCCATACCGATCCCGAAGAACCGCGCCGCGCCCCGGACGGCTCCGTCTTCGTCCAGACCTACTCATGCGGCCTTCAACATGTCACCGAAATTGCTACAGATAATCCGAAGGCCACACTGGTCTATCGCTTTCCTGGTGGCGCATGCGGCGTCCCCACCATCGTCGGCCACTACCTCATTGAGGGCATTCCCAACATCCACGGCATCATCGCGCTCGATATCGCCAATCCGGACAAGCCGGTCGAGGTCTCCCGTATCTCCTTCCCTGGCAACTACCTCGCCCATTGGACCGGCTGGGATGCAGCCACCAGCCGCGTCGTCGTCACATCGAACGTTGAGGGCGTCCATCGCCTCTACCTCGTGCGACTCGATCAGGCAACCGGCAAACTCACGCTGGACGAAACATTTCGCGACCAGGACGGCCAGCCCGGCTTCAACTTCGACAATCGCAAGTGGCCCCAGGGCTGGACCGGCTCCGCCACCCCGCACGGCGCGGTCTTCTCGCGCTGAGCCAGGTCATCGCCCACCACAGAGCAGGGCCGCAATGGCGGTCTCCTGCACGCTGAATTGGCTCATCATCCCGGCCGCAGCGAAGCAGAAGGAGGGAGTCTGGTGTTCCCGTCCTCGCCGCCGCTGTAGGATTTCGCTAGAAGTTAGGCATCCGGATGCCCTCATGTAAAATCAGGGCTGCGCGCCCGTAGCTCAGCTGGATAGAGCGATTGCCTCCGGAGCAATAGGTCGGGAGTTCGAATCTCTCCGGGCGCACCAGATCCCTCACATCACAAGCTGACAGTGCAATCGCCACGCCGACACATCTCTAGTGTTCGCGGGCGACCCTCTGGATATTTTTCAGCAGCCCCTCGGTCCCTGTCGGATATTCAA
>Ga0193743_1002198_pt1 | contig 13970 bp, 18 predicted proteins | sample L2c2metaG_FD_143038 | JGI IMG/M metagenome (GOLD analysis project Ga0193743, IMG submission 143038) | Soil microbial communities from a riparian zone of the East river system, Colorado, United States - L2c2 | ecosystem: Environmental > Terrestrial > Soil > Riparian zone | place: USA: East River... | reverse complement strand
CCTGAGGTGCGATTTCTCATGAAGCGGTCTGTCACCGGAAGTTGTGTATTTTAGAGTTCCTAGTGATGGAATGGATGGATATGCAATGATGCCTTCGGACTGGTATATCAAAGGCGCAGCGTAAGACTTTTTTTTGCTTCGTTACATGTCATTTGTTCTGAACCAGTATTTTCTCCAGTCCAGGCGTGTTCCCTCCTTACGATGCACGATACATGCTACGGTAAGTCCACTTCCAGAGCGCTTTGCTGTTTTTTGCTCAATATTTCTACAGCCCAGAAACGGTCGAATCTCTGTTCATTGCGTACAGATTGACAGGTAATCAGCTGTATCGCGATCATGGCTGGAAGATATTCCAAGCCATTGAAAAGCATTGTCGTATAGAAAGTGGGGGATATGCAACTGTTATTAATGTAGATGAGTCCCCCGCAAGGCAAGAGGACAAGATGGAGACGTTCTTCTTGGTCCGTTTTATCTCTGTGCGATGTAGTTCCGATGTTGACATAGTCTCGTTTATCAGAGTGAGACTTTAAAGTACCTGTTCTTGCTTTTCGAGGATCCGAGTATTATACCGCTAGACAGTGGGTCTCTCGAAATCTGGCCTTTGGATGCAATTGGCTCAACTTGAATTTATATAGAATACGTTTTCAACACGGAGGTATGTCTTGATAATTTGTTCAACTTTTTGGTGAAGATTGACTCGCATCAGGCTCACCCTTTCCCAATATTTAATCCAACAATCCGTACAGGATTCTCGTAGCAAATGTACATGTACTGTTCACACTTTTTATATATTTAAATTATCGATTTCCACTTGTTTCACAACTTCAGGTTAACTAGATCTGGTGCGCATGGAGCATGATAACATAGTATCGAAGTCATACGATACAGAGCATAAATGTAGTTACGTAGAGGGAACACATCGATTAGTTTACTCTTCCTCCTCTTCGTCACCGCCCTCCTCCTTCTTAGCAGCGGCAGCGGCACGCTTTCGCTTAACACGACCGGGACGGCCTCCACCGTAAGGGGAGGTCAGGGCGAAGTCAATGTGCTTTTGGGAGTCGAGACGGACAACAAATGAAGGAACGTCGACGATTTGCTTGCCAACACTGTGTGGTATAGACCATATCAAAAAACTAAAATTGGATCTGGGGCACAATATTCTAACGCACCGAATGTGTCTTTGCCTGATCAAAACACGGGCATGGTGAATGCTCTTTGCCAATCCGCTCTTGAACACCTGAGTCTGTAGACGTCTCTCCAAGAAATCTTCGATCTTGAGAGCCAACACGTAATCCAGACGCATACGGGATTCGTCAAGCACACCAATACGGACGAGACGACGAATGAGAGCGTTTCCTTCGAAGAGACGTTTGGGGTCTTTGTCGTCGAGTTTAAGCAGCTCACGAGCAGCACGACGAATTTTTGACAGAAGAAGAGCGATACGCCAGATCTCACGCTTGTTGCGTAGACCGTACTCTCCTGCGAGCTGGATAACGAAGATGGTTTGCACGGTACCAAAAGAAAAGATGTTGAACCCATACCTTCAATTCGGCATCGAGACGAGCTGATCCGAAAGGACGACGGGGGACTTTATAACTGTAAAGTTATGAAAGACAACAATGGGGAGCATTGGCTTATAATCAGCACAACTGCTACACCCTCCACATTGAAGTGGATCTTGATGAAATCAATGTATGTAACTCACGTCTTGCTGTGGTTCCGTGGGGCCCTAATACATTCATCAATACTTAACAGTCTCCGCAATATTATCGAGAACAATACCTGGGCATTTTTTTATCTTGAGGGGGAGGGCGGGGAAAAGGGTTACGGACAACGCTCCCAAAAGCTTTTGCAAAAAGGCTTGTGAAGCCAAAGAGGACCAAATAGAATAGCCTTCACCGCCACAACTGTACAGCACAAAGCCAGCCACCCGGAGTTCTCCGACTGCTCACCAAATTTCGACTTCCTCGACACCGTATCCGACAACGACAACGCCCACTGTAAGTATTTCATTTACTGAGAACGTTGGATAATGCTGAACAATATTGATAGTCAAGATGCCTCACTCATTCGGTTACCGCGCGCGCACGCGCCACATGTTCAAGCGAGGCTTCAAGGGTGTGCTTCATTATCAAGATGACGGAGAACTTTATTGACTTCGATCTTGAATTTCAGAGCATGGCCCCGTAAAACTGTCTACGTTCCTCATCAACTACCATGTAGGGGATATTGTTGACATCAAAGCAAACGCTGCGCAACAAAAGGGCATGCCCCATAAATATTACCATGGGTGTGTTTCTACGATTGTCAAATAGATCCCATTGTTGATCATGATCTGAAGACGCACCGGAATCGTGTACAACGTCACTCCATCTGCTGTCGGCGTCATCGTGTACAAGGTCGTTGGAAACCGTTACCTGGAGAAGCGAGTCAACCTCCGTGTTGAACATGTTCGTCATTCAAAATGCCGTCAAGAATTTTTAGACAGGGTGAAAAGCAACCACGAAGCGCATGTCACTGCCAAGACAAGCGGCAGTAAGTAATTCTGTCGAGGTTCTTCCTCTATTTGGTTTTCTTACAAAAAACGATTAGTACGAGTGAATCTGAGACGCATTCATGCTCTTCCTCGGGAAGCACGCACTGTTTCAACCGCTCAAAACGCTCCCCAGACGATGGTTCCCGTTCGTTACGAGACAACAATCTAGATGGGTTGGCTGTTCGAGTCTTGCTTTTTTCATCTTCCTATGCACGGCTGTACGTTGTTTACCTACTTCGCTGCTTTATGCCCATGCAACATGCCAAAAAAAAACAAACATAAATTCAATGTTGATCAGCAGCCGATACTCGTGAGCCTAGCAGGATCCAAGATAGTGGATTGGATATTCATGCTCGTCGTAAGCGCTCGTACCCGAGTCTTACTGACACCTTCAGTGAACCTGCTTTATGCCCATGCAACATGCCAAAAAAAAAACAAACATAAATTCAATGTTGATCAGCAGCCGATACTCGTGAGCCTAGCAGGATCCAAGATAGTGGATTGGATATTCATGCTCGTCGTAAGCGCTCGTACCCGAGTCTTACTGACGCCTTCAGTGAACTGACCTTGTTATGTACTGACTTGAACGATGGAGGATAAATCAATAATGTTTTATGAGCTATGATATCCTGCATAGGGGACAAGCCATATATAGGGTCACCGGTCGGACCTACCCGGTGCCTCTTATCACTGTACTCTAATGGCAATCGAGCTCAGTCCCCTCCCCCATCCAGCCTCTGCTGATGCTTCCAAGTTTACCGACTTCGGTCGTGAAGTCAAAGGTGTCAATCCAGGGGTCTTGACAACAGAACAGTTCCAGGAGATTCAAGAAGCGTTATACAAGGTATGTCGTCATTGGCGTTCACAGCATGCGACGTATCTTTCTCATAGACAGTCCTGATAGTATGATGCTCTTCTTTTCAGAGATGTAGTTCTTTCTCCAGCTCAACAATATGCACTTACAAAGGTTCAATTGCAATCTTTGTGATTATGTTTGATTACACTGATGTATACAACCAACAGGCATTTGATCCTCAATCCGAGAGTTATGGCCACGGAAACAACAAGACTGGCAGCACGAAGAAGTCTATCCTTCACCCCGATCTCAAAACTATCCCCAGCGTTCCTCAGGTACAACTCATCGGCAACGGTACAGTATACAACCACGAAGGTCTCACCGAAGCCTTGCTCAAACATCCTAGCCATACCACATTCCACAAGACCCGCGTATCTCCAGAAGACGAAGCAAAAGGCGTGACGCGCTTCTATCGATGGCATATCGATGCCGCTTTGTACGATCTCAATCCTCCCAAGGTGACCACTCTCTACGGAATCACTATCCCTCAAGGGAGTAAACAGGTGTGCAGATATGACGATGGTACAGGAGACGAGCTGGAAGTTCCTCTTGGGACGACGGCCTTCGTTTCAGGGAAAACCATGTTTGATATTTTGCCGGAGGCGTATAAAAGCCTCGCTGTTCGTTCCAGAATTAAATATGCGCCGCACCCCTATGTGTGGATGGCGCCTGCCCACGCTATGCCTACTGGTTTGGGAATCGAGTCTGAGGGCTTAGAAATGCCACTTGAAGAACTCCCAGCATGGGAAGAATCTAAACAGAAGATATTTCCTATGGTGTGTCACTTTCTTTGAAAGTGTGAGAGTCTGATTTCTGATTTTGTATGATTAAAGGTTTGGAAAAATCCTGTTACGGGCAATCTGCATTTCGAGGTGCACCCTTGCGGAGCGAAAGAAATCCTAGTCGATCCACTGCCTGAGGGTGCGAAACGCGAAGGAGCTTTATACCCCGATGGTGCAGTTGTTTCCGACCTGAAGGAAGTACGTGGCCTCTTATATGAAATGCAAAGACCAGCTATTGCTCCTTCCGTAAGTTTTCCGACTCAACTCTGGTTTTTTTTTCCCCCTTTGTTAACCTAATTGAAAGCTTGTCTACCCACATGACTGGTGTGTCCTATTCTGGACCCCACAAAATTTGACCGTTCGCTCATATTTGATTGTAGGCGTGAAAATGACCTTGTCTTATTTCATAACCGCGGCTTGTTGCATTCCGTCGTTGGCTCGTTCAGTCCAGATCAAGTGCGCGCATTCCATCAATGTAATCTCGCGGCATCGGATGAACCACAAGGGCCGTCGGCTGAGGACGTCCAGAAATATGCATAAAGTCAGGAGGAATTGAATGATCATCAGGTCGCGAATATGTCGCACACATTTACGTACTTTGGACGTAGGCATTCTAAGTGATGGAAGAGAATACTCTGCAACCTGTAATTTCTGACGCTGGAACTGTAACTATAAGTGTGCTAGACGATTTGTAACAAAAGTCGGGATTCAGTGTATACTTCTCTCTCTAAGGCTTGTACATCCTTCGTCATAAAATCTGGTCAGTATTTCTTCAAGCGATAGTAGTAGTATCGCTCTTTCTTGTAGACTTTGCTGAACCCCGTCCATCCCCTTCCGCCCTGTCTCGGGAATAACTAATAAATCCTTGGATTCACAGCCGACATTATACTCTCTCTCCCTGCCCTATCGTGGCATACCTGTCAATCCACACACAAGTCAATGAGGCACCTGCTTTGACATGTTCATTAATTATTGGACGCGCGGAATCGGTATTATGTCGATCTCAATCTTCAGCTTCACTCGTGTGGTCATTCCACCACGCTCGATTTTTGCGACCAACCACTTTGAGCGACACCTTCTTCTGGCACTGCTAAAACTCGAGTTGTTATATCGACCATTATTCCTTTTGATCAAGAAAAAAAGCATTCGATATCGCGAAGCACAAGTTGGTCTAGTACTCACTAGTACTCATTCAGCAGGACTACCAGATATCTCGCGCATCATATCTCAAACACCAGAACTTCACGATGCGTCTGGCATAGAAACCAAGGATGTGCTAATCCTATCACTCCTCACATAAAGGTCTTACCATCAATGTCATAAAATCTGCCCGTTGTTGTTGTGAGGTTACAATTGATTCACTCTTACCTTATGATTTCAAATGGCTTCACCATGCTTCTGGGAAACAAAAGGCTTTGCATATTGTGAGTCATCATATTTATGTTCAAATATCATGCCGACGTTAGGTAGTAACCCGTTTCAATTTCAGTGAACAAGCGAGCTAGAGCTACGCCGGGATCAGGATCCGTAAGCCCATTTCCATCTAGTATAAATCGAAGGATGGCTCAAGCTAGTTGGTTTTTGCATAGTATCGTGGTTCCGACCTCGCTTCAAGCGTGGTGGAAGATAATCTCATTAGAATCCCGATCCAAATGTCGGGACTGAGCCTGTCTGGCCTCATTATACTCTTCAATCACTACTCCTTTACACATTCCCTGTCGATGGTCTACTACCTCTATTACGCAGGAAATTTTCAAAGGGCCGCCATACGATTCTCGAATCTCTCGTTGCCCTCTATTACGCAGGAAATTTTCAAAGGGTCGCCATACGATTCTCGAATCTCTCGTTGCCAGTGCCCATTAGTACGAAATAGATCTTCACATGATCAAAATTCAAGAAGTAGCGTGTTGACGTTTATTGTCAAACCGTTCAACTGAACGTTGGACGCGGAACCGTTAAATTCGTAACTTAGAGGCAGTGTGACAGTGTCGATCTATCAACGTTTCAACATTGTTCCCATCCTACTTGTCGTTAGTCGTTCTCCCTCTTCTATACAAATCATGACTGGGTCCACATATTCGATCTTTTTCATGGGAAACCCCTTGCTCGATATGCAAGTCATGAATGGAGAAAAACTACTCAAGAAATACGGCTTGAAAGCGGATGATGCGATCTTGGCTGAGGAGAAGCATCTCGGAATGTACGATCTTTTTTTTTGTGTTGCTTTGACTGTGAAGTTGATTCCATGTTTTCACCGAAGCTACGATGAACTGGTGAACGAGCATCAAGTGACCTACCTCGCTGGCGGGGCCGCCCAAAATGCTGCCCGAGGTGCTGCGGTGAGCTTGGATCGAACTTTTTGAGGTTAAATGAGCACCAATTTTGTTTAGTACGTTCTCCCCCCTAAGTCAGTGGTATATACTGGGGCTGTCGGTGACGATGACCTCGCTGAGCGACTCAAGGAAGCCAACAAACGCGAGGGTCTAGATCAAGTGTACCAAGTCAAGACAGGCGAGAAGACAGGCGCTTGCGCTGTCATTATCACAGGACACTTGCGGTATGTTACCTTTGTATATTGAGTGTTATGTATGCACTACATCTTTCTTGTTTTTTTTTTGGCTCTCTTGTCGCTACTCTGCGTGTTGCTGAGACGTTTGAGAAATCACATCTGTCATCCCCAGAAGTTGCTCCCGTGATTGAAAACGCGAAATTTTATTACATGGACGGGTACTTCTTGACCCACGGTATGGAGTCTGCTCGTGAACTTAGTAGTCAATCTGCTGCTGCTGGAAAGGTGAGATCGTCCTCTATCAACTTGAAGGCTCACCCTAAATTATTGACATCAGACTTTTGTCATGAACTTTTCTGCCCCCTTCATCCCTCAGTTCTTCACCACACAAGTGAAAGACGTTCTTCTCTACACCGATATTATCATCGGAAACGAATCTGAGGCAGAAGCCTGGGCAAGCGCCAATGGCTTACCCAACGTCAAAGATCTCCCCGCTATCGCTCGTTCCATTGCTCTCCTTCCAAAGTCCAACACTTCCCGTCCTCGTATCGTGATCTTCACCCAGGGAGCTCATCAGACTGTGATGGTGACCTCTGATGAGCCGGATAGCCCAAAGACGTTCGCCGTCAACCCATTGGCGGATGGCCAGATCGTAGATACTAATGGAGCTGGTGATGCTTTTGCAGGAGGATTCGTGGGTGCTCTTGTTTCTGGCAAGAATTTAGACGAATCCGTTTTGGTTGGACATGCTTTGGCTCGTGCTTGTGTTCAGCAGGTAAGTACTCTGAACGGTTGATAATATTTTTTAAATAATCGTAAATTCTCGACAGGTTGGACCGCAATATCCATGGCCAAAGGTTAACATCCTCTGCGATACCTTTCTTGTTTAACGCGATCAAAATATTGAAAGAACAGAAGGCCCCCCTCCTGCAGCCATAAAGCTGAAGATACTGGGGAAAAGGCACATTCCGAAGAATAACAAGTATGTACGTCCAACTTTAAGGCCAGTTTCTTTGGGAAGCATCAATAAACAAAATAAATAAAAATGCGTTTGTCGAAAACCGTGTTATGATGAGATTAGAGACAGTAAGGATTCGTGTTGATAATGTAAAATGATTATTTATGTAATTGCCCTTTGATATTACAATGTGTAGCTCCAGATTCATTTACAATGGGTCAAAAAGAAAAGGACCCTGCTTTATGCTGTCAGAGGTTCGATCCAAAATGGTCATTTTTTGGCACTTAAGTTAGCACCAGGATCCGACCTCAGGTTTTTTTGGTCAATTCCATCCGCATGAGGTATCAGACATAAATTTCGGTCAAACCATGCGGACGGACATGAAATTCATTTGAAAAATGGCCGCTTAACGAGAAAAATCACAAGTTAAACAATCCTATCGACGTCTAACTTAGCCCCCATCTGGATTGTCAGACTCCTCATCAACGGCCATCTCCAGGACTTGGTGGTGGAGAAACCCCTGAGGCACCTTGGTAATGAGCCAAATCCCAATATGTGGCGCGCATGTGGTGGGTCCTGAGTCCTGACAACGAGAGCCAGTAGTGAGCGCTATTAGTCTCTGGAGCGCTTGAGCTCTCACGTGCGACCCTTTCTGAGGGGGATTGAATATGGACCTGGTGAAGAAGACCGAACGCGTAAACTAGGTTGAAAAAATATTTCCACACCGAAACTCCTCTTGTTTCCTGTCATTTTTGAGTCTTGACACCGAGGTCCTGCGCTACAAATTTGCTTAGTGTCTGATATTTTTGCTCACGAAGATAACTCTGTCGAATCTATGCACAACCAGCCTGAGTTATTAAATCTTGTGGGGTAAGCCATCGATTAGATTAGATTGATCATCGATCTTCAAGTACTACGTTGTTCTCATCCTAATCCTACACTCTAATCATGACTGAGTCCACATACTCGCTTTTTTGCATGGGAAACCCCTTGCTCGATATGCAAGTTAGGAATGGAGAAAAACTCCTCGAAAAATACGATTTGAAAGCGAATGATGCAATCTTGGCTGAGGAGAAGCATGCTGGAATGTACGACTCTTTTTTTCTTTCTTGTTCTTTCTTGCTTTGAATCCAAAGTTGATTTTAGCTACGATGAACTGGTTCGTGAGAATAAAGTGGACTATGTTGCTGGTGGGGCCGCCCAAAACGCTGCCAGAGGTGCTGCAGTGAGTTGAGATCAAACTTTATGATTTAGATGTCTTGCATTGAGCACCACTCTTGTTTAGTATGTTCTTCCCCTTAAATCGGTTGTGTACACTGGGACTGTCGGTGACGACGACCTTGCTGAGCAACTCAAGAAAGCCAACAAACGTGAGGGTCTAGATCAAGTGTACCAAGTCAAAAAAGGTGAGAAGACAGGCGCTTGCGCCGTCATCATCACAGGACACTTGCGGTATTGTCGCCTTTCATATATTTATATATATATATACTGAGTTTTTTTTTTTACAGTTCTCTTGTAACCACTTTGCGCTCTGCTGAGAAATTCGACAAGTCACATCTATCGTCCCCAGAAGTTGCTCCCCTGGTCAAAAACGCGAAATTCTATTATATCGAGGGATATTTCTTGACCCACGGTGTGGATTCTGCCCTTGAACTTAGTAGTCAATCTGCTGCTGCCGGAAAGGTGACTTCGTTTTGTCCATCAATAAGGACTTCCTCCCGACTAACTTTTTTCTGAATTATCATTCAGACTTTTGTCATGAACTTTTCTGCCCCCTTCATCCCTCAGTTCTTCACCACACAGGTGAAAGACGTTCTTCTCTACACCGATATTATCATCGGAAACGAATCTGAGGCAGAAGCCTGGGCAACCGCTAATGGCTTACCTAACGTCAAGGATCTCCCCGCCATCGCTCGTTCCATTGCTCTCCTTCCAAAGTCCAACACTTCCCGTCCTCGTATCGTGATCTTCACCCAAGGAGCTCATCAGACTGTGATGGTGACCTCTGATGAGCCCGATAGTCCAAAGACGTTCCCCGTCGACTCATTGGCGGATGACCAGATCGTAGATACTAATGGAGCTGGTGATGCTTTTGCAGGAGGGCTCCTGGGTGCTCTTGTTGCTGGCAAGAACCTTGACGAATCCGTTTTGGCTGGGCATGCTTTGGCTGGTGCTTGTGTTCAACAGGTAAGTACTCCGAACAGGGTCGTTAATATCAAAGATTGTAATCGTGATTCTTCAACAGATTGGACCACAATACCCATGGCCAAAGGTTAACATCCTCTAAATAGCATAGAGTATATGCTCGGTATACATTTTTTAGACATCCTGGAGGCTTCCTTAGGCCTGATTAACATAATGTCGTACACCACAACGGCTTTAGACGACTATTTTTTTTCTTGGGAATGGAACGAAAAAATATAAATTCTTTGTGAGATCTTTCCGAGGTCTGCAACCGCCACACACACACACAATGTGATTTTACTTTTTTTTAATTTATTAACATACATCTCGGTCCTTCTGGTGCTCCCTCTCATTTCATGGCTGGTATCTCAACCTCTCGTATAGGTAGTGTGTTGATCCTGACTTGCACCCAAATTATTCACATTTTTTAAAAAAAGATGGGAATGATGTTTCGCGTCAGGGTATTTTCCACCGCTTGTCTGTTCTCATTTTTTTTGATAAAGTGTCCAGAAAGCACTAACAGTCGCTAGCATATGAGGAGAGGATGAGTAGTCGTTAAAATACAATGTGGAATAGGGACAACGAGAATAAAAGCTTGAAGGCCGTGTGACAGGAGGCAAGATCCAACTTTCGTCTTCCTAGATTATGTGGAGGCGAACATAATTCAGTGAAAATATTCGAAATTTATATTAAAGAAGCCTTGCAAGTTATATAAACCAAATGATGGGGAAAAAAAAGAGCCAAAAAAAGAGCCAAAAAAAAAACATAAAAACTATAAATTCGCTCCTATAGCACTCGCCCTGGCTAAAAGTCCATGTACTCTGCGTGTCAATCGCTCGCCTTCCATCTTTCTCTCAAATACTTGATGAGCAGGTGTTTTCTTCTTAGGCATCCATACCTTCCCTCCTTTAGCCGCTGCCCTCTTCGAATTCAGATCCGACAAATCAACAACACGAGGCGCTGAAGAATATTTCATAACGTCACGATAAAGCCTCTTCGTCTCGGTACTCAGAGAGAACAGAGTAGGAGGGGGAGCGGGCGGTTCATCGGAATCATCAGACTCTTCAGTGTCCGAGTGGCCTGAGGGATCAAGTGCCGGCGTTGCCGTACGCGTAATGGGTTGTACATGAGGTGGGAGTGATTCGATCTCTCGAAGTAGATCTTGACCTTTGAGGTACGAATTTTCCATTCTGAGGAAACGTACAGTTCCTCGGAAAGCCTCAATCTATATAACAGAATTCGATATCAACAAAAAAAAAAACGCGGATGATACGCTTGAAAGCGAACCTGTTCCAACAGATGCGACGTTTCCAAGCTACCTTCAATTGGCATGTTCTCAGGCTCCACAGGTTGAGCACCAATGGCTGACGATTCAATGAGCATTGTATACGAATGATTGAGGGATAGGAAAGGGAGCTCACTCTGAGTCTCCTGTCCGGCAGCCATGGCCATCGACTTGGCGTTCTTCTGCTCCATCTCAAGCTCGACCTGCAACAGTTCCATATCCTCGCGGAATTTCTTTGCGTCTTTCTTAGCAGAGGCGAGTTTATTCTCCAGCTCTAGAATCATCTCAGCCTGTCTCTTGATGACTTCTAGGCGACGTTCCATCAGCTCAATCTTGACAGACGATTCCTGAATTGTCTGGTTCTTGATCTTAACATTACGAGCCAGAGACTGGATTTCGTCATTAAGTTGAGCAACCTTTCTTTCAGCTTCGACGTTAACGGCCAATGCTGATTTGATCTCATCCACTCTTGCGATCCAGGGAGCCGTCCCAGAGACTGATAATTAAAATTTCAACAAGTCTTTTCTCGAATGCCTGAGGAAATGGCAACTCACTTTTGAGAACACTTTCATGTTCGAGGATGGACGGGAAAAGTTTACGGAAATGGCAACTCACTTTTGAGAACACTTTCATGTTCGAGGATGGACGGGAAAAGTTTACCGCCCTCTTCGATCAAGCGACCAATAGCAGTTCCTACGGCTTCCCAAGGAGACATACCAGGCTTTGAAACTTTAGCCACAGTGGAGGTGGCAGATTGCTTGACGACACCGAGAATTGTAGTGAGTTGGAATGGCGACTTTGAAGCATGTATCTCCTTAAAATGGGGCATAATTTGCCGCGCAAGCTACCGAGAAGAAAAGCTATTATAAGCCAAAATATGCAGGCAACAAGCCAACAAAAAAAGAGAACAAACCGAGATACCAAAGTTCACTAGCTCAGGTACGAGGTTACTCAGGGCCTTCATCGGAGGGACGAGGTGCGGTTTGAGAGCAGAAGACTCCTTGGCAAGCTCTTCGAGTCGCTTGATCAATTTCCTAGAGTTCATGTAGGGATAATATTCATCTTGAGTGTAATTACGACTTACTTGGAAACTATCTTCGCACTTTTGCATCGACTCAGCAATTTGTCCAATGGACCGAATAATTCCTTATCGATGTCGTAGCCACCCATATCCAGAACAACATCTATACAAAGAGTCAGATAAGCTGAGGGAAGGTAGGAGAAAAATTGAGTGACCGTCTTCCTTGATAATGGCCGCTACCGAGGTTTTAGTAAGCCCAATGGAAGCAGCAAACATGTCGAGGTCGTGATCGAAAGCCATGACGTATCCCAACTCGCGTTCAACCAAATCAGTCTCATAGTCATTAAAGTGCAGTTCTGCCAAATGGTCAAACGAAGCATGAATCCTACAATCAGGGATTTAAATTATTGGCTATCAGATCACAAAAAAAACAGTAGACTGACTTGGAGATATCATCAACACATTCCATCACATTGAATTCGTCCCTTCTTAGCAGATCGATATGCATATCAATGCGTTTCTCGAGTGGGGATATCTCGGGGTAGAGTCGTCCGACGTTAAGGAAGGTTTCAATATCACTCATTCGAAGAACAGTCGCGAAACGTTTGCACAGGATGGATAAGGCAGACATTCGGCCCCGCATCTATTTGATCCAGACGAAAATGTAAGCAGCAGAACTTTTCGGTATTAAAAAGGGACTACTAGACCTCGCAAAATCCAACGAGCATGTCGGAAACCTCCCCATTCAAAGCTTCAGGCAAATTATGCATCTGGGCTACTACGTTGTTGATCAAATCTGCCTTGGATCCCAAGCGGCGGAAGAAAAGGTAGCAGCTCGTGGCATCGCTATCTGATTCTACATATAACTGCGGCAGGTATGGCTATAACAGATAGGATATCAGAACATGGGTGTTCAAGGCAAAAAAAGGAAGGGCAGACAAACCTGGACAATGCTTAGCAGCTCCTTTGACTCCCTCGCCTCCAACGACTTGAGCTCGAGATCAATATTTCGCGCCAGATTCTTCATGGCAGAAGATTGTAGCTTTAGATTGAGGGACATCATAGCAGCAGTTTGGGATGCCGCCGAAGCCGACTCAGTTTGGGCAGTCTGAGTTTGTGTACGGAGTTGGTCAAGTTCGCTGTGAATTATTTAACAGATGGTGATAGTTATGATTGACAGTTAAAATAGCTGAGCTAGAAGAGAACGCACGTCTGTAGCTGCATAACGAGTTCTCGGAATTGGTTGATAGTGTTGTCCAAATCTTGACATGACTCTTCGAGACCTTCAATCTTACGAAGGTGGTCCCGAATTTGGGTGTCCTTGACGTCTGTTCAGGCGACGATGGTTAGGCGTTGAACACTGAGGGGATAATGGTTTCACAAACCAAGGTCCTCGTTAAGTTGTTTCTCTGTTTCTACGTGGTTCTCTTCGAGCTCATCAGAGAGTTCCTTCAGAGCCTCAAGATCTTCAACGGTGATTCGCATTTCTTCGATTTTCTATATGCAAGGATGTTGGGAAAGGGTAGAGATGTTAGTAATGAAAGATATACCTCGCCAAGCATGAGGTTGCGTTCCGTCAGTCGTATGACCATGTCTTCGGAACTGAGTGCATCATCCAGTTGATCCTTCAGTCCTTCGATTTCGATTTCGGCATTGGCAAGTTTAATAAGAGTTTCTTCGTATGATGCTTTTGATGATGCGAGACATTAAGTTCAGACCTTCAGTGAATCGGTAGAAGCAAACCCACCTTCAAGTTTGTCAACAGTGGCAACATCTTTTTCCATTTCGGATATCCGTTTACGATGTTCTTGATCTGTTTCTTGAGTTATGTCTCGCAAC